>RCUJ01001069.1_pt1 | contig 15189 bp, 19 predicted proteins | sample 2166321 | NCBI WGS metagenome assembly RCUJ01 (sample SAMN09932808, study PRJNA488358) | compost metagenome | feature: garden; material: soil; isolation source: compost soil in an enriched community after 118 h of incubation | place: Germany: Experimental Botanical Garden Goettingen | collected... | reverse complement strand
TTGTTGTTGGGGTTGTAGGTGGGGTGGTTGACCATGGCCAGCACTTCGCCGGTCTGTACGTCGAGAATGACCAAGCTGCCGGCCTTGGCCTTGTTCTCCACCAGGGCGTTGCGCAGCTCGCGGTGCGCCAGGTACTGCAGGCGCAGGTCGATGGACAGTGCCAACTCCCTACCCGGCTTGGCGTTGCGCGCCACCCCGACATCCTTGATCAGCCGCCCGCGACGATCCTTGAGCACCTCGCGCTGCCCCGGCACGCCTGCCAGCCACTGCTCGAAGGCCAGCTCGACCCCCTCGCGACCCTGGTCATCGATATCGGTGAAGCCGACCATGTGCGCCGTGACCTCGCCCGCCGGGTAGAACCGGCGAAACTCCTCGAGGCTGTAGACGCCGGGGATCTTGTGGGCGAGCACCGCGTCGCCCTGCTCGGGAGTCAGGCCGCGCGCCAGATAGAGGAACTCGCGCCCGGCATTCTGCTGCAGACGCCGGCTCAGCACTTCGGCATCCTGGCCCAAGGCAGCCGCCAGCGCCGGCCACTGCTGACGCTGGCGCATCAGTTCCTTGGGATTGCCCCACAAGGTGATCACCGGGGTGCTGACCGCCAGCGGCTCGCCGTTGCGGTCGGTGATCAGCCCGCGGTGCGCGGGAATCGGGATGTGCCGCACGCTGCGTGCATCGCCGTGGGCCTTGAGGAAGTCATGGTCGAACACGTGCAGGTCGACGATGCGCCAGGCGATCACGCCGACCATGCCCAGCAGGACCGCGATCACCAGGCGGAAGCGCCAGGGGTAGAGTGCGCCGTCGAGGTTGATCATGGCGCCACCATCCGCACTTCGCCCGGCTCGGGGATGCGCATCTGCAGCTGCTCGCTGGCCAGCGTCTCGATGCGGCTGTGAGCAGTCCAGGTGCTCTGCTCGAGAATCAGCCGCCCCCACTCGGCCTGCGCCTTGTCACGCACGCTGAGTTCGGCGTACAGCTGGTTGAGCAACTGGCGGTTCCAGTGCGCGCTCCACGCCACGGCCACCGCCGAGGCCAGCACGAGGCCGAACAGCACCAGCATCAGCAGACTGCCGCTGGGCATGCTGTCGCTGGTGCGCGGGATCATCGCAGTTTCTCCGCCATACGCATGACCGCGCTGCGCGAGCGCGGATTGACCTTGAGTTCGGCAGCCGAGGCGTACTGGGGCTTGCCGAGCAGCTTGAGGCGCGGATCGAACTTCGCCACCTGTACCGGCAGGTCGCGCGGCAGGTTGTCGGCCTCGCCCTTCACCTGGCGACGCATGAACTGCTTGACGATGCGATCCTCCAGCGAGTGGAAGCTGATCACCACCAGGCGGCCCCCCACGGCGAGCGCTTCCAGCGCCGCCTCGAGACCGCGCTCGAGATCACCCAGCTCGTTGTTGATATGGATGCGCAGGCCCTGGAAGGCCCGGGTCGCCGGATTCTTGCCCTTTTCCCAGGCCGGATTGGCCACGGTGATCACCTCGGCCAGATCGGCGGTGCGGGTGAACGGGCGCTCGGCGCGGCGCTGCACGATGGCCCGCGCCATGCGTCGGGAAAAGCGCTCTTCGCCATATTCGTAGAACACCCGGGCGATTTCTTCCTCGGAAGCCGAGGCGATCCACTCGGCCGCGCTGACCCCGGCATCCGGGTTCATTCGCATGTCCAGCGGACCGTCGTTCATGAAGCTGAAGCCACGCTCGGGATCGTCCAGCTGCGGCGAGGACACACCGAGGTCGAGCAGCACCCCGTCGATCTTGCCCTGCAGGCCGCGGGCCGCCACCTCCTCGCCGAGTTCGGCGAAGCTGCGCTGGACGATCTGGAAGCGACTGTCCTCGGCGGCCAGCTCGAGGCCGGTGGCGATCGCCAGGGGATCCTTGTCGAAGCCCAGCAGGCGTCCGCCCGGGCCCAGTTGACGCAGCACTTCGCGGCTGTGGCCGCCGCGCCCGAAGGTGCCATCCAGGTAACAGCCCTCCGCGCGCACGGCAAGCGCCTCGACGGCTTCGTGGAGCAGGACGGTTACATGGCTGAAAGTGGCTGCATTCATATCAAAGAGTCAGGTTGAGTAATTCGTCCGGCAGTCCGCCGGGGCTCTTGATGGCCTGGAGATCCTCCGCGCAGCGCGTATCCCAGGCCTCTTCGTCCCACAACTGGAACTTGTTGAGCTGGCCGACCAGCACCGCACGCTTGTCCAGCCCGGCATATTCACGCAGCCGTGGCGGTACCAGAAACCGCCCCGCCGCATCCAGCTCCAGATCCACCGCATTGCCGATCAGCAGGCGCTGCAAACGGCGATTCTCTTCACGCAGGGATGGCAATTCGCGCAGCTTGGTCTCGATCAGCTCCCATTCGGTCAAGGGATAAACGCTCAGGCAGGGATCGACGGCATCGATGGTCACGATGAGCTGACCGGCACAACGCGCCATGAACTCGTCACGATACCGGCTCGGCATCGTCAGACGACCCTTGGCGTCAAGGCTTATGGCGTTGGCTCCGCGAAACACGACAGTAATTCCCCCAGTGGACAGCCTTATATAGCTGATAAATCCACTTTCACCCACTTTCCCCCACCCTTACACACTATAGGAACCCGCCCTTGACCCAGTCAAGGCGACCCCAACAGGAAAAACCCTTACTGGACCGCAACTTAGAGAAGAGGCCGACAGACGGAAATGGGGATACGGGCAAATCGAGGAATAAAATCAATTCGCGCCAAAGAGCTATGCCAAGAACTTAAAGTTCATCATGAGGAGCAATAGCGTTTTGGAATTAAAAGGCAGGCAATAACATCAATAGCGGAGGGAGAAAAAGGGGAGAGCCGGCCTGTAAGCCGGGTTTTGTCGAGGACAGTCATTCCTCTAGGACCGCCATCACTGACGGCCTCAAGCAACCTACCCGGATCCAGCGCGGGCCACGCCAATGGATCCCTATTTGGTCTTGCTCCGAGTGGGGTTTACCTAGCCACGAACTGTTGCCAGCCGTGCGGTGCGCTCTTACCGCACCTTTTCACCCTTACCGGCGCTTGCGCGCTTAGGCGGTTATTTTCTGTGGCACTTTCCGTAGGCTCGCGCCTCCCAGGCGTTACCTGGCACTCTGCCCTATGGAGCCCGGACTTTCCTCCCCCCTGCAAGCAGGGCGGCGACTGTCCAGCCGACTCTCCGGCGCGCAGGGTACTCACTGCAGGCGCGGATAACAAGCTCAATCCTCGGCTTTCTGTCGCTCCAGCGCCTGCTGGTAGAGCAGATTCTTGCGCACCCCGGTGATTTCCGCAGCCAGCGCCGCCGCCCGCTTGAGCGGCAGCTCGGCCAGCAGCAGATCGAGCACCCGCAGCGCCTCGGCGCTCAGCGTCTCCTCGCCTGCCGGCGCCTGCCAGCCCTCGATCAGCAGCACGCACTCGCCACGCTGCTGGTTGCTGTCGGCCGCCACCCAGTCGTGCAGTTCGCCCAGCGGCGCTCCCTTGATGGTTTCGAAGGTCTTGGTCAGCTCGCGCCCGAGCACCGCCGGGCGCTCGACGCCGAACAGCTCGCGCAGATCGGCCAGGCATTCGAGCAGGCGATGCGGCGCCTCGTAGAAGATCAGCGTACGCGGCTCCTCCACTACGGCCTGCAGACGCTGGCGGCGCGCCGTGCTGCGCGCCGGCAGGAAGCCTTCGAAGACGAAACGATCGGACGGCAGGCCGGAGGCCGACAGGGCCGCAATCAGCGCACAGGCGCCGGGTACCGGCACCACCCGCACACCGGCGGCACGCGCATTGCGCACCAGGTGGTAGCCCGGATCGGAAATCAGTGGCGTGCCGGCATCCGATACCAGGGCCATATCGTCACCACCCAGCAGGCGCTGGATCAGCCGCGAGCCCTGTTCGCGCTCGTTGTGCTCGTGACAGGCGGTCAGCGGCGTATTGATACCGAAGTGCTGCAGCAGACGGGCGCTGTGGCGGGTATCCTCGGCGGCGATCAGCTTGACCTCGCGCAGCACGCGCAGCGCCCGCGCACTGATGTCCTCGAGATTGCCGATCGGCGTGGCCACGACATAAAGGGTACCCGGAGCGTTCACATCACCATCCCGTTGCCAGACAAAGTGCGTCATTGTAACGGGTTTCGCTGCACCAAGATCGCACCCGCTTCGGGGCTTGGGTACAATTGCCCCCTTTCAAGCCTGCGAATCGGAATCCTCCCCATGATCGCCAGACTGCGCCCCCTTTCCGTCCTCTGCCTGGCCGCCCTGCTCAGCGCCTGTGCCGGCAAGCAAACCGCCGGCCTCGGCGAACTGCCGGGCCAGCCCCAGGGCAGCACCGCGCAGCTGCTGCAACAGGCCGCGCAAAGCAAGCCGGAGCAGGCCGCACTGCTGCGCCTGGCCGCCGCCGACCAGGCGCTGGCCCAGCGTGACCTGGCCCAGACCCAGCAGATCCTCGATCTGATCGAGCTGGACAAGCTGCTGCCGGCCCAGCAGATCTTCGCCAGCACCCTGCAAGCCGAACTGGCGCTGGCACGCAACAAGCCCAAGGCCGCCCTGCAGGCCCTGCAGCACCCGAGCTTCGCCCGCCTCGGCGAACTGCCACTCAGCCAGCAGGCCCGTAGCCAGCTGGCCCGCGCCAATGCCCTGCAGGCCGATCAACAGCCGCTGGCCGCCGCCCGCGAGCGCGTGTTCATCGCCCCGCTGCTGGAAGGCCAGGCCGCCGCCAGCAACCACGAAGCGATCTGGGCCCTGGTATCCGGCCTGTCCAGCACTCAGCTGAGCAGCGCCGAGCCAGCCGGCGATGACCTCGCCGGCTGGCTGGAGCTGGCCACCCTCGCCCGCAGTAATGCCACGCCGGCCCAGCAGGTCGCGCGCATTGGCGAGTGGCAGGCCCAGCATCCGCAACACCCGGCCGCCCGCCAGCTGCCGCAGTCCCTGGTTGCTCTGCAGGAAATCGCCGCCCGCCCGCTGACCCGCATCGCCCTGTTGCTGCCGAGCCAGGGCCCCCTCGCCGGCCCAGCCCAGGCGCTGCGCGACGGCTTTCTCGCGGCGCACTACCAGAGCGGCAGCGAAACGCACATCAGCCTGCACGACAGCAGCAACCTGACCGACCTGAACGAGTTCTATCGCCAGGCGCAGGCCGATGGTGTGCAACTGGTGGTCGGTCCACTGGAAAAACCGCTGGTCGGCCAGCTCAGCCAGCAGGAGCAACTGCCGATCCCCACCCTCGCCCTCAACTACAACGAGAGCGGCGCCGAAGGCCCGGCACAGCTGTTCCAGTTCGGCCTGGCCGCCGAGGACGAAGCCCGTGCCGTCGCCGCACGCGCCTGGCAGGATGGCCAGCGCCGTGCCGTGGCCATGGTGCCAAGCGGCGCCTGGGGCAATCGCGTGCTGACCGCCTTCCGCCAGGACTGGGAGGCTCGCGGCGGCAGCCTGATCGCCGCCGAGCACGTCGACCAGCCGGTGCGCCTGGCCCAGCAGATCGCCGACCTGCTGCAGCTGCGCGCCAGCGAAGCACGCGCCAAGCGTCTGCGCGACACCCTGGGCAGCGAGGTCGAGGCCCAGCCGGCCCGTCGCCAGGATGTCGATTTCGTGTTCCTGGCCGCCACCCCGGCGCAGGCGCGACAGATCAAGCCCACCCTGGCCTTCCAGTACGCCGGCGACCTGCCGGTGTATGCCACTTCGCACCTGTACAGCGGCAACAACGAAGCGAGCGAGAACCTCGACCTTGACGGCATCCGCTTCTGCGAAACCCCCTGGCTGCTCGGCGAGCCCGATCCGCTTCGCGAACAGGTGGTCGGCCAGTGGCCGGCTGCGGCTGGCAGCCTGGGCCGCCTGTACGCCATGGGCGCCGACGCCTACCGCCTGGCACCGCGTCTGGGTCAGCTACAGACCCTGCCGAGCACCCGCCTCGATGGGCTGTCCGGTAGCCTGAGCCTGGCTCCAGGACAGCGCATCGTGCGCGGCCTGCCGTGGGCGGAATACCGCAACGGCCAGGTCTATCGCCTGGAAACCGCCACCCAGTGAGCGACAGCCCGCGCCAGGCCATTGGCCAGGCCGCCGAAGGCTGGGCGCTGACCCACCTGGAGGAGCACGGCCTGCGCCTGCTGGCGCGCAACTGGCGCTGCCGTCTCGGCGAGCTGGATCTGGTCATGCTCGACGGCGATACCGTAGTATTCGTGGAAGTGCGTTATCGACGCCATAACGCCTGGGGCGGCGCCGAAGCCAGCGTCGACGCGCGCAAGCGTGCCCGCGTCAGCGCCGCCGCCCAGGTTTTCCTGCAACAGCAACCGCGCTGGGCCCGCCGTCCCTGCCGGTTCGATGTAGTCGCGATCGGCCCCGCCGAACGCGCCTCGCCCCCGCGGCTGAACTGGATCCGCAGCGCGTTCGACGCCTGAACAGCCGCCCAACCGAAGGTCACCATGGACATGCAATCCCGTATTCGCCAGCTTTTCCAGGACAGCATCGAAACCAAGCGCCAGGCCATGGAAGTGCTCATTCCGCATATCGAGCAGGCCAGCCAGGTGATGGTCAATGCCCTGCTCAGCGAGGGCAAGATCCTCTCCTGCGGCAACGGCGGCTCGGCCGGCGATGCCCAGCACTTCTCCTCGGAACTGCTCAACCGCTTCGAGCGCGAGCGGCCGAGCCTGCCGGCCGTGGCGCTGACCACCGACAGCTCGACCATCACCTCGATTGCCAACGACTACAGCTACAACGAGATCTTCTCCAAGCAGATCCGCGCCCTCGGCCAGCCCGGCGACGTGCTGCTGGCGATCTCCACCAGCGGCAACTCCGGCAACGTGATCCAGGCCATCCAGGCCGCCCACGACCGCGAGATGACCGTGGTCGCCCTCACCGGCCGCGACGGCGGCGGCATGGCCTCGCTACTGCTGCCCGAGGATGTCGAGATTCGCGTACCGGCGCGCGTCACCGCGCGCATTCAGGAGGTCCACCTGCTGGCCATCCACTGCCTGTGCGACCTGATCGACCGTCAACTGTTCGGGAGTGAAGAATGAAACGATCCCCCCTGCTTCTCGCCACCCTGGCCCTGAGCCTGCTGCTGGCCGGCTGCGGTGCGCGCAGCGTCGGCAACAAGATCGATGACCAGTTCATCCCCGGCCGGGTCGCCAGCGAGATCCGCGCCAGCCACGCCGACCTCAACGACACCACTTCGCACATCGTGGTGACCAGCTACAACGGCGTGGTCCTGCTCGCCGGCCAGACTCCGCGCGCCGACCTGAAGGCCCTCGCCGAACAGGCCGCCCGCCGCGCCCAGGGCGTCAAGCTGGTGCACAACCACCTGCAGGTCCTGCAGCCCTCCTCGCCGCTGGCGCGCAGCACCGACGCGGCACTGACCGCCCAGATCAAGACGGCCATGCTCGCCGACAACACCGTGCCCAGCACCAAGATCAAGGTGGTCACCGAGAACGGCATGGTCTACCTGCTCGGCCTGATCACCCGCGCCGAAGCCAACCGCGCCACCGCCGTAGTCCAGGGCGTCGGCGGCGTACAGGGCATCGTGCGCCTGTTCGAGTACGTCGACTGAGGCGACTGGCGACCCCAACGTAAAACCCAGGCACAAAAAAGGCGATCCGAAGATCGCCTTTTTTGTGCCTTCCGGCAGCCTACTTGACCACCTTCAGGCTGGGCCGGCCGCTCGGACGCGGTGGCTCGTCGTCTCCGGACGGGCCCTCGTCGCCCTCGCCCTCCTCCATGCCTTCCAGCACGAAGGACATGCCCTCGCCGTTTTCACGGGCATAGATGGCCTGCACCGCGGCCACCGGGATATACAGGCTCTGCGCCACCCCGCCGAAGCGCCCTTCGAAGGTCAGCACCTCGTTGCCCATCTCCAGATAGCGCACCGCACTGGGCGACACGTTGAGCACGATCTGTCCGTCCTTGGCGTAGCCGGCCGGCACTCGGGCACCGGGATATTCGGCAGCCACCAGCAGATGCGGGGTGCAGTTGTTGTCGACGATCCACTCGTAGAGGGCTCGCAGCAGGTAGGGACGACTCGAATTCATCAGCGGATCCTCAGCGCATCGCGCGTTCGGTAGCGGTCAGGCTGGCCTGGAAGCTGTCGCGGGCGAACAGCCGCTCCATGTAGTCCAGCAGCGGTTTGGCCTGGCGCGGCAGCTCGATACCCAGCTGCGGAAGACGCCAGAGAATCGGCAGCAGGCAGCAGTCGACCATACTGAACTCCTCGCTGAGGAAGAACGGCTTGTCAGCGAACAGCGCCGCCACGCCGACCAGACTCTCGCGCAACTCCTTGCGCGCCTGCACGCGGACGCTCTCCGCGCTACGCGCATCCAGAACCTGATCTACCCGCGAACACCAGTCGCGCTGGATGCGGTGCATCAGCAGACGACTGTTGGCCCGCGCTACCGGATAGACAGGCAGTAATGGCGGATGCGGATAGCGTTCGTCCAGATATTCCATCACTACGCCCGGCTCGTACAGAGCCAGGTCTCGGTCCACCAGGGTCGGCAGACTGGTGTAGGGGTTCACCTCGGCCAGCTGCGCGGGACACTGCCCCGGCAGAACCTCGATGATTTCGGCATTCACACCCTTCTCGGCGAGCACGATGCGCACCCGGTGCGAGTAGTGATCGGCGGGATCGGAATAACAGGCCAAGCGGTTGATCGCAGCCATCGGCTCTCCCTCCAGTCAGGATATTTTCATACGGCAGAAACACATGCGCGCCCCGGAGGGCGCGCATGTGGGGAGGCTGGAGCGACGTATCAGTGCACGTCTTTCCAGTACTCGCGCTTCAGCAGGTAGGCGAACACGAAGAAGAACGCCAGGAACAGCAGCACGTAGGTACCGATGCGCTGGCTCTCCAGCTTCACCGGGTTGGCCGAGTAGGCCAGGAAGCTGACGAGATTCTTGATCTTCTCGTCGAACTCCGCCTCGCTCAGCTCACCGGTCTTCGGCACGATGGTCAGCTGGTCACAGGCTTCCTCGGTCACCGGGGTGCCGGTCAGCGGATCGAAGACCTTCTTGCCGTCCTCGACCATCTGCACCTGCTTGCAACCGATGACCTGACGGCCCTGCAGGCTGCTCAGCACGTTGGGCATGCCGACGTTCGGGAACACCTTGTTGTTCACGCCGTACGGACGCGCCGGATCTTCATAGAAGGTGCGCAGGTAGGTGTACAGCCAGTCCTCGCCGCGCACGCGGGCCACCAGGGTCAGGTCCGGCGGCGCAGCACCGAACCATACCTTGGCGTCGCTCGCCTGCATGCCGGTCTTCATGTGGTCGCCGATCTTGGCGCCGGTGAACACCAGGTTCTCCAGCATCACGCCTTCGGGAATACCGAGATCATTGGCCACCCGCTCGTAACGCTGGAACTGGGCGCCATGACAACCCATGCAGTAGTTGGCGAAGGTACGCGCGCCATCCTGCAGGGCAGCCTTGTCGCTCAGATCGACGCTCACCTTGTCCAGCGGATACTCCAGCGGAGCGGCAGCAAAGCCAAGAGCCGGCAGAACCGCAAGAATCAATGCAGCAAATTGCTTTTTCATCAGCCAGTCACCCTTTCCGGAACCGGTTTGGTCTTCTCCATCCGGGTGTAGAACGGCATCAGGATGAAGAAGGCGAAGTACAGAATGGTGCAAACCTGGGACAGCAGGGTACGGCCCGGAGTCGGTGCCAGCACGCCCAGCACGCCGAGGATCACGAAGGATACGCAGAACACCAGCAGCCAGATCTTGCTCAGCCAGCCCTTGTAGCGCATCGAACGCACCGGGCTACGGTCCAGCCAGGGCAGCACGAACAGCACGGCGATTGCACCACCCATGGCGATGACGCCGAGCAGCTTGTCCGGAACGGCGCGCAGGATCGCGTAGAACGGGGTGAAGTACCACACCGGAGCGATGTGAGCCGGAGTCTTGAACGGGTTGGCCGTTTCGAAGTTGGGCTTCTCGAGGAAGTAGCCGCCCATTTCCGGGAAGAAGAAGATCACGGTGCAGAACACGAACAGGAACACCACCACGCCGACGATGTCCTTGACGGTGTAGTAGGGGTGGAACGGGATGCCGTCCAGCGGAATGCCGTTCTCGTCCTTCTTCTTCTTGATGTCCACGCCATCCGGGTTGTTCGAACCCACTTCGTGCAGCGCCAGGATGTGCAGGACAACCAGGCCCAGGATCACGATCGGCAGGGCGATCACGTGCAGGGCGAAGAAGCGGTTCAGGGTGATCCCGGAGATCAGGTAGTCACCACGAATCCACTGGGTCAGATCGGCACCGATCACCGGGATCGCACCGAACAGCGAGATGATCACCTGGGCGCCCCAGTAGGACATCTGGCCCCACGGCAGCAGGTAGCCCATGAAGGCTTCGGCCATCAGCGCCAGATAGATCAGCATGCCGAAGATCCACACCAGCTCGCGCGGCTTCTGGTAGGAGCCGTAGAGCAGGCCGCGGAACATGTGCAGGTAGACGACGATGAAGAACGCCGACGCACCGGTGGAGTGCAGGTAGCGGATGATCCAGCCGTACTCCACGTCGCGCATGATGTACTCGACGGAAGCAAAGGCTTCTTCGGCGGACGGAGTGAAGCTCATGGTCAGCCAGATACCGGTGAGGATCTGGTTGACCAGTACCAGCAATGCCAGCGAGCCGAAGAAATAGAAGAAGTTGAAGTTCTTCGGGGCGTAGTACTTGCTCAGATGGTCTTCCCACATCTTGGTCGCGGGGAAGCGCGCATCGACCCATTCCATGAATTTGCTCATCAGGCTTTCTCCTGATCCACACCGATGATGATGACGTCATCGGATTCGTAGGAGTGCGGCGGGACCGGCAGGTTCAGCGGCGCCGGCTGCGCCTTGTACACGCGACCGGCCAGGTCGTAGCGGGAGCCGTGGCAGGGGCAGAAGTAGCCACCCAGCCACTCGCCACCGAGGTCGGCCGGAGCGACTTCGGGACGGAAGGACGGCGAGCAACCCAGGTGGGTGCACAGGCCCTCGAGGACCAGTAGACCAGGCTTGATCGAACGAACCTTGGGGTCCACATAGGTCGGTTGGTCGGAAGCCTTGGACTCCGGATCCGCAACGGCACCCTCGAGCTTGACCAGATTGGCCAGAGTCTCTTCGGTGCGGCGAACGATGAACACCGGCTTGCCGCGCCATTCAGCAATGATCTGCTGACCTGGTTCGATCTTGCCCACGTTCACCTTCACCGGAGCACCGGCTGCCTTGGCCTTGGCACTGGGGAACCATGACCCCACGAACGGGACCGCAGCTCCGACAGCTCCAGCCGCCCCCACCACCGAAGTGGCGGCGACGAGGAACCGACGTCGGCCCACATTCACGCCGTCATTACTCATTCAGTCGTCTCCCATCAGCTTTCTGTGACCTGCCCGGGCAGGCACTCTAGTTAAAACCAGCTGCGCAAAAAATCCGCCAGATGGTAATGAAAAGCCCCTTTTCTGACAAGGCAATAACTGGCAACAAATACCGGCAAGCCCTTGAAACACAAGCCCTTCGCGGCTGCGGCAGACTGTCGCAGACAAATCCTGCGCATAAAAAAACGCCCAGATCCCTGCGGAACCTGGGCGTTTCATTGAAGCGTAGTCGATTAACGCTTCGAGTACTGCGGACGCTTACGCGCCTTGCGCAGACCGATCTTCTTACGCTCGACTTCACGGGCGTCACGAGTGACGTAGCCGGCCTTGCGCAGCGAGCTGCGCAGGGTTTCGTCGTACTCGATCAGAGCGCGGGTGATGCCATGACGAATGGCGCCAGCCTGACCGCTCACGCCACCGCCAGCGACGGTGACGTAAATGTCGAACTTCTCGACATTCTCGGTCAGCTCGAGCGGCTGACGAACCACCATGCGGGCAGTTTCACGACCGAAGAACTGGTCCAGGCTGCGGTTGTTGATGGAGATCTTGCCAGTACCCGGACGCAGGAATACACGCGCGGTAGCGGTCTTGCGACGGCCGGTGCCGTAGTTTTGAGTCGCCGACATTATTGAGCCTACTCCGTTAAATCTTCAGTTCTTGGGGCTGCTGAGCGGTATGCGGGTGGTTGGCACCAGCGTATACCTTCAGCTTGCGATACATGTCGCGACCCAGCGGGTTCTTCGGCAACATGCCCTTGACGGCGGTCTCGAGGACGCGCTCAGGAGCACGGGCGATCAGCTTCTCGAAGTTGATCGACTTGATGCCGCCCGGGAAACCGGAGTGGTGGTAGTACATCTTGTCGGTGGTTTTGGCACCGGTAACACGCACCTGCTCGGCATTGATCACGACGATGTAATCGCCGGTATCGACATGCGGGGTGTACTCAGGTTTGTGCTTGCCACGCAGACGGGTAGCGATTTCAGTGGCAAGACGACCCAGGGTCTTGCCAGCAGCGTCGACAACGTACCAGTCGCGCTTAACAGTTTCCGGTTTCGCAGAGAAAGTTTTCATTAGTTATAGCCTCAGGGGCCACCTGAAATATCAAGCAGCAAATCATACTGGACAGTACTTGCCTTTACAACAAGGCAACCGCGGCCAACTGCAGACACTAAATCGGGGGGGGGCTCGGGTCAGTGCGTCTGCATTCGGCAAAATCGGCAGGTTAGGCATTCCCGCCGAGCAGGACGGGCTAGGCATCCCCGTCACGAAAGCCGGGGAATTTTACCGAGCCGCGCAGAAATTACAAGCCGAATTTGCCCTCTTCGCCAGTGAACCACCTGCCTCAACGCTGACCACGGGTCTGTTGGTAGAGCGGCATGACCCTTGGAATGGCCGCCTTGAGGTTGGCCATGCGGGTGGAGGACGACGGGTGGGTGCTCAGGAACTCGGGCGGCCCGCCGTTGCCGGCACGGGCCATCTTGTTCCACAGGGTGATGGTCGCATTGGGGTCGTAGCCGGCACGCGCCGCCAGCTCAAGGCCGATCAGGTCGGCCTCGTTCTCGTTGCCGCGGCTGTTGGGCAGGGTCATGCCGTACTGCACCGCGGCATCGGCCAGCTGGCCGCCGGCCTGGCCGAGGCCCAGCAGGGCCACCGCAGTCTGCTTGGCCAGTTCGGCGCCGTAGGCCTTGGACATGGCCTCGCGGCTGTGCTCGCGCAGGGCGTGGGCGATCTCGTGGCCGAGCACCGCCGCCAGTTCGTCGTCGGTAAGGTTGAGTTTCTCGATCAGCCCGCTGTAGACGATGATCTTGCCGCCCGGCCCGACGTTGGCATTCAGCTCGTCACTGGCGATCAGGTTGGTTTCCCAGTTCCAGCCGGCGGCATCCGGACGGAATACCGGGGTCTGCGCGATCAGCCGGTGGGTCACGTTACTGACCCGCCGGGCCAGGGCGCTGTTCTTGTCCAGCTTGCCGGCGCTGGCCGCCTTGCTCAGGGTCTGCTGGTAGGACTGCGCATACATCTGGTTCAGCTCTTGACTGGACAGCATGGTGAACATGTACTGCTTGCGCTCGACGCCCACGGCGCCAGCACTGGTGGTATTGACCGCCTGGCAACCGGCCAGCAGCAGCGCGCCAGCCAGACCGGCAAGGCGAAGGACACGATTCATGAAAAACACTCCCGGAAACGCAAGGGTTGCATCGTAGACAGCCGTGTTGTGTCAGACAATCGGCCACGGACCGAGTTCAGGCCGGCGTCAGGCACTGCGGCCCCTCTTCCTGCGGGCTGTTGCCCAGCCCGGCGAGCAGGCGCTCGCGCAGCGGCAGGGGCGGCGCCTGCAGCAGCGCCTGCAGATCCTCGGGGGTGGCCGCCGGATCCAGCCACACGGCCTCGCCGGCGGCGTCCAGCAGCAGTGGCCGGCGCTGCGGCCCGGCCGCCACGGTGACCACCGCGGCGCTCAGGTAGACCCGCTCGCCGGCCGGATAGGCCTCCCACAATGCCGCCATCGACAGCAGCGGTCGCTCCGCCGAGCTCATCCAGAACGGCCGGCGCCGCGGCCCGCGCCACTCGTAGAAGCCGTTGGCCGGCAGCAGACCGCGGCGCTGGGCAAACGCCTCGCGGAACAGCGGCTGCTCGGCCAGGGTTTCCGCGCGCGCCTGCGCCGGCGAGCGGGACAGGTCGCGCAGCCAGGCCGGGGTCAGCCCCCAGCGCACCAGCGCGGCCTCGCGCCCGGTCACGCCGGCACGCAGCAGCAGCACCTGCTGGGCAGGCGCTATATTCCAGCGCGGCTCCAGCCCGACCGGGAAGCCGGGCAGCGCCGCCAGCGACGGCGACCAGCGAAACAGGGCAAAACGTCCACACATGGAGGGGCTTACCTGCAGCAGAAGGATTCAGCACAACAGCACGCCCGGCTGGCGGCCGGGATCGTCAGCGACCGGAGGCTCCGCCGGCAACGGCTCGGCGGCATTGTACGCAGCTATCAGCGCCCTGGCCCGCGGCACATCCTCGTCGGCCACCAGAATGGCCAGCAGGCCGCTGGCCGGCAGCTCGCCCAGCGCCCCCAGCAGGTGCTGGCCGAGCAGGTGGGCACTGATGCCCTCACTGCCCAGCATGGCGACCAGCAGCTCGCCCTCGCCCAGCCCCGCCGGCTCGTGGATGCGCTGCATCAGTCATCCTCGCGGCGCAGTTCAAGCGTCCAGGCGACGCCATCGGTGCGCAGCTCGAAGACGATCGGCCGGCAGCACACCGGGCAATCCTCGATGTAGCACTGATCGCCCGCGGACAGATCGAGCACGGCCTCGGCCGGCTCGCCACAATACGGACAGTGATAGCGCTCGACTTCCAGCATCCACGCCTCCCGATGGTCTTCGTTTATAATTGTCGCCCCACCGGGCGGAACTTCCAGCCGCCGCACACCAAATCCCTTGGTCAAGAGACACTAATGGGCGAGTTCGAAGCCATCCGACCCTATGCCGACGCGGAAGTCTGCCCCGTCCTCGAGCGCCTGCTCGCCGACGACGCCTTCCTCTCCACCCTCACCCGCTACCGCTTCCCGCGTCTGGCCGGACCGCTCGGCTGGCTGCTCAAGCCGGTCATTGCCCACTACCTGCGCCGCGAAATCCAGGGCGTCGACAGCGTGACCGCCCTGCAGGGCAAGATCGAGCCCTACGTCGACCGCAGCATCGAGCACGCCAGCGACGGCATCAGCTACTCGGGACTGGAGCAGTTGCAGAAGGGCCGCCCCTACCTGTTCCTCAGCAACCACCGCGACATCGTCATGGACCCGGCGTTCGTCAACTATGCGCTGTATCACGCCGGACTGCCCACGCCGCGCCTGGCCATCGGCGACAACCTGCTGCAGAAGCCCTTCGTCAGCGACCTGATGCGCCTGAACAAG
>RCUJ01001065.1_pt1 | contig 15230 bp, 12 predicted proteins | sample 2166321 | NCBI WGS metagenome assembly RCUJ01 (sample SAMN09932808, study PRJNA488358) | compost metagenome | feature: garden; material: soil; isolation source: compost soil in an enriched community after 118 h of incubation | place: Germany: Experimental Botanical Garden Goettingen | collected... | reverse complement strand
GCGTCACACGGTCGCCTTCGCTACCCGGGCGGAACACGGCGGCAGCCACATACAGGTCGTGGCGCTTCCAGTCCTTGCTGATCGGAATTTCAACTTCGGTGCCCGTCGCCTTCACGGCAACCCAGGTGGACCACAGCATGCGGTCGCCTTCCACCGTGACCAGCGCCTGGCCGTCGTGCGGCGGCGTCAGCGTGACCTTGACGGTGTCGCCCGGCTTGGCCGGCACGCCTTCCAACTTCATCTGCACGCGGTCGGGGCGGTTGCCCATCGCGTCGGCGTCCTGCGCGTTCCAGCCCGCATAGAAGCGGTAGCGCATCGTTTCGCCCGTTTCCGGGTCGGTGATTTCAAGGCGGTAACGACCCCACTTGACCGGCACGGTCAGTTGCGCGCGGTCGTTCAAGGCGATTTCGCGCGAGTCCACCAGTTCTTCGGTTTCGGTATAGCCGCTGTTCCAGCCGCGCTGGTCGTCAAAGCGCCAATAGTATTGGCGTTCTTCGCGGAACAAGCGCATCTGGGCCTGGGCCAGCGGAACGATCTCGCCTTGCGCGTTGGCACGGATGACTTCAAACGCGGCGGGTGCGCGTTCGCGCGCCACATCGCTGTCAAACTGCGGGCGCACGGCAATCAGTTTGTCGGCGGGCCAGACGCTGCGCTCGATGGAACGCACCACCGGGCGGCCGCCCGATTCCAGCAGGCTGGCCGACACCCGCACCTTCATGGGCGAGTGCGTACCTGCCACGCTGGGATTTACGCTGATCCGGGCTGCGCCCTTGTCGTCCAGCGCCTCCTCGGGCAGTTCGCCGAACGTGCGACGCGTGTCATCAGCCACGTCGCCGAAGATGAAGCCCGGCCATTTCTGCGCCAAGGCGAAACGGTCGCGCTTGACCTGGAAGCTGGACAGCAGGCGGTTGCCGGCGGCGGGTGCGCCGTAGAGGTAATCGCCCTGCACATCGACGATCAGTTCCTCGTCCGGCGACAGCACCTCTTGTTCAGAGGTCAGCGCCATCTTCATGCGTTCAGGCAGGAATTCCTCGACCTGGAACTTCCACGACGCATCCGGCGTGCGCGAAGCGGGGTCCACGCGCAGTTCAAGCAGCCAGGAACCCGTCTGCGCATCCAGCGGCAGGTCGATGGCGCGCTCTACATAACCGACCAGGTCTTTCTTGGGTTGCCACAAGGTGGTCTGCACCACGCGGCCATCGGGGCGCTTGATCGTCGCCGTCAGCGGCGCGGGCGTCAGCATGCGGCCGTCCAGGTCGCGCGGCAACACCGACACGTTGAACGTCTCGCCCGGGCGGTACAAATTGCGGCCGGCGTAAACAAAAAGATTGTTGGGGCGCGACACATGGCCGCCCGTATCGAATTCAGACAGGTCCAGCGCCGGCTCGCCCAAGGCCAGCACGGTCATTTCCTTGTCACGCGAGGCGCGGATGACGCGCGCGTTGGTGAAGCTGCCGTCAAAACGCACATGACCCTGCGCGTCGGCAGCGGCCTTGGCCAGCGTCTTGCCCGCGCCGTCCACCAGTTCGAACACGGCGCCGGGAATGGCCTGGCCCGACTTCAGCGACACGGAATAGGCTTCCACGCGGTCGTTGTAACGGCGCGCATGCAGGCCGATGTCGCTGACGTAGAAATACGTGACCTGGTATTCGTAGCGGAACCGGCCCGGTTGGCTCATGACCGCGATATAGATGCCGGGCTCTTGCAGTTCCTTCACGCCTTCAACCGGCAGGAAGGTGACGTGGCGGCGGTTCGGCTTGTCGTCGGTGATGAAACGGCCCTGATAGACGCTGGTCGTCAGCGAATTCAGGCGATCCAGATCCCAGTTGCTGACCGAGCCTTTCAGGCTGCGGTTGTCGGAATAGCGCCAGTTGTCCTCTTCGTCGTAGCCGGCATCTTCTTCGTCGGAGGCCGACGCGGTGTTGCGGCCAATGCCCAGCACCGTTTCGAACAATTCCGGCACACGGTCCGGCGCCACGCGCAGAAACTGCACGTCGACCTCGGGCACGTTCACGGTCGCCACCGGCAAACCGCCGTTCTGGCCGGCCGGCAGCACCACGCCGCGACTGGCGAAATAGAACGACGGCGGCATGGCCTGCGTATTCACTTCGCAATTCGAGGTTTCAGCCAGCACGACCTTGTCACCCACGCCGGGCAAACCCGAACGCACCGTGATGGCGTATTTGCGCTGCGGCTGGATGTACGGGAAATACACCATGCGCGGGTTCTCGCCCACGATCCAGCTGCCTTTCAAGATCTTGCCTTGGGGCGCGGAATCGCCAGGTTTGACCGAGGCCGGCTGGTCGCCCGCATTGGCGGGGGTCTCGTTGTCTTCGTCGGCTTTGCCCGACGAGGCCCCCAGGTCGGTGACCTGGAGAAAATCATCCAGCTTGGCCTTGGCGTCCACCGGCTGGGTAAACGTGACCGAGAGCGACAGCGCATCGTTGAATTGGCGCGGCTGGCAGGTCAGCGCCGCAAAGGGGTCGGGTGCGCCCACCGTCGCGCTGGCGCCCAATGCGGGCTTGCCGTCACCCGCCGCTGCGGCAGCCGGGGCCGCACCAGGGGTTTGCGTCGCGGTGGAAACCGCCGGCGCCTGGACAGGGGCCGCGCCCTGCTTGTCCTTACCGCCCATCCACCAGCCCACGCCGATGGCGCCCGCCAACACCACAACGCCGGCAACCGCCAGCCAGGTCTTACTAACCTTTCCACTCACGGCAAACCCCTCCGCCTACTCGAATACAACGCTCCTTTGCGGCGGAGCTGCCGACCTGCTGCTCCGCGCGCTTCCCCACACGCGGACACTGCCGTGCCTTGCACAGCACAACGCCGCCTTCGAGGGCGGCGTCTTTATTCTTGGTATTAAACCGGTTCCATCACACATTGCAGCGGGTGCTGACGCGCCCGCGCATACTGTCCTACCTGGGCAATGCGGGTAGCCGCGAGGTCTCGGGGATACACCCCGCATACTCCACGACCTTCGTGATGCACTTGCAACATGATCCGCGTTGCCTCTTCATGGTTTTTATTGAAGAATTTTTGCAGGACTTTCACGACGAATTCCATCGGCGTGTAGTCGTCATTCAGTAGCAGAACCTGATACATCGGAGGCGGCGCGGCGCGTGCCGGTGCCTTCTCGACGGCCAAATCATGCTGGGTATCCAAGGTAGAACTCATAGGGCGGCTATTCTATTTAAACTGGGGACGCCTAACGCGCAACTTACTTAAAATTACACGCAGAAATACGTAGTTTCCATACTTGACGACACGAAGAAAAGCGGCGCATTATCAGCGCATTCTGGGGTTTTCAACTCATCGAAAATCTGCCAGGAATTCGGAGGGGGGAACAGAGGTCTAGACCGCGATGCCCTTCTGTCAACATACGATTCAATGAGGCAGTCCGCATGTCTGATACGACCGCAACCGCCGTCCAAGGGGACAATCCCAAATCGACGGGCACCGTCAAATGGTTCAACGATGCAAAGGGGTTCGGCTTCATTACGCCCGACGACGGCGGTGAAGATCTGTTCGCCCACTTTTCGTCCATACAGATGAATGGTTTTAAAACCCTGAAGGAAGGCCAGAAAGTGGCTTTCGAAATCATTCAGGGGCCTAAAGGCAAACAGGCGCTTAATATCACGGCGGCCTGAGTATCCCTTAAAGTGCAGCGGTAAGGCTGTACCATTATCCAGGCGGGGCTTTCGGGCCCCGCCTTGTTATTTTCTTTTTACTGCGCCAGTCATGCTGAAGAATGCAAAGTTAGTGCCTGTCAACCCTACGTTGTTCAAGACAGCGTTCTTTAAACCAGCATTTCTGAAAGCACTGTCGGCGGCGCTGGCCGCCACGGCGCTTGTGTTGACCGCGGGCGCCCAAGCGCAAACCGGTCCGCAACCGCCCTTGCCCACCACGCAGCTTTCGGCGGGCATCCATATTATCCGCGCTGAAGTCGCCGATACCGACGCCACCCGCCAAAGCGGCCTGATGTTCCGCACGGAACTCCAGGGCAACGACGGCATGCTGTTCGTGTTCGAGCGGCCGGACGTGCAGTGCTTCTGGATGCGCAACACGCTCTTGCCGCTCTCGATAGCCTTTATCGCCGACGACGGCACGATCGTCAATATCGACGACATGGCGCCCCAGACCGAAGACCCGCACTGCGCAAGAAAGCCGGTGCGCTATGCCCTGGAAATGGCCCAAGGCTGGTTCGACAAGCACGGCATCAAGGCCGGCCGGAAAGTCGACGGGCTGCCCTGATCGGCCGCCCCAGGGGCGCCAGCGCCCCCTTCAGATACAGCAAGGGAGCCCCGCGGGGCTCCCTTTTCATTTCCGCCCCTGACAAAGCAGCGGAAAAAACAACACTTCAGGCTTAGACGCGCTCGATGATCAGCGCGATGCCCTGGCCCACGCCGATGCACATCGTGCACAGCGCGTAACGGCCGCCCGTACGGTGCAGTTGGTTGATGGCCGTGGTAGCCAGACGAGCACCCGACGCACCCAAGGGGTGGCCCAGGGCGATTGCACCGCCGTTGGGGTTCACGCGCGGATCGTTGTCGGCAATGCCCAATTGACGCAGCACAGCCAAGCCTTGGGCGGCGAACGCTTCGTTCAGTTCGATCACGTCCATCTGGTCCAGCGTCAGGCCGGTTTGCGCCAGCACTTTCAGCGTGGCGGGCGCCGGGCCGATACCCATGATGCGCGGCGCAACGCCGGCGGTGGCCATGCCGACCACGCGAGCGCGCGGGGTCAGGCCGTGGCGGGCTGCTGCCTTTTCATCGGCCAGCAACAGGGCGGCGGCGCCGTCGTTCACGCCCGACGCATTGCCGGCCGTGACCGTACCGCCTTCGCGGACCACGCCCTTCAGCTTGGCCAGCGATTCCAGGCTGGTTTCACGCGGGTGTTCGTCTTTGGAGACGACGATGGGGTCGCCCTTTTTCTGGGCGATCGACACCGGCACGATTTCGGCGTCGAACACACCTTCTTGCTGAGCCCGAGCCGTCTTTTGCTGGCTGGCCAGCGCGAACAGGTCTTGGTCTTCGCGGCTGATCTTGAAGTCGTCAGCGACGTTTTCGGCCGTTTCCGGCATGGAGTCCACGCCGTACTGGGCCTTCATCAGCTTGTTGACGAAGCGCCAGCCGATGGTCGTGTCAAAGATGGCGGCGCTGCGCGAGAACGCGCTGTCGGCCTTGCCCATGACGAAGGGCGCGCGGCTCATGCTTTCCACGCCGCCCGCCAGCATCAGGCCGGCTTCGCCGGCGCGGATGGCGCGCGCGGCGCCGCCGATGGCGTCGAGGCCCGAACCGCACAGGCGGTTGACCGTGGCGCCGGGCACTTCGATGGGCAGACCCGCCAGCAGCGTGGCCATGCGGGCAACGTTGCGGTTGTCTTCACCGGCCTGGTTCGCGCAGCCCATGATGGCGTCGTCCAGTTCTTCCCAGCGCACGCCGGGGTTGCGCGCAATCAGCGCCTTGATGGCGACGGCAGCCAGGTCGTCGGGGCGCACGCTGGCCAGCGCACCGCCGTAGCGGCCGAAGGGGGTGCGGATCGCATCACAAATAAAGGCATTCACGGTCATGGGAAGCTCGAAGTGAAGTGAAAAATTCGGGATCGGACGATCTTAGCGCACCGCATTTCGCGCCAAGTTGGTGCACAGTCGAGGTGTCCGCTACACGGACGGTGTCCGGTAGGTGTTCACCCTGATTGTGTGGCGCGGGCCGGTCGGCCCTACGCCGTCAGGCTGACGGCGCCTTGGACGGCGCGACGCCCGAGTCGGCTTGCGCCGCGCCGGCTTGCGCCGCGCGGCCCGCCTCTACCAAGGCTTGCCGACGGAAACGCCCCGCCGCCAAATGGTAGAACGGCTGCGGGCAGAACTGGCGCGATACCCCAGAGGCCAGCAAAGACCCCACCAGCAGCCAGAACAGCATCGGCTGGCTGCCCGTCATTTCCATCACCACCACGCTGGCCGTCAACGGCGCCTGCGTGGCCGCCGCCAGGAAAGCCGCCATCGACACGAGCACCAGCACGCGCTGGTCCACGCCCTCGCCCGCAAGCTCCCAGATGTGCTGGCCGATGCCGGCGCCGGTGGTCAGGGCCGGCGTGAAGATGCCACCAGGAATGCCCGCCCAATACGACGCGACGGTAGCCGCCAGCTTGGCCAGGCCGAAGCCGGCCGGCGCGGTGTCGTGGCCCGACAGCAGGTCGGCCGCCACGCCGTATCCCGTGCCGTAAACACTGCCGGCCGTGCACAGGCCGATCACCGCCAGCACCAGGCCCATAATGAAGGCCGTCCAGATGGGATGCGCGCGGATCCAGGCGCGCCAGGCGGCCGGCGCGGCGCCGGATGCGCCTTTGCCGAGCAGCCGCGCGAAGATGCCGCCCAGCGCACCATTGATGGCGCCGCAAATGACGATCCACATCACCATGCCATGAGCCAGCGGCGCCCCGCCGAACACGCCGAAGTACGGGTTGTTGCCCTGCACCGCCACCACCAGGAAGCCCGCGGCCAGCACGCCGATCAGCACCAGGCGCTGCCAGCGCAGCACGGTGCCGCGGCCCAGCTCTTCGATGGCGAAGATGACGCCGGCAAGCGGCGCATTGAAGGCAGCGGCAAGCCCGCCCGCGGCGCCGGCGGCGATCAGTTCATTGGAATGGAAGCCGCGCAACTGCACGCCACGACGCTTCCAGAAATCGCCCCAGGCCAGCATGAGCGCGGCGCCCACCTGCACCGACGGGCCTTCGCGCCCGATCGACGCGCCGGCCAGCATGCCGAAGAACGACAGCGGAATCTTCCATAGGGTTTGCGCCAGCGACACCAGGCTGCTTTGGCTGGGGCCGGGAGGCAAGGACAGCGCGCCGATGACTTGAGGGATGCCGCTGCCCGCCGCGTTCGGCGCAAAGCGCAGCGTCAGCCAACGCAGCGCGGCCAGGCTGAATGGCAGCACCAGCAAGGCAAGCCAGCCGTTGTGCCCCACCCATTCGCGGTTCCAGTCCAGCGCCTTGTCGGCCAGATAGGCAAAACCCAGCGACATCATCGCGACCAAGCCCGCACCGCCCAGCAGCAGGGCCATTTGCAGGCTCTTGCGCGACAGGCGGTTGATCTGGCGCACCTTGCGCCGCATCAGGCGGCGGGCGGCGGTGGAGGTCCGGCGAAAAGGTTCGGTCAGGCTCATGGGCTGCTGGCGTGCGGCGCAAAGTGAGTAACCTTACCACTCTCACCTGACCGGCAGCCCACAAGTGTCAGCAGAAAATCACACCGCCGGAAGCAGTCGAGTTTGCGCGGTGCGCGCCGAGCCCGCGCTCGAACCCGCGCTCGCTTCGACCTTGAAGCGGCGCACTTCCTGCGCCAGGCGGCCGGCCTGCTCCTGCATGCTGGCGGCCGCTGCCGCCGCCTCTTCGACCAGCGCGGCGTTCTGCTGCGTCACGGAGTCCATCTGCGACACGGCCTGATTGACCTGGCCAATACCCGCCGACTGCTCTTCCGACGCGCTGGCGATTTCGCGCACCAACACCGCCACCTGGCGCACGCTGTCGACCACTTCGCGCATGGTGCGACCGGCTTCGTCGACCTGGCGCGTGCCGCCTTCGACGCGCGCGGCCGACTCATCAATCAAGGCCTTGATTTCCTTGGCGGCCACCGCCGAACGCTGCGCCAAGGTGCGCACTTCGCCCGCCACCACGGCAAAACCGCGGCCCTGCTCGCCCGCGCGCGCCGCTTCCACGGCGGCGTTGAGCGCCAGGATGTTGGTCTGGAACGCAATACCGTCGATCACACCCGTGATGTCGGCGATGCGGCGCGAACTATCCGAGATCGCGCTCATGGTCTGGACCACGCCATCCACCACTTCACCGCCGCGAACCGCCACGGTGGACGCCTGCGTCACCAGGCGGTCGGCCTCGCTGGCGTTGTTGGCGTTTTGCTGCACGGTGCTGGTCAGTTCTTCCATCGACGCCGCGGTTTCTTCCAGCGACGAAGCCTGTTCCTCGGTGCGTTGCGACAGGTCGGAGTTGCCTTGCGCAATTTGCGACGACGCCGATGCGATGCTTTCACAGCCGTCGCGCACGTCCGCCACGATGCGGGCCAGGCTTTCGTTCATGGCCTTGAGCGCGGCCATCAGCTCGCCCGTTTCGTCGCGCGTGGCAACCTGGATGTTGGTGGTCAGGTCGCCCGCTGCCACCTGGCGCGCGGCCTTCACGGCTTGCTCCAGCGGACGCACGATACCGCGCGTCACCAGCCAGCCCAGCAGCATGCCCACCACCACACCGGCCACGGCCAGGATGATCATTACCGCGCGCACGGTGTTGTACAGGTTCGTGGCCACATCGACGGATTGCGCGGTGGACTTTTCCTTGCCCACGGCCAGGTCGGTCATCAGGTCGTCAAGCTTTTGCGACGAGGCAATGACACGCTTTTCGATCTCGGCAACGCGCGGATCCGTCTGCGTCAGCGACTGCGATTTCGCGGCCGCGAAGAACGCTTCCGACTCACGCTTCCAGACCTGCTCGGTCTCGACGAACTGCGCCAGCAGGCGTTTGCCCTCTTCTTCGTGGAAATTCTTCGCTGCCTTGTCGCGCAGCACGTCCATGTTCTTGACGGCCTCGTCGAACTGCTTTTTCAACGCCTGACGGTCCTGATCGGTGCTGGCAGCCAAATAGCCGCTGCGGGCACGGCCCGCGTAGATCAGGTGAAGATTGGATTCTTTAAGATCCGAGATGCCACGCAGCTCGGTGTCGTACAACCGGTCATTCAGTTCGTTGATGCGAGACAGCCCCCAAACCCCAAAGGCCCCGATCGCACCGCCGATTACCGCCACGAGCAAAAACGCGCCCGACAGGCGCGCCCCGATGCGCAAGCCTGAAAATAAGCGAAACATGCTTCCCTTCCCTGTAGTTACCCCGGTTGTAAGCGGCATGCCGCAATCCGTTGGCCCCGTGGTTCAGCCCCCCGACCGTTGGCAACAATAGAGGCAGGAAACTCTAGGGATAACCCTAAAGAAAAGCGTGTTTCGTCGTCATTTCCCTGGAATGAAATCGACAATCGACAGGGTTTTGTAAGCTGAATTTTTCCTGAACGAAAATAAAAAACCCCTTGGCGATGCGCAAGGGGTTTTTGGTGCAAGCCGGCGGCGTGGAAGCCGCGGTTTGTCTCTTTACCGATCAGGCAAAGTTCTTGGCGGCGAACTCCCAGTTCACCAGGGCCCAGAAGTTTTCCAGATACTTGGGACGCGCGTTGCGGTAGTCGATGTAGTACGCGTGTTCCCAGACATCACAGGTGAGCAGCGGCGTGTCGGCCGTGGTCAGCGGGGTGGCGGCGTTGCTGGTGTTGACGATGTCAACCGAGCCGTCAGCCTTCTTGACCAGCCAGGTCCAGCCCGAACCGAAGTTGCCGGCGGCCGACTTGTTGAACGCTTCCTTGAAAGCGTCGAAGCTGCCCCACTTGGCATTGATGGCGTCAGCCAGCTTGCCCGAGGGTGCGCCGCCGGCCTTGGGGGCCAGGCTGTTCCAGTAGAACGTGTGGTTCCAGATCTGGGCGGCGTTGTTGAAAATGCCACCCGAGGACTTCTTCACGATGTCTTCCAGCGACAGCGTTTCGAATTCCGTACCCGGGATCAGGTTGTTCAGGTTCGTGACGTAAGTCTGGTGATGCTTGCCGTAGTGGAACTCCAGCGTTTCCTTGGAAATGTGCGGAGCCAGGGCGTCGAGTTCGTAAGGCAGGGGGGGAAGAGTATGTGCCATGTGTGGGTTCCTTCTGTTGAGTGCACGATCAAGCCGGTCAATTGTATCGGCAACTAATGAGGATACCGCGTTAACCCCGTGCCCGCGCGGGGTTAAGGGGGGCGCATCCGGCAGAGCAATGGTCTGCGTTGAAATGTCGTTGGCCGGCATGCCGCGCCAGCCAGCGCTTAACCGGCGTCGCGCGTCTTGCGGGTCTGGCGCACGTCGACCTGCGCGCCGCCTTGCGCAAAGCTCAGGTCCAGCGCCTGCCCCGCTTCCAGGCTGGCTGCGTCGCGCACGATGCGGCCGTCGGCGTCACGCGCAATGGCATAGCCGCGCGCCAGGGTGTTGCCCGGATCCAGCGCGCGCAATTGCGCCGTGGCCGAGGCCAGGCGGTTGCGACCCTGCACCAGCAGGCGGGCATGCGCCTGGCCCAAGTGGCGCGCCGCGTTGGCCAGGCGGTCGGCCGCGCGGCGGGTGTCGGGCGCCCGGTGCGACAGGCGCTGTGTCAGCAGATTAACGCGCGCGGAACGGCGGTCTTGCGGACCGGACCAGGCGGACGCCAGGCGAAAGCGCAAGCTGTTCAAGCGTTCGCGCTGATGCTCAAGCCGCTGCGCGGGCGATACCAGTTGCCCCGCCGCACGGTCCAGGCGCTGCGCGGCGCGCTCCAGGCGGCGTTGCTGGCCGCGCGCCAGGGCCTGGGCGGATTGCATCACCTGCCCCAGCAATTCAGAGCGCGGCACGCAGGCAAGTTCCGCCGCGGCCGTGGGCGTCGGGGCGCGCACGTCGGCCACGAAGTCCACGATGGTGAAGTCGGTTTCGTGGCCCACGCCGCTGATCACGGGGATCTCGCTGGCCGCCACCTGGCGCGCCAGATCCTCGTCATTGAAGCTCCAGAGGTCTTCGATGCTGCCCCCGCCCCGCACCAGCAGCAGCGTGTCCACTTCGGCGCGCGCATTGGCAAGGCGCACCTGGGCCGCCAGGCGGCTGGCGGCGTCCGCCCCCTGAACCGGGGCCGGATAGATGATGACCGGCACCTGCGGGGCCCGGCGAGCCAGTGCCGACAGCACATCCCGCAACGCCGCCGCGTGCAGCGAGGTAACGACGCCGATCGCGCGCGGCAGCCGGACGGGCTCGCGCTTGCGGGCCGGGTCGAACAGGCCTTCGGAGGCCAGTTGCTCTTTCAGCCGCAGAAAGGCTTCATACAGGTTGCCCAGCCCGGCGCGGCGCATGGCGTCGGCCTGCAACTGGTAGTCGCCCCGGGGCTCGTAGAGCGAAACCCGGGCGCGGATTTCGACCTGGTCGCCCGCCCGCGGCACAAAGCCCACTGCGCTGGCGCGGCTTCGGAACATGACCGCGCGCACGGAGGCCCGGCTGTCCTTGAGCGTGAAATACCAATGCCCGGATGCCGCCTGCGTGAAGTTGGAAATCTCTCCGCGCACCCACAACGCCGGAATGTTGCGCTCCAGCAATTGCCCCACTGCTTGGTTTAGCTGGGCAACTGTCAGGATATCCCGCGTGAATGCGTTGTTTGTGACTGCAAATTCAATTGTCATGAGGCTTCCCGATGCGTATCTGTCCACAGGCCACGCGGAGCGGGCCGCAATGATACCGTTTCCAGCGAATTTTGCAGCGACCGCCTCGAAAGCCAATAAAAAACACGCAAGCCACTGATTTAATTGATATTTTTTATTAAACCCGGCTGCGCGATTTTGAAGCAACCAAGCGCAAGCCCTGTGCCCACAAGCGTTCCGGCGAAGTTTTGCACAGAATTATCCACAATTTCTGTGGATAATTCCGGGGGTTCCCCGCCTTGCCACAAACCCGCCGCGCCGTTACAGTTTCGGCTTGATCTGATTCCACGGCGCGAGCGCTTCGCTGCCCTGGCCCCCGGGAGTTGAACGCTTTGCTTTCCATTTTGCGCGAGGCCGGCTGGCCTATCTGGCCCCTGCTGGCGACATCCGTGCTGGGACTGGCGCTGATCTTCGAGCGCTTCTTCTCCCTGCGTCGCAACCTGATCCTGCCCCGAGGGTTGAACGATCAGGTGGTGGACATGCTGCGCAACCGCCAAGACACCCCTGAAGCCATCAACCGCTTGGAACGCAACTCGCCGCTTGGCCGCGTGCTGGCCGAGGTGATGCGTCACCGCCATCTGCCGCGCGAGGAATTGCGCAGCGTGGTCGAAGACACCGGGCGCGCCGTCGCGCACGAGCTCAGCCGCTACATCCCCGCCATTGGCACCATTGCCGTCGTGGCCCCGCTGATGGGCCTGTTCGGCACCGTGGTCGGCATGATCGAAATTTTCGGTTCGTACACGCCAGGCGGTGGCGATCCCGCCCAACTGGCGCGCGGCATCTCGATTGCGCTGTACAACACCGGCTTCGGCATCCTGATCGCCATTCCCGCCATGATCGCGCATCGCTACCTGCGCGGCCGGGTCGACGGCTACCTCAGCGCCATGGAGCAATCGGCCTCGCGGCTGGTCCGCGCCTTGTCGCCGGTACCCCCCGTGCGCGAGGGGCGTTCATGAATTTCCGCGGGTCAGGGGGTGGACGCTGGGGTGAACGCGACGAGCTGGACATCAACCTGATCCCGCTCATCGATGTGTTGCTGGTCATCCTGATCTTCCTGGCGGCCACCACGTCGTTCACGCGATTCACGCAGTTGCAGGTGACGTTGCCCCAGGCCTCGTCGGAACAGGACACGCCCCCCGCACTGGAAGTGGCGGTCAGCCAGGACGGGCGCTACGCGCTGAACGGCACGCTGATCGACGTTTCCACGCCGCCCGAAATCGCCGATGCGCTGCGCCAGGCCCCGGCCGGCAAGCCCGATGCGCTGGTCATCATCAACGCCGATGCTCAGGCCACCCATCAATCCGTGATCAACATCATGGAAGCCGCCCGGCTGGCCGGCATTGGCCGCGTCAACTTCGCCGCCCAGACTTCACGGTGAGCACCCCGCGTTCGTCCCCTTCGCTGCTGGCGCGCCAGTGGCAGCACGGCGGCTGGCTGTCGGCCCTGCTGCTGCCCTTGTCCGCCCTGACGGCGTGGGCTGTGGCCAAAAAGCGGGCGGCCTACGAGAGCGGCGCCAAGCCCCGCTACCGCGCCCCCGTGCCCGTCGTGGTGGTGGGCAACATCTATGTCGGCGGCACGGGCAAGACGCCCGTGGTGATTGCCACCGTGCAGGCGCTGCGCGCACGCGGGTTTACGCCCGGCGTGGTCAGCCGGGGCTACGGCGTGAAAATAGGCGCGCAGGCCCGGGTCGGCGTCGGCGCATTGGCGCCCGCCCGCTTTGGCGACGAACCCGCACTGATTGCGCGCGCCACGGGCGCCCCGGTGTCCGTGCACCCCAAACGCGCGCTGGCGGCCCAGGCCTTGCTGCAAGCCCACCCCGAGGTGGACGTGATCGTCTCCGACGACGGCTTGCAACACCTGGCGCTGGCCCGCGATGTGGAAATCGTGGTGCAGGATGAGCGCGGCGTGGGCAACGGCCGACTGCTGCCCGCCGGCCCCTTGCGCGAACCCGCCAGCCGCTTGCGCGAGGTGGATGTCGTGGTCACCAACATCGGCACGCCCGACGGCCGCCCGGCCGACACGGGCGACGCCCGCCCCCGCCCGGTGCGCATGTGGCTGGAGCCTGGCGACACCCGCAACATCGAAAACGGGGCAACGCGCCCGCTGTCCGCCCATGCGGGGCAAGCGCGCGTTGCGGCGGCGGCCGGCATCGGCAACCCGGAACGCTTCTTCACGACGCTGCGCGCGGCGGGTGTCACGCTGGACGCGACGCTGCCCCTGCCGGACCACCATGATTACGCCGATTCCCCTTTCCAGGCGATGACGGCGGACACGATTCTGGTCACGTCCAAGGACGCGATCAAGTGCGCCGCGTTACACGACCCGCGCCTGTGGGAAGTGCCGGTGCAGGCCGCTTTTTCAGACCCTCGGCTATTCGATTGGCTGGCTCAGGCCTTGCGCCAGCCCACCCAAACGCAGTAGTCCAGCGCGTGTGCGCGGGTTTCCGACTTCGCGAAAATCGGACTTCTCCCATGGCGAGCCGGTCGTGGCCGGCCCAAACTGTTTTAGAATCGCGGTCATGGAATCCCGACTTCTCGACATCCTCGTCTGCCCCTTGTGCAAGGGCCGCCTCGAACACGACCGGCAGCAAGCCGAACTGGTTTGCCGTGCCGACCGTCTGGCTTTCCCGATTCGTGACGGTATTCCCGTCATGCTGGAGTCGGAAGCCCGCGTCCTGGACGAAACCGTCTCCTCCTGACCGCCGCACCGTGAGCTTCATTGCCCTGATTCCGGCGCGCGCCGCCTCGACCCGCCTGCCCGACAAACCGCTTGCCGACATCGCCGGCAAGCCGATGGTCGTGCGTACCGCCGACCGCGCCGCCCTCTCGGGCGCGTCGCAACTGTTCATCGCCACCGACGACGTCCGCGTCCAGGCGGCCGCGCAGGCGCATGGCCTGACCGCCCTGATGACACGCGGCGACCACCCCACAGGCACCGACCGCCTGGCCGAAGCGGTAGAACAGTTGGGCCTGCCCGATGACGCCATTGTGGTGAACGTGCAGGGCGACGAACCACTGATCGAACCAGAACTCATCGACGCCGTCGCCGCCAAGCTGCTGGCGCGCCCCGAAGCGGATATCGCCACCTGCGCCTGCCCGCTGGCCGACGCCGAAGCGCTGTTCAACCCGAATGTGGTGAAGCTGGTCTGCACCGCGGATGACCGCGCCATGTATTTCTCGCGCGCCCCCATTCCGTGGGCCCGCGACGCGCTCGCCGGTGGCGAACGGGTGCTGGCCGACGGCCTGCCCGCCTGGCATCACATTGGCCTTTACGCCTACCGCGTGTCGTTTCTGCGCCGTTTCCCGACGCTGCCGCAAGGCATGCTGGAACGGTTCGAGTCTTTGGAACAGCTTCGCGCCATGGAACATGGCCATCAAATCGTCGTACACCGTACGTTCAACCCTCCCGCGGCAGGCGTAGATACCCCGGCCGATCTGGAGCGCGTGCGGCGGTTTTACAGCAAACAGATGTAAGGGTTATTCCCATGGCGCAGCCCCGCATTGGCTGCTGCGTTGCGGCATAATTCCCCGGATCACAAAAAATAAACCCCATCAGGAGCACTCATGCGTCTCATCTTGCTCGGACCTCCCGGCGCCGGCAAAGGCACCCAGGCCGCGTTTCTCACCCAACACTTCGGCATTCCTCAAATCTCCACCGGCGACATGCTGCGAGCCGCGGTGAAGGCAGGCACGCCCTTGGGTATTGAAGCCAAAAAGGTCATGGATGCCGGCGGTCTGGTTTCCGACGAGATCATCATCGGCCTGGTCCAAGACCGCCTGAAGCAGCCCGACTGCGCCGGCGGCTACCTGTTCGACGGCTTTCCCCGCACCATCCCGCAAGCCGATGCGCTGAAAAGCGCCGGCGTCAAGCTGGACTACGTGGTGGAAATCGAAGTACCCGAAGAAGACATCATCGAACGCATGAGCGGGCGCCGCGTGCACCAGCCCAGCG
>RCUJ01001064.1_pt1 | contig 15232 bp, 14 predicted proteins | sample 2166321 | NCBI WGS metagenome assembly RCUJ01 (sample SAMN09932808, study PRJNA488358) | compost metagenome | feature: garden; material: soil; isolation source: compost soil in an enriched community after 118 h of incubation | place: Germany: Experimental Botanical Garden Goettingen | collected... | reverse complement strand
GAGTAAAAACAGAATATAATATTGCTGTTGTTGAAAGAGAAAAAGCCGTGATCAATTTCAGACAATCTGTTTTGGTAGCTGTTAGTGAAGTTGCTGATGCTTTGGTTGCTGTTGAAAAATTACAACAACAGGAAGCTTTCCTACAGGAACGTGTAAAAACATTACAACAAGCAATTAAAAATGCCAATCTGTTATTTAAAAACGGAATGGCGGAATACCTTGAAGTACTTTCTGCGCAAGCCAGTTTATTGCAAAGCGAATTAGAATTAGCTGATATAAAAAGAGCACAACTTTCTGCCAATACCGAGTTATATCGTGCATTGGGCGGTGGTTGGAGATAATACCCGTTTTAATTATTTATTTATTTGAGATGACGCTGTGAGACTTCGGTTTTGCAGCGTTTTTTGTTGTTTGCCACGAAGGCGCTAAGGCACGAAGTTTTTTGAACGCGGATGACGCGAATTGCAAGCGAAAACAAGGATCATCGCGGATTTTTCATAATACTTTATCGCATTGTATGTCATCCTGAGCGAAGTCGAAGGACCGCAAAGATTGGCGATTAAGTTTGTGTAACTACTTGCCGGACTTTGACTTCGCTTAGTCTGACGAACTTTGTGATTATTTTGCTAAAAACCTCTCGCAGATTCTGCAGATTTAGCAGATTTATATGTTTGCATTTTATAATTCATTTTACTGCTTTAATAATTTCATATATTTACTTCTACCTAATTTAGAAATCATTAATGAAAAAACACTTCATACTATCTTTTTTTATTTTCCTTTTGATTCTAAGTTGTAAAAAAGAATCAAATAGCGAAACGGTTAATAAACCAAAACTACCCGAAGTACATAAATTACCTCCTCCGCTTGATTATTCTAAATATGTATTGAATCCAAGAAAAACGGACAGCTTATGTATTTATGATATTGAATGGGCAAAAAATGATTTAAAAGAATATCCTGGCGTTTATGTTCAAACAATTTGTTTTGGATGCGAGTTTAAACCTTACGAAGAAGAAATTAAAGAGGTTTTAAAAAAGAGAAAATTTAAATTAGGAATCCAAGATATTGGCTGTGTACAATTTGAAGGGCAAACACCAGGTTGTTATCGTGCCTATATCGATTTGAAGATGAAAGAGAAATATGGCGAAAATTATAAATCTGAAATAGAAACCGAAGCACAAAATATATTAATTAAGAACATAAGTATAAACGATAAAATTATAAGTATTTATGATTTAGAGGACAAAGAAAGGCCTAAAGTATTTCTTCAAAATGTTTTCGTCGATGGAGGTACAGATGCCACTATACAAACAGATTTGCCGATAAATAGCAAAAGCAGTCATAATCTTTTTGTTGATGTAAATTTTATAATTGAAAAAAATGGCACTATTTCGAATTTGTTGGCACATAATTGGGTCAATGAAAATGGCGTAAACGAAAAATATAAAGATGACTTAATAAATCTAGCCATTAGAACACTCAAAAAAGACTACAACAGCTGGCAACCTGGAACCTACAAAGGAAACAAAGCAAGGATCGAAAATAATCTGAGAGTTAGTTTTGAGTAAATAAAATATCAATCAAATCGTCAATCTTTGTCGAGCTACTCGCGGGGATCCCTCGTTCCTCGGGATGACAAAACTGTGTGGTTAACTCCGTACAGAAACTCACCAATCTTTGTCGAGCTACTAATGTGACCGTTCGTTCCTCAAGGTGACAAATTTTTGTGGTTACTTTACTAAAAAAGTCGCTCGCAGATTCTGCAGATCCAGCAGAGTTCTTTCTTCTTGCTTCTTTCCTCTATTTTCTATATTCTATTCTCTTGCTTCTTGCTTCTCAATCTAAAATCAACCCTCTAAAATCTAAAATCACTCAATCTGTCCCAAATGACCCCAAAATAGTCGTAAATAACTATTCCGTAAGAAAAATAAGAGTAGTAGATTTGTATTAAATAATTAACTGATAACTATTTAAAAATAAACCACATGAAAAAAGCAAAGATTATTTTCTGGATTACTACAACTATTATTTTCTTGTTTGAAGGCGTTATGCCAGCGTTGACTTCTCAGTCTGAAATGGCTAAAGAAGGAATCAGGCATTTGGGCTATCCAGAATATTTTGGAAACGCTTTAGTTGTATTTAAAATTTTAGGAGTTTTAATTCTGGTTATTCCATCAATTCCTAAAAACGTAAAAGAATGGGCTTATGCCGGATTTGGATTCGATTTTATATTTGCTTCGATCAGTCATTTTGCTGTTGACGGGGTTAATTTTCAATCCTTTTTTCCTTTAATCTTTTTAGTTATTCTGGCTATTTCATACCATTATTATCATAAAATCGAACGCTATAAAAATATTGCGTTATAAACTTTTTAGACGATGATAGAAGTTTTCAAAACAAATGTTCAGGAAGTCGAGCAATCTATACTGATTGTGGGGAAGCTTCTTGAGCATTTTCCAAACAGTGCTATCAATTTTGATTTGGAAGACTGCGATAGGATTTTGCGAATTCATGGCGCTTCCATTTCACATAAAAAAATTATTGAAGTTCTCGATTCGTACGGTTATCATTGTGAAGTGTTATTGTAATCAAAACATAATCATTTGATTTTTAAATATTTAATTTAAAATTGTAAATTTGGATAATCAGTAATCATCAAATCATACAAAATGAATATTCCAAAAAATCATCAAACCATAATGCCGTATTTAATTTTAAATGGAGCATTAAACTTTATCGACTTCACAAAAAACGTTTTCAATGCGACCGTCTTGCATGCACCTAAATTACGTGACGACGGAACTGCTCAACATGCTGAAATTACCATTCACGGATGTACTATTATGGTAACGGATGCAACTAATGATTGGAAACCACAAACGGCAAACTTATTTGTTTATGTCCCGAATGCCGATGAAAGTTTCAAAAAAGCACTTGAAGAAGGTGCTACAGAATTGATGGGATTAAGCGATCAGGAATATGGCCGGACTTGTGGCGTAACTGATCCTTTTGGAAATGTCTGGTGGATCACATCAGTAAATGAATTCACAATTTAAATCAGAAAAATGAAAACAACTCTTCAAACCAACATTGTTGAAACATTCAAAAATTTAAACGAAATCCATTCGAAGTTTTCTGAAGCAGAGCTCAATACAGTACCTTATCAGGGAAGCTGGACGGCAGGGCAAACAACGCAGCATATTCTTAAAGCCTGTTCCGGTTATGCTGCATTATTTTTAGGAAAAACAGAAAAAACGAACAGAAAGCCAGATTTGTACATTAAAGATATTGAAGCTCTTTTTTTAAACTTCAACATAAAAATGAATTCGCCGGATTATCTGCTACCTGAAATTACGGACTACAATAAAAATGAACAAACTCTAGAACTGCTCAATAAAGAATCTGATTTATTAACCCTGGCTGAAATTCATGATTTAACATTAACTTGCCTTGATTTTCAAGTTCCAGGATTTGAAAAATTTACTATTTTAGAATGGATTTCTTTCGCGTTAATTCATACACAACGACATACCCATCAATTGAATACTATTTATAAGATGTTGACCAAAATATAAAATCATAATTTTAACCCTCCAAAACCAAACCTCAAAACCATAATATATGAAATCAAAAAGCGGAACAATATTTTTATCGGGTTTAATTGCCGGTACACTCGACATACTTGCAGCTCTTATTATTTATGATCTCATTTTGCAAAAAACGACCTCTATCAAAATTCTTCAATCCATTGCTTCTGGAATATTTAAAAAAGAGGCTTATTCCGGTGGTTCGCAAATGGCGTTGTATGGTTTATTATTACATTATTTTATTGCCCTTACCTTTGCCTGGTTTTATTTTACTATTTATCCCTATTTCAATTTTCTAAAAAAGAATACCTTACTATCAGGGATTTTATACGGAATTTTTGTCTGGATCATAATGAATCTCGTGGTTTTACCAACTGTATTTCCAGGTCTTCCGGAAAAACACCTCGATTTTCCTTTAATTTTATCTATATTGATTTTAATCTTTTGTATCGGAATCCCAATTGCCTTTATTACAAGAAAACATTATTCGTTGCACCGTTAAACAGTATTCAGTCGCAGTCGCGGTTAACAGTGAAAACTGAAAACTGTGACTGAAAACTGAGAATGAGACTAAAACCTGAAGCTTAAAACTTACAGAAACAAAACTTTTAATACCTAAAAAAAGCGAAACTAATAATCTGTTTCGCTTTTTTTATGAATAGTACAAAAGCATCATTCGTTAACGTTAATTTATTACTTGCAATACCTTATAAACCAGTTTTTTAGATTAATTTTATAATTCCCCACTTCTTATTACATAATTCCCATATCAATCCTTTTGAGTTAATTTTTTGCTCGATTGGATTAATAGCCCCTCTATTCGTAAAGTAATTTTAGCTTAATAAAATTTAAGAGATGGAATTGGCAGTAACGCAAAGTTTAATTGCAACAAAACACGGTGTAATTTTAGAAAAAACAGAAAGAGCATTTGAAGAATTAGGCGTTTTAAATCCTGCCATTTATCAGGACGGGAATACAGTACACATGTTTTACAGAGCTGCTAAAAAGGGTAATTTTTCAACTATTGGTTATTGTCGTTTTGAAGGCCCGACAACTTTAGTAGAAAGACATAAAGAGCCCATTTTTGTACCAGAATATATTTATGAAATTCATGGCGTTGAGGATCCTCGTATCACCAGGATTGATGATACTTTTTATATGACGTATGTTACTTATGACGGAATAAATGCTAGTGGCGCTTTGGCAACTTCAAAAGACCTGACTAAGTTTAAAAAGAAAGGAATTATTACGCCAAAATTTATTTTGCATGATTTTACTAATCTGATTAGAAATCATTTATTAAATCCAGGTATTGCAAAAATATTGGCTTTTAATACGGCAAGAAATTATCCGTTGACTGAAACAATGAAGGAACATTTGTTTGTTTGGGATAAAAATGTGGTGCTTTTTCCAAAGAAAATAAATGGGAAATTTGTGGCTTTACATCGATTATTCCCTTCTATTCAAATCGTTACTTTCGAAAAAAAGAAAGATTTAACGGTTGATTTTTGGAAAGATTATATAAAAAACCTGCCAGATCATATTGTAATGGAGCCAAAATACGATCACGAAACAAGTCATATTGGCCCTGGCGCCCCTCCAATTGAAACAGAAGATGGCTGGTTATTAATTTATCATTCAGCAGAAAAGCGGGAAAAAGGATTGGTTTATCATGCTTCAGCAGTTTTATTAGACCTTGAAAATCCTCAAAAAGTTTTGGCCCGATTGCCAAAACCCATTATTACGCCTGCAGAATATTATGAACGACACGGTTATGTAAATTATGTTGTTTTCCCAACGGGAACAGCCATTTTTGATGACCAATTATATATTTATTACGGTGCCGCCGATGACAAGATTGCGGTGGCTTCTTTGAACCTAAACGACTTATTAACGGAACTAAAACAGAATCTCCATGAAAACGATATCAAATAAATCTAAAATAGTCTTCCTATCAACATTTCCACCAACACAATGTGGAATAGCTACTTACACGCAGGATACCATTAAAGGAATTACAGATGTTTTTGGTAAATCAGTAACTTGTGAAATTTGCGAATTGGTCAATGAGCCAAAAGCAAAACCAACGCAGGCCTTTACCTTAAATACAAAAGATAAAGCCGAATATGCTAAAGTTGCTGAACAAATCAATAATGACAAATCGGTAAAACTAGTCCATATTCAACATGAATTTGGTTTATTTGGAGGAAACTATGGCGATTATTTGCTAGACTTTTTAAACGTTATTAAAAAACCGCTTACTTATACTTTTCATTCTGTTATTCAAAATCCGAATAATGAATTGAAAACTTTTGTAAAATTGTTGTTGAGTTACAGCAATTCGGTTTTTGTAATGACCAATCAGTCAAAAGAAATTTTGATGAGAGATTACGACATAGATGAAAAAATAATTACTTGTGTACCACACGGAACTCATATTGTAATTTATGAAACTCCGGATCAGGCAAAACAAAAATTCGATATTCAGGACAGAAAAGTGCTTTCTACTTTTGGACTTTTAGGAGAAGGAAAAAACATTGAAACCGGACTTCAGGCATTACCTAAAATCATCGAAAAAGAACCAAATGTCTTGTATTTAATTATTGGAAAAACACATCCGAATTTAATTAAAGACGGGGTTGATGCTTATCGTGATAAACTGGAAGGCATTGTTGAAGATTTAAATTTAAAAGACAACGTACGCTTTATTAACCAATATCTGGATACCAATGAGCTTTTAGATTATCTGAAAGCAACTGATGTATATCTGTTTACTTCAAAAGATCCAAATCAGGCAGTAAGCGGCACCTTTTCTTATGCAATGAGTTGCGCTTGTCCGATGGTAGCTTCAAAAATCCCGCATACTTTAGAAGTTTTAACATCTGACTGCGGTATTTTGGTTGATATCGGAAACGTAGACCAATTTGCAGAGGAAACAATAAAATTACTTGCTGATGATAAATTGAGAGAAGAAATGGGAATCAATGCATTTACAAAAATGCGTGCCTCATCGTGGGAAAACGTTGCCATCACACACATGAATACATATAAAACTTTAATGGAGAATCCTGCTGAAATTAAATTCACTTATCCTTCAATTCAGTTAAGACATATCAAAAAATTAACTACTGATTTAGGAATCATACAATTCAGTAAAATCTCCATTCCAGATCTTTCCTCAGGATATACTTTAGATGATAATGCTAGAGCTTTAATTGCTTTTTGCATGCATTATAAACTAACAAAGGATAAAGAAGATTTACCTTATATTTTAATTTATTTGGATTTTATCGAACGTTGCCAAAAACCTAAAGGTAATTTTATCAATTACGTTGATCAGGAAAATAGAGAACATATAGAGCAAAATGCAGAGGTTAATCTAGAGGATTCAAATGCACGAGCTTTATGGGCGCTGGGAACTGTGGTTTCAATCGCTGCTATTTTACCGGAAGCCATTTCTAAGAAAGCTTCAAAAGTTTTATTGAATTCTTTAAAATGGGCCGAAACAATTCAGTCGCCACGTTCGATTGGTTTTGCTACAAAAGGGCTTTATTTATACAATAGCGCTGTTCCAAATTTATATGTTGCGGCGATTATCAACAAACTGAATGCAAAATTGCTTTCAAATTATGAGCTTCACGCTTCAAGTGACTGGAAATGGTTTGAAAATTATATGACGTACGGAAATGGTATTTTACCGGAATCGATGTTGTTTGCCTATTTAGTAACCAACAAGCCTATTTACAAAAAAGTAGCACTGGATTCATTAGATTTCTTAATGTCAAAAATGTTTGTCAATAAAAACTTCAAGGTAATTTCGAATAACGGATGGCTACATAAAGGTGAAGAGCCAAAAGAATATGGAGAGCAACCAATTGATGTTGCGTACACCATTCATACTTTGAATTCATTTTATGACGCTTTTGGAACTCCGGAATACAAACATAAAATGAAAACAGCCTTCAATTGGTTTTTAGGAAAAAATCATTTGAATCAGATTATGTATAATCCTGTAAGCGGTGGTGGTTATGACGGACTAGAAAAAGAGAACGTAAACCTAAATCAGGGCGCAGAATCAACAGTATGTTATTTAACAGCCCGATTATTGATGGAAAACCTTAAAGTATCTGATACTAAAGTGATTCCTTTAATGAAATCCAACTCAGGTTTAGCAATTAATTCTTAATACTATAGCGATAATAAGACTGGCCAAAACGCTATAAACCCAGGAAATCCCTTTTTTTAGAAGAAGGGATTTTTTGTTTTATAATGTTTCGGCTAACGTCTTTTCCGCATTATTATTGTGTTTTGCAATGTTAATTATATAAACTTCCAAAAAAGTTGTGTAATGGATTTTCTTTAGTTATAAGATATCTTTAATACTTGATAATCAAGACATAGTCAATTTTATAAAGAGTTGATATCTAAAGGTTTTCAAACAAAAACTAAAACATAATATGATTCTCACTTTAAAAAATACATTCACCGAAATTGGAAATGCAACCTTGTTTGCGAAGCAGTTTTTTAAGGAGGTTTTCGTTCCTCCTTATGAGGCAAAAGAGTTTTTGAAACAATGTTATGTCATTGGTTATAAATCATTGCCTTTGGTAGCAATAACCGGTTTTATTATGGGATTAGTGCTAACGCTGCAATCAAGACCAACATTAGTCAAATTCGGAGCCGAATCCTGGTTGCCCGGAATGGTTGCGCTTTCACTGATACGAGAAATAGCTCCGGTAATTACTGCTTTAATCTGTGCCGGAAAAATCTCGTCAGGAATTGGGGCCGAATTAGGCTCGATGAAAGTGACCGAACAAATTGATGCCATGGAAGTTTCGGCGATCAATCCTTATAATTATTTGGTGGTAACAAGAATTTTAGCCTGTACCTTAATGGTTCCGATATTGGTGTTTTTTGCCGATGCGATCGGAATCTTTGGAGGTTATATCGGAGTTAATATTCATGGTGATGTAAATCTTTACCGCTATATGACTCAAATTTTTCAATCGCTTGAGTTTTTAGATTTATTTCCAGCCACAATTAAAACATTCTTCTTTGGATTTTTTATTGGAATGATTGGATGTTATAAAGGATTTAATGCAGCAAATGGAACGGAGAGTGTTGGTAAAGCAGCTAATTCTGCAGTAGTAACGGCTTCTTTAACCATTTTTATTATTGATATGGTCGCAGTTCAAATAACCGATTTATTCTTTGTACAATGATTAAAGAGAAAGAAAATATAGAAGCAAAAACAAAAGAAAAGGCAAAAACTCCGATGATTGAAATCAAGGATTTGCACAAAACTTTTGGTAAAGATAATAAGGTCTTGCAAGGAGTAAATCTGACCGTAAACAAAGGTGAAGATTTGGTTATTTTGGGACGTTCCGGTTCAGGAAAATCGGTTACGATCAAATGTATTGTGGGTCTGATTGAACCTGATAAAGGTGAAATTAAAGTGTTTGATGAAAATGTTTTGAATCTGACAAAAAAAGAATTAAACGAGATCAGAGTCCGAATTGGATTTTTGTTCCAAAGTGGCGCTTTATACGATTCAATGTCAGTTAGGGAAAATCTGGCCTTTACTCTAAGAAAGCATAAAAGAGAATTGACCCCCGAAGAAGTTGAAAGTGAAGTAATGGAAGCTCTGGATAATGTAGGATTAGGCGATGCAATTGATAAAATGCCCTCTGAACTATCCGGTGGAATGCAGAAAAGAATTGGACTGGCCAGAACTTTAATTTTGAAACCGGAAATTATTTTATACGATGAACCTACAACAGGTTTAGATACAATAACATCCAGAGAAATCAGCGAATTAATTTTAGATATCAAACACAAGCAAAAAACAACATCAATCATTATTACTCACGATATGGCCTGCGCAAAACTTACTGCCGACCGTATTATGGTTTTGAAAGACGGAAAAATACACGCTGAAGGAACATACGAAGAATTAGAAAAAGACGAAGACGAATGGGTTCGTTCTTTTTTCGAATAAACCAAAAAATAAACTATTAGAAATCATGGAGAAGCAATCTGGATATACTTGGAAATTAGGAATGTTTGTAACAATAGGTTTACTGCTTTTTATACTGGCAGTGTACTTTATTGGAAAACAAAAAAACCTTTTTGGCTCAACATTCAACATTACCTCGGAATTTAAAACCGTGAGCGGTCTGGAGGTCGGAAACAATGTTCGTTTTTCAGGAATTAATATCGGAACGGTCGAAGAAATCAGGTTGATAAACGATTCTTCGGTTGTCGTTTCAATGGTCATTAAAGATGAAGTTCGCGAATTTATCAAAACAGATGCCCGTACCAGCATTGGTTCTGACGGATTAATGGGTGATAAAGTCTTAACAATTTCTCCGGGTGTAAAATCAACTAAAATAATAGAAAATGGAGGACAATTGGCTTCTCTTAAGGGAATTGAAATGAATGACATTATGAAAAGCGTTAAAAAAAGCATGGATAACGTAGGTGTTATCTCTGAAGAATTAGCCATTTTCAGCCATAGCATGAATAACGGAAATGGCGCTTTGGCCAGATTAGTTCGTGATGATAAAATGGCAGCCAGTGTTTCGAATACGCTTTCTAACTTAGAGAACGGAACAAAAGGTTTCAGCGAAAATATGGAAGCTGCAAAAAGCAATTTCTTATTTAGAGGCTATTTCAAGAAAAAAGAGAAACAAAAAGAAAAACAGGCCGAAGAAGCTAAAGAGAAAAAAGAAGAACAAGCCGAAAAAGCAACAAAAGAGAAAGAAGCAAAAGAAAAGGAAGCGAAAGAAGCAAAAGAGAAAGAGGAAAAAGCTAAAGAAGAAAAAGCTAAAGAAGAAAAGCAAAAAGAAGAAGACGCTAAAAAAGCGGCTGAAAAAGCAAAATCTTAAAATTAGAATCAAATGTAATGAAAGCCTCCTATAAAAATATAAGCCTAAAAATCCTGAAAGTGACAGGAATAGTAATAGCAAGTATCTTGCTATTATTGTTTTTAATTCCATTACTTTTCCCAGGAACAGTCGCAGCCGAAGTAAAGAAAATAGCAAACGAACGTCTGGATACGAAAATGGATTTTTCGAAATCCAGATTGTCCTTTTTTACCCATTTTCCATCCCTTACAGTTTCTCTTGACGATTTGTCTATGACGGGTTCTGCGCCCTTTCGAAATGACACTTTGATTAAAGCAGAACAAGTAGCTTTTGGAATTAACCTCAAAAGATTGATTTTTGACAATGAAGTTAAAATTAACAAGCTTTACGTTTCTAAAGCTTTGATTAATATAATGGTGAACCAAAAAGGGCAAGCCAATTATAATATCTATATTTCTGATCCTAAAAACATAAAAAATGAAGATAAACCAGAAGAAGGAACGGCGATTCGATTAGAACGCATCGATCTTGAAGATTGTCACGTTAAATACAATGACCGTTCTGCTAAAATTTTGGTGGATGCAAGAGGTTTCAATTATGTAGGAAAAGGAAATCTGAGCGAAGATATTTTTGACTTAAATACAGATGCAAAAATTGATAATATTGACTTTTACTATAACAGAACGGCTTACTTAAGAAAAAAAGAACTGCGAGCTGATCTGATTACCCGAATCAATACTAATGCCTTATCTTTTATTCTTCAGAAAAACGAATTAAAAATCAATAAACTTCCTTTAAAATTCACTGGCTTTTTTACCATTTTAAGAGACGGATATAAAATTAATATTAAAGCAGCTTCAGAAAATACAACGGTAAAAGATTTATTTTCTGTAATGCCTCCCGAATATTTAACTTGGATGGATGAAACTGAAATTTCAGGTAAAAGTGATTTACTTTTTACTTTTAGAGGAAATTATAATGTATCAAAAAAACAAAAACCAGATTTGGCATTTAATTTAAAAATTGATGAAGGTGCAATCAACTATCAGAATGCTCCTGCTCCATTGAAGGATTTTCAAATGAATTTGAATGTAATACTGCCTTCGCTTGATGTCGAAAAACTGTTGATTAATTTACGAACGTTGAAATTTAAAGTGGGTGAAAAGGATTATTTTAATGCTTATTTACACAGTAAAGGTTTCAACGAAATGACCGTAGATGCAAGTGTAAAAGGCGCTTTGGATCTGGCAACTGTTGATGCGGCCTTAGGCTTAACCTCAATTGATTTAAAAGGAATTCTGAAAACCAATATTCAGGCAAAAGGTGTTTTTAGTACTTCAAAAAAGTTATTTCCTAAAACAATCGGTGGAATTTCTTTACGTCAGGGCTGGCTTAAAACCGAATCTTATCCTAACCCAATTACGGATATTACTTTTATCGCAAATGTCCTGAACAAAGCAGGAACTTTTCAGGATTTGATTATTGCCGTAGCACCTGCTTCTTTTGTTTTTGAAGGAAATCCGATGTATGTCAATGCGACTTTATCCGATTTTAGCGATTTGGCCTATAATGCTAAAATAAAGGGCGAGCTGAATGTGGGCCGAATCTATCAGGTATTTTCTCAAAAGGGACTTGATGTTACCGGGTATGCTAAAGCAGATCTTTCGCTAAAAGGAAAACAAAGTTATGCCACCACAGGACAATATGAAAAACTCGATAATCGAGGAACTCTTTTGTTGAGAAATATCAAAGCCACATCTGAACTATTTCCGAAAGCTTTCTTTATCAAACAAGGAAATTTCCGTTTTCAGAATGAAAAAATGTGGTTTGAAAAATTTTACGCTTCTTATGGAAAATCCGATTTTGATATTAACGGATATCTTTTAAACACCATAAATTACTTTCTCGAGTCGCATGGAACTTTGAACGGAAACTTCAACATGAAATCTAAATTGATTAATGTAGATGAATTTATGGCGCTTGAAAAAGGCGAAAATAAAGACCGAAATATTGAAGTGGAATATGCTAAAGAAGATCATCCGAAAATGAGCGGTGTGGTTATTATACCGAAAAACTTAAACGTAGCGCTTACTGCAAATGCGGATAAAGTAGAATATAACGGGCTCGTTTTAAACAAACTTTCCGGTAAAGTCGGGATTGCTAAAGGCGGTTTCTTTTTAGAAAATACCACTTTCGACATCATTGATTGTATTCTAGGAGTTGATGCTACATACAAAGATGAAACACCAACCTCTGCACATTTTGCTGCACATTTCACAGCCAAAGATTTCAGTGTGCAAAGAGCTTACAAAGAAATTCCGATGTTTCATGATATGGTAACTGCAGCCGAAAAAGCGCAGGGAATTATTTCTGTTGATTATACCGTTAAAGGAGATTTAGACGGAAATATGGGACCTATTTACGAATCTCTTGAAGGTGGTGGAACAATCCTTTTACGCGATGTACAAGTTAAAGGACTTAAATTATTTGACGGGATTAGCTCGCAGACAGGGCAAAAGGGTTTAAATAACCCTGATATGAAGGGAATCGAAATTATATCCACAATCGATAATAATTTAATTCATATTGAGCCCTTTACATTTAGCGTAGCGAGTTTTAGACCTACTATAAAAGGGACAACAAGTTTTGATGGATTATTAGATTTAAGAATGCGATTAGGATTACCACCAGGTGGACTTGTCGGTTTTCCGATTGTTATAACAGGAACGCATGAGGAACCAAAAATCAAAATTTTCAGTAAAACAGGACAAAAAATATACGATGCCATTTATGATGAAAAAAATAATAAAGTGGTTCGGGAAGAAAAAGTAAGCAAACGAAAAAGTTAAAAATAAAATGGAAAAGAAAAAACCAAAAGGCAATAGTGCCTTCGAAGAATTTGCAACCAAAGTTTCAAAAGCTGCAGGGAGTACAACTGCATTTATTGGTGCGTTTTTAATTGTTGTGGGCTGGGCAGTTTCGGGCCCTATTTTCGACTATTCTGAAACCTGGCAATTGGTTATTAATACAGGAACTACGATTATTACCTTCTTAATGGTTTTTTTAATTCAGAAAGCACAAAATAAAGATTCACTTGCTATTCAATTGAAATTAAACGAATTAGTTGCATCGAGCGAATATTCAAGCAACAGTTTGGTTGACATAGAAAGTATGACCGAAGAAGAAATGATTATCGTGCAAAAGTACTACCAAAGACTAAGTGAATTGGCTAAAAAAGACGAAAGCATCAGAACCTCCCATTCTATTGGCGAAGCATATGATCAGCACGAAAGAAAAGACAGAAACAGAAGTCAGCAAAAAACCGCCAGAAAAACCGCTCAACCTACTAAAGCTGCAAAAAAAACAACTAAGAAATGAAGCTTCGATCAACAGAAACCTTCTGGCCTTTAAAGAGCGCCATGAGATACAGTTATCCGTCGATTGACCAGGATTTAAATACTGAAATTTTAATTGTTGGCGGCGGAATAACCGGCGCCCTTATTGCTTATAAATTAATTAATGAAGGCAAAAAAGTAGTACTTGTAGACCGACGTGACATTTGTAATGGCAGTACGGCCGCAAGCACGGCATTATTGCAATATGAAATCGATGTTCCATTACATGAACTCATTAAATTAAGAGGATTAGAATGTGCGGTTGACAGTTATAAAAATGGAAAACAGGCTATTTTTGATTTGCGAACGATAATAGATAATATTAAAAGCGATTGCCAGTTTGAATTTAAGAAGAGCATATATTATTGTTCCTTCAAAAAAGATATTCCGTTTTTAAAACACGAATTCAAAACCCGAAAACAACACGGATTTGATGTCAGCTGGCTTGAAGAATCAGATCTAAAAAAATTGGGATTAAACGCAATGGCGGCCATCGAATCTAATACGGCTGCAGTTATGGATCCGTACCGTTTGGCAAATGATTTATTGCATGATTGCCAGCAAAAAGGAATGCAGATTTTTGATCGTACCAATGTAACTTCTATCCATAAACAAAAAACAAAATTAATTGCTCATACCGAAAACAGGCATCTCATTACGGCAGATCATATTATACACTGCAGTGGCTACGAGAGTACAGAAACACTGACCGAAAAGGTCGTAGATCTTAAAAGTACTTATGTTATTGCCTCTGAAGCCTTGCCGGAAGTGCCAAATTCTTTTAAAAATGCTATTTTTTGGGATACAGGTTCACCCTATTTTTATTTCCGTATCACAGAAGATAACCGAATTATCATGGGTGGCGGCGACGAAGAATTTAAAGATCCTAAAAGAAGAGATAAATTATTGCCTAAAAAAGAAAAAATGCTTTTAAGACAATTCCAGAAAAAATTCCCTGATATTACTTTCAAAATCGATTATTCCTGGGCGGGAACTTTTGGAGAAACACAAGACGGACTTCCCTATTTTGGAAAACCAAATCCGGACAAAAACGAACATTACGTCTTAGGTTTTGGCGGAAACGGAATTACCTTTAGCGTTTTAGGAATGAATTCTATTTTGGATTCGATTAATGATACGAAAAATAAGGATTTGGGGTATTATAAGTTTGGACGGTGATTTTTTTTAGGCTCTAAGATTCTGAGATGCTAAGGTTCTAAGTTTTTTTTCTTAGCAACTTAGCATCTCAGAACCTTAGCAACTTTAAATTACGCAGTAATAGCCAAAGGATTCAAATTAAATTTATACTCTTTTGGACTACAATTGAATTTTTGTTTGAAGATTTTTGAGAAGTAACTTCTGCTGGTAAAACCAATGCAGT
>RCUJ01001061.1_pt1 | contig 15244 bp, 10 predicted proteins | sample 2166321 | NCBI WGS metagenome assembly RCUJ01 (sample SAMN09932808, study PRJNA488358) | compost metagenome | feature: garden; material: soil; isolation source: compost soil in an enriched community after 118 h of incubation | place: Germany: Experimental Botanical Garden Goettingen | collected... | reverse complement strand
CCGGCAACCAGGGCAACGGGGCGGCCAGCGTCAACTTCGTGCCCGGCAAGGGCTCGGAAGTGACCACCTTCGACTACGAAGTGCAGTTCAACAGTGCCACCGGTTACGAGGTCTTCTCCATCGACGGCTCAGGCCAGCGAACCTCGGTGGCGACCGGCACCACGCCCCCCGCCACCTTCGAGGTGGCCGGGCACGGCATCGAGATCGACCTGTCCGGCACCCCGGTCGGGGGCGACAAGATAGTGCTGCAACCCACCAGGCATGCCGCAGCCAACCTCGAGGCCGCGATCACCCGGCCGGAAGACATCGCGCTGGCATCCCCCATCAAGGCGAACAAGAATTCCCAGAACCTGGGCACGGGCGAGATCAAGGTGAGCGGCGTCTACAACACAGGGGCCGGGTCGGGTTTTGGCACCAACACCCTTGACCCGAGCGCCCCCCAGGTTATCAAGATCGACGACAGCGGCAACTACGAGGTCTATGACAAGAACAACAACCTGCTCGGGGTGGCCCCTGCCTCCAGCAAGGGGCAGAACCTGATGTCCGCCCTCGAGATGCCGCTGGGGACGCCCATAGTGCCGGCCCTGACCCCGGGCTACGACTTCAGCATCACCGGCAAGGTGGAGGCCAACGACAGCTTCACTCTGAGTTACAACAAGGACGGGTTTGCCGACAACGCCAACGGGCTGGCACTGGCGGAGCTGCAGAACAAGGAGCTGGTGCGCAAGAACAACAACGCCGCCACCAGCAACGACAAGATGACCTTCAACGACGCCTACAGCGCCCTGGTGACCGGGGTGGGCAACAAGGCCAGCCAGGCCAAGACCCTGCTGCAGGCCAACGAGGCCAAGCTGACCCAGAGCACCGCCATCTTCGAGAGCGTCTCCGGTGTCAACCTGGAGGAGGAGGCGGCCAACCTCATCCGCTTCCAGCAGTCCTACGCCGCCTCGGCCCAGATAGTCAATACCGCCAAGACCATCTTCGATACCCTGCTGTCGTCCGTGAGGTAACCCATGCGCATCACCACCAACATGATCTACGACCGCAACCTTGCCTCCATGAGCAAGGTGAGCGAGCGTCAGAATACCGCCTATGAACAGCTGATGACGGGGGACAAGTTCAACCGGGCGGGGGAAGACCCCTCTGGCATGGGCCAGAAGATGGCGCTTACCAAGGAGATCGATCTCTTCAAGCAGTACGGCGTCAACGGCAGCCTGCTGGAGAACAGCCTGGGCCACGAGGAGACGGTGCTCACCTCCCTCAACAACGCCATGCTGAGCGCCCAGACCCTGATCCAGAAGGCCAACAACTCGGCCATGGGCTCGGAGGAGCGCAACGCCATCGCAAGCGAACTGGAGGGGCTGCAAAAGCAGATGTTCGATCTGATGAACAGCAAGAACTCCCAGGGGGAGTTCATCTTCGGCGGCAACCAGAGCAAGACCCAGCCCTTCGTCAAGAATGCCAGCGGCAACTATGTGTTCCAGGGGGACACCGGCCAGCGCAGCATCCAGGTCTCCCCCACTGTGCAGATCCCGGCCAATGACTCCGGCTTCGATCTGTTCGAGATGGTGGCGACCCGGCGCACCGCCAGTGGCACCAGCGCCAACATCCAGGTAGGGGTGGGGGACCAGGGGAACTTCGAGAGCTTCTATCGCAACAATTATGACTCATCTCTTGCCAGCAATTCGTTCACCGTGAGCACGGTCGCGGGCCCGCCGGATACTTACGAGATCACGGACAGCGGCGGCACAGTCGTGCAAAACGGGGGCTACAGCGCGGGCAACAAGATCGCCTTCAACGGGCTGGAGCTGAGCCTGGATCTGCCGGCAGGGGGGGCGGATCAGACCTTCGTGCTGGACAAGCCGAAGAACGACAGCGTGCTCAACGGCATGTCCGATTTCCTCACCGCCCTGCGCGACCCCAGCCTCTCGGCTGACGGCTTCCAGCTGGCGGTGGCGGATGCCACCACCCACATGAACAACGCCAGAACCAAGATAGACAGGGGGCTCGGCGAGCTGGGTGGCCGGATGAACAGCCTGGAGCAGGTGATGGGGTCGAACGACGGCCTCAGTACCCTGAACCAGCAGGCGCGGGCCAAGGTCTCCGAGGCGGACATGTACGAGGTGATTGCGGCGCTCTCCAAGGAGGACGCGGCCATGAGCGCCTCCCAGCTCGCCTTCAGCAAGATAAGCAAGCTGACCCTGTTCGACTATATCCGCTGATATCTACCCGTTGATCGCACGCTCCCCTGTGGCCCAGGCCCGGGGGAGCGCTCTTTTCATGGGCGGCCCTTTTCCCCTCCAATTTGTAACAACCCGTTGCCAGGGGCCCCACGAGCCTTGACTCGACCCGCCCCGGCGCCGATGATGCCGCCCGCACCACCCAGGTGGCGCGCATTTTTCGCAGCATCTCGTTAGGCGAGGCTCCTGCATAAACACAGGCCACTGATCTCACGACGTCCAGAGACGCCCAAGATCAGGACAGTTTTCATCGGATTAAGGTGTCAACCCAAGTGGCTTCCGGCGTGCCGGATACGTTATGCAGTGCTAAAGCTGGTACGTGGGGATGAAAACACGCCGGACGGCGTCATTTCCTGCCTGTTACTCGTCAATCAAATTGCTGTTTTCTTGTCGACAGCGACCGGTGTGAGCCGGTTGCCTTCAGGCCCTGCCTGAAATCACATGAGGATATCTGTGATGAAGAAAACACACACCCTGCTCAACCGTCATCAACTGCTCGATCTCGCCGCCCTGCAGGGCTGGCTCGACCACAACCTGGACCCGGTGCAGCGGGCCGATCAACTGCTGACCCTGCGCCCGGAAGAGCTCAACTGCGTCTTCGATACCCTGCCTGCGCCGCGAGGGGCCGCCCTGCTCGCCTCCCTGTCGGCGGAGAGCGCAGGCCAGCTGCTGCTGCGCCTGCATGGCAGCATAGTGGGCGTGCTGCAGGAGGCCATTCCCCGGCGCGAGATGGTGGCCATCCTGCGCAGGCTGGGCCCTCAGGATCGCACCAGGCTGCTGAGCCGCTTCCCGACCCAGGCGCAGGCCATCTATGCCTCCCTGCTCGATTGGCCGAGCGAGTCGGTCGGTGCCAACATGCGCCACGAATACCTGGCCGTCGATCAGGGCACCACGGTGGAGAGCGCCAAGCGGCGGATCCACGACGCCTGGGACAAGGCCCAGCTATTTCAGCAGCTCTATGTGGTCGACGGCGAGCAGCGCCTGCTTGGCAGCGTCTCCCTCAAGTCCCTGCTGATCGCCGATCCCCTGCGGCCGGTGAGCGAGCTGATGGAGCGGGAGGCGGTGCGGATCAACGCCCGGGCGGATCAGGAGCTGGCCGCCCGCCTGCTGATCGATCGTGACATCTCGACCCTGCCGGTGGAGGATCAGGGGCGCCTGGTGGGGGTCTTCCACGTGGATGACGCCGCCGACATCCTGGAGCTCGAATCCACCGAGGATGCGGAGTTGCAGGGGGGCTCATCCCCCCTGGACACCCCCTATCTGCAGGCAACTCCCTGGCAGCTGTGGCGCAAGCGGGTGGGCTGGCTGCTCATCCTGTTCGTGGCGGAAGCTTACACGGGCACAGTGCTGCGGGCCTTCGAGGAGCAGCTGGAGGCGGCCATCGCCCTGGCCTTCTTCATCCCGCTGCTCATCGGCACCGGCGGCAACAGCGGCACCCAGATCACCACCACCATAGTGCGGGCCATGGCGGTGGGGGAGGTGAGCCTGAAGAACCTCGGCACCGTGTTGAAGAAGGAGCTCTCCACCGGCCTGCTCATCTCGGTCGCCATTGCGATGGCCGCCTGGGTACGGGCCTGGAGCCTGGGAGTCGGCCCCGAGATCGGCATGGTGGTCACCCTCACCATCATCGCCATCGTGCTCTGGAGCGCCGCGGTCGCCTCCATCATCCCCATGGTGCTGCGTCGCCTGCGCATCGATCCGGCCGTGGTCTCTGCCCCCTTCATCTCCACCCTGGTGGATGGCACCGGCCTCATCATCTATTTCGAAATCGCCAAGTGGCTGCTACCCGAGCTGCAGTGACATCGACAGAAAGCAAAAAGGCAGCCATCGGCTGCCTTCTTTCGTTTGAGGTGAACGATCACCCGAGCTGGAACAGCAGGGGCCAGCCCTGCTCCTGGCAATAGCGGTGCTCCTTCTCCAGGTTCTGGATCAGCAGGCGGTTCTCCTCGCACCAGTCGGTTGGCAGGGTGACCACCAGCTGATCCCCGGCGGCCTGCACCCGCCACTCTGGCAGCAGGTTGTCCTGGCGCCTGTGGTGGGCCGCCACCGCGAGGCGCAGTATGCGGATGCAGCGCAGCACCGTCTGCTCGTCGTGGTTGGGCAGGGCGGGCAGCTCGGAGAGCTTGAGCCCCTTGCGCTGGAAGCGCACCAGGGCCGCCAGCAGGGCCTGATCGTCCTGGTTGAAACCGGGCAGATCCGTGTTTTGCAGGATGTAGGCGGAGTGACGATGGATGCCGCTGTAGTTGATGGCCAGGCCAATCTCGTGCAGCCGCGCCGCCCAGCCGAGGATGGCGCGATAGGGCTCGATGGGCATCTCCCAGGGATCGCTCAGGGCATCAAACAGGGCCAGCACGCTCTGCTCCACCCGGGTGGCCTGGCGCTTGTCGATGTGATAGTGAGAGCTGAGGGCCAGGGCGGTGCGCTCGCGAATGTCGTGGTGCTGCAGCCGCTCCTCGAACTCATAGAGCAGCCCCTCGCGCAGGGCGCCGTCGGAGTACTCCATCCGCTCGATGGGCAATGAGGTGAAGAGCCCGAGCAGTATGGCCACGGCGGCGGCAAAGACTCCCTGGCGCTCCTCGGTGAGGCCGGCGAGTTTGAGCTGGTCGACCCGCTTGTGCCTGAGCATCTCCTCTTTCAGCCGCTCCAGTCCCGCCAGCGTGATGGCGCCATCGGTCCACTCTTCCCCCTGCAAGACGTCGCGCACTGTGCGAATGGAGCCCGAGCTGCCGAGGCAGCTCTGCCAGCCCAGCTTGCGGTACTGGTTGATGATGGGGGCGAGCTGGTGCTGCGCCTCCAGCACTGCGCTGTTGAAGGCCTTCTCGCTCAGCTTGCCGTTGCCAAAGAAGCTCTGGGTGAAGCTGACGCAGCCCATCTTGCGGCTGGTGAGGGCCTTGTGTTCGAAGCCCTCGCCTATGATGAGTTCGGTGCTGCCGCCGCCGATGTCCACCACCAGCACCTGGCCTTCGATGTGCTGGGTATGGGCGACCCCCTGATAGATGAGGCGCGCCTCTTCCTGGCCGCTGATGATCTCGATGGGATGGTTCAAAACCTCGGCCGCCTCGCGCACGAAGTCGCGGGCGTTGCTGGCGCGGCGCAGGGTGTAGGTGCCGGCGATGCGGATCTGATCCGGCTTGATGTTGGTCAGCCGCTCGGCGAACAGGGCGAGGCAGTCGAGCCCCCGGGCCATGGCTTCCGCCGACATGCGGCGCTGCTCATCCATCCCCTCGGCGAGGCGAACCCGCTCCTTGATGCGATCGACGATCTGCATCCGCCCCTCGTTGAGGCGGGCGATGACCATGTGGAAGCTGTTCGACCCCAGATCGACAGCGGCGTACAGACTATTGTCCATTGTTTGACTCGATACGTTTGAGATAGTCGTAAATCGCAACCTGGGAGCGAACCTTGCGGCGGTTGCCCCGCTTCACGTACTCGTTCTTCTGGTCGGCATCGATGACCCGCGCCTTGCAGGTGTCGCTCAGCTGCAGATCGAGGATGTCCAGGATGCGCTGTTTCAGCCGCTCGTCGTAGATGGGGGTACCCACCTCGATCCGGCCGTCGATGTTGCGGCTCATCCAGTCGGCGCTGGAGATGAACAGCTGGGGGTTGCCCTTGTTGTGGAACACCATCACCCGCGGGTGCTCGAGGAAGCGGTCTATGATGCTGATGACCTGGATGTTGTCACTGAGGCCAGGCACCCCGGGACGCAGCGCGCACATGCCACGGATGATCATCTGGATGGGCACCCCGGCCTGGCCGGCGGCATAGAGTCGGTTGATGAGGTCTCTGTCCACCAGGTTGTTGATCTTGAGGGTGATACCGCAGGGCTGGCCCGCCTTGGCGTTGGCCAGCTCGTTGTCGATGAGGCGATAGAGCTGGCGGCGGCTGTTGATGGGGGAGACCAGCAGGTGGTTGAATTTGTAGCGTTTATAGGGGTACTCGATGTATTCGAACACCCCCTCCACCTCGGCGGTGATGTCCGGGTGGCGGGTCAGCAGGGAGAAGTCGGTGTAGATCTTGGCGGTCTTCTCGTTGAAGTTGCCGGTGCCGATATGGGCGTAGCGCACCGCCTCGCCATTTTCGTGGCGGGTGATGAGGCAGAGCTTGGAGTGGATCTTGAGGCTGGGTACCCCGAACACCACCTTGACCCCGGCATCGGTCAGGATGTTGGCCCAGTCGATGTTGGCCGCCTCGTCGAAGCGGGCGCGCAGCTCCACCACCACTGTCACCTTCTTGCCGTTGTTGGCGGCGTCGATGAGGGAGTGGATGATCCGTGACTTCTTGGCGACCCGGTAGATATTGATGCGAATGGCGCTCACCGCCGGATCGAACGCCGCCTGGCGCACCAGCTCGGTGAAGTGGTGGAACTTGTGATAGGGGTAGTAGAGCAGTATGTCCTGCTTGGTGATGGCGTCGAAGGCGTTGACGAAGCCATCGAAATCACGGCAATCGAGGGCCGGCAGCTTGGGGTTTTCCAGATAGTCCCGGCCCACGTTGGGGAAGCCGATGAAATCCTTGAAGTTGTGATAGCGCCCGCCCGGCATGATGGCGTCGTAGGAGCTGATCTGCAGCTTGAGCTTCAAGAAACTTATCATGGCGGCGGGCATCTCCCGCTCGTAGACGAAGCGCACCGGCATGGCGGTGAGGCGCTGCTTCAGGCCATCACTCATCTTGTCCACCAGGCTCAGATCCAGCTGGTCGGAGAGATCGTACTCGGCATCCCGGGTCAGCTTGACCGCATAGGCCGCTATCTCGTCGTAGTCGAAGAAGCCCTTGAAGATCTCGTCCAGGCAGAAGCGGATGACGTTGTCCAGGATGATGATCTGCTTCTTGCGGCGGGTCCCCTCCGGCGGCAGCTGGAAGAAGCGGGGCAGATCGTCGGTCGGCACCTCCACCAGGGCGTACTGGATCACCTGGCCGTTCTTCTTCATCTCGATGGCGAGATAGGTGTGCTCGTCTTTGAGGAACTTGACCGGGTTGACCTCCTTGTTGAGGAGGATGGGGATGATATGACGCAGCACCTTCTCCTTGAAGAAGACCCGCAGCCACTGCTGGATCGCCTCGGAGAGCTGGTTCTCGTTGACCAGGAAGATGTTGTGGCGGGCCAGGGCGATCAGCAACTCCTTGTAGGTGTTGTCAAACGCCTCGCCGAGCGCCATTACCTTCTGCTGGATGGCGCGCAGCAACACCTTGGCCTCGTCGTCGCCGCCGTGCACCTCGTTGATGAGGATGCGGCGCTTGACGTCCGAGACCCGAACCTTGAAGAACTCATCCTGGTTGGAGGAGAAGATCCCCAGAAAACGGACCCGCTCGATGAGGGGGACCGTCTTGTCCATTGCCTCTTGCAACACCCGTTCATTGAATGAGAGCCAGCTAAGCTCTTTCTCTTCATACTGCCTGTCGGTGCTCATCTGGTGCCTCTGTGCTCAGGTTGCGTCTGCGCGGAAGTTATGGCGTCAAACCATGACAAATTTATGACAACCCGCGCTATTCGGTCAGATCGTGATCGATGTCGACCACCAGATCGTCGGAGAGGGACTCCAGCGCGGTGATCAGATCGTCAAGTTCGAGCTGGGGCGGCAGGGCCACCAAAGCATGTGCATAGAAGAGCGGGGCCCCGGAGTGGGGGGCGGGCTCGCATCCCGTGGTGAGGTCGGCGACGTTGATGTTGAGCTGGCGCAGAATGCTGGCTACCTCGTGGACTATGCCCGGTCTGTCGTTGCCGGTGACGCTCAGCATCAGCTGGTGGGCGGGCTCGGGGCTGAGCTGGCCTTCGGCGAAGCTCACGGTGAGACCCGGCAGCATCACCAGCGCCTCGCACAGGCTGCGATAGTGTTCATCCGGCACGGCGACGTGCAAAATGCCGGCAAATTGCCCCGCCAGTTCGCTCATGGAGCTGGCCAGCCAGTTGCCCTGCTGACGGGTGATGGTGTCGGCCAGGCTCTCGACGATGCCGGGCTTGTCTGCGCCGATCACGGTGACGACCAATTGCTTTTGCATCCTGCTCTCCTTGAATGGGACTGCCTGGGGTCAGTTGACGTTTCGCCGCGACCGTTGCGGTATCTTCTGTGCGCCGAAACGTCCATAGGCTCTAGCATTGTGCCTGCTGCGACAGGCCATATGAAGCCCGCCCCACGCAAATTTAGTGAAAAAACGCGAATGCCGGAGCGGCGTTGATTTCAGCTCTGCCTGCCGGGGTTCCCCCGTGGTAGAGTGTTGCCCCTTCGTGTTTGATGAACTGGATATGTCTTGTGAACGGGGTATGTGTTTATGAATAGCCTTGTCGTATCGGGATCCGTGTTGTTGGTGCTGCTCCTGCTGGTGATCCTCTGGCGCAGGAGCAAGAGGGGCAAGGCCGAGCCCTATGAGCTGCAGGAGACCCTGTTCAGCCCGGCGGAGCGCGCCTTCCTCGGGGTGCTGGATCTGGCGGTCGGCGACCAGGCCCGGGTCTTTGCCAAGGTCAGGGTGGCGGATGTGCTGACCCCGCAGGCGCGGCTGGGCAAAGGCAAATGGCAGCAGGCGTTCGACATGATCAGCGCCAAGCGCTTTGACTATCTGCTCTGCCACCCGACGGATCTCTCCTTCCTGTGCGCCGTCGAACTCGATGACAGCGCCCATCGCCACCAGAAGCGCAAGGTGCGGGATCTCTTCCTGAAGTCCGCCTGTGACAGCGCCGGCCTGCCGCTGCTGCAGATCCCGGCCAGCAGCCACTACCAGGTCGACGAGCTGCGCGAGCAGTTGCTGCCCCTGCTGGTCAAGACGAGCCTCCCGGTGGAGGATCTGTTGCCGGGGGAGCGCCGCGAGCCGACCTTCAACCCCTTGCTGCTCGATGGTGTGGACTTGAGTGCCTCCCACCACGGGGGGCGCATGCCCAGGGCGCCACAGGCCGAGCCGCCCCAGCTTGACGAGCAGGAGCCGGTGCTGATGGACAATCCCTTCATCGGTCCGGACGAGGAAGAGGAGGGCGCCTCCACCTCGGCGCCCCACTGCCCCCGCTGCGCGGCGCCCCTGGTGGCGCGGGAAGCGAAAAAGGGTCCCCATGCCGGCCGTCTGTTCCTGGCCTGCAGCCGTTTCCCCGAGTGCCGTTACGCCGCCCCCCAGGAGCAGGCCAGGCACTGATCCCCGCTCTGGCGCCGGCTGCGGTCGGCGCCTTGCGTTCTCCTGCACCGCGTTCCACCTCGGGCGCCTGGCCGACAGCGGCTGTCCGAGTGTGATCCCCATCCCGCCCGGGCCGCGCCAAGCGCGACAAGTTTTGACAAACCGCCAGAATTTTGGCACTTTGTGCACCCTATAACACAGTGCATAGCTCATTATCATAAGCACTTAAAAAACAATAACTTGGCGTCAGGTGTGTAAGGAAGATAAATATGATGGCTATGGGGGTGTTGATCGTTGATGCCGATGAACAGCGGCGTCAGCAACTGGGAACTGTGCTCTCCTTCATGGGGATCCCCTGGCAGGAGGTGGTGGAAGCCGATCTGGATGTGGCCATCGAGACTTCCGGCCCGCTGCAAGGGGTCCTGACGGGCAAGCTGCTTGAGCGCTCCCTCGGCGAGCTGCTGGCCGCCTTCCCCCGCATCCCGTTCCTCTCCCTGATGCAGGCGGATCACCCCAACAGCAACTTCATCGGTGGCAGCGACGAGCCCTATACCTATGAGTCCCTGACGCGCCACCTGCACTTCTGTCAGGCCTTCATCTCCCTCCATCCCCGTCAGCAGGTGCACGACAAGGGCCAGACCCTGTTGCGACTGCTGGTGGGCAAGGGGCGGGGGATCCAGGAGGTGCGCCGCCTCATCGGCCAGGTGGCACAGACAGACGCCAACGTGCTGATCCTGGGAGAGTCCGGGACCGGCAAGGAGGTGGTGGCCCGCGCCATCCACGAGCTCTCTGCCCGCAGCGCCGGCCCCTTCGTGCCCATCAACTGCGGCGCCATTCCGGCGGAGCTCCTGGAGAGCGAGCTGTTCGGCCACGAGAAGGGGGCCTTCACCGGCGCCATCGCCGCCCGTCGCGGCCGCTTCGAGCTGGCCCAGGGGGGTACCCTGTTCCTCGACGAGATCGGTGACATGCCGTTGCCGATGCAGGTCAAGCTGCTGCGGGTGCTGCAGGAGCGACTGTTCGACAGGGTCGGTGGCGGCAAGCCCATCCAGGCCGATGTGCGCATCATAGCGGCGACCCACAGGGATCTGGAGGCGATGATCCGCACCCAGGGTTTTCGCGAAGATCTCTACTATCGCCTCAACGTATTCCCCATCGAGACGCCGCCCCTGCGCGAGCGTTGCGACGATATTCCCCTGCTTTTGCAGGAGCTGCTCAACCGCCACGGGGAGCAGCACAGGGGGATCATCCGCCTGACCCAGCGGGCCATGGAGTCCCTGATGCAGTACCCCTGGCCTGGCAACGTGCGGGAGTTGTCGAACCTCATCGAGCGGCTGCTGATCCTCTACCCGAACCAGATCATCGACGTGGCGGACTTGCCCGGTCGCTACCGTCTGCTGCCAAGCGAGCCCAGGGACGAGCGGCTCACCGAGATGGACGAGCGGGATGCCCTGGCCGCCGTGTTCCAGACACCTCCCGTGCTGGATCCCGGCCTGGCCGCGCCGCTGCCCATGCAACTGCCCCAGGAGGGGCTCAATCTCAAGGAGATGCTGGCGGATCTCGAGGTGGAGCTGATCCGTCAGGCCCTGGAGTCCCAGGACGGGGTGGTGGCCCGCGCCGCCGACCTGCTGAGCATGCGCCGCACCACCCTGGTGGAGAAGATGAAAAAATACGGCATGAGCAAGGACAACTGAGGTCAATGCTTTGACGGCCAGAGTCAAGGTATTGATATATAACCAGTAATTTACTGGCATGGAAATTGAATAAGCTGACCCAATCGCCAGTTTGAGGTCAGCTTTATGACAATCTCGCAGCAGGACAATCCGCTCCAGTCACACGAAGTGAGTCAGCTTTATGCCATCTTCACGGCACTGCCGACCGGCGTGCTGCTGCTCGATGGGGAGGGGCGGATCACCCGCGCCAACCCGGCCGCCCTGACCCTGCTGGGGGAGCCGCTGGAGGGGCAGGCCTGGCGCCAGATCATTGCCCGCTGTTTCCAGCCCAGGGAAGACGATGGACACGAGATCTCCCTGCGGGACGGTCGCCGGGTGCAACTCTCCACCCAGCCGCTGCCGGATCAGCCCGGCCAGCTGGTGTTCATCACGGATCTCACCGAGACGCGCCAGTTGCAGGACAGGGTCAACCACATGAAACGGTTGTCGGCCCTGGGCAACATGGCGGCCTCTCTCGCGCACCAGATCCGCACCCCCCTCTCCGCCGCCATGCTCTATGCGGCCAACCTCGCGAACCGCACCCTGAAACCGGAATCCCGCACCCAGTTCCAGCAAAAGTTGATGGCTCGCTTGCAGGATCTCGAGAAGCAGATAAACGACATACTGCTGTTTGCCCGCAATGGCGACAACCAGGTGGTGGCCCCTGTCTCGGTACAGGGGCTGCTGGCGGAGGTGCAGGCCGGTGCCGAGGCCTTCTGCCAGCAGCAGGGCTGCGCGCTGCACATGGAGGCGCCTGAGCCGGATCTCTGCCTGCTCGCCAACAGCAGCGCCCTGGCCGGTGCCATCAACAACCTGATCGCCAACGCCAGACAGGCCGGGGCCGATTCGCTCTTGGTGAGCGCGGTGCGCAGCGGCAACCGGGTGGAGATGCGCGTCCTCGACAATGGCAAGGGGATGCCTGCCCAGTTGCTCAGCCAGATCTTCGAACCCTTCTTCACCACCCGCTCCCAGGGCACAGGCCTCGGGCTTGCCGTGGTGCAATCCGTGGTGCGTGCCCATCAGGGGGAGGTCAGCGTGGCCTCGGTGCCCGGAGAAGGGACCTGTTTTACCCTGTCGTTCCCCCTGCATCAGCAAGCGGTGCAGCTTGGAGGTGTAGCATGAATCCCATCTTGTCCCTGTGGTGCAAGGCCTGCGGGCCCGTGGTTGGAGGTGTGGCATGACCCAGGCCCGTATTCTGGTGGTGGAAGACGACAACGGCCTGCGCGAGGCGCTGGTGGATACCCTGCTGCTCGGCGGTTACGAGTGCCGCGAGGTGGACAGCGGCGAGCGGGCCCTGCTGGCGCTCTCTCGCCAACGCTTTGACATGGTGATCTCTGACATCCAGATGGGAGGCATGGACGGCCTCACCCTGCTGGCCAACATCCGCCAGCAATATCCCCAGGTGCCTGTGCTCCTGATGACCGCCTACGCCAACATCGACGGGGCCGTGCGCGCCATGCGGGAAGGGGCCATCGACTATCTGGCCAAGCCCTTCTCCCCCGAGGTGCTGCTCAACCAGGTCAGCCGCTATGTGCCGGCCCAGAAGGTGGAGAAGCGCGCCGTGGTGTACGGGGATCCCAAGACCGCCGAGCTGTTCCAGCTGGCGACCCGGGTGGCCAGAAGCGAGGCCACCGTCATGGTGACAGGCCCGAGCGGGACGGGCAAAGAGGTGCTGGCCCGCTACATCCACGACAACTCCAGCCGGGCCGAGCAGGCCTTCGTCGCCATCAACTGCGCCGCCATTCCGGAGAACATGCTGGAGGCGACCCTGTTCGGCTACGAGAAGGGGGCCTTCACCGGCGCCGTGCAGGGGTGCCCGGGCAAGTTCGAGCAGGCCCAGGGGGGCACCCTGCTGCTCGACGAGATCACCGAGATGGATCTGGGGCTGCAGGCCAAGCTGCTGCGGGTCTTGCAGGAGAAAGAGGTGGAGCGGCTCGGCAGCCGCAAGCTCATTCCCCTCGACGTGCGGGTCATCGCCACCAGCAACCGCGACCTCAAGAAGGCGGTGCAGGACGGGCTGTTTCGCGAGGATCTCTACTACCGTCTCAACGTCTTCCCCCTGCGCTGGACCTCCCTCTGGGAGCGGCCCGGCGACATACTGCCCCTGGCGGAGCACCTGCTGGCGCTCCATGCCAGTCAGCAGGGGCTGCCGACACCGCAGCTGGCCGATGCGGCGCGCGAGCGCCTGCTGGCCCACCCCTGGCCCGGCAACGTGCGGGAGCTGGACAACGTGGTGCAGCGGGCCCTGATCCTCTGCCCCGAGGGGCTCATCGATTGCGAGCATCTGATCCTGGAGGAGACGGACGAGGAGCTGGTGCGCCCCCTCGAGCGTCTGTCGGGGGAGGGGCTCGGCGGCGAGCTCAAGCAGCAGGAGCACCAGATCATCCTGGACACCCTGCAGGAGTGCAACGGCAGCCGCAAGGCGGTGGCCGACAAGCTCGGCATCAGCCCGCGCACCCTGCGCTACAAGCTGGCCCAGATGCGTGACGCCGGCATAGAGCTGCCCGCCTAGCACCTGTTGCCGGTGTCATGGCCTTGCTGGCCCGGCTCGATTATCATGGGCCCCTGACGATCGGAATCCGGCTCCCTGCGATCCTGTGCGGGGAGCCCTGTTAGGAGACGCCCATGATCTCTCATCGAAAACTGGAAAGCCTGCTCAACCACCTGCTTGAGCCTCATGCCATCAAGGACTACTGTCCCAACGGGTTGCAGGTGGAGGGGCGCGAGCGCATTCGCCGGGTGGTCACCGGCGTTACCGCCAGCCAGGCCCTGATCGATGCGGCCGTGGCCCTGGATGCCGATGCCATCCTGGTCCATCACGGCTACTTCTGGAGCGGGGAACCGCCCCAGATCACCGGCATGAAGCAGCGCCGTCTCAAGACCCTGCTGACCCACGACATCAACCTCTTCGCCTACCACCTGCCGCTGGACGTGCACCCCGAGGTGGGCAACAACGCCCAGCTCGCCAGGCTGCTCGGCATCAAGGTGCGCCGCGGCCTGGAGCCCTGGAACAGCAAGAGCGTGGCCATGGTGGGCAAGCTGGAAGAGCCCATGAGCGGAGCTGACTTTGCCAAACTGATTGCCGAACGGCTCGGTCGCGAGCCGCTCCATTGCGGCGACAGCGGCCCCGAGCTCATCAGCTCAGTGGCCTGGTGCACCGGCGGCGGTCAGAGCTATATCAACCAGGCGGCCGAGCAGGGGATCGATGCCTTCATTTCGGGTGAGGCTTCAGAGCAGACCATCCACACCGCTCGCGAGATGGGCATGCACTTCTACGCAGCTGGTCATCACGCCACCGAGCGTTACGGCGTCAAGGCGCTGGGGGAGTGGCTCGCCACCGTGCACGGGCTGGAGGTGACCTTTATCGATATCGACAATCCGGTATAGGGTCGATTAGCCGCATAGCGGGGTAATCGGACGTGACAGCAGCAGTTGCGCTGGTAGATAGAAATGACAAGGGAGGCCAAAGCCTCCCTTGTTACATTTTGCATGCAGCGAGCAGCGGTTACTCGCTGGCATAACCCGCCGGGCCGAGCAGGACGTCATCCAGCAGGGCTGCGCCCTCCTGCATCTTGAGCCGTCCCTCGCAGAACCACTGCACCACCAGGGGGTAGATGCTGTGTTCCTGGACCTGGACCCGGGCGGCCACCTCGTCGGCACTGTCCCCTTCGAAGATGGGGACGCGAGCCTGCAGGATCACCGGGCCGCCGTCCAGCTCTTCGGTGACGAAGTGGACGCTGGCACCGTGCTCGCGCTCCCCATCGTCGATGGCGCGCTGGTGGGTGTGCAGCCCCTGGTATTTCGGCAGCAACGAGGGGTGGATGTTGATCATCCGCCCGGCGAAGTGACGCACCAGATCGGCGCTCAGGATCCGCATAAAGCCGGCCAGTACCACCAGATCCGGCTGATAGTCATCCATCAGCGCCAGCAGGGCGACGTCATACTCCGCCCGGCTGGCAAACTGCTGCTGGGCCAGGATGGCTGTCGCCACTCCGGCTTCTTTGGCGCGAACCAGACCATAGGCATCGGCCCTGTTGCTGATGACGCCGACCACTTCACCGGCAACCTTGCCGCTGGCGCAGTGGTCGAGAATGGTCTGCAGGTTGCTGCCGTTGCCGGAGATCAGCACCAGGATCCGTTTCATGGGGGAGGTCATTTTATGATGACTTGTTCTTCGCCATCGGCCGCCTTGGCGATGTG
>RCUJ01001060.1_pt1 | contig 15246 bp, 15 predicted proteins | sample 2166321 | NCBI WGS metagenome assembly RCUJ01 (sample SAMN09932808, study PRJNA488358) | compost metagenome | feature: garden; material: soil; isolation source: compost soil in an enriched community after 118 h of incubation | place: Germany: Experimental Botanical Garden Goettingen | collected... | reverse complement strand
CCGATGGCTACACGATGATGGTCGGCTCCATCGGCACCTTCGCCATCAACGAAGCGCTCTACAAGAACCTGTCCTACAACCCCAGCAAGGACTTCGCTTACTTGACGCAGGCGGTGCGCAACCCGAATGTGTTGGTGGCGGCTACCAAGTTCCCCGCCAACACCGTCGCCGAACTGGTTGCCTATGCGAAGAAAAATCCGGGCAGCGTGTCTTACGCCTCGTCAGGCACGGGATCGTCCGACCACCTGTCCGCCGTGCTGTTTCGCCAGCGCACGGATAGCACCGGCGTGGACGTGCCCTACAAGGGCGGCGGCGCGGCCATTGCCGACCTGATCGGCGGACAGGTCAACGTGTCGTTCCAGAACCTGGGCGCGGTGCAAAACCACATCAAGGCCGGCAAGCTCAAGGCTTTGGCCATCACGGGGGATACGCGCGCGGCCGACCTGCCCGACGTGCCGACGCTGGCTGAAGCCGGCATCAAGGACATGGTGGTGTATTCGTGGCAGGGGTTCGCGGTGCCCAAGGGTACGCCCCCGGCAATCGTGGAAAAGCTGTCCAAGGCCTTGCAGGACGCGCTGCGCGACCCGAAGACCAAGCAGACACTGCAAGGGCTGGGCTTTGAAGTCGTGGCCAACACGCCGCAGCAGTTCGCCGCGTTCCAGCAGGCCGAAGTGAAACGTTGGAAGGACGTCATCCAGAAGGCCAACATCCAACTGGAGTAAGCGCCGGTGCGCCGGTGCGCTGGGCGCCGGCCCGCCGGACCGCCGGACCGCCGTACCGTCATGGGAGGGGTGCCTTCGGGCATCCCCTCAGCGGCTTTCAAGGTCGAATCAAGTAGCATGACCGTTTTCGCCACCCATTCGTACGACAACATGACCACCAAGCATCGCATCATCCAGGTCGGCTCGCTGGCCGGCTCGCCCTCCGCCAACAAGAACCTTGCCGACGGCTATGACGTCGTCGAACTGTGGAAATTTCCCGACCGCAAGGCGGCGCTGGCCGAACACGGCAAGGGCATCACCGCCATCGTCACGTCGGCCAATTTCGGCGCTGACGCCGAACTGATCAACGCGCTGCCCGACCTCAAGGCCATTTGCAGTTGGGGCGTGGGTTACGAAACGATAGACGTGGAAGCCGCCAAGAAGCGTGGCGTGCAGGTCAGCAACACGCCCGACGTGTTGACGGATTGCGTGGCCGATCTGGCCTGGGGCCTGCTGATCGCGGGCGCGCGCCGCATGGGTCAGGGCGAACGCTTCGTGCGCGCCGGCCAATGGGGCCAGGTGCATGGCAGCATCCCGCTGGGCCAGCGCGTCAGCGGCAAGAAGCTGGGCATTGTGGGCCTGGGCCGCATCGGCGAAGCGATCGCCAAGCGCGGCGCGGGTTTCGACATGGACGTGCGCTATCACAACCGCAGAAAGCGCGACGACATCGCCTATGGCTACGAGGCATCGCTGGTGGACCTGGCCACCTGGGCCGACTTCCTGGTGGTTGCGACCGTAGGCGGACCCAGCACGCGCCATCTGGTGAACCAGCCCGTGCTGGAAGCGCTGGGCCCCAAGGGCATCATCGTCAACATCGCGCGCGGCCCGGTCATTGACGAAGCCGCGCTGGTGGCGGCGCTAGAAGCCGGCAAGCTGGGCTGCGCCGCACTGGACGTGTTCGAACACGAACCCAAGGTGCCGCAAGCACTGATCGCTACCGACAACGCCGTGCTGCTGCCGCACATCGGCAGCGCCACGCTGGAGACGCGCCTGGACATGGAAAACCTGATGCTGGAAAACCTGAAGTCCTACTTCGACACCGGGCGCGTGATCACGCCGGTGGAGTAAGCGTCACGCGCATTGCGCGCATAGGATGCACACCGCGCATGGCGCGCAAATGAAAAAGCCTCTCGGCGCCCATACCGAGAGGCTTTCGACTTTCCGGCCCCAAGAGGCCGGTAGTCTTCCTGCAAAGGAACTAGCGGGGTTTTACAGTCCCTGCCTTACTTCGCCGGCGTGGTGCCGGATTGGCCCATACTTGAAGCCGTGCCTGATTTCGCGCCCGCGTGTTTGGCGGAGGCTTTGTCAGACTTGTGATGCTTGTGCTGCGCGTGGGTCTTGGAATCACCCGCTTTGGCTTGCGCATCAGCGCCGGCCGCGAACGCAGAAGGCGCAGCAGCAAGACCGAGGCACAAGGCCGAAGTGGATAAGAACGCAGCGATACGGGAGTGTGTCGTCATTGCATGAACTCCTGGATAAACAAGGCCGAAGCCCGTGCAGCAGTGGGCGGCAACATCGCCGCTTATGCCGTACTTCGTTTGAAGAGCGAGCATGCGGAAGGTTCAATGCGGAACCAGAAAATTTCGGCTGCTAACGCCTGGAAATATCGCTGTCGATACGCTGTCAGCGCACTATCGGCGGGCTGTCGATGCATTGCCGATGCGTGGTCGATGCGTGGTCAACGCGCATTGTCGACGTCCTATCAACGCCCTTCCTACGACTCGAACACCAACAACGCGACGGTGGCGAACAGCAGCAGCGCGAAGCAGATTCTCAGTTTGCGTTCGGGCAGCTTGTACGCCAAGCGCACGCCGACCGGCACGAACAGCAAACTGCCGATCGCCATCGGCAGGCCCACCATCCAGTTCGCCTGCCCGGCCCAGGCGTAGGTGATCAGCGCAACGGTCGAACCGGGTATCACCATGCACAGCGCCAAGGCCTGCGCCGTGGTCTGCGACAAGCGGAACACCGTCGTGATGATGGGCACGGCCAATACCGCGCCGCCCACGCCAAAGAAGCCGCCCAAGGTGCCGCACAACATGCCCAGCACGCTTGCGCGCCGTGGCGTGAGAATCGGGACCGGGCGCGGCGGCGCGTGCTTGTTCGAAGGCTGTTCCGACCGCTGCTCCGACGCTTGCTCCAGCCGCTGACGACGAGAGGCAAGGCGGCCGGCACGCCAGGTCTGCCAGACGTAGAACAACGCGACAAAGAACAGGAACACGGCGAAGCTCTGGCGCAGAACGCTGGAATCAATGCCCAGCGCCAATCGCGCGCCCACCCAGGTGAACACCACGGCGCCCGCGGCGCCTGCCGCGGCCACGCGCCTGTCGATGCGCGCTTGCTGGTTGTACTTGCGCACCGCCACGGTAATGGCGGGCAGCACCATGATCAGCGCGGTGCCCTGCGCCAACTGCTGCGACATGCCCATCAACAACACCAGCGCGGGAATGGCGATGAGCCCGCCGCCGATGCCCAGCGCGCCGCCCATGAAACCGATCAGGCTACCCGCGGCCAGGCAGACGGCAATAATCAACAGACTCACTTCTTGCTTGCTCCAGCAGTCCTTGTCTTCATGACCAGGAAATCAGCGCATCAGCGCAGTTTGTCCAACGCGGCATCCAGGCGGTCCACCGCCCAGATCTCCAGCCCGTCGATAGGTTGACGCGGGGCGTTGGCCTTCGGGATGAGCGCAATCGAAAAACCCAGCTTGGCCGCTTCGCGCAGGCGTTCCTGCCCGCGCGGCGCGGGGCGGATCTCGCCGGCCAGGCCGACTTCGCCAAAGGCGATCAGGCCGCGCGGCAAGGGCTTGTCGCGCAGCGATGACATGATGGCCAGCAGCACCGGCAAGTCCGCCGCGGGCTCGGTGATGCGCACGCCGCCCACCGCGTTGACGAACACGTCCTGGTCAAACGTGGTGACCCCGGCGTGCCGGTGCAGCACCGCCAGCAGCATGGCCAAGCGGTTGCCTTCCAGGCCCACCGTCAGCCGGCGCGGGTTGGGCGCGTGCGAACTGTCGACCAGCGCCTGGATCTCGACCAGCAGCGGGCGCGTGCCTTCCTGCGTAGCCATCACGCAGGAACCCGCCACCTGTTGTTCGTGCTGCGACAGGAACAGCGCTGACGGGTTGGCCACGCCGCGCAGGCCACGGTCGGTCATGGCGAAGACGCCCAGCTCGTTGACCGCGCCAAAGCGGTTCTTGAACGCGCGCACCAACCGGAACGAGGAATGCGTATCGCCCTCGAAATACAGCACCGTGTCCACGATGTGCTCCAGCACGCGGGGGCCGGCCAAGGCGCCGTCTTTCGTGACGTGGCCGATCATGACGATGGCGATGCCGGTCTGCTTGGCCAGGCGCGTGAGTTGCGCCGCGCATTCGCGCACCTGCGACACCGAACCCGGGGCGGCGCTCAATTCGCCGCTGTACACGGTCTGAATGGAGTCGATCACGGCCACGGTGGGCTTTTGTTCAGATACCGCAGCCTGGATGGCTTCCAGCCGGATCTCGGCCAGCAAATTGACGTTGCCGGTTTGCAAATCCAGCCGGCGAGCGCGCAACGCCACCTGCTCGGCCGATTCCTCGCCGGTGACATACAGCACGTTGGTGCTTGCCGACAACGAAGCCAGCGCCTGCAGCAGCAGCGTGGACTTGCCGATACCCGGATCGCCGCCGATCAGCACGACCGCGCCGGCCACCAGGCCACCGCCCAGCACGCGGTCGAATTCGTCCAGCCCGGTGGGCTGGCGGGGCGTTTCGCGGGCTTCGATTTCGGACAGGCTGCGAACCGGGCTGGCCGAGGCCAGCGGCGCGTAGCGGTGCGCGGCGGCGGCGGGGGTGGATGACTCCACCGTCTCTTCCAGCGTGTTCCAGGCATTGCAGTGGGGGCATTTGCCCTGCCACTTGGGGGTGGTGCCGCCGCAGTCGGCGCACACATATACGGTTCGGGATTTGGCCATGCGCGAAAGTGTACCGGCAACGCACTTTAGCCGGGGCCAGGGCCGAAAGTTACATCATGGCAATCGGCGAAATTTACCTGCCGGAAATGCCGCGAATCGCGCATAATCGACGGATACAGCGCCCGGCAAAGATCAACGCATAGGCTAATTGCCACCGGACGCCACCATGAGGAGTAGCGCATGAGCATTACCTATCGCCCCCCTTTCGACGAAGACGATGCCCGGGATCTGCGCGCCCTGTACCGCAAGCCCGGGCCCGGCAGCAGCCCTGAACTGGACGCCGCGGTGCGCCGCAGTTGGCATCCCGGACATAGTTGGCACCCCGGCTGGGCCGCCGCCGCGTGCGCCATGCTGGTTGCCGGCCTGTTCACCTGGACCAATATGCGCGAAGCCGTCCCCCAAAACGAAACCGACACGCAGGCGGTGACCCAGGCTGCGGGCGGTCACACTGGGTCTTCGGCGATGACTTTGGCTGTGACTCCAGCCGCGGCCCCGGCTACGGCTCCGGCCATGGCCCCAGCAATCACCCCAGCAATCACCCAAGCCATGACCCCGGCCATGGCCCAGCCCGACCAGGCCGTGGAAGCCGTCCCCGCCATGGCCAGTCAGGCAAGCGATCCCCCTGCCGTGGAAGTGGTGGCGTTCAGCGAACAGGACATCGAGGCCCGCGTGGCGCATATCCGGCAACTGATGCAGGACGACCAGCAAGACGCCGCCGTGCTCGCGCTGCGCGAACTGCAACAGGGCGCCCCGGACCTGGCCCTGCCGGATGATCTACAGGAACTGGCTCAGCAGAATCCCGCCTGACGGTGCTTACCCAGCCCTGCGCGGTGGCCGCCTGCATGGCAGTGCCCACCGTGCTGTTGCGCGCATGACGCACTGAAATTTGTGGTCAAAAAATGGGCGGCTTCTTGCTAACATAGCCGCCATGAGTCCGAGCTTCCACCACCGCAATCTTCCCCACCTGCTGCTATACGCGCGCGAAACCCTGATGGCGCATTTCCGTCCCGTCCTGCACGCGGCCGGGGTCACCGAACAACAATGGCGGGTGTTGCGCACCCTGAGCGAAACGGGCGCGATGGAACCCAACCAGATCGCGCGCAGTTGCCAGATCCTCAGCCCCAGCCTGACCCGCATGCTGGCCGGCATGGAAGAACAAGGCCTGATCAAGCGCGTGCGCTCCAGCGCCGACCAGCGCCGCCAGGAAATATCCCTGACCCCAAAAAGCCACAAGCTGATCGACCGTATGCGCCCGCATGTGGATGCGAAATACCAGGAAATCGAGGCGAAGATCGGCAAGGAATTGCTGGACCGCCTGTATCACGACGTCGACACCATGGTGGCGCTGATCAAGCGCGATTCGCCGTCGTCGGCGGAAGCCGCCGATTCCGGCGATCCCGCCTGAGGCGGGTTCAGTCAGGTACCGGGAAGATCGCGTTGATCTGGCCCGTGCCGGAACTGGTGAAGTAGTCGGTCACCACCTCTACCGGCTTGTCGTAGCCGTCCCAGCCCAGCAAGCCCAGCAACATGGCCGTGTCGTGCATGCCGCCCTCGCCCACGCAGAGCTCGGCGTAGTCGGGAAGCATCGCGCAAAAGGTTTTCCAGTCGCCCTGGCGCCAGAGGTCAACCACGCGCAAATCCACCTGCCGGAAGAACTCGCGGCTGATCTGGTGCATGGCGGCTTCCGGGCTGTTGTTGTCGTTGAAGCGGTGCGACAAAGACCCGCTGGCCAGCACCGCCACGCGACTGTCGCTGGCCTCGATGGCCTGGCGCAAGGCCGCGCCGAAGCGCCGGCTGTCGTCCAGTGCGTGCCAGGCGCACCACGCGGCCACCGACACCACCTTGAAGCGGCCGTCGCCGTTCATGTAGCGCATGGGCACCAGTGTGCCGTATTCAAGTTCCAGGCTATCGATTTCGTGGCTGCGCGTGCCCACGCCCGCCGCATTGGCGCATTCGGCGATGCGGCGGCCCAGCTCGGGATTGCCGCCGTAGGCGTAGTCCATGTCCTTGATGAAATGCGGCAGTTCGTTGCTGGTGTAGCGGCCCTTGAAGGCGTGGTTGGCGTTCACGTGATAGCCGCCGTTCACCAGCCAATGCACGTCCAGCACCACGATCGTGTCCACGTCCAGGTCGCGGCAACGCTGGCCGATCACGCGGTGGCCCTCGATAGCGGCCTCGCGGCAGCCATGGTGCCTGCCCGGAAGCTCCGACAGATACATCGACGGCACATGCGTCACCTTGGCCGCCAGTGCAAGCTTACCCATGATGGTTGTCTCCTTTACGCATTCACACACCCCACTTGGGGATGTGGTGGCTGCCCATCGACACGCATACGTTTTTGATTTCGGCGAATACCTCGTAACTGTATTCCCCGCCCTCGCGCCCGGTGCCCGATTCCTTGGTGCCGCCGAACGGCTGGCGCAGGTCGCGCACGTTCTGGCTGTTGATGAACACCATGCCGGCCTCGATACCGCGCGCCAGGCGGTGCGCCCGTCCGATGTCGCTGGTCCAGATGTAGGACGCCAGCCCGTACTTGACGTCATTGGCCAGCGCCAGGCCTTCGGCTTCGTCCTTGAACGGGATCAGGCAGGCGACCGGTCCGAAGATTTCTTCCTGCGCGCAGCGCATGCGGTTATCCACGTCGGCCAGCACGGTCGGCCGCACGAAATTGCCGCCCGCCAGGTGGGCCGGCAAGCCCACCGGCTTGCCCGCGCCGCCCGCAAGGATACGCGCCCCTTCCTGTTCGGCAAGCTGGATGTAGCCGGTGACCTTTTCCCAATGCTGGCGCGTGATCATCGCGCCCACGTGCGTGGCTTCGTCGGTGGGGTCGCCCACTACCAGGCGTTGCGCGCGCTCGGCGAATTTGCGCACGAAATCATCGTAGATGCTTTGCTGGACAAAAATGCGTGACCCCGCCGTGCAGCGTTCGCCGTTCAGCGAAAAAATCGTGAACAAGGCGGCGTCCAGCGCGCGTTCGACATCGGCGTCGTCAAAAATCAACACGGGCGATTTGCCGCCCAACTCCATCGAATATTTCTTGATGCCGCCCGCGCTGGCCAGGATCTTCTTGCCCGTCACCGTGCCGCCCGTGAACGAGATGGCGCGCACGCCGGGGTGACGCACCAGCGCGTCGCCCGCCTGCGCGCCGTAGCCCTGCACCACGTTCAGAACGCCCGCGGGGATGCCGGCTTCCAGGGCCAGGCGGCCCAACTGGTCGGCCGTCAGCGGTGACAGTTCCGACATCTTCAACACGGCGGTGTTACCCAAGGCCAGGCACGGCGCCGTTTTCCAGGTGGCCGTCATGAACGGCACGTTCCAGGGCGACACCAAGGCGCATACGCCCACCGGCTGGTACAGCGTGTAGTTCAGCATCTGATCGTCCACGGGATAGGTGTGGCCGTTCATGCGGGTGCAGACTTCAGCAAAGAAATTGAAGTTCTCGGACGCGCGCGGAATCAGTTGCTTGCGGGTTTGCGAAATGGGCAGGCCGGTGTCCCGCGTTTCAAGTTCGGCCAATTGGGGGACGTTGGCGTCGATCAGTTCGCCCAGCCGCCGCATGAGGCGGGCGCGCTCCTTGGCGGGCGTGTTGGCCCATTTGGGAAAAGCCTCGGCGGCGGCGGACACGGCGGCGTCGATCTCTGCCTGGCCGCCCGCGGCGACCTCGTCGATGGCTGCACCCGTGGCGGGGTTATAGGTGACGAAGCGGTCGGCGCTATCGACCTCTTTGCCGTTGATCCAATGCTTGATGCTCACGTGCGGCTCCTCGTTTTGGTCGTGGTCCACGGCGTTGTCGGTTGCCGCGACTTTTAATTAACACGTTAACTTTATGCCGGCAAGGTGGCGCTGTCAACGACCGTGTATCGGTCCACGCAGGCCACCGCATTCGTTGCCGTAGATCGTCTTTCCCGCTATTCTAATTAACATGCTAACAATTTTGGCGGATGACTCCATGCCCCATATCTGGATTGAGTATTCGGGCAATCTGGCCCTGGATACGCACGCGCTGATGCGCACGGTGCAGGACGCCGCCGTCGGCGACGGCAGCCTGTTTCCCCTGGCCGGCGCGCGCACCCGCGCCCTGCGGGTGGACGACTGCCTGATCGTCGACGGCCACCCCGACAACGCCTTTGTCCACGTCGTGCTGCGCATCGGCCACGGGCGTAGCGACGCGCAAAAAGCGGCCTTGGGCGAACGGGTATTCAAGGCGCTGAGCGCCGCGCTGGCGCCGCACATGGCCATGCGGCCGCTGGGCATTTCGATGCAGATCGAAGAAGCGGACCCGGTGCTGAACTACAAGCAGAACAACTACCGCGACTACCTGGCCGCGCGCGCCGCGCAGGCCGACGCCGCCCTGGCCGGACCGCCACGCACCGTGGTCGGCGCCGCGCTCAATACGCGCCAGTCGCTGGACGCACTGGGCGACAGCGTCAACGCGCCGCCCTACAAGGCGGCGCCCCGCGCGCCCGTGCTCTACATCAAACCGGCCAACACCTATGCGCGCGACGGCGACACCATCCCCCTGCCCGCCGACGTGAATGAAGTGGAGGTGGGCGCGTGTCTGGGCGTAGTGTTCTCGCGCCGCGCCACGCGCGTGAGCGAAGCGAGTGCGCTGGACCATGTGGCGGGTTACCGCGTCGTGGCGGACTTGTCGGTGCCGCACGCCAGTTACTTCCGCCCCGCGCTCAAACAGAAATGCCGCGACGGTTTTTGCCCCATGAGCAACACGTTGACACCCGTCTCGGCCGTGGCGGACCCCGATGCCCTGGACATCGAAGTGCGCGTGGACGACGTGGTGGTGCAACGCGCCAGCACGGCTGATCTCGTACGCCCCGTGGCGCGGCTGATTGCCGACGTAACCCAGTTCATGAGCTTCGAGGCCGGCGACATGCTGCTGGTGGGCGCGCCCCACGACGCGCCGCGCGTGCGCGCCGGGCAACGCTACGACATCCGCATCGTGCAGGTGGGCACGCTGGGCAACACGCTGGCCGCGGCCGCACTCTGAGGAATCCGCCATGAAACACGCACGCATCGCCTACGAAGGCGCCATCCACCGCGTCACCGAGGCGGACAGCGCCCCCGGCCACGTCGTGCTGCCGGATGGGCGCGTTCTGGCCGAAGACGCCGTCACCTGGCTGCCGCCCATCGAGCCCCGCACGACGTTCACGCTGGCCATCAACTACGCGGACCACGCCAAGGAACTGGCATTCAAGGCGCCCGATGAACCGCTGGGTTTTTTGAAAGCCGCCAACACCTTCGTCGGCCATCGCGCGCGCACGCTGCGCCCGGCCGACGTCGCATTCATGCATTACGAATGCGAATTGGCGGTGGTCATCGGCAAGACGGCGCAGCGCGTCACGCGCGCCAACGCCTATGACTACGTGGCGGGCTACACCGTCGCCAACGACTACGCGCTGCGCGACTACCTCGAAAACTGGTATCGGCCAAACCTGCGCGTGAAAAGCCGCGACACCTGCACGCCGCTGGGCCCTTGGCTGGTGGATCGCGACGACGTGCCCGACCCCATGAACCTGAACCTGCGCACCACCGTCAACGGCGTTGAAACGCAGCGCGGCAACACGCGCGACATGGTGTTCGACGTGCCCGCGCTGATCGAATATTTCAGCAGCTTCATGACCTTGTCGCCCGGCGACCTGATCCTGACCGGCACGCCGGACGGCATCGTCAACGTGATGCCCGGCGACGAGGTCGTGACCGAAATCGAAGGAATCGGAAGACTGGTCAATACCTTGGCCGCCTTCCCGTCATAACACCCACTTCCGGACTCTCCATGCTAGACACCCAAACCGTACGCGCCATTGCCGCGCGCCTGCACGAGGCCGAGCGCACGCGCACGCAAATCCGCCAGATATCGCTGGACCATCCCGACATCGACATTGCCGATGCCTACGCCATCCAGCGCGCCTGGATGGACATCAAGCTGGCGGCGGGCCGCGTCAAGCGCGGCCACAAGATCGGCCTGACCTCGCGCGCCATGCAGCAGTCATCGCAGATCGATGAGCCCGATTTCGGCATGCTGCTGGACGACATGTTCTTTGAAGACGGCGGCGCCATTCCGGCCGGCCGCTTCATCCTGCCGCGCCTGGAAGTGGAGCTGGCATTCGTGCTGGGCAAGCGCTTGCAAGGCCCGAACGTGACGCTGTTCCAGGTGTATGACGCCGTTGAATACGTGATCCCCGCGCTGGAGATCATCGATGCGCGCTCGCACGGCATCGACCCCGATACCAAGCGGCCGCGCAAGGTGTTCGACACCATCGCCGACAACGCCGCGAACGCCGGCGTGGTGATGGGCGGACGGCCGGTGAAGATGGGCGATATCGACCTGCGCTGGACCGGCGCGATCCTGTCGCGCAATGCCGTCATCGAGGAAACCGGCGTGGCCGCGGGCGTCTTGAATCACCCGGCCAATGGCGTAGTATGGCTGGCTAACAAGCTGGCCGCCCACGACGTGGCGCTTGAGGCGGGCGAGATCATTTTGTCGGGCTCGTTCACCCGCCCCGTGGCCGCCCGGCCGGGCGACACCTTCCACGTCGATTACGGTGTGCTGGGTTCCGTCAACTGTCATTTCAACTAACACGGCACGCCGTCCATGGACATCCTGACCAATACCTTCAAAGCAGCCCTGCGCAACCGCGAGCCCCAGATCGGCCTGTGGGCCGGACTGGCCAGCGCTTATACATCCGAGATCATTGCGGGCGCCGGCTTCGACTGGCTGCTGATCGACGGCGAACATGCGCCGAACACCTTGCAGACCACGCTGTCGCAACTGCAATCGGTGGCGGCGTATCCGGTGGCGCCGGTCGTGCGGCCGGCCTGGAATGACCCGGTGCAGATCAAGCAGATTCTCGACACGGGCGCGCAGACCTTGCTGGTGCCCATGATCCAGTCGGCCGAGGAAGCCGCCGCCGCCGTGGCCGCGGTGCGCTATCCGCCCGCCGGCATTCGGGGCGTGGGTAGCGCGCTGGCGCGGTCATCGCGCTGGAACCGCATCCCTAACTACCTGGAACGCGCCAACGACCAGATGTGCGTGCTGGTGCAGATTGAAACGCCAGCCGGCATCGACGCGCTGGACGACATCCTGGCCGTGGACGGCGTGGACGGCGCCTTCATCGGCCCGGCAGACCTGTCGGCGGGCATGGGGTATCTGGCCCAGCCAGACCACCCCGAAGTGCTGGCCACCATCGACCAGGCCATCGCGCGCATCGTGCGCTCCGGCAAGGCCGCCGGCATCTTGCACAGCGGCGTGGCGCAGGCCAAGCACTACCTGTCGCTGGGCGCAACGTTCGTGGCGGTCGGCGTGGACGCCGTGCTGCTGGCGCGCGCGGCGGAAAGGCTGGCGGGGGAATTCAAGGATGTGAAGAGCGTGGCGGCGGGCAAGGGGCCTTACTAGGAAACTCTGCTAAGGGTTTCCTGCTCAGGGCTTCCTGCCAAGGCGCCCTGCTGAACGGCTACCGATATCGTCCGGCCACAAGGCCAAGCAAAAAAAATGGCGCACCGTCAAAACGTGCGCCATTTTGCTTTCGCCCCGGTGCAATCAGGAGCGCCCGGCCAGGCTGCCGCCGCCGTCCACACCTAGCACCTGCCCGGTAATGAATCCGGCGTCATCCGACAACAGGAAGGCGATGGCAGCCGCCACTTCGGCCGGCGTGCCCAGGCGCTTCATGGGCACCGAGGCCAGCGCGCGCTTTTCACCTTCGCTGCCCGCGGGGCGGGTGGCGCGGAACATTTCCGTTTCGATCGGGCCGGGCGCGACCGCGTTGGCGGTGACGCCGTATTCCGCCAGTTCAAGCGCCCAGGTGCGGGTGCAGCCCACCAGCGCATTCTTGGCGGCCGAATAGGCCGTGCGGTCCAGGCCGCCGTAGATGGCGCGGCTGACCACGTTCACGATGCGGCCGGCGCGGCGCACCTTCATCGATTCGATAAAGGCCTGCGTCACCTGCACCGCCACCCGCACGTTCAGGTCCAGCACGTTGTACAGCGTGGCCAGGTCGATTTCACCCAGCGGCTGGGGCGACGCGATGCCCACATTGTTGACGACCGCGTCCACGGGAAACTTGTCGCGGATTTCTCGCAAGACCTCTTCGGTGCGCCCGGCATCCGCCAGGTCACAGGGGTAGAGGTAGCCGGGAAAATCCACATCGTTGGTATTGCGCGCAATGCCAACCACATGACAGCCCATGTCGGACAGCCGCTGCGTGAGCGCCCAGCCTATGCCCTTGGTGGCGCCCGTTATGAGCACGCATTTGTCCTTCATGGATTGAAACCTCGTAGTCAGATTGCTCGGTCAAAAACGGGCGCGTGAGCGCCCGGTGTTCCCAGTAGACACCATCCTGAGATGGCTGTCTTGTAAATTGCGTAGCAATTCTTGCGCGCCGGACACCCGCCGAAAAAGAGCGGCGGGCGGCGCGCGCGATGCGAAAAGCGCCCGTCAGGCGTCGCGGCTGACCGGCACGCGCGGCGCCAGCGCGCACAGCAATTCGTAGCCGATGGTGCCCGCCGCCTGGGCCACTTCGTCCACCGAGGGGCCGTCTTCGCCCCACAGCACGACGGGCGCGCCGACACCGGCGGCGGGAATCGGGTCCAGGTCGACGATCAGCATGTCCATCGACACGCGGCCAACCAGTTGGGTGCGGATGCCGGCCACGACAACGGGCGTGCCGGTGGTGGCGTGGCGCGGGTAGCCGTCGGCGTAGCCGCAGGCCACGATGCCCACGCGCATGGCGCGTTCGGCGCGGAAGATGGCGCCGTAGCCCACCGAATCGCCCGCCTTGAGTTCTTGCACGGCGATGATCTCGGAACTGAGCGTCATGGCGGGACGCAGGCCGAAGGACGTGGCCTCGGCGTCGGCGAAGGGCGATGCGCCGTACAGGCAGATGCCCGGGCGCACCCAATGCGTCTGCGTGGGCGAACCCACCGCGATGTCGGCAAAACGCAGCGTGGCCGCGGAGTTGCAGACGCTGATGGCGCCCGGCATCTTATGCGTCACCGAATTAAACAGCGCCAATTGCTCGGTCACGCCCTGAGGGCCGTCCGCGCAGGCGAAGTGCGTCATCTTGCCCACCGACCCCAGCGTGCCCTGCTGCTGCAACAGCATGGCGCGTTCATGCGCGGCGGGGTAGGACGCGGGGCTGAAGCCCAGCCGGTTCATGCCGCTGTTGAGCTTGAGCATGACGTCCACGCGCCGCGTGAAGCGGGCGCGCGCCAGCATGTCGAGTTGTTCCCGGTTATGCACCGTGGTGCTCAGGTGGTAGCGGTCGATCAGATCCAGGTCGACGGGTTTGAAAAACCCTTCCAGCAGCAGGATCGGCCCGCCCCAGCCCGCCTCGCGGCAGCGCACGGCTTCGTCCAGATCCAGCATGGCCAAGCCCTGCGCCTTGGAAAACCCCGTTACGGCCTGCTCGATACCGTGGCCGTAGGCGTTGGCCTTGATGACCGCCCAGATGGAGGGCGGCAGCCCCGACGCGGCCTGCGCGGTCTGTTCAAGGTGGCGGTGCACGGTGGCAAGATTGTGCGCAAGCGCGGAAACGGAGACGGTGGCGGATATGGGGCGCGGCATGGTGTGAGATCCTGTGGCGCTTAAGTCTAACTGATCGCCGCTGGCATCGGCACGGCATCGCGCCCCGAAAGGCGACTACTCTAAAATGGTGCGAACCCGCTCCGGGGCCGCCCTCTGCACCACGACCCATGTCCATCGATCACTACGAGAATTTTCCCGTCGCCTCGCTGCTGCTGCCGCGCAGGCTGCGCGGCGCCGTGACCGATATCTACCGCTTCGCCCGCGCCGCGGACGATATCGCCGACGAAGGCAGCGCCACTGACGAAGAACGCCTGACGCAATTGGCGGCCTATCGCACCGAGCTGCACCGCATCGGCGCCGAACCGGGCCAGACGCCCCCGCCGGGCCTGCCACCGCTGGCCGACATCTTCACGCCGCTGGCGCGCACCATCGCCCAGCATCAACTGCCCATTACCCCGTTCTACGACCTGTTGTCCGCTTTCGAGCAGGACATCACCGTCAAGCGCTACGAAGACTACGCCACGCTTGCCGACTACTGCACCCGTTCGGCCAACCCGGTCGGCCGCCTGATGCTGCACCTGTTCGACGCCGCCAGCCCGCAAGACGTGGCCGAAAGCGACGCCATCTGCACCGGTTTGCAACTGGTGAATTTCTGGCAGGATGTGCGGGTCGACTGGCACAAGCAGCGCGTCTACCTGCCCCAGGAAGACCTGCGCCGCCACGGCGTCACCGAAGACGACCTGGCCGCCTGCCGCCTGACACCGCAGTGGCGCGAACTGATGGCCTTCCAGGTGGAACGCACGCGGGCACTGCTACACTTCGGCGCTCCGCTGGCGCGCCGCCTGCCCGGCCGCATCGGCCTGGAGCTGCGCCTGGTGGTGCAAGGCGGGCTGCGTGTGCTGGAGCGTATCGAGGCAAGCAGCTACGATGTATTCATGAACCGCCCCGAATTGGGCGCCAAAGACTGGGCCATCATGCTGTGGCGCTCTATCAAGT
>RCUJ01001059.1_pt1 | contig 15251 bp, 10 predicted proteins | sample 2166321 | NCBI WGS metagenome assembly RCUJ01 (sample SAMN09932808, study PRJNA488358) | compost metagenome | feature: garden; material: soil; isolation source: compost soil in an enriched community after 118 h of incubation | place: Germany: Experimental Botanical Garden Goettingen | collected... | reverse complement strand
CGAAGGCCGGGTCACAGAGGCGATCGTAGTCTGCATGGAAGCTCCTGTGCGAAAACGCGTAGATAGCGACATGACGGCGGTCATGTCTGGTACGAATGTGGATCTTTTGAGGGGGTCGGAACGGCTTGGACGGCTTAGTCCAAAAGGCGTGGCCGACGAGAATCAGCGCTTAGGCGACCACAACATGTAGTGTAGCACCCCTCGTTGGACACTAATTCTAGTGATCGAGAACTACGGGAACAAGAAAAAGGTATGACGAAGCTCACAAAAGATTGTTACTAAATGCACTGGGCGCGCCCAGTAAGGCGCGCCCAGTAGTGCACGGCTCAAAGCGACTGTTTATGCGGTTTTCCGCAGGGGCATGTCGCGCGGGGCCGGTGCTGTATAGCTTTGCATCAATCGACCCAATTGCGTCCGGTACTTCTCGACGCTTGCTGCCTTCACGTGGCCGTAGCCGCGGATGGTTTCTGCAAGGCCGGCGATTGTAGCTGCTTGCGCGATGTTGTCCCGGTTCAACCCTACAAGAAGTTGGTCTATGGTCTGGCGATACTCGGTGACGAGCCCCCGTTCCATCTTGCGTTCGGCGGTGTGGCCGAAGGGATCGAACCAGGTGCCGCGCAGGCCCTTCATCCGCGTCAGCAATTTCAGTGCCGTCATGGTGCGCGGACCCAGCGTCATCTTGCGCGGCACGCCGGTGCGCGGGTCCTTGCGGGCGAAGATCGGCGGGGCCATATGAAAGCGCAGGCTGTAGTCGCCTTCGAACTGGCCCTTCAATTGCGCCTGGAACGCGTCGCCCGTGTAGAGGCGCGCCACTTCGTATTCGTCCTTGTAGGCCATCAGCTTGAACAGGCCGCGCGCGACCGCCATGGCCAGGCGAGGGGACTTGGTGTCGGGCGCCAATTCACGCTCGCGCGCCGCAACGGCGTCGACGACGTCTTGGTAGACGCGCGCATAACGGGCGTCCTGGTAGGCCGTCAGGTCCGCGACGCGGCGGGCCACGGCGCGGTCAAACGTTTCCGGCACATGCAGTTGCACGACCTGGGCGCGCGGACGCAAGGCGCTTTCCAGCGCGTCGGGCTGGTGAGCGGCCAGGCGGCCGCTGTCAAAGGCGGCGCGATTGGCCGCGATGGCCACGCCGTTCAGCTCAATGGCGCGGTTGATGGCCGCTTGCGACAGCGGCACGCCGCCGCGTTGCCACGCATAGCCCAGCATGAACATGTTGGACAGGATGCTGTCGCCGAACAAGGCTAGCGCGGCCTCATGCGCATCGATGGCGGCCGTGTTGGCATCGCCCGCGGCGTGCCGGATCTTGGCCAGCAGCGCTTCGGGGCGCATGGCGGCGTCGGGGTTGCGCGTGAATTCGGATACCGGCGCAACGTAGGTATTGACCGTGACCTGGGTGTGCCCACGGCGCAGCGCGCCCAGCGAATCCGGCGCCACCGAGGCCACCGGGTCGCACAGGATGGCGGCATCGGCCTGCTGCCAATCCAGGCGAACGGGGCCCGCCGGCGCGCCCGCCGGCGCCAGCCGGATGTGGCTGACGACCGTGCCGCCTTTTTGCGCCAGGCCGGTCAGGTCCAGCACCGCGGCCGACAGGCCTTCCAGATGCGCGGCCATCGACACGATGGCGCCGATGGTGATGACGCCGGTGCCGCCCATGCCCGCGACCAGCAGGCGATAGGGGCGGTCCAGCGACGGCGTGGCGGGTTGCGGCAACTGTTCGATCAGGCGTTGCAGGCGTTCCTGATCGGTCTTGGGCGCCGCGCTCTTGCGCGGCTTGCCACCCATGACCGACACGAAGCTGGGGCAGAATCCTTCCGCGCAGGAATAGTCCTTGTTGCAGCTTGATTGGTCGATGGCGCGCTTGCGGCCATACGGCGTTTCCAGCGGCACCACCGACAGGCAGTTCGATTGCACTCCGCAATCGCCGCAGCCTTCGCATACCGCGCTGTTGATCAGCATGCGGCGTGCCGGGTCGGGAAACTGGTTCTTCTTGCGGCGGCGGCGCTTCTCGGCGGCGCAGGTTTGATCATGGATCAGCACGGTCACGCCGGGAATCTCGCGCAGCTCGCGCTGCACCGCGTCCAGCTCGCGGCGATGGTGCACCTTGATGTTCGGGCCCAGATCCACGCCCTGGTATTTTTCAGGCTCGTCGCTGGTGACGACGATGCGCGCCACGTTTTCGCCGCGCAGTTGCTGGCAGATCTGCGGCACCGAGATCGGGCCGTCCACGGGCTGCCCGCCCGTCATCGCGACCGCGTCGTTGAACAGGATCTTGTAGGTGATGTTGGCGCGCGCGGCCACCGCCTGGCGGATCGCCAGATAGCCCGAGTGGTAATAGGTGCCTTCTCCCATGTTCTGGAAGATGTGCGGCATCTTGGTGTAGCGCGACAGGCCGATCCAATCGACGCCTTCGCCACCCATCTGCGTCAGGCCGCCCGTGTCGCGGTCCATCCAGGCGGCCATGTAGTGGCAGCCCACGCCCGACAGCGCCTGACTGCCCTCGGGCACCTTGGTCGACGTGCTGTGCGGACAGCCCGAACAGAAATAGGGACGGCGGCGCATGCCGTCGGCATCGTTGGACAACGCCGATTGGCATTCGAATGCCGCCAGGTCCGCACCCAGCGGCAGGCCGGCGGTGCGCGTCAACCAGGCCGCCAGCGGCTGGGCCAGCAGCGACGGACGCAATTGTCCGGCCGAGGGCACCAGCGTTTCGCCGCCAAACCCCTTCTTGCCGATGACCGACGGGCGCTCCGGCAAATTGAACAGCAGGTCCTTGATCTGGCTTTCGACCACGGCGCCTTTTTCTTCCACCACCAGAATGTGCGACAGCCCGCGCGCAAACTCAAGCAGCCGCTCGCCATCCAGCGGCCAGGTCAGGCCGGGCTTGTAGATGCGCACCGGTGCGTTGGCTGTGACGGTGTCCACGCCCAGGCGCGCCAGCGCTTCCATGGTGTCCAGGTGCGCCTTGCCGACCGTCACGATGCCCACGGTCGCCTTCGGCGCGGGACAGGTCAGGCGGTCGATGCTGTGGCGGCGCGCGAACGCGGCAACCGCTTTCATGCGCAGGTTCATGCGCGTTTCGACGGCCAGCGACAGGAAGTCACGCGCGGAATATTCCAGCGCTTCGGGCGGCATGTCGGGGTCGGCCGGCATGTCGTAGTGCTGCACGGCGGCCGGCGTGAACGAGTGGCCGCTTTCGATGGTTTCGGACACCGCCTTGAACGCGACCCAGGTGCCGGCATAGCGCGACAGCGCCCAGCCCCACAGCGCAAACGTCTCGTACTCGTCGATGGAGGTCGGATGCACGATGGGCATCTGCCAACCGATCAGCGACGCTTCGCTGGCGTGCGGGATGGATGACGACACGGCGGTGTGGTCATCGCCCACCACCACCAGCACGCCGCCATTGCGCGAGGCGCCTGCCGCGTTGCCGTGGTGCAGCGCGTCGCCCGCGCGGTCCACGCCCGGGCCCTTGCCGTACCACATGGCGAACACGCCATCGACGTTGCGGTCGGCGCGCACGCCGGCCTGCTGCGTCCCCATGACGGCGGTGGCCGCCATGTCTTCGTTGATGCCGGGCAGGAACGAGATCTGGCTGGCGTCCAGCGCCTTCTTCGCCTTCCACATCGCCATGTCGACGCCACCCAGCGGCGATCCCCGGTAGCCCGACACAAAGCCGGCCGTGTTCAAGCCGCGTTCGCGGTCAACCCGGGCCTGCGTAAGCATGATCCGCACGAGGGCTTGCGTCCCCGTCAGGAAGATGCGGCCGGACTCCCGGGTGAGGTTGTCGGCAAGCTGGTAGTCAAGGTCCAGCTGGGGATCGGGGGCGGGAGTGCCGTCCATAATGAATGCTCCTGGTATTTGGCACCATGATAGGTTCGTGGAGCATCCGATTTATTGCGTTTTTGGATCGTGCTATCCCTATAATTCGCAATGAACATTTCGTGTTCGACAAAAACCAGGAGACATAGCGATGGACAAGACCGATATCGGCATCCTCAAGGCCTTGCAGGAGGACGGCCGGGCTTCGGCGCAGCAGTTGTCCGACAAGGTGGGGCTATCGGCCGCGCCCGTGTGGCGGCGGGTAAAGGCGATGGAAGCCAGCGGGGTCATCCAGGGCTATAGCGCCCAGGTTGACCGCAGCAAGGTGGGGCTGGGCTGCATGTTCGCGCAGATCAGCCTGGAGCGGCATTCTTCGAACACGGTCGAGCACTTCGAGCGTTCGGTGCGCGACGCGCCCGAGATCCTGGAGTGCTATGCGGTGACCGGCGATTCCGACTTCCTGTTGAAGATCCTGGTGGAAAGCCCGGAAGCGTACGACCGTTTCCTGCACCGCTTCCTGTTCAACATGCCCGGCATCCGCCAGACCCGCACCATCGTGGCGCTGCGCGAGATCAAGCACGAACAACGGCTGCCGCTGTAATTGATTTACGGCGCTCTCTATATATAGAGAGCGCCGGCGCACGACACGGGCGCGGTGTCGCTTGAAACCAACGCATTCGTGCGCGTTCCACACCTAAAACCGGCGCATTTTGGCGCGCACTGTTGCGCAATTGCACACGGCGCGGATCGTCGTTGATTCTTCCCAAGCGGCTCATTAGAGTGCGTCATGTTTGCTGCGCGAAGCACGTGCCGGTCTGATCGGTACGCCGCGTCGACAGACGTGTTGAGGAAGTCATGAGCAGTGTGTATTTGCGTTCGGCCAGCATCGCCTGTGCCGTTCTTGTCCTGGCCGGTTGCGTGGCCAGAAAGCCCGCCGCCATCACCGACGGCCAGCCCGAGGCACCGCCCAAGCCGGTGGCCTGCGTGCCCGCCAAAACGGGTGACCCCATGATCGGGACATGGCTGTCGAACACGCGGCCGCGTGACGTCAGCGGGGAACTGCAATCGCTGATCGTCTTGTCCGCCGATGGCACGATGGCCTATGAGTCGTTGCTCAAGATCGGGCGCAAGGCGCGTCCGGCCTTGCGTGAGACCGGCTGCTGGACCGTGGCCGACAACGTCTACACGATGCAGACGACCAAATCCGCCGGCGAGCCCGTGGATACCAAGGATCCCATCTACGTGAGCCGCTACCGCGTCGAAAAAGTCGAGCGTGCCAAGCTGACGCTGCGCGAGCTCAAGAGCGGCGGTCAATTGGTGACCGCGCGTCGCATGCCGCAGGGCTACCGTCTGCCTTATTGACCGTTGCGCGGGGCGGACACTGCGCGCGTCCGCCGCGCCAGGATGGGCTGGCTGCGGTAAGGTGCGGGCTTCGACTTTTGCCTTGCCGCCGGTTTCCCATGCCCGCCATGTCTTCTGAAGCACGCGCGATCGCGCTGCTTGCCCTGGCCGCTTTTGTCAGCGCCAGCGCCTTCCGTATCTGTGACCCCATGCTGCCGCAACTGGCGGCGGAATTCGGCACCTCTACCGGGCAGGCCGCGCGCGTGGTGACGGCGTTTGCCGTGGCATATGGCGTGTTGCAGATGTTCTTCGGGCCGGTGGGTGACCGCTACGGCAAGTACCGCGTCGTCAGCGTGGCGACGGTGGCCTGCGCCGTGGGCAGCGCCGGCGCCGTCATGGCCGATTCCCTGGATATGTTGGTCTTGTGCCGCGCCGTGTCGGGCGCGGCAGGGGCGGGCATCGTGCCGCTGTCCATGGCATGGATCGGCGACAACGTGCCCTATGAGCGCCGGCAGGCAACGCTGGCGCGCTTTCTGACCGGCACCATTCTCGGCATGTCGGCCGGTCAATTGGCCGGCGGTTTGTTCGCCGATACGGTGGGCTGGCGCTGGGCCTTTGCCTCGCTGGTGGCCGGCTACCTGATCGTCGGCGTGCTGCTGCACCTGGAAGTGCGCCGCCAACGCGCGGCGGGCTTTGCGCAGGTGGACCCCAACGCGGCCCGGCAGGGCTTTGTGGGGCAGGCGCGGCTGGTGCTGGGCACCCCCTGGGCGCGCATCGTGTTGGCCACGGTGTTCGTCGAAGGCCTGCTGGTCTTTGGCGCGCTGGCGTTTGCGCCGTCCTACCTGCACGAACGCTTCGATATTTCGCTGACGGCGGCAGGCGCCTTGGTGGCGGTCTACGCGGTGGGCGGGTTGATCTACACGGTGGTGGCCGGCCGCATCCTCAAGCGCCTGGGCGAACGCGGCCTGGCGGTGGCGGGCGGCCTGGTGCTGGGCGTGGCCTTCCTGTCGTATCTGCTGGGGCCGGTCTGGATGTGGAGCCTGCTGGCCAGCGTGCTGGCGGGCTTTGGCTATTACCTGCTGCACGCCACCCTGCAAACCAACGCCACGCAGATGGTGCCGTCAGCGCGCGGCACCGCCGTGGCGTGGTTCGCATCGTGCCTGTTCATGGGCCAGGCGGCCGGCGTGGCGCTGGCGGGCGCGGTAGTAGACGAGATAGGCGCCGCGGCCCTCTTCGGCGGCTCCGCCATCCTGCTCCCCCTGCTAGGCGCCTTCTTCGCCCGCGCCCTGAAAGCCCGCCCCAAACCCTCAACCCCGTAGGATGGGTGAAGCGCGCGCCCGAGCCCAAAAGAACACTAGTGCCGATCGCGCGCAACCCATGCAGCTCTACACAGAACACCACCGCTGATCGCACGCAACCCACGCGGCGCCAACAAGAACACCACCGCAGACCGTACGTAACCCTTGGGGCCCCAAAAAGACCAGCACCACCAAGGGCCCCAACCTTAAATACCCCCCAACCTTCCCAGCACCGTTTCCTTACCCAACAACGCCAGCACCGCATCCACCGCCGGCGTCTGGGTCTGACCCGTCACCGCCACGCGCAGCGGAATCGCCAGTTGCGGCATCTTCAAGCCGCGATCTGCCAGCACGGCCTTGATCAGTGCCGACAACGCTTCACGGGTCCAGTCCGTATCCTTGGCACGCTGCGCGAAGTCAGCCAGCGCCTCGCGCGCGGCAGGCGTCAGGTGCTGTTCGACCAGTTCCGGCGCGGCGGGCGTGAACGGCGCGCAGAACAACATGGCGCCGTCGGCCAGTTGCTCCAGCGTTTCCGCGCGGTCTTTCAACAAGCCCATCACGCCCGGCAGATCAATCTTTTCCGGATGACCGCCACGGTTCGCCACGCGCGGGGCCACGCGCTCGGCCAGTTCCGCGTTGTCCATCTGCTTGATGTAGTGGGCGTTGACCCAGTTCAGCTTCTTCGGATCCCATTGCGACGCGGACTTCGACAAATGCTTGGTGTCGAACCACGACACCAGTTGTTCGCGCGAGAAAAGCTCGTCGTCGCCGTGGCTCCAGCCCAGGCGGGCCAGGTAGTTGATCATGGCCTCGGGCAGATAGCCCTCGTTGTCGTACTCCATGACGTTGACCGCGCCGTGGCGCTTGGACAGCTTTTCGCCATCCGGGCCCAGGATCATCGGCACGTGGCCGTATTCGGGCAGCGTCGCGCCCAGCGCGCGCAGGATGTTGATCTGGCGAGGCGTGTTGTTGACGTGGTCATCGCCGCGCAGCACGTGGGTGATGCCCATGTCCCAGTCGTCGACCACGACGCAGAAGTTGTAGGTGGGCGTGCCGTCGGGGCGCGCGATGATCAGATCGTCCAGTTCGGTGTTGTCGAAGCTGATCGTGCCCTTGACCATGTCGTTCCATGACGTGGCGCCTTCCTGGGGATTCTTGAAGCGCACCACCGGCTTGCGGCCTTCGGGAACGGCGGGCAGCGTCTTGCCCGGTTCCGGGCGCCACGTGCCGTCATAGCGCGGCTTGTCGCCGCGCGCGCGGGCGGCTTCCCGCATGGCTTCCACTTCCTCGGGCGAGCTGTAGCAATGGTAGGCGGTGCCGGCGGCCAGCATCTGCGCCACCACCTCGCGGTAGCGGTCCATGCGCTGCATCTGGTAGAAGGGGCCTTCGTCGGGCTGCATGCCCAGCCATTCCATGCTGTCCAGGATGGCCTGCACGGCTTCCGGCGTGGAACGCTCGACGTCCGTGTCTTCAATGCGCAGCACGAAGGTGCCTTGGTGATGGCGTGCGAACGCCCAGGAGAACAGCGCGGTGCGCGCGCCGCCCAAGTGCAAAAAGCCCGTGGGCGAAGGGGCGAAGCGGGTACGGATGGGGGAAGTGGCGTTGGAAGTCATAGGGGGCAATGATAGCGGCTGCGGCGCCACAAAACGGCGTCGGGCACGGTCCACATCAAGCGGACGGCGGGCTTGTCTTGTTACGATGAACGGTATTTTAGATTAGGGCGACCCTCCCTATGTTGCGACACGCGCTTGCCCCGATGTTCGAACCCAGTTCGCTGGTGATCGTTGCCGACCGGCCCTTGCCGGCGGCGGGCTCGCTGTCGCCCGCGCTCAAGGCGAAAACCACGGTCGTGGATTGCGAACCGGGCGCCGCGCCGGAACTGCCCGCAACGCTGGAAGGCTTGGCGGCGGGGGCGCGGCCCGATCTGGCCCTGGTTTGCGTATCGCCAGCCGTGCTGCCCGAAACCCTGCGCCGGCTGTCTACGTTGGCGCCCCGTTCGGTGATTCTGTTGCCGCACCCACTGCCCGACCCGTATCCGCGCGGTACGTGGGCCTTGTGCCGGGCATGGGCAGAAGAAAACCGTTGCGAACTGCTTGGCCCGCGTTCCTTTGGCGCGCAGCGGCCGCACGCGGGCCTGAACTTCAGCCAGCACCCGGTGCTGGCGCGCGCCGGGCGCGTGGCGCTGGTGGCGCAGTCGCGCTCCATCATGGCCGCCGTCATGGACTGGGCCGAAGACGTGCACATCGGCTTTTCCACGGCGGTGTCGCTGGGCGATGAGGCGGTGGTGGGGCTGTCGAAGGTACTGGATTACCTGGCCAGCGACCCCCGCACCGATAGCATCGTGCTGTACCTGGAAGACGTGGGCCCCGCGCGCGAATTCATGAGCGCCTTGCGCGCGGCGGCCAGCGTGAAGCCGGTCATCGTGCTCAAGGCCGGCCGGTCCGACGCCGACAGCGGCGATGCCATTTTCGACGCCGCCTTGCGCCGCGCGGGCGCCGTGCGCGTGCGCTACTTCGTGCAACTGTTCTCCGCCGTGAAGGTGCTGGGCTATACGCGCCGCCCCAAGGGCCGGCGCGTGGCGCTGATCTCCAACGGCAACGGGCCTCCCCAATTGGCGATGGACCTGATCGGCCCCGACGCCGCCGTGCTGCGCGCCGACCTTGCCCCCGCCACCCGCCGCGCGCTGGAGGCCATGCTGGAGCCGGACGCGGCCTGTCAGAACCCGGTCATCACCTACACGCCGCTGACGCCTGAGCGCATACGCGCCATTCTGGAAACGGTGCTGGACGACGTGGGCGTGGACGGCGTGCTGGTGCTGCTGGCGCCCGACGCGCTGGCCGACATGCCGGCCGTTGCCCGCGAGCTGGCGCAAATCGCACCCACGGCCAAGAAGCCGGTCGTCAGTTGCTTCATGGGCGACGCCGGCATGCGGCCCTTGCGGCGCATGCTGGACGACGCGGGCACACCCGCCTTCCGCACCCCGGAATCGGCCGCCGATGCGTTTGGGGTGCTGGCCTCGCACCACTACAACCAGCAACTGCTGCTGCAGACGCAACCGCAGGAGCCGCCCAGCCACGTGCCGGACCTGGCCGCCGCACGCGAGCTCATCGCGCGCGTGCGGGCCGATTGCCGGCGCGAGCTGAACACGTCCGAAATTCGCACGCTGCTGGGCCTCTTCTATGTGCCGCTGCGCGACATGCCGATAGACGTGGCGTCGGCGGAACCCGAGTCCCGGCCGATGGCCATCCAGGTGTGGCGCGACCCCCAATTCGGCCCGGTCATCCGCTTTGGCGCGGGCGGCCCCGACGCGGTGCTATCCGTGTCCGACCGTGGCATGGACCTGCCGCCGCTCAACGGCTTTCTGGCCCGCCAGTTGATTGAACGCAGCCGGCTCTGGCGCCGCGTGCTGGCGCCGCGCGTCGGCCACATGGCGGCAGAAGCCTTGCAGCAGGCGGTGGTGCTGGTGTCTGAGCTGGTGTCGGAACTGCCCGACATTGAATCGCTGGATATCGACCCGCTCTACGCCGGTGAAACGCATCTGCGCGCGGGCGGGCTGCGCATGACGCTGACCGAGACGCCCGGCTGCGAAACACCGCAGACCTCGGGCTATCCGCATATGGCGATCCACCCGTACCCAACGCGGCTGGTGCATGTGCGGCGCTTCAACGACGGCATTCCGTGGGTGTTGCGCCCAATTCGTCCGGAAGACGGGAGCGCGCTGCAGGAATTCATTCGCGGCTTGTCGGAGCGGTCGCGCTACATGCGCTTCGTGTCGATGATGCGCGAACTGACGCCGCGCATGGTGTCGCGCTACACGCAGGTGGACTATCACCGCGAGCTGGCGCTGGTGGCGGCCACGCAGGTGCCCAACCCGGCCAACCGGGGGCATCCGCGCGAGGTGATCGTGGGCTTTGCCCACTATCTGCGCAACCCGGATGGGCGCGGCGCGGAATACGCGCTGGTGATCGGCGACGACTGGCAGCGGCGCGGCCTGGGCCGTCAGTTGATGACGGCGCTGATCGACGCCGCGCGCGAGCAGGGGCTGGAATACATCGATGGCCTGGTGCTGTCGACCAACCGGCCCATGCTGGCGCTGATGACGAGCCTGGGCTTCACCAACGACGCGGATCCCGAAGACCCGACGATGCGTCGCGTCTGGCTGGGCCTGACCTGAAGCTATGACGGCCAAGGCGCGCGGCCGGCTCCGTGACGAGCCGCCGCGCTCGCCGTCAGGCGGTCTTGCGCACGGCCTGGGCGGGCGTCAGCCGCGCCGTGGCTTCGTCCACCGACAGCACATCGCCAAAGAACAGCATCCAGCCTTGCAGTGAATGCTCGTGCTCGGCCGGCGTCACGGCCGCCAGCGCGTCGTCCACCATGATCGTGCGGAAGTCGCGCATCATGGCGTCGCGCGCGGTGGACTCGCAGCACACGTTGGTGACGGTGCCGGCGATCAGCAGCGTGTCCACGCCCAAGCCGCGCAACAGCGGTTCCAGTTCGGACGAACCCGGCGCCATGGCGCTGTAGAAGCGCTTGACCACGCGCAGGTCGGTATCGGCCGCATGCAGGTCGGGATGCAGTTGAAAACCCGGCGAATCGCGGCGCAGTGTTTCCAGCCGCCGCTTGCTGCGCTCGGGCGTCAGCATCACGCCGTGATGGTGCGACCAGAAAGCGTCGGCATTGTCGGACGCCGTCTGCACCCACACCACCGTGCCACCCGCCGCGCGCACCGCGTCGCACAGGCGGTTGACGGGCGCGATGATCTCGCGGGCCGGCGCGCATTCGCCCTGATAGCCGGGCAGGGTGAAATACTGCTGCATGTCGATCACGATCACCGCGGTACGGCCGGCGGGCAGTTCGTCATACGGATGCAGGCAACCTTGGCGGGCCACGACGCGGTCTTGTACCCATTGCGGAAATTCCATGACGGTTCCTTATCCGTAGCGCCGCGCCACGGCGGCTTCGATGCGGTAGATGATCATGTACATCACGCTGGAAATCAGCGCCAGCATGGTGATGGCGGTCATGACGATGTTCAGCTTGAACACCTGGCTGCCGTTCATGATGAGAAAGCCCAGGCCGGAATCCGCCGACTGGAATTCGCCCACGATGACACCCACCAGCGCCAGGCCGATGTTCATCTTCACGGCGGCGATCAGGGTGGGCACGCTGCCGGGCAGCACCACCTTGGTCAGCACCTGCCAGCGGCTGGCGCCGAAGGTGTGGGCAAGCTTCACCTTGTTCAGGTCGATGCCGCGAAAGCCCGCGTACACCACCATGATGGTGACGAACACGGCGATGGCGACCGCCATGCCATACACGGCGTAGTCAGACCCCAGCCACAGGTAGAAGATCGGCACGAAGGCGATCTTGGGCATGGCGTTGGCCACCACCAGGAAGGGGTCCAGCACCTTGTACAGAAAGTCCGACCACCACAGCGCCGCGGCCACCACGATGCCGATCACCATGCTCAAGGTAAAGCCGACCAGCGTGGCCGACAGCGTGGTCATGATGTGCTTGGCCAGTTGGCCGTTGGTCCACAGGTCAAGAAAGGTGGGCCATAGCGCGCTGGGGTAGCTGGTCAGCAGCGGGTTCAGGATGTGCATGCGCGGCAGGATTTCCCACGCGCACAGGAACACGACCAGCAGCAAGGCCTGGGTCAAGCGGATGTTGCGCTTCTTGGCGCGGTCTCGGCGCAGGTAGTCCAGGTATTTGGCGCTGGGCGCGGGCAGGGCGCGCAGCGGCACGGTATTGGCGATGGGAGCATTCATGGGTCAACCCTCCACATGGACGTCCAACTCGTCCCATAGCTGTTTGAAATAGACGTTGAACTCGGGCCGCGATCGCGCCTGGAAGGGCGTGGGCCGCGCGCCGTCGCCGTAGTGGATGCGGTACTGGCTTTTCAGCCGGCCGGGCCGTCGCGACAACACGATGACGCGGTCAGTCATGGCGATGGCTTCGCCGATATCGTGCGTGACCAGCACCACGGTCTTGCCTTCGCGCCGCAGGATGTCCACGACCTCGTCCGAGATGGCCAGGCGCGTCTGCGAGTCCAGCGCTGAAAAGGGTTCGTCCAGCAGGATCACGTCAGGCTCGGTCACCAGCGTGCGCGCCAGCGCGGCGCGCTGGCGCATGCCGCCCGACAACTGGCGCGGCGTGTGCGACAGGAACGCGCCCAGCCCGCACTTCTCCAGCAGATGCACGGCACGCGCCTCGCTGCGCGCATCGCGCCGGCCCTGGATCTCGGCGCCCAGCATCACGTTGTCCAGAATGGTGCGCCATTCAAACAGGTAGTCTTGCTGCAGCATGTAGCCAATGCGCGGGTTCGGCTTGGTTACGCCTTGGCCGTCGATCATCACCGCGCCGGATGTCGGCGGGATCAGTCCGGCAATCAGCGACAGCAGCGTGCTCTTGCCGCAGCCGCTTTGGCCGATCAGGCTGACGAATTCGCCCGGCGCCAGCGAGAACGACACGTTCGATAGCGCCTCGGTTTCGCCTTCGGTCGTGAAGTACGACAGGCACACGTCGCGCAGTTCGATCTTCGCGGTGGCGGTGGCGGGCTTCAGGTTGTGGACGGCGGCTCCCATCACTGCACCTTGTTGGCAAAGTCGGCCACCACCACGTCCTCGTATTTCACGCGGGCGGTGTCCTTCATCACGGCGCTGGCAATCAGCATGTCTTGCAGCCGGTTCATGGCTTCGGCCGTGACCAGCGGCGTCGTCTTCCAGATCTGGTATTGCTTGTAGCGCTCGATGGCTTCGGTCACCGCGCCCTGGTCCATGCCCGGGAAGTAGGTCATGATCTGCGGCGCGAGCGTGGCGGCCGGCGTGTCCTTCACGTACTTCTCGGCGCGCGCGACCACATTGGTCCAGGCCTGGATGACCTTGGGGTTGTCGCGTATGTACTTGTCGGTGGCGGTAAAGACGGTGTAGTCCACCTGGCCGACCTCATGGCCCACCGAGGCCACGATGTAGCCTTTGCCGTTGCGGACCAGTTCGCCGGCCTCGGGCTCCAGGAAGATGCCGTATTCGCCTTGCCCCGCCATCCACGCGCCGGCACGGGCCGGGATGCCGATGTTGTTCAGCAGCTTCACGTCTTTCTGCGGGTCCAGGCCATGTTTGCGCAAGGCGGTTTCCAGAAACACGATGGGGTTGGAACCGGGCCGAAAGCCGATGACGTCCTTGCCCTTGAGCATGGACCAGTCGAACTTTTCGATCGGCTTGCGCGCCAGCAGGAAGAAGCCGTCGGTGGCGGTCAAGCCCGCGAAGATCTTCGGCTTGACCGGCGATTCGCTGTTCTGCACATAGATGGACGCCTCGGGCCCGATCAGCACGATGTCGGCGCTGCCGGACAAGAGCGCGGTCATGCCCTTGTCGGTGCCCTGCGAGGTTTTCATGGACACGTCCAACCCGGCGTCCTTGAAATAGCCCTGCGACAGGGCCACGTATTTAGGCACGTACAGGATGGATCGCACGACCTCTTCGTAGCGCACCTTCACGGGGGGATTCAAGGCTTGGGCCTTAGCGGCCAAGGGGGCAAACAGCGGGGCGCACAGCGCGAGCAGCGCCGCGCCCGCCAGGCGGGGCAATGGCAAGGATTTCACGGGACTTTCTCCTGCGTCTTGTATGGCACGCCGAAACCCGGCGCAGCATGGCCAATGGGGTGGAATCGACAACAACAACAGGGAAGCCCGAACACCTGCAGCCCGGGCCGATAAGGCATGGATCGAATACTATATTCAATACATGGGGGCGACAAGTATTTTGGGATTGGCGTTTTTCTCTATGGACGAGCGCCATTGAGCCCAGGAGAATTCAGGGCTTGGATACTAGTTGGTATACAGAATGTGGTTTTGGCGGGGTGATGGGTTTGCGCGCTGACGAGTGATGCCCGCGTGGCGACCTGGGCGCGCCACACCCATCCTACAAACGACAGTCACGCCCCGTAGGATGGGTGTAGCGCGAGATCAAGCGCAGCAGATCACAGACGCCAACCGCGCGAACCCATCACAGCCCCCGCGACGTTCATGCCCCGTAGGATGGGTGACGTGCGAGATCACGTGCAGCAGATCACCACCGCCAATCGCGCGCAACCCATCACAGCCCCGCGACAGTCGAAACCCTCATCACCGCAACACGTCACTCAAAAACGCCGAAATATCCCGCACTTCCTCGGCGCAAACCGAATGCGGCATCGGATACGTGTGCCAGCGCACGTCGTAACCCAGGCGCTTCAATTCCGTCAGCGACGCCTCGGCGCGCGCCAAGGACACGACCGGGTCGTATTGGCCATGGGCCATGAAGATAGGCGTGGCGTTATTGGCGGTGTTGCGTTCCGCCTCGGCCGTATCCACCAGCGGCAGATACCCCGACAACGCCATCATCCCCGCCAGTTTCTCCGGCAGCCGCAACCCCGTATGCAAGGTCATGGCGCTGCCTTGCGAGAAGCCCGCCAGCACGATGTTCGAGGTCGGAATACCCCGCGCATTCTCCCGGGCGATCAGCTTGTGCACGGCGGCTTCCGACGCGCGGATGCCCTTGGCGTCTTCCACGCGCACCAGGTCCATGACCAGGATGTCGTACCAGGAACGCATCGCCATGCCGTTGTTGATCGTCACGCGCTGGACCGGCGCGTTCGGGAACACAAAGCGCACCCCCAGGCCGGCGGGCAGGTCCAGTTCCGGCACGATGGGGGCGAAGTCGTTGCCATCGGCGCCCAAGCCATGCAGCCAGATGACGGCGTGCGTGGGGTTGGGGGCGGTTTCGATCTCGATGCAATCGAGCAGGTCGG
>RCUJ01001058.1_pt1 | contig 15251 bp, 13 predicted proteins | sample 2166321 | NCBI WGS metagenome assembly RCUJ01 (sample SAMN09932808, study PRJNA488358) | compost metagenome | feature: garden; material: soil; isolation source: compost soil in an enriched community after 118 h of incubation | place: Germany: Experimental Botanical Garden Goettingen | collected... | reverse complement strand
GGGCAAGGCCACCCGAGCGGTCCAGGGCCATCAGGTCGTCGCAACCGCCGACATGTTTATCGCCGATGAAGATTTGCGGCACGGTGCGTCGGCCGGTACGTTCGATCATGACATCGCGTTGTGACGGGTCGCGGTCGATCTGGATGATTTCCAGGTCGGTCACGCCACGCTGCTCAAGCAGGGCCTTCGCGCGTGAGCAATAGGGACAGTAGTCCTTGCTGTACATGACGACTTTATTCATAGGCGCTCCTTGCGAATCCAAGATTGAAGAGATGGGGCAGCCCCGGGGGGCGGCCCGGGTCAGCCCTTTTGGGTGACCGGCAGGCTGGCGGCCGACCAGGCGCGCATGCCGCCTTCCAGCGGCACCGCGTCAGCGAAGCCTTGTGCACGCAGCTTGGCGGCGGCGCGAGCCGAGTCGCGGCCATTGTCGCAAACCACGACCAGCGGCTTGTTCTTCGGCAGCGACGCGGCCTTTTGTTCGATGTCGGCCGCCGGCACGTTGCGTGCCTGGGCGATGTGGCCGGCCTGGAATTGTTCGGCGGGGCGCACGTCGATCCACACGGCGTTGCGCTGGTTCACCATCTGGATGGCCTCGCCGGTGCTGACGGCCGAGCCCTTGCGGCCCTTGCGCAGGGCGGGAATGGCCAGCATCACGCCAGAGATCACCGTGACGGCGACGATGAAGACGTTGTTTTTATCGAGCAAGAATTGCAAAAGATCCACGGGTCATCCTGAAGGGCGGCAGCTAGCCGGATATGGGCGAACCCTCGGCCAACCCGCAGGCGCCGCGCCAAGGAATTGGACGAGTGCGCCGGGGCAAAATCAAGGGCAAAATCACTCAATTATAAAATGAGCGCATTCTTTAACCATCCTTTAACTTTAACCCGCGCGGAAAGCGTGCCAAACCATGCATAAACTTGTTCTCATGCGCCACGGCGAAAGCCAGTGGAATCTGGAAAACCGCTTCACCGGCTGGACCGACGTCGACCTGACCGAAACCGGCCGTGAACAGGCCCGCAAGGCCGGTGAGCTGCTGAAGAAAGAAGGCTATACCTTCGACCTGGCCTACTCGTCGGTGCTCAAGCGCGCCATCCGCACGCTGTGGATCGCGCTGGACGCCATGGACGCCATGTACACCCCGGTGGGCGTGAACTGGCGCCTGAACGAACGCCACTACGGCGCGCTGCAGGGCTTGAATAAAGCCGAAACCGCCGCCAAGTATGGCGACGAACAAGTGCTGATCTGGCGCCGCGCCTACGCCATCGCCCCGGAACCGCTGTCGCTGGACGACGAACGTCACCCGCGTTTCGACAGCCGCTACGCCAAGATCCCGGCCGACCAGCTTCCCGCCACCGAATGCCTGAAAGACACCGTGGACCGCGTGCTGCCGTTCTGGAATGATTCGATCGCCCCGGCCATCCGCGCTGGCCGCAAGGTGCTGATCGCCGCCCACGGCAACAGCCTGCGCGCGCTGATCAAGCATCTGGACAACGTCTCGGACGACGACATCGTCAACCTGAACATCCCGACCGGCCAGCCGCTGGTCTATGAATTGGATGATGACCTGCGCCCGATCCGCCACTATTATCTGGGCGATGCCGCCGAAATCGAGGCGGCCATGGCTGCGGTTGCCGCCCAAGGCAAGGCTAAGAAGGACTGATATCTCTATGCGTCGCACGGCAGGGTTGTTGTTGGCGGTCATGTTGACCGGTGGGGCGCTATCGGCTCGCGCCGCGCCCAACGACCTTGCAGGCCGCCAGTCCGACGCCGAGCGTCAGCAGGCGGCCTTGCGCGACCGCATCGAGAATCTGCAAAAGGAAATCGACGGGCGGGAAACCGCCCGCAAAGAAGCCGCCGACGCGCTCAAGCAGTCGGAGTCGGCCATTTCCAAGATCAACCTGCGCCTGCGCGAACTGGCCGATGCCGGCCGTCAGGCGCAGACCGAACTGACCGGGCTGGAAAAGCAGATCGGCGAGCAGGAAGCCGTGCTGGCCAAGCGCCGCGTGGAACTTGCCGACCAGCTCCGCACCCAGTACACCAGCGGCCTGTCGCCGTGGACGGCGCTGCTGTCCGGCGACGATCCCCAAGTGCTGGGCCGCAACCTGGGCTACCTGGACTACGTGTCGCAAGCCCGGGCCAACGCCGTCAAGGCGCTCCGGGCGGACATCGATCGCCTGGCGGCCTTGCAGGCGCGCGCTGATGCCCGGCGCGATGAAATCGAAAAAGTCGTGGCTGAAACCTCCGAGCAGAAGGCCGCGCTGGTCGGGCAGCAGAAAGAGCGCGCCACGCTGCTGGCGCAGTTGGAAGGGCAGATCGCCGCCCAGCGCGCCGAAGCCAACAAGCTGGGGCGCGACGATCAGCGCCTGTCGCGCCTGATCACCGATCTGGATGCGGCCATCGCCAAGCAGATCGAAGAAGCCCGCAAGGCTGAAGAGGCGCGCAAGAAGGCTGAAGAGGCCCGCCGCGTGGAAGAAGCGCGCCGCGCCGCCGAAGAATCCCGCAAACGCGCCGAGGCCGAACGCCGTGCCGAAGAGGCCCGCAAAAAGGCCGAGGCCGACCGCAAGCTGGCCGCCGAAGCCGCCTCCCGGCGCGACCGCGATAGCCGCGATGCCCGCGACGCGGCCCAGGCCCGCGAACAAGTCGAGGCGGCCTCGCGCCAGAGCCGCGGCCCGGTCGCCGTGGCCGATCCCGACGCCGCCGGATTACGCCCGGCTGAACAAGGGCAGACCCGCCTGACCGATCCGGCTGAATCGGCGCGGCAAACGCCTGCCAAATCGGCGGAACCCGCAAAAAAGACGGAACCCGCGGAGGCCGAAACCACTCCAACCCGCAGTGCATCGGCGCAACAAAGCGCCCGCGCCGCCCCGCTGGGAAGTGGCAGCGGCTTGAAACACGGCTTGGCCATGCCGGTGCGCGGCCAGGTGCAAGGCCGTTTCGGGGTCGACCGCCCGGATGGCGGCGTCTGGCGCGGCGTGGTGCTGCGCGCGCCCGAAGGCACACCCGTCAAGGTGGTGGCCCCTGGCACCGTGGTCTACGCCGCCTGGCTGCGTGGTTTTGGCAATCTCATCATTGTGGATCATGGCCAGCAATACCTGACTGTCTATGCTTACAACCAAAGCCTGCTCAAAGGAGTGGGGGATTCGGTGTCAGGTGGCGATACTATTGCTACCGTAGGCGCAACCGGCGGCCAAGTGGAATCCGGCCTATACTTTGAAATTCGCCATCGTGGCGCTCCTGTGGACCCGGCCCAGTGGCTGGCCCAATAGGTTGGTAGGTACAAGTCGTTGGTAAATTACCAAACCGCCATCGGCGAAAACAAAATTCGGGAAGTGTGCATGGGCACTCGCAAGTTTCGCGGTTTCGGTCTGATTGCCATCGGTGCGGTGGCTGGCGTATTGCTTAGCGTAGGGGTAACAGCCGTTGCCCAGCGCGGCAGTCCATTGCCTTTGGACGAGCTCAGGCAACTGAGCAATGTTTTCGCGGCCATCAAGAACAACTACGTCGAAGCGGTCGACGACAAAACCCTGATCGACAACGCGATCTCGGGCATGGTCTCGAACCTAGACCCGCACTCGGCCTATCTGGACGCCGACGCCTTCCGCGAAATGCAGACGGCGACCCAAGGCGAATTCGGCGGCCTGGGCATCGAAGTCGGCGCGGAAGACGGCTTCGTGAAGGTGATCTCGCCCATCGAAGACACGCCCGCCGCGCGCGCCGGCGTCATGGCCGGTGACCTCATCATCAAAATCGACGACACGCCCACCAAGGGCATGACCCTGAACGACGCGGTCAAGCTCATGCGTGGCGCGCCCAAGTCGCCGATCACCCTGACCATCATGCGCGCCGACCGTCCGCAGCCGATCGTGCTGAAGATCGTGCGCGACATCATCAAGGTGCGCAGCGTGCGCAGCAAGATGCTGGACAACGGCATCGCCTACGTGCGCGTCGCCCAATTCCAGGAAAAGACCGGCGCCGACCTGGCCCGTCAACTGAAGGAACTGGGCGCGAAAGAACCGCCCAAGGGCCTGGTGCTGGACCTGCGCAACGATCCGGGCGGCCTGCTGACCAGCGCCATTGGCGTGTCCGGCGCGTTCCTGCCGCCTGACGCCCTGGTGGTGTCCACGGACGGCCGCACGCCGGACGCCCGCCACAAGTACATGGCCACGCCTTCCGAATACGCCCGCGGCGAAAGCAACTACCTGTCGGGCCTGCCGGCCTGGACCAAGACCGTCCCGATGGTCGTGCTGGTCAACGTGGGTTCGGCTTCGGCGTCCGAGATCGTGGCCGGCGCGCTGCAGGATCACAAGCGCGCCAAGGTGCTGGGCAACCGCACGTTCGGCAAGGGCTCGGTGCAGGTCATCCTGCCGCTGTCCGAATCCACCGCCGTCAAGCTGACGACCTCGCGCTACTTCACGCCCAGCGGCCGTTCCATCCAGGCCACGGGCATTGAACCGGACTACGTCGTTGCCGACACGGCCGACGGTGATCTGTTCCGCCTGCCGCGTGAAGCCGACCTGCAACGCCACCTGTCCAATCCCGAGACCGCCAACGAGGTGAAGTCCAACTCGGCGCAAGACAACGTCGACCTGCCCACCAAGGTGTTCGAGTTCGGCGGCAAGGACGACTTCCAACTGCAGCAAGCCCTGAACGTGCTGGCCGGCAAGCCGGTGCAGAAGGGTTCGGCCCGCGCGCAAGCCAAGGCCGATGCCAAGGCGGGCGGCGGCGCCCCGGTGCGCATGACGATCACGCCGACCGGAGTCGAGCCCAGCAAGGCCAAATGAACGACCAGCAATTGCTGCGCTACGCCCGTCATATCCTGCTTGATGAGCTGGGTATAGAAGGGCAGGAAAAACTGCTGGCGGCGCGTGTGCTCATCGTGGGTGCGGGGGGGCTGGGTTCCCCCGCCGCCCTGTACCTGGCCACCGCCGGCGTGGGCGACATCACCCTGGCCGACGACGACGTCGTCGAGCTCAGCAACCTGCAACGCCAGATTCTCCACACCACCGCCAGCGTCGGCCGCCACAAGGCCGAGTCCGGGCGCGACATGCTGGCGGCGTTCAACCCGCAGGCGCACGTCCATGCCCGGGTCGAACGGCTGCAAGGGCAGGCGCTCTCCGACGCCGTCGCGGCGGCGGACCTGGTGCTGGATTGCACCGACAACTTCACTACCCGCCACGCCATCAACCGCGCTTGCGTGCAACACCGCAAGCCCTTGGTGTCGGGCGCGGCCATCCGCTTTGACGGGCAGGTCAGCGTGTACGACCTGCGCGACGACAGCGCGCCCTGTTACCACTGCCTGTTTCCCGAAGCCGACGACGTCGAGGAAGCCAACTGCGCCACGATGGGCGTGTTTGCCCCCGTGGTCGGCATCATCGGCAGCATGCAGGCCGCCGAGGCCCTGAAACTGCTGTCCGGCGTGGGCGAAAGCCTGTCGGGCCGGTTGCTGTGGCTGGATGTGCGCACCATGCAATGGCGCAGCGTCAACGTGCAGCGCGATCCCGAATGCGCGGTCTGCGGGCATCGCGGGCACTAAGTCGCAGCCTCGATTTGGCGGCCTGTCCGCGCCAGCGCCACCCCCTGTTCAGGCGCCGTATTGCCCTCGCGGACAATATTAAAGGCCTGAAATACCTGCTATAACGCCAGCCAGCCTACTGAAATCAAAGGTGGCGATATGGACGTGACCGCGTGGATACAGGACTGAAGTTCAGCTTGCCCAAGTGGCGCCTGACGCGCTGGCTGACCCATTCGGGGCCGGACACCCCCGCGGACATCCGGGCGGCGCTGATTGCCAGCCTATTCGGCACGCTGCCCATTTTTGCGGGTGGCGTCATCAACACACTCATGATTTCCGGCGTTGTCGCCTGGCGGCGCCCCGAACCCCTGTACGTGTCGTGGCTGCTGCTGGAGGTGGTGCTGGCCATTGTCCGCGTCATGGTCCTGCGCACGGCCTTGCGCGCCGCGCCCAAGGGCGGCAACACCCACACAGACCTGTATATCGTGCTGGCGCTGGGTTGGGCCTTCAGCGTGGGGTATGGCGTCTTCATCACCTTCCTGAACGGTGACTGGCTGGCGGCAACCCTGGCGGGCGTCTCCTGCGGGGCCATGGCCGGCGGCATCTGCTTTCGCAACTACGGCGCGCCGCGCCTGGTTGGCGTCATGATCTTCCTGAGCCTGGGCCCCATGTGCCTGGGCGCCTTGTTCACCGGCGAATACGTCACCGCCATCGTCTTCATCCAGATCCCGTTCTACCTGGTCAGCATGACCATCGCCTCACACCGGCTGAACCGCATCCTGGTGTCGACCATGGTGGCCGAACGGGCCAGCAAACGCCGCGCCAACGAAGATGCGCTGACCGGGCTGGCCAACCGTACCGGGCTGCAGGTGGCGCTTGAGCGCGTATGCGCCAGCGCGCGCGGGCAAGACAGCGACGCCGCGCTGCTTTACATGGACATGGACGATTTCAAGCGCATCAACGACACCTACGGCCATGCCGCGGGCGACCAGGTCTTGGTGACGATCGCCCAGCGCATGCGCGCCATGTTGCGGGTGGACGACGTGGCGGCGCGGATCGGCGGCGATGAATTCATCGTGCTGGTGACGGGCATCGACGCCACGTCCGCCCGGCGACTGGGCGAACATCTGCTGCTGGACGCCTTGCAGCCCATTGCGCTGGCGGATGGCACGCGCGTGATTGTTGGGCTGTCGATCGGCATTTCGATTATTTCGGCTGCCAACCGCAGCCCCCAGGCGGCGCTCGATTCCGCCGACGCCGCGCTGTACCGCGCCAAGGCCAGAGGAGGGCGCTGCTGCGAGGTCGATAACGGCAAGGTGGATGACGGGCAGCAGGCGTCGGTGGCGGACAGCAATAGCAGCAGCGAGCCTGCCACGGCCTGAGCACGCTATGGCTTGAGGACGCTACGCGCTGCGGCCTCGCGTGGGCCACTGATCAGCCAGGATTATTTCGCGCAAACTTATCAGATAACCTGAAAAGTTATCTATAATCCGCCCCATGCTGACCAAAAGCCTGACCCTGACCGAACAAGTCGCGCACCGGATCGCCGCGGATATTGCCGACGGCGTACACGCCGTCGGCGCCAAGCTTCCCCCTGGCCGCGTGCTGGCCGAGCAATATGGCGTGAGCGCCGCCGTGATCCGCGAGGTCACCGAGCGCCTGCGCGCCCAAGGGCTGATCCAAAGCCGCCAGGGCTCGGGCAGCACCGTCGTGTCACGCACCGGCGGCCAAGGCTTCCAGGTGTCGAGCGGGGTCGCGGTCAACCGCGAACTGCTGGCCAACCTCTATGAATTGCGGATGGAACTGGAAGGGGGGGCGGCGGCGCTGGCGGCCTTGCGGCGCAATGCCGCCGACCTGAATGCCATGGCGCAGGCCTTGGCGTTGCTGGAAACCCATCTTGAACATCCCGAGCAAGGCGTAGAGCACGACGTCTCGTTTCACGTCGCGATTGCCGCCGCCACGCACAACCGCAGCTATCAGGACCTGCTGCAGTACCTGAATCGGCAGTTGCGCCTTGCCGTCAGTACCGCCAGATCGAACAGCCGCCTGTACGACGGCCTGAGCGCGGCCGTGCACCAGGAACATGTGGCGGTGTTTGAAGCCATCCGCGCCCGTAATCCCGACCGCGCCCGCCAGGCGGCGGTCCGTCATTTGCAGCAGGCGGCCAACCGCCTGCAACTCGATCACCTTTTTCCCGCAGGCACGCCCACATCATGACCGCATCCGATTTCACGCAACGCCTGGTTCAAGCCCTGGGCCCCGACACCGTCTACACCGCCGAGGCGGACATCGCGCCCTGGTTGTCTGACTGGCGCGGCTTGTACAACGGCCACGCGCAGGCGGTCGTGCGTCCGCGCACCACGGCCGAGGTCGCCGCCTGCCTGGCGTTGTGCCAGCAAGAAGGCGTGCCCGTGGTGCCGCGCGGCGGCAATACCGGGCTGTGCGGCGGCGCAACGCCCGACGCCGGCGCCCGGAACGTGGTGTTGAGCCTGGACCGCATGAATGCCGTGCGCTCGATTGATACGGTGGCCAACACCATGGTTGCCGAGGCAGGCGCCATTCTGGGCAATCTGCGCCGCGCCGCGCAGGATGCGGGGCGGTTGCTGCCGCTGAGCCTGGCTGCCGAGGACTCCAGCCAGATCGGCGGCAACGTCGCCACCAATGCCGGCGGCGTGAACGTGGTGCGTTACGGCATGGCGCGCGAGCTGGTGCTGGGCCTGGAAGCCGTGCTGCCCACCGGCGAAATCTTCAACGGCTTGCGCACGCTGCGCAAAGACAACACGGGCTACGACCTGAAGCAGTTGCTGATCGGTTCGGAAGGCACCTTGGGCGTGATCACGGCGGTGGCCTTGCGCCTGTTCCCGCGCACGGACGTGCGTTCGGTGGTGCTGACGGCCGTTGAATCACCCGCGCAGGCCTTGCAGTTGTTTGAGATCTTGTTCGAGCAGTGCGGCGCGCGCCTGCAGGCGTTTGAGTACTTCTCGGGTGATTGTCTGGATCTGGTGCTGACGCATGCCGAAGGCGTGCAAGAGCCGTTTGACCAGCGCTATCCCGCGTATGTGCTGGTGGAGCTTGCCGATACGGCGGACGAGGCCGGCCTGACGACGCTGCTGGAAAACGTGATCGGCACGGCACTGGAACGCGGCCTGTGCCTGGACGCCGCGGTGTCTGCGTCGATGGCGCAGTTGCAGACCTTGTGGAAGCTGCGCGAGGAAATCTCCGAGGCGCAGCGCGCTGATGGTCCGCATTTGAAGCACGACGTGTCGCTGCCCATTGAACGCATCCCGGAATTCATGGTGTCCGCCGAGGCGCGCGTGCGGGCGCTATACCCCGATATCCGGCCGTTCATCTTTGGGCACTTTGGCGACGGCAACCTGCACTACAACCTGTCCCGCCCGGCCGGCGCGGCGCGCGATTGGGTGGCGGTAAACGGGGCGGCCATCACCGATGCGGTGCTGGACGAGGTGAACCGCTATGGTGGGAGTATTTCCGCCGAACACGGCATCGGGCAGCTCAAGCGCGACCACTTTTTGCACAGCAAGGACGCGGTGGAGCTGCGGCTGATGCGAGAAATCAAGAAGGTGATGGACCCGGCGGGGATCATGAATCCGGGGAAGTTGCTGTAATCGGCTGCTGTGATGGGTTACGCGCGGCATGTGGCTGTGTTCTTATGCCGGGTTTGGCGCGCTCCACCCATCCTACGGTGATGAATTTTCGCGATTTGCTTGATGGGTTTCGCGCGTTGTGGGGCGGTGTTCTTATGCCGGTTGTGCCGCGCTCCACCCATCCTACGTAGGATGGGTGGAGCGCGGTTAGGCGCTGGCGAGAACGATGGTGCGGTTCGCGCGCAACCCATCTACTGCCGGTGATAAACCTCGGCACCCTTCTTGACGAACTCCACCGACTTTTCCTGCATGCCTTTCTGCAAGGCGTCTTTCTCGCTGACGCCTTGCGCCGCCGCGTAATCGCGCACATCCTGCGTGATCTTCATGCTGCAGAAATGCGGGCCGCACATCGAACAAAAATGCGCGACCTTCATCGAATCCTTCGGCAGGGTTTCGTCGTGGAATTCCTTCGCGGTGTCCGGGTCCAGGCCCAGGTTGAACTGATCGTCCCAGCGAAACTCGAACCGCGCCTTTGACAAGGCGTTGTCGCGAATCGCCGCGCCCGGGTGTCCCTTGGCCAAATCCGCCGCGTGCGCCGCGATCTTGTACGTGATGATGCCGTCCTTCACGTCCTTCTTGTTCGGCAAGCCCAAGTGCTCTTTGGGCGTCACGTAGCAAAGCATCGCGGTGCCGTACCAGCCGATCAGCGCCGCGCCGATGCCGGACGTGATGTGGTCATAGCCGGGCGCGATGTCGGTGGTCAGCGGCCCCAGCGTGTAGAACGGCGCCTCGTGGCAGTGTTCAAGCTGCAGCTCCATGTTTTCCTTGATCATCTGCATCGGCACATGGCCCGGGCCTTCGATCATGACCTGCACATCATGCTTCCACGCCACCTGCGTCAGCTCGCCCAGCGTCTTCAATTCCGCGAACTGCGCTTCATCGTTGGCGTCGTAGCCCGAGCCCGGACGCAGCCCGTCGCCCAGCGAGAAGCTGACGTCATACGCCTTCATGATGTCGCAGATGTCTTCGAAGCGCTCGTACAGGAAGCTCTCCTTGTGATGCGCCAGACACCACTTGGCCATGATCGAACCGCCGCGCGACACAATGCCCGTCATGCGGTCGGCCGTCATGGGAATGAAGGGCAGGCGCACGCCCGCATGAATCGTGAAATAGTCCACGCCTTGCTCGGCCTGTTCGATCAGCGTGTCGCGGAAAATCTCCCACGTCAGGTCCTCGGCCTTGCCATCCACTTTTTCCAGCGCCTGGTAAATCGGCACCGTGCCAATCGGCACGGGTGAATTGCGGATGATCCACTCGCGCGTTTCGTGGATGTGCTTGCCGGTGGACAAATCCATCACCGTGTCGCCACCCCAGCGTATCGCCCAGGTCATCTTTTCCACTTCTTCGCCAATGCCCGAACTCACGGCCGAGTTGCCGATGTTGGCGTTGATCTTCACCAGGAAGTTGCGCCCGATCGCCATGGGCTCGACTTCGGGGTGGTTGATGTTGGCGGGGATGATGGCGCGGCCGCGCGCGATTTCGTCACGCACGAATTCCGGCGTGATCGCCGCTGGGATGGACGCGCCGAACGACTGGCCCGGGTGCTGGCGCAGCAGGCGCTTGACCATCTTTTCGCCATCGGGACCGCTGTCGCGCAGCGTTTGCAGATAGTGCTCGCGGCGCAGGCTTTCGCGAATGGCCACGTATTCCATTTCAGGCGTGATGATGCCGCGGCGCGCGTAGTGCATTTGCGACACGTTGGCGCCCGCCTTGGCACGGCGCGGCGGGCGTTGCAGGTCAAAGCGCATCGCCGTCAGCTTGGGGTCGGTCAGGCGTTCTTTGCCGTATTCACTGGTGGGGCCGGCCAGCACCTCCGTGTCGCCGCGTTCTTCAATCCAGGCGCGGCGCAGCGCGGGCAGGCCTCGGCGGATATCGATCTTGACGTCGGGGTCGGTGTAGGGGCCGCTGCAGTCGTAGACGGTCAACGGCGGGTTCTTTTCCCCGCCGAACATGGTCGGCGTGTCGTCCTGCTCAATCTCGCGAAACGGTACGCGGATGTCGGGGCGCGAGCCCGTCTCATACACGCGGCGCGATTTGGGCAACGGTGCGACGGCCGCCGCGTCGACTTCGGCGGTAGCGGCCAGGAATTTGGGATTGGCGTTCATGGAAAGCTCCAAGCGAGTGGTTGGAGCCGATCGGGAATGGACTTCCCCCAGGCGTGCAGCGACGCGAGGCGGAAATACGGCTCCCAGCATCGGCATTATCCGTACTGGTACGAAGGGACTCTCTCAACACGTTCCACCTTAAAAGGTGGAACGAGTACCCCTGCGCGAAAGCGAAGTATAGAGCGTGCCAAGCCTGTGCACGTCGCCACGCAGTGCAACTCATGCTTGGCTCGCATGAGATCATTCGTACAACGCTCGTCTTAGAGAGCTGGTATTACTGCTTTACATTTGGATTCAGTCTGCGGCGACACCGTCATTCAGGTTCTGTACACTTTTTCCAACCAAACGCCCGGCGGGCCTTATGTTCGCTGGGCATAGCTAACTTAGAAGAAGGAATCGAGCATGCAACTGACCCTACGCAAATTGGCGCCCGCCCTGGTTGTCGTGACGTTGGCGCTGGCGGGTTGCAAAACCGCTCCGACCAAATCGCCTGGCGCGGCAACCACGCCCGATGCCGGCCAACAAACGACCCAACCCGCCGCCGCCTCGTCGGTGGACTTCTATCTGGCTCACCAGCAACCTGGCCCGGGCCTGCGTGAAATCGCACTGCCCGACGGCAAACTCTATCTGCAGGAAGTCCCCGTGCTGACGCGCGCCGACCTCACCGACGCCGCTGCCTTGGTCGACCGCCAAGGCCAGAATTTCGTGGGCCTGCGCTTCTCGGAAGCCGGCGCTCGCAAGCTGACCGAAATCAGCACCAAGAACGTCGGCAACCGTTTGGCCCTGGTGATTGACCAGGAACTCGTTGCTGCTCCGAGCATCGCCGAACCGCTGAACCGTGGCGTGTTGGCCTTCGGTGTGGCATCGGCCCAAGCGGCTTCCAACATTGCCGCCAAGATCCGCGGTGATGCCCCGCCTGCACCGGCATCGGCCCCGGCCACGGGTGGTACGGCGCCCGCGCCCAAGCCCTGATCTTTCAGCGCATAAGAAAAAATATCCGCACCCTAGGGTGCGGATATTTTTTTGCCTGCCGGTAAAGGGTTGGGCGACTAGCGTTGCGCGGATCGATCAGCCTATCTTGCGCCCACGCGGTTTGACGGTGCGGCGCGCCTGCGCCGTTTCAATGAAGGTCTGCGTCAGCGCTTCGAGCATGGCGCGGTCGTCGATGGTCAGGCCGTCGAATTGCGACGGGGCAATGTTGGGAAATGGCCAGGGCGCTTGTGGACGCGGCCGTCGCGCCACGCGGGGCATGGTTTCGGCCACGCCCACGGGCGGCAAGGTGTCGGACAGGTCGTAGCCTTCCATGGGCATTTCCATGGGACCCTTGCCGGTCTCCAGCCATTCCAGCTCAATCTTCAGAATCTGCGCAAGCTTACGGACGGATCGGCTGGAATGCCGCAGCCCGCTTTCGTAACTGGCGATTGCACTTTGCGAGATTCGCGCAAGACGAGCGAGCGTCTTCTGCGTGTGACCACGCAGAAGACGGGCTTGCTTCAATCGGTCTGAAAATGTCTTCACGAGTCGATTGAAGCTTGCTCATGATTTACTTTGGTGGTTATAAGCATTACCTGGGTGATAGTTTTAGGAGGCGAGCGCACATGCATGAACGAGGCAACGTGTTCGTCGTGCAACTTGATGAAATGACGAGCAATCATTTTGTCGCTGCCTTGCAGGATTTTCAATGGCAAGTCAGTGCGTGTGAATCAGTCGATGAACTTCTGGAACGGCTGCGCACGGATCATGTCGACGCAATGGTGTTGCGTGGGCAGGGCGCCGAGGTCCCGAAGCTGATTGCGGCGTTGCGCCGCGCCGCACCGGATGCGGCGGTGGTGTGGCAGTCGGCGGCGGCATCGGCACGCGAACGGGTCGAGGCACTTGAGGCCGGTGTGCATTTCTATAGTTCGGCTCGCATGGAACCCGAGGAATGGGATGCGTTGCTGCGCAACGTGCGGCGCCGGCTGTTGCCGCCATCGACTGATGGGCCGGCTTGGCGCCTGGACAAACGGGTGCTGTCAGGGCCTGCCGGCGAACGCCTGCCATTGACGCTGACTGAACGGGACTTTTTTATCCGTTTGCTGAGAGCGCCCGGACAATGCCTGCGGCGCGACCGCTTCTTTCCTTGCAACCCAAGGGAAGGGGCTCGCAGCGTGGATGTGCTGGTATCGCGGCTGCGCACCAAGGCGCGCCGCTTTGACATTGAACTGCCGGTGCTGGCCGTGCGCGGATGGGGCTACATCCTGCTGCAGCACAGCCCGCCCCAGGAACCGCGCGACTAGAGCACCACCAGGTTGTCCCGGTGCATGAGCTCGGGTTCGGTCATGCTGCCCAGGATGCGGGCGATTTGCGACGAGGGCTGGCGCAGGATGCGCCGGGTATCCACCGACGAATAGTTGATCAGGCCACGGGCGCATTCGCGGCCCTGGCTGTCCACGCAGGCCACCACGTCGCCGCGGCCGAACTCGCCTTCCACGTCGGTCACGCCGATGGGCAAGAGGCTCTTGCCTTCGCGCATCAGCGCTTGCACGGCGCCATCGTCCAGCACCACGCGCCCACGCAGCCGCAGGTGGTCGGCCAGCCATTGCTTGCGGGCGGACCACACGGGCAGCACGGCGCGCAGCTCGCTGCCGATGCATTCGCCTTGCGCCAGCCGCGTCAGCACGTTGCGCTCGTGGCCCGAGGCGATGATGGTGTGCGCGCCGCTGTGCGCCGCGCGCTTGGCCGCCAGCACCTTGGTCAGCATGCCGCCCGTGCCGATGCCGCTGCCCGCGCCGCCCGCCATGGCTTCCAGGGCAGGGTCGCCGGCTTGCGCATGCGACATGAAGGTGGCGCCGGGGTTCTTGCGAGGGTCGGAATCGTACAGGCCGCGCTGATCGGTCAGGATGATCAGCGTGTCGGCTTCGATCAGGTTGGTGACGAGCGCGCCCAGCGTGTCGTTGTCGCCCAGGCGGATTTCGTCGGTGACGACCGTGTCGTTTTCGTTCACGATCGGCACCACGCCCAGGCGCAGCAGCGCAAACAGCGTGCTGCGGGCGTTCAGGTAGCGGTGGCGGTCGGCCAGGTCTTCGTGGGTCAGCAGAATCTGCGCGGTGCGCAGGCCGTATTCGGCGAACGCCGCTTCGTAGGCCTGGCACAGGCCCATCTGGCCCACGGCGGCCGCGGCTTGCAGTTCGTGCATGACGGACGGGCGCTTGCGCCAGCCCAGCCGCGCCATGCCTTCGGCGATGGCGCCGCTGGAGACCAGCACGATCTGCTTGCCCTGCTTGTGCAGGGCGGCGATCTGCGAGGCCCAATGCGCCACGGCGGCGCGGTCCAGGCCTCGGCCTTCGTTGGTGACCAGCGACGAGCCGACTTTGGCGACCAGGCGCTGGGCGTGGGTGACGACGGAAACGGCGGGTGTTTCAGCAGACATGGTAGGCGCCGGCTGCGGCGAAAAAAGACGTAATCGAAAGGACTGCGATTATGGCTTATTCGTCACCGCCGCGCGGCGCGGCCGGCTTGTCGGCGTCGGATCGCGTGTCGTCAAAGCGGGGGTCCGGCGCCACATAGGTGCCGTCCGCCTGGTCGCTCGACAGGTGTTCCTTTTCGCGCTCGGCGTCCAGGTAGTCTTGCAGCGCGTACAGCAGGTCTTGCGTGCCTTCGCCCGTCAGGCCGGAAATGGCGAACACAGGGCCCTTCCAGTCATACAGTTCCAGGAAGCGGCGCTTGGTGTCTTCGGGGTCGGGCACCATGTCCAGCTTGTTCAGGACCAGCCAGCGCGGCTTGGCGGCCAGTTCCGGATCGTAGCGGCGCAGTTCTTCAACAATGGCGCGCGCGTCGATGACGGCTTGCTCGACCGGATCCGCGTCGGGATCGGGCGTGGACACGTCCACCAGGTGCAGCAGCACGCGGGTGCGCGCCAGGTGGCGCAGGAACAAGTGGCCCAGGCCGGCGCCTTCGGAGGCGCCTTCGATCAGGCCGGGAATATCGGCC
>RCUJ01001054.1_pt1 | contig 15288 bp, 10 predicted proteins | sample 2166321 | NCBI WGS metagenome assembly RCUJ01 (sample SAMN09932808, study PRJNA488358) | compost metagenome | feature: garden; material: soil; isolation source: compost soil in an enriched community after 118 h of incubation | place: Germany: Experimental Botanical Garden Goettingen | collected... | reverse complement strand
GAACCTCAATCGTAGCTGGATACAGAAGCAGGGCGATTTTTTCGTCGAAAGCCCGATTATACTTTTGGCTGCAATCATTTGGTACCTGAAAATTTATGACGACGGTAAGTATTGTACGTTCCCTCACGCTATTGAACTCTTGAATAAAAAATACTCAGACGTATTCACGATTTTAACCTCATATCCCGACTTGGAAAACTATTTATCGCCTTTTATGGATGCCTGGCAGGGAGGAGCACAGGATCAACTGCAGGGACAGATAGCCTCTGCAAAAATTCCTCTGTCAAGAATGATTTCGCCTCAACTGTACTGGGTTATGACAGGAGATGATTTTTCATTGGACATCAACAATCCCAAAGAGCCTAAGATATTATGCGTAGGCAATAATCCTGACCGCCAAAATATCTATTCTGCTGCGCTGGGATTATACAATTCACGTATCGTTAAACTTATAAACAAAAAGGGTCAGTTAAAGAGTTCGGTTATCATAGACGAGCTGCCCACTATATACTTTAGGGGACTGGATAACCTTATTGCAACCGCCAGAAGTAATAAGGTGGCTGTTTGTTTGGGCTTTCAGGATTATTCCCAGCTGACAAGGGATTATGGCGACAAAGAGAGCAAGGTAATTCAGAACACCGTAGGTAATATTTTTAGCGGCCAAGTGGTCGGAGAAACTGCAAAAAGCCTTTCGGAAAGATTCGGGAAAGTATTGCAGAAAAGGCAGAGCATGAGCATCAACCGCAACGATACATCAACTTCAATATCAACTCAATTGGACAGTCTTATACCGGCTTCCAAAATATCCACCCTGACACAAGGCTTTTTTGTTGGTTCTGTATCGGACAATTTTGATGAACGCATCGAGCAGAAAATCTTCCATGCTGAAATTGTCGTGGATAATCAAAAGGTTGCTTCCGAAACTAAAGACTATCAAAAAATTCCTGAAATCTTATCTTTTATTGACGAAAACGGGAAAGACAATATAAAACAGGCAATAGAGGATAATTACAGGCAGGTAAAAACGGATATTGTACTAGTTATAGAAACCGAATTGGAACGTATAAAGAATGATCCCAATTTAAAGCATTTGATACAAAAGGATAGGACTAAGAAGAGCGAGTAAAATTAGATGCTAAGTTAAAGTTTTGACCAGGGCCAGGCTTTTCTGTAAGTCCAAAATAAAACAAAACCCTCGAATTATTCAGAGGGTTAATTTATTTAATTGTTCAAAATTTGCAGCATTTTGCCCACCTCAATATCCATTCTTGAAAAGGCAAACCATTTTTTACCCAAATCCTTGAGCGAGGCTCCAATGTGATAGAGTTCCGTATCGTCAATTATCAAAAAACGGTCGTGAGCATCAGAGAAAATTTCGATTTCAATCCTGGGATATTGGCTGTTGTATCGCTGAACATCCAGCCGCAGCTGATTGCTAATACTTTTGGTATAAATAGTTGCGGTGACATCATCGCTGCGTTTACCCAGTAAAGTTAGTACCGTGTCATCGACATAATTGTCAAGTAGGATAATTGAGTTTTTGGCATTTCGGATAATATCGGAAACAAAGGCATAAGCATCAAAAATCTGCCCGTTGTAGAAAATCCCTTTTTCGCTATGGAGCTTATCGCTTTCCAAAGCCTTAAAAATTTCTTCAAATTTTTGGTTCGCCTCTAATTGTTTGAATTCAATCTTATCTAATCGATGAAAAAGAGAGGCGTTGCTCATAAGTATTCTACGCATTTCTACAAAGGCTTCCATAATTTCTACACTGACCTTAACGGCAATGTGGGAACGCAGTATAGCGGAAGCCATGGCAACCCCCTGTTCGGTAAAAACATAAGGTAAATAGCGTCTTCCACCATAACTCAAACTTGAGGTTCCAATTTGGAACCTCAAGATTTCAGCTTCCTCTTCATTCAATTGAAAACAAAAGGATTCAGGAAACCTTTCTATATTCCTTTTTACGGCTTTGTTGAGGTTCTTTGTTTCAACCTGGTATAAGGAAGCAAGGTTGCTATCGAGCATAACCTGTTTTCCGCGTATGGAATAAATCTGATTTCTGATTTCCATAGTGTTAAGGGTAGGTTTATTTTCCATTACTTGGGAAGCTTTTGTTTTTGGCAAATTCAAAGGTAGTTTCGGCATTATCGTTCAGTACGATGTACGCATCGAATTTCTTTCCTGACCTGCTTTTCATTCCTTTAATGAGTGAAGTTGTACCCTTGCTGACAAGACTTTTAATATTGTCTATACTGATTTGCGCACCGCAGACATTGCGGAACTGTATCCAGTTGCAAGTCTCTTCAGGACACTTTACTATTTTGTCACGTATGATAAGTTGTTGGCTTTTACATTTAGGACAGATGAGGTCTGGCAAATTGTTTTTGGCAATGGGAGTCTGCAGCAATTCATTTACAATAGAGGCAGCGTACTTTTCCATTTCCTTTTGAAATGTTCCTGCATCTGATTCGTTGTTTTCGATTTTTTCCAATGCAAGTTCCCATTGGGCAGTCATCGCCACATCTGCTATTTTTTTTTCTTTGACCAATTCGTATACCAATAATCCCTTTTCGGTAGGTACCAGAGATTTCTTTTCCCTATTTATGTAATTACGGTTAAACAATATTTCGATAATTGATGCCCTTGTAGCTGCAGTGCCGATACCTAAATTTTGCAAAACCTTTCGCTCACCTTGATTTTCGATATCATTTCCGGCACTTTCCATAGCTGACAAAAGGCCTGCTTCAGTGTAAAGCACAGGCGGTTTGGTTTTCTTTTCCAGAATGGAAGCTTCTTTTATTTTAAGTTCATCGTCCTTTTTCAGCTCAGGCAAATCCATTACATGTTCTGTATCATCATCGAGGAAACTGCCTCTAATGGAACGCCACCCGGATTCTATAATCTTACAGCCTTTTGATGTAAAATCATAATGCAGTACCTGTAAGTCGACATCAGTTATCTCTTTGATGCAGGGTTGTGAAACGGCTTCGAGTAATCGAAAGGCAATCATATTATAAATCGCATTTTCCCTTGGATTCAGGGCTGATGGCATTTTATCAGTAGTTAATAATCCATGATGGTCAGTGACACGCAAATCGTTCACGATATGTTTATTAAAACGGCGCCATTTCATTTGAGATAGGTTTCGTTTAATATTTTCCCTCTTTTGTAAAGCTCTTACAAGATTAGGAATCTCTGCCCACATATCTTCAGGAATGTATTTGCTTGCGGTACGTGGGTATGTGATAAATTTCTGTTCGTAAAGGCTCTGGGAAATGTTGAGGGTTTCTTCCGCAGAAAGGTTTAATTTTTTATTGGCTTCTTTTTGCAGGCCGGTAAGGTCGAACAATAAAGGCGGTTGCTCTGTAACGCTTTTGGTCACTTGGGATGTAATTATTGCCGTTTGGTTTCGCGCAATGGCTTTCAACGCATCAGCGGCTAGTTTTTTGTCTTCCCATTTGATTTTTGAGATACTTTTAAAATCTATCATTTCTTTGTTATGGGACAACTGTATCTGCCAGTAATTTTTTACTTTGAAACTCCTGTTTTTCAGATAGCGTTTGCATATTAAAGCCAATGTAGGTGTCTGCACTCTTCCGAGTGAATAAACCCCGTTTGCTAATGCAATGGAGAGCGCTTGTGTGGCATTGATCCCCACTAGCCAGTCGGCACGGCTCCTGGCTTGTGCTGCCTGATATAATCCGTCAAATTCTTTTCCGTCTTTGAGATTATCAAAACCTACTTTAATGGCTTTTTCAGTAAGGGAGCTTATCCAAAGTCGCTTAAAGGGTTTATTGCACTTCAAGTATTCGTATATGTACCTAAAAATGAGTTCGCCCTCACGTCCTGCATCGGTGGCGACAATAATATTATCGCTGTTGTCAAAGAGCTCTCTAATGATTCTTAGTTGTTTTAGCGCTCCTGTATCTACAGAATCCCCTTGATTTTTACTGACCTTTCTGATAGTCAGTAAAAAAGGGTTTGGAAGTATCGGCAGTGATGCTTTGTCAAATCCTGTGATGCCGTAATCTTCGGGCATCCCTAATCCTACAAGATGGCCCAGTGCCCATGTAACAAAATAGCCGTTACCTGTCAGGTAGCCATCTTTTTTTTCGGTGGCTCTGATTATAACGGCTATTTCCCTTGCTACACTGGGCTTTTCTGCAATAATTGTTATCATATTTTATTACATTTTACGCCCTTTTGATTTAGCAGTTGAGTTAGATTCTTCTTGTTGTTCCTGTTGTTTCTTGTCATCAGGATTTGTCTGACCTGATTTTAATGGCTCCTTTATGTTCTTAGTCGCTTCATTAGTTTTGCCTTCGGAATTGACAGCGGTCTGCGTTTTATGGGCTTCAGAAGGTTTTATCTGTTCTTTGATTTTATCTGGATTTTGAAATGAAAAATCTGTTTTATTGGTTTCCTTGTTGTAGGTGATATATCCATTGTATTCTTTTCCTTTTTTATCCACTAAGCCGCTGATATAAACCGTCTGACCATCTTTGAGCTTTTGGTATTGCTCATTATTGAGTTCCTTATCTCTAAAGTTTTTAGGTGCTCCCTGAGTTTGGTTCTGCTGATTGCCTTGTGTCTGTTTAATAGAATCATTTCGGTCAAAGAGAAATTCAACAAAACGTTTATCTGCATTGAATTGCACAGATGCATCAAAGGCTGTTCCTTTCTTGGAAACCATTCCTTCTAGAGCAAGCGGCTTCCCTTCCAGCAAGGTTTGCTTTTGCTCTTCACTCAGCTTAATTCCTTTAATTTCATCGGGAATTTTAATGAAATCCGTGCGCAGTGCTATCACCTCATTGGTCAGCCTGTCTATACTGATAATGGAGGGCATGATCTCATTGTTTTTCGGATTGGTGAGATCTACTACGCGTCCCATATTGCCTGTTTGCAGCAGATTGTCTTTATCTTCCTTGCTGAACTCGTGACCGAAAAAAGGATAATTCAGATTAGGCTCTTTTCGGATGCCATGAATGGCCAATACGACCTGTCCTTCGTCATTTTGTTTAAGCGATAAACGGGCATCCATTCTTGTTACTGCAGTACCAAGATTAAGACTTACCGGTACAAGTTCATTTGTCTTGTATCCTTTGAGTAGCGGATCAAGCAGGCTCATTTTTTCAAGTTTTTCTTTGCTTAAACCCAAATGGTTTAATGTTTCCCAATCGATCTGTTCCGGTTTGTATTTGTATTCACTTGTTTCCGGATTTGTTTGTGCTGTTTCCATATTAATTTCATTTTTTTGATTATAATCTTTTAGTTCGTGCTGTTTCATTAATTGCTCACCTTCAGGTGTAGGATGATCTAAATGTTTCTGCATCTCTTTTGAAGTATCAACAGCCAGCAGAGCAGGGATTTTGAAGAACGAAAAATTAGTTGGGTTCTTCAGCTGGCTGAAAAAATTTGAAAAGAAATTTGAAAACACATCCCCGTGCTTGTCTACCCGCATGAACTGATTCTGATTTTTGTGGGTAGGGTCAACGGTTTCTAGATTACCATTTTGGTCAATGCCTTTTACCGCCATGATTTTCTTTTTCTCTTTATCGAATACCAGCAGTATATCTGACAACTCTTCAGGAGTATTTAGTGTATCTTTAATTTGTTCGCTCATGATCTTTAATTTTAAATTCAATTGCGAAATTAAAAGGTGAAAAGTAGCTCACTAAAAGCTGGAATCTATTGGCCTTATTTTTCACTCCTTGGCGTATGTTTTTGGCATTCGGACATTAATACTTTCTCTGATAAACTGGTGTACGTCTGATAGCTTATAATATATTTTTCCACTGATGGTATAGTAAGGGAGCTTGCCGATTGATCGGTAACGCTGGAGTGATCTCCCGCTTATTTTAAGCATCTGCAATATATCTTGATTATCCAATAGCTCTTCGCCGTCAACACTTCCGCGTTTTTTTTCAAGTTCACTGATATGCGCGCTCAAAAGGTCGAAACGTTCTATGATTCGTTCCATCCAGGAAATGAATTCCATTCTGTCTATATTCATGACTGTGTGTTTTACATTAGTGATGCAAAATTGCTAATGGCAAAAGTTTTTCATTGCCAATATCAGCCAATGTAAAATGCTGTTTTATGAAAATTTTAACTGAATGAAAAATAAGATGAGTTGCTGATTTACTGGGGGAATTGAGCATATAGAAGTAATTATATACTAGTAGCCATTTGATGCCAATTGCACCTCATTGGCAAGAAAATTGCAAGTTTAAAAAAAATTAGACCTCTTTTTCCATGTGCTGTTTAAGCGATAATTTCAGCTGATCCAGAAAAATGCTTTTGCTGTCAGTCCTGTCTTTCATCCTATGGTAGGCATGATGGACATCGCCGAGTTGGATCCTAAACAGCAGCTGGAAAACCATACTTATTTTACGAATGCCAGCTTTTCCATGAGAAATGCTTCCCGATGCATGAAGTGCATAAATTAATTCGATTAAGGCATTCTTTGAATCTGTCCAGAAAAAGTCTCTGTTTGCTGTATTTCCATCTGAAAAAATGACGGTCTGCTGGGTGTCAGGTTCAATTTTAGAAACGAGGTAACTGTAAAGCAATTCGTTGGCAATTATACGTGCTACCTTATAATCGTAATAGGTGGAAAATTGAGTGTCAATTTCAAAAACAAAACTCTTAACGCCTTCATGAAGGTCAATTTTCCCCCGACAAAAAAAATGGTGGTCCCATTCGGTTCTTCCCGTGCGATAGTAGCGATAAAAATCAGTGTTATAAAAGTGCTCTTTATATTCTTGCTTGAGGAGGTTGAGCTCATTGGAAAAATATTTATGATGCATTTTTCCGGTTACAACTGGGCAGGATGCTTCAATTCGAAAAACTTTATTATAGAAAATCAGTTTTCCCAGTATTTGGGGTTTGATACTTTTAAAAAAATTAATCTCTTCATTTTCATCGGAGAATCCTTTTTCTAAAACCTCTTCTTTGACCGTACAAAGCAAGCTTCGGAGCACGGTAGTCATGTGGTAGGATTTTTCAATTATATGTTCAGGGTCTAAGCTGAATTCCTGTTCTGCTTTTCGAATAACCTGAAGTGCGTTCTCACATGTAGATCTTATCATGGCAACAGAATTTAGATTTATTTGAACAAGGAAAAGCATGGGCATTACTGCCCAGATGCATTATGACGTTACTTTTCGTTGGAGAATTTAAATATATTATATCAGCGCGCGGTATTGGTTTCATTCTGCAGTGTCTGCATTAATTCCATAGCGTAGTTATCCCTGGCCTGTACATAAGCCACCTTCGGTATTACAGAAGCGCCAAGTTTTTTCTTCTCAAAGCTTGCCGATATGCCGAAATCGATTCGTCCAATTTCAAGCTCTCGTGCTCTTTTGATTGTTTGGTACAAAAGCTGTCTGTACAAGTTAAAGCCGTCTCCGGCAATGTAGTCCATGCCGATAAGTTCAGGTACATATACATTTCCTGAATTTTTATAGCAGAACATTACCCCGACTAAATTCTTTTCAGGGGCATCTTTGAGGGTAAGAATTATGAACTCCCAGTTTGGGCAGCTATTCATGTTCTTAAACACTTCCCTGTTATACGGAAAAGTATTTATAGCAAGGTTGCGCTCTTTTACATTGCTGTACAAACGGTAGACCCTGTTTAGTTCTTCTTCTGTCAGGCAATCTTTTATTTCAACATCGTAGAATTTTTCATACTTAAGTATTTCCCTGTTGAAATGCTGGCGGGAACGAGTAGAAAGTAGTGAAGCATAATTGTCAATTGCCGGCCAGTTGTTATTATTGATAACGCATGATTCAGGCATATCGATTCTAAAATACCCTTGGTTCCTTATCATTTCATCCCAGCGGAATCCGGTTTCAAAATCACGCAGAACGAGCATGTCGGCATCCAGCGAATTGTATGATTCCTCAAGCTTATTTAATAGCATTCTCATTGATTGCTCTGCCATATGATGATCCTTGTCAATATAGCAATGCAGTCCCTCAGAAAATAATGAGCCGATACTTAATACTTTGGAAGTCATATGCATGGGGTCTGTTTTTCTAATTTCTTCAAGGTGCCTTGATACAGATTCTGTAGCCAGCATATCATCTTTCCACATCCCCAATGTACAGTATGTCATTAAAACCACTTGCATGTTCTGGTCACGGATAATATAATAGAAAAAGTCCCATTTATTGCCTGGATCCTGAGCGTTTGCGAAAGTCTTCTCGAGATACTGCATTCCTTCCCAATCCAAAATATTATAAGCACCCAGATATTTGTTCCATTCCTGCTTGTCTATTTTCGCTATTGTTGTTGTCTCTTCAATCTGCAACAGTTCAGTTTGCTGTTTTATAACAGGTACCTTCGTTTTGATGTCCATTCTAAAAGCCTGACGTATTTTTTGGTCGCTGCTTCCGGTTTCTTCTACAGCTTTGTGAAAGTGGTGTTCCATTGCACGGGCAAGATCTGTAATATCTTCAATTTTATTATGTGCAGATATCGTGATACGGATTCCTGTATTTTTTATAGGAACTGCCGGATAGATACCAAGGTTGAGATAAAAACCTTCCGAATAGAGGCGCTTGGTAAAATTATAAGCAGTAGCTGGGGTGCCCATTCCAAGAAAAAAAACGGGTGAATCGTTTTCTGAGACAAGTGGCAGGCTAGTTTTTGAAAGAAGCGTACCGAAATGGGCTATTTTTTTTGCAAGTTCAGTTTGGCGCTCATATATTTCCGCAGAGAGATGGATGTCGCAGGATGCGATTGCAGCGGCAACTGATGCCGGTTCAAGCTGAGCAGAGAAGGTAAGGGGACCGCCAAAAGTTTTAATTTTTTCGCGTAATTTACCATCGCTGCAGAAAAATGTAGCACCACTGGCACCAAAAGTTTTGCTCAGCGTGCTGACAACAACAATATTTTCTTCCAGTGTTCCAATGGCATTGAAGATAAAACCAGTACCATTTTGTCCTTTCCAGCTCATTCCATGGACATCATCAAAATAGAGGTGAAGCTGCGGATACTTTCGGGCAAGGTTCAACAGCTCGTGAACTGGTGCATAATCGCCGTACATAGAATAAACACCATCTGCCATGTACCAGATTTTCCCCGATTTCCCCCCTAACATCCGAATTTTGTCTTCAAGCATTTCAAGGTCATTATGGCGTATCATCTCCACTGGTATTCCCCTAAGCTTAAGAATCTGACAAGCATTCTGCACACTCCAATGCGCCTGATGGTCTATAATTACTGCATCTTCATCTCTTATCAGGGTTGGGATGATTGCCATATGTCCCAGGGTACTGTTCTTAGTTATGATTGGCGGTATATTGTACATCTGCTCAATCTTGCTTTCCAGTTCAGCATATAAGGGATGGGAAAGATAAGTTTTAGAAAGCGGGAACTGAGTTCCATACTTAGTAATGGCGCTTATTGCTGCCTCTTTTAGCCTTTTGTCCTGTTCCAGTCCAAGATATCCTGTAGTTCCGAAATGGAGCATTTCGCTTCCGTTAATTTTTATGCTTCGTCCATTAAGATATTCACCTTCAGCGTAAAGGTGTAATATGCCTTTTTCTTTTGCATTTGAAAAAACGGTGTCAACTGTATCAATAAAATTGTTGTGCTTTATTTTTGCCATTTTTTATAAGGTTTTAAGGGTTATGTGTTTTTTGTATTTAACTGTCTGAAAAACAGACATCTAAAATTCCTTATAAAAATTGAAAGTACTTTTATTGACAGATATTTTACTCCCAATTTGGCAAGTGTAATTCCCGATTTAACAACAAATCAGTGTGTTTTGCAAGAAATAATCCGCAATTGACAATTAGAATGTTTCTTAATCTTTATATTTTTGTTAAATTATAACCCTTTATTTAAAAACTGATAGGACATGATTGCGGCACATGAATCTTATGAGAATCGAAATGCGAGGTTTTGGATTGAAAAAGGAATTCTTTTTTTCGAATATAAACCCAATACTGCAATTGATTTAGAAGTAGCTATGCGCGTTGTAGCTGACAGGATTGCATTTCAAAATGAGAGACTTCTTCCTGTCTTCTGTGATACCAGGGGCATAGCCTCCATTGACAAAGCAGCCAGAGACTATCTTGCTAAATCCGGATCTCTGCTTGCAAAAGCAGTCGCATTGATTGGCAGTGAAAACGTTTCAATGACAATGAGCACTTTTTATCTGGAAATCAGCAAGCCCTCTGTGCCTACCCGAATTTTTACCATTGAGCAGGAAGCACTGGATTATCTTAAAGGCTTTCTATAGAAACAGATCTAACTAGGCAGAAGTATATATAAAATCAGGACCGATGAAGAGACCCCACAATCGCCAGCGGCTAATATCCATGCACAAGATGTTATTTGAGATAGCACGGGGCAACTTCAATGGTCATATCCCTCTGAGCAGTTATGACGACGAAATTGAAACCCTGGTGGTTCTGGTAAACATGGTTGCCGAAGAACTTAAAGAGTCTGCCTTTCATTCCGGTTTTGTAAATCCCTATGTTACTCATAGGATGGTAACACCAGCAACTTTTATTTTAGATGAAAACCATTCCATAAAAAATGTAAATCAAGGGGCCTTGGAAATTTTGGGTTATAATGCAGCAGAAATGCTCAGACGCCCGATACAGGATTTCTTAAGCGATGACTTCAGCAGTATGTCTGACCTTGAGAGAAAAGAACTGGAAGAAATGCTTTTATTGGGTGAAATTATTACACTGAATTTTATAACATTCAAAAAGCTGATTGTAACTGCCGAGTGTTGCGTATCGAGATTATCGGATGGTAAATTTACCGTCCTTAGTTTTGTGGCTCCTTTTCTCCAGGTTAATGAAACTGCTTCGGAATCATTTGAAATTAAATTAAGCAGGCATCCTAATTTCAAACAAACTGATGCGCGCCTAATACAGCGGGTTTATGATTATGTACTTGCGAATTTGACTGAACCATTACCATCTGTTAAGGAACTGGCAAGACAGTTCGGTACAAATGATTTTAAACTCAAAGACGGATTCAGGCATTTTTTCCATACAAGTGTCTACAAGTTTTATACAGAGCAGCGCCTAAAAAGGGCTTACCTTATGATAGAGCAGACCGATATTCCGCTGAAGAATATTTCCTTTATGAATGGTTTTAACAGCTATCCTAATTTTTCTAAATCATTCAAGAAGCAGTTTGGATTTTCTCCTAAAGAACTCGGCAGAGGCAAAGCCGGTGGTTTTTTGCCATTGGATCACTTTAATCCTTCATAACTAATTTTTGCTCCCGATAGTATAAGTGTTATAGGTTTGGAATTCAGAATTTTACATTCTAGAATTTAAAGGGAGAGTTATGGTACTTAAAGCTGATATGGGATACAAAAAAATTATAGTAGAATTTATCTGCCTACTTTATGTCGTTTTGTTTGTCTATGCGGCGCTAAGCAAACTGCTCGAGTTTCAGGACTTTCAGGCGCAGCTAGGCCAGTCGCCACTGCTAAGCGCATATACCGGTTTTATCTCTTACAGCGTTTTATCAGTGGAGATTTGTATTGCGGTTCTCCTTTCTATTCCCAGATCAAGATTTGCAGGGCTTTTATTTTCTTTTGCACTGATGGTTATGTTTACAGCTTATATCATTGTGATTCTTAATTATTCCTCATTTGTACCCTGCTCATGCGGAGGCATACTTGAAGATCTGGGCTGGAGGAAACATTTGATTTTCAATATTATTTTTTCGCTTTTAGCGGCAATTGCTTGCTTAATCATCTCTAGAAATAAAAGCAGAACACTGCTAAAACTTTTTATATTCATAGTGGTTGGCTCATCTGTAATAGTAATTCTATATCTCTATTCGGAACGCGCTATGCACAGCGAGAATCCATTTATCAGACGTTTTATTCAAGGCTCGGCATCTCAAAAAGCGGAGACAGATTTGAAGAGCAATTCAAAATATTTCGCAGGAACTGACGGCACTACATTATACATGGGCGATAGTCAGGCACCATTGCACATTATGGCCTATGATACCGCTTTAAAATTCAAAGGGCATTACAAAATCCAATTGGAAAGAGAAAACTTTCCTTTTACCTCAGTTCAGGTTCGCATCGCATCCCCCTATTTTTATCTGCTTGATGGAACCGTTCCGGTAATTTATAAGGGAAACACTTCCGACTGGAAGGGAAAATTATTGATGTATGACAACAATTATTATTTTTCTAAAGCAGAAATCATAGCACCAAGCAAGATTGCTTTTCGTGCTCAGCAACAAGGGACGCTAAATAACATTTTGGGAACTTTTATTTTTAAAGACAGTCTTATGGTTCGTTACGCCCCTGGGCTTCTGAAGAAGCAGATAGATGGTTTGTTCGATACCGATGGGATGCTGCATTATGATAGAGAGAATCAAAAACTAATCTACATTTATTATTATCGAAACCAATTCATTATTGCTGATGAAAGTCTTAAATTGATATATCGTGGAAATACTATAGATACCACAACCAAGGCAAATCTTAAAATAGCTTACATTAAAGAAACGCGGCAAAGGAAGATAGCTTCACTTCCCACAGCTGTAAATCAGATCACTGCAGTATGGAATAATTTACTTTTTGTAAATTCTAGTCTGATAGGACGTTATGAGCCAAAAGAAATGTGGAAAGAGGCCTCGATTGTAGATGTTTACGACATTAGAAAAAGAACATATCTTTCAAGCGTTTACATTTATGATGCTGACAAATCAAAGTTGCGTTCCATGTTTGTATCGGGAAATAAACTCTATGCAATAGTTGGGCATCATTTGTATAAATACCATTTGGACAAACATTTAGTTGATGTTCGGTAAATTTAAAAATCTATCTGATCAGTAGCAGGGATGAGATCGAAAACCTGTAAAAAAGAGTAGGTCAAAAATTTTAATTAAAATTTCTTACCATGAAAAATACATTTAAAGTGATCCTGCCAGTATTGGCATTCACATTAGCAAGTGCCGCAGCCGTTAGCACCAACAATGCTAAGATTAATGAGAGTAAAAAGTCTGTGGCTATTGATGGTTTTATCCAAAATCCAACTCCTGCAGAAGCAGACTGTTTGGAAGTATCGGTCGATTGTACCACAACGAACACCGGGCAGAACTGTATGTCCAGTGAAGCCACTCCAAGACGCGTGTGGGAGAAAAATGAGGCAAATGCCTGTGCTCAAAATTTGTATAAAGTACTATAATTAGCTTTTTTTTAAGTATGCAACTGTCTTATTAAAACAGTTGCATACTGTTTTTGTTATGGCTCGACATCGGTTTTCATCCACGCCGCTTTTGGTGCTTGTTTGAGGTAGTATCCAAACCAATCACTAATTTTTCGAGTTAGATCTTCCTGATTTTTTGGATTATCAAAGATATGGCCTTCATTGTCATAGACTAACATCACATGCTCTTTCTGAAGACGCCTGAGCGCTGCATAAAAAGTTTCTGCTTGTCTGGGCTGTACGTTTTCATCTGTTTTTCCCGCCCAAGAAAGTAACGGAGTATTTATTTTACGGGCGTTTAGCAATGGGGAATTTCTATAATAGGCCTCTTGATTCTCAAAAAAAGAAAATCCCATTCGGTACTGCTGGTTTTCATAGCGCCAGCCATCAATAGTATTGTAATTCGTGTTTATCGTAAAATAGTGCTGTAGATTATCAGATACAGCTGAACCGCTTACCGCTGCAGCAAACATATTGGTCTGGGTAATGATGAAATTAGTCTCATAACCTCCAAAAGATTGTCCGATGAGTCCAATTCTTTTGGGATCTGCAACTCCCATTTCAATTACTTTTTTTACAGCTGCTGTAACACAATCAACAGCTGAAAGTCCGGAATTTCCTTTTTCATAGGCGATATCAGGTAGCAAAACAGCATAGCCATCAGCAGTTAAATTGGAAAGGTTAAAACCAATGCCATTATATAAAGTAGGATTCACATAATCATGAATATATTTTGAAAGTGTTTCATAAATGAATACCACCAAGGGATATTTTTGGCTGGCATCATAATGAGCAGGATAATACAGAACCCCTTTTAAGGATTTGTCTTTTCCGTCAGCGTAATCTATCATCTGAGATTTTCCCCAGTAATACTTTTTTTGATGCTCATTGCTCTGAGCTATTACTTTTTGAGTGCTATTATTTGCAAAAACTAAAGCCGGAGGAGTGTCAAATCGCTGGGAAACATAGATAAAAGCATCACTGTCTTTTGCTTTTTTAAATTTCGACAGCGAAGCATTCTCCACAACCAAAGGCCGGGGCTCACTGCTTGACAATGTATAAAATCCCTTGGCGCCGTTTAGTAGATTATAAACACTAAGTACTGCATTTTTTGACAAGTCATAAACAGAAGTTCCGTTATCTGAAAAATTTGACTCCTGAAAATTTGAAACGGCTGAATTATCCAGTCGGAACTGCAGTTGTTGCTCTTTTCCTTTTGTAAGTCTTTTTCGCTGTGTTCCGTCGGGGGTTATGGCCCAGATATCATTAGAATCATATAGCAGAATAAATTTGCCGTCTTTTGTCCAGCCAGGCTGGCCAAATACCTTGAGTTCATTTCCCGGATCAATCGTTGTATTGTCCCAGCTGACATTAAGATCTTTGGTTATATTTGTATGTAATTTTTTCTCTATATTATATACCCACCATTTGCTGCCTTTGTAGTAGGAAATAAATTGACCGTCAGGGGAAAAATCCATTTGATCGTCATAACCGGACTGTTCTTTTAGTAGCAGTTCTTTTGTTCCGGTTTTAATATCTAGGATGTAATAATCCATATCCGCACGCCATTTATATCTGGGCTCATACTGTTTGTTATTAGCCACAAGTGCATAATCCTGGCTGCCGTTTAAGGCTGTCCATGGCTGTTTTGAGGAACTGATCTGCTGTACAATATCTTCTTGTACAAACCATACTGCTAAGAATTGAGGATGGCTTACACTTGCCCTGAGCTTCCTGTCGCGATAAAGCAACTGATCTTTGGTATTCCACACTTCAACAGCACCCTTCAAGTCGGTAGTATCATTTGCAAGTGTACTTGTAATTCCAAAAAAGACTTTTTTTCCATCATGGGAGACTTTTAAGGCAGCATTCTTGTCTGGAGAAATCATCATTTGGATCGGAAAGTTATTACCGGAAGATTTCAGAACTGCAGTTTTTCTGGATTTAAAATCATAGTAACAGAGCTGCTCGTTTCCTTTTTGAGCCCCATAAAAAGCCACGGAATTTCCATTAAGCTGCCACTTGAAGATTTGAAAAGTCAGATTTGTGGGAGGAATTATGGTCTGCTTTGTAT
>RCUJ01001053.1_pt1 | contig 15303 bp, 10 predicted proteins | sample 2166321 | NCBI WGS metagenome assembly RCUJ01 (sample SAMN09932808, study PRJNA488358) | compost metagenome | feature: garden; material: soil; isolation source: compost soil in an enriched community after 118 h of incubation | place: Germany: Experimental Botanical Garden Goettingen | collected... | reverse complement strand
AAATAGTTTCTTCTTTTCCAATGATTTCAACAATGTCAAATAGGTGAGGGCCTTTCAAAGCTCCAACCAAACTCAGACGGAAAGGCTGCATTACTTTACCCATTCCAATTTCGTTTTTCGTTAACCAATCTTTTACGATTGCTTCAATATTTGCTGAATCAAAACCATCAATATATTCAAGAGTAGAAATCAGTTCCTGCATTAGAGCTGGTGTTTCTTCCTTCCAGTTTTTGCTTGCTTTTTCATCATAAGATGTTGGAGCCTGGAAAAAGAAATCAGTCAAATCCCAAAATTCAGAAACGAAATGCGCTCTTTCTTTAATCAAAGAAACGATTCTTGTAACGTCGTATTTAGAAATGTCAACACCTTTTTCAACTAAAATAGGAGTGAAGTCCTTTGCTAAATCAGCGTCATTTTGTTTGATTAAATATTGGTGATTGAACCATTTGTTTTTCTCCGGATCAAACTTTGCTCCCGATTTATGAACTCTGTTCAAGTCGAAAGATTCTACTAATTCTTCTAAAGAAAATAATTCTTTATCAGTTCCGTCATTCCATCCTAACAATGCCAAGAAGTTTATAACAGCTTCCGGGAAAAATCCTTTTTCCCTGTAACCAGATGAAACACCTTCTTCCGTTTTCCATTCTAATGGAAACACAGGAAATCCTAATTTGTCTCCATCTCTTTTTGATAATTTTCCGTTTCCAACCGGTTTTAATATCAATGGTAAATGTGCAAATTCCGGAGCATCCCAACCAAAAGCCCTGTACAATAAAACGTGAAGAGGCATAGATGGCAACCATTCTTCTCCACGAATAACATGGGAAGTTTCCATCAAATGATCATCAACAATATTGGCCAAGTGATACGTTGGCATTCCGTCACTTTTGAATAATACTTTATCGTCAAGTAGATTCGTTTCAAATTTTACATCGCCACGAATGATGTCTTTCAAATGTAAAGTTTCATCAACCGGAGTTTTAAAACGAATTACATAATGTTCTCCGTTAGCAATTCTTTTAGCAACTTCTTCTGCAGAAATTACCAAAGAGGTATCTAATTTTTCACGATTATGATGGTTGTAAATAAATGTTTTTCCTTCTGCTTCGTGTTGTTTTCTATGTGCATCTAAAGCTTCCGGAGTATCAAAAGCATAATACGCCCAACCTGAATTGATCAATTGATCAGCATAAGATTGATATAAATCTTTACGATCGCTTTGTCTGTACGGACCAAATTTTTCATTTTTCCCAACGGTTTCTTCAGGAGCAATTCCTAACCATTCTAATGCTTCCATAATATAAGCTTCGGCACCAGGAACAAAACGAGTCTGATCTGTATCTTCAATTCTTAAGTAGAAAACACCATTGTTTTTTTTGGCAAATAAATAATTAAATAGGGCAGTACGAACTCCGCCAATATGTAATGGTCCAGTCGGACTTGGTGCAAAACGCACGCGAACTTGCTTTGACATTTGTTTAAATTTTGATGCAAAGATACAACATTAGTCAAAAGTCAAAAGTCGAAAGTCTGAAAGGTTTTCGGTTGAGTATATAACTTTTGACTTTCGGCTTTTGACTTTCAGACTTATCGTTATAATTACTACTTTTATAGGTTATAATCAAAAGAGATTTTATTTTGAAAACAACATCTGCTATATATCAAAAGTTAGAAGCTTTTATAAAGAAATATTACACCAATGAATTGATAAAAGGAGGACTTCTTTTTACTGGTTTTGGATTACTGTATTTTCTGTTTACGCTTTTTATTGAATATTTTCTTTGGTTAAAACCAGTAGGAAGAACGGTTTTATTTTGGTTGTTTATAGGAGTAGAAGTTTTCCTTTTATTCCGATTTATCTTGTTTCCAGTTTTCAAGTTGTTCAAACTTCAAAAAGGAATTGATTATAATGAAGCTTCCAAAATTATTGGAAACCATTTTACAGAAGTAAGTGATAAACTAACAAACTTTTTGCAATTATCATCTTCTGAAAATTCAGCAGAAAGTTCCGAATTAATGTTGGCTTCAATAGAACAAAAAGCGAACTCGTTGCAGCCAATTCCGTTTGGGAATGCCATCAATTTTAAAGCAAATAAAAAATATTTACCATTAGCATTGATTCCCATTTTGCTTTTTGCCGTGTTTTATATTTCTGGAAACAGTACTATTATTTCACAAAGTTTTAATAGAGTAGTGCATTTCAATGCAACATTTTTACCACCGGCTCCATTCAAGTTCGTGGTTTTAAATTCGAATTTACAAACAGAACAAAACAAAGATTTCGTTATCAAAATGGAATCAGTTGGAAAGATAGTTCCCGAGAATGTGATGATTCATATTGGCGATGAAAGTTATTTTATGGAATCATCACAGCCAGGAAAGTTCGAATTCAAAATTGAAAAACCAGTTGATAATGTTCAATTTTCTTTTGAAGGAAATTCGGTTTCATCAGACGAATATGAATTAAAAGTTATTACAGTTCCATCAATTGCCAACTTCGAAATGGTATTGAATTTTCCATCTTATTTAAAAAAGAAATCAGAAACCATTCAGGGAACCGGAAATGCAATTGTGCCGGAAGGAACTTTGGTTACGTGGAAAATGAATACCCAATCGACTCAGGAGATTGTTTGGAAGGCTGAAAATGCAATTTATAAGTTCAATAAGGCTGAAAACGAGTTTAAATTGGCTAAAAATATCAGTCAAAATACAGAATATCAAATTCTTACTTCAAATAATAAGGTTAAAAACTATGAAAAACTGGATTATCAGCTGTCAGTTATCAAAGATCAGCATCCAACGATCACAGTTTCGCCTGCACCGGACAGTTTAAAATTGGATAAGAATTATGTGTTGGGAAGATTGGGAGATGATTATGGTTTGTCGAAATTGCAGATTGTATACTACGAACGTAACAAACCAAACACAGCGAAGCGTGGAACCATTCCTGTAAAGCAAGCAGTATTTGATCAGTTCGTTTTTAACTTTCCAAGTAATCTTGCTGTAGAAGAAGGAATATCTTATGAATACTATTTTGAGGTTTTCGATAATGATGCCCCTCATCGTTTTAAGAGTACAAAGTCTTCTGTTTTTTCAGACCGAGTTTCTACTACAGATGAAGTTCAGGATTTGGAATTGCAACAACAAAATCAGAATATAAACAGTCTTGAAAAATCTTTAAAGAATCAGAACAAGCAATTTTCTGAAATGGATAAGATTCAAAATACCGGAAAAGAAAAGGATAATTTAGAGTTTAAAGATCAGCAAAAAATCAATGATTTTATTAAACGTCAAAAGCAACAAGACGAATTGATGAAACAGTTTGCTGAGAAAATGAATCAGAATTTAGATAAATTCAAAGACGAAAAGAAAGACAAAACGGCTGAAGATTTACAAAAACGTTTAGATAATGCAGAGAAAGATTTGGAGAAAAACCAAAAACTTTTAGATGAACTAAAGAACCTAAATGATAAATTGAATAGTGAAGATCTGTTTGATAAGATGGAAAAATTCAAACAGATCAGTAAGAATCAATCTCGCAACTTAGAACAATTGGTTGAGTTGACGAAGCGTTTTTATGTGGAGAAAAAAGCAGATCAGGTTGCTGAGAAATTAAACAAGTTAGCAGAACAGCAAGAAAAACTTTCGAATAAAGACAGTGAAAACACGAAAGATAAACAAGATGAAATCAATAAATCTTTTGATAAAATTCAGGAAGATTTAAAGGATTTGAAAGAAGAGAATAAAACATTAAAAGCTCCAATGGATATTCCTTCTGATGCTTCAAAAGAAAAAGATGTTGACTCAGATTTGCAAAAAGCTTCTGAAGAATTAGCTAAAAAGAATACTTCTTCGGCTAAGCCAAAACAAAAAAGTGCTGCTCAAAAAATGAAGAGCATGGCACAACAAATGCAATCTAGCATGGAGGGCGGAGATCAGGAACAATTAGAAGAAGATGTTGCAATGCTTCGTCAGGTTCTGGATAATCTTCTGGCTTATTCTTTATCTCAGGAAGATGTGATGAAACAATTTAAATCGATGAAATTAGGTTCTTCGGCTTATACGAAAAACATTAAAGTACAACAGAATTTAAAACAACAGTTCAAACATGTTGATGATAGTTTGTTTGCTTTGTCTTTAAGAAATCCAAAAGTAGCTGAAGATGTAACGAAGGAAATTGGGAATGTACAATATAATGTAGACAAAGCTATTGAATCTTTAACAGACGTTCAGGTTCCAAAAGGAGTTTCGCATCAACAATATGCTGTTTCATCTGCAAATAAATTGGCTGACTTTTTAAGTGATTTATTAAACAATATGCAAATGTCAATGTCGAAACCAGGATCTGGAAAACCAAAACCGGGAGACGGACAGGGAATGCAATTGCCAGATATTATTCAAAAGCAAAAAGGTTTAGCTGATAAAATGAAGCAGGGAATGAAGGAAGGCAATAAGCCTGGTGAAGGACAACAAGGACAAGGTCAAAGTGGAGAAGGAAAACAAGGTCAGGGAAAAGACGGACAGGGCAAAGATGGAAAGGGAAATCAATCTGGTGGAAAAGGAAATGAAAATAAAGAAGGAAATGATGGAGAAGGAGATGCCGAAGCTATTATGGAAATATACAAAGAGCAGGTAAAACTTCGTGAAGCTTTGCAAAAGGAATTGGCTAAACAAGGTTTAGATTCTCAGGGAAAATCTGTAATTGATCAAATGAAACAATCTGAAAAACAACTTTTGAATAAAGGTTTTAAGAATGAAAACCTTCAAAGGATTTTAAATATTCAACAAGAATTATTAAAATTAAACAATGCAGTTCAGCAACAAGGTCAGGATACAAAGCGACAATCTGAAACAAACAAAGCTGAATTTTCTAATCGTTCGAATGCTTTACCAAGTTCACTTTTGGAATATTTAAACAGTGTAGAGATTTTAAATAGACAATCACTACCTTTGCGCTCGAATTTTAATCAAAAGGTTCAAGAATATTTTAATACAAAATGATCAATTTTAATTACGAAACCGAATTTACTTTAGACAACGAACAAGCCTTTTCTGATTGGTTGAGTGCTGTAATAGTTTCTGAAAATAAAAACGAAGGAGAGATAAATTATATTTTTTGTGATGATGAATATCTTCATAAAATAAATGTAGAATATCTTGATCACGATACGCTAACAGATATTATCAGTTTTGATTACACAGTTGGTAACGAACTAAACGGAGATATATTTGTTTCTGTTGAAAGAGTAGAAGACAACGCAAAGGATTTTAATGTTTCTTTTGAAGAAGAATTGAAACGTGTTTTGGCTCACGGGATATTACATTACTGTGGATACAAAGATAAATCAGATAAAGATGCTGAATTAATGCGTTCCAAAGAAGATGAAAAGATTGCAATGTTTCACGTGGAACAGTAGAAAATTTGTTTCAGGTTTTTTTGGTTTCAAGTTTCAGGTTAAGAAATGAGTTAAACGTTCCACGTGGAACATATTTAATTCTTAATGATGATTCAGAACGTTCCACGTGGAACATTAGATTTGAAGTTTTGATTTGAAGTTTTAGAAAGGAATCGTTAGATGTTCCACGTGGAACTTTTGGTAAAATGAGAACCTGAAACCTGAAACCTGAAACCTGAAACTTGAAACCTTTTTAACTGTTCCACGTGGAACAAAAGAAGAAAGAAGTTAATTCTGAGAACCGACTTAAACGGTTTCCCAGAGAATAAAAAATAAAATGTTTTTAGAAGAATACGATGTTATAGTAGTTGGTGCAGGTCATGCTGGATCTGAAGCCGCGGCAGCGGCCGCAAATTTAGGATCGAAAACCTTATTGGTTACAATGAGCCTGCAGAACATTGCACAGATGTCTTGCAACCCTGCCATGGGCGGAATTGCAAAAGGACAAATCGTGCGCGAGATTGATGCGTTGGGAGGGTACTCTGGAATTGTTTCAGACCGAACTGCAATTCAATTTAAGATGTTGAACAAATCAAAGGGGCCTGCAATGTGGTCGCCAAGAGTTCAGAGTGATCGAATGCGTTTCGCCGAAGAATGGAGAATGATGTTGGAGGGAACTCCAAATTTGGATTTCTACCAAGAGATGGTAAAAGGTTTGATTATCGAGAACGGAAAGATAAAAGGAATTAGAACTTCGTTGGGAGTAGAGATTCGATCTAAATCTGTTGTGTTGACAAACGGAACTTTTTTGAATGGTTTGATTCATATTGGAGAAAAACAATTTGGTGGAGGAAGAGCAGGTGAAAGTGCTGCGACCGGAATTACGGAAGATTTGGTGAAAGCAGGTTTTGAATCTGGAAGAATGAAAACTGGAACGCCTCCAAGAGTGGATGGTCGTTCTTTGGATTATTCTAAAATGAACGAGGAAAAAGGAGATGCAAAACCAGATAAGTTTTCTTATTCTGATTTGACAGCGCCGCTGACGCATCAAAGATCTTGTCACATGACATATACGTCTTTGGATGTTCATGATATTTTGAGAGAAGGTTTTGATCGTTCGCCAATGTTTAACGGAAGAATCAAAAGTCTTGGGCCAAGATATTGTCCTTCGATAGAAGATAAAATTAATCGTTTTGCTGATAAGGAACGTCATCAACTTTTTGTTGAACCGGAAGGATGGAATACTTGTGAAGTGTATGTGAATGGGTTTTCAACTTCGCTTCCGGAGGATATTCAGTTTAAAGCTTTAAGTTCGGTTGCCGGTTTTGAGAAAGTAAAATTTTTCCGTCCAGGTTATGCGATCGAATATGATTATTTTCCGCCAACACAATTGAAACATACTTTAGAAACAAAGTTAGTTGAAGGTTTGTATTTTGCCGGACAAATAAATGGAACGACAGGATATGAAGAAGCAGCTTCGCAAGGTTTGATGGCCGGAATAAATGCGCATTTAAAAGTGCACGAAAAAGCGCCATTGATTTTAAAACGTGATGAAGCTTATATTGGAGTATTGATTGACGACTTAATTACGAAAGGTACAGAAGAGCCTTATCGTATGTTTACATCAAGAGCAGAATACAGAACATTGTTGCGTCAGGATAATGCAGATTTCAGATTGACGCCAATGTCACATGAAATTGGTTTGGCTTCTGAAGCTCGTTTACGCCGAATGGAAAAGAAATTAAATGAGTCTGAAAAGATGGTTGCGTTCTTTAAAGAAACAAGTGTTTCAGTTGTAGAAACGAATCCAATTTTAGAAGCGAAAGAAACAGCTCCAATTACACAAGGTGATAAAATGTTCAAAGTTTTTTCTCGTCCACAAATTGATTTGGAGGACATGATGAAATTTGAAAAAGTAAAAGAGTATATCGAGGCAAATGATGTAGATCAGGAAATTTTAGAGCAAGCCGAAATTCAGGTTAAATATTCTGGTTATATCGAAAAGGAAAGAAACAACGCTGACAAACTTACCCGTTTAGAAGATGTGAAAATTCCGGAGAATTTCGATTATAACAAAATTAAATCGATGTCGATTGAAGCCAAACAGAAATTAAGTAAAATTCGCCCTGTTACAATTTCACAAGCTTCAAGAATCAGCGGTGTTTCTCCTAGTGATATTTCGGTGCTTTTGATTTATATGGGAAGATAAATGTAGAGACGCACTTAGTGCGTCTTGGCCTGTTTCATGTTCCAAGTTATTGAACGGTAAAATCTGAACTATTTATTCGTTGAGATTAAACTTGAAACCTGAAACAAAATAAACTTGAAACAAAAATAAATTGTTCCACGTGAAACTATTTTGATAATCTAAACTCTGAAATCTGAAATTTTATTTATGAAGATTGTAGAAAAAGAAATTCTCTCTTTAGAAGAAAAAGAAGTTTTGCGTGAACTTTGGAACGAGGAATATCCAGCGAGATTGCATTTGAAAAACAGTGAAGATTTTGAGTTGTACTTAAAAGGACTTTCTAATACAAAACATTATTTGCTGTTTGATAATGCAAATAAAATTAACGGCTGGGCATTTACTTTTTTGAGGGAAGACGAAGATTGGTTTGCTATAATTTTGGATCATCAAATACAAGGAAAGGGAAATGGTTCACTTTTGATAAATAAATTAAAAAAGAATAATACGAGTTTGAATGGTTGGGTTATTGATCATGAAAATGAAGTGAAACAAAATGCAAAACATTATAGATCTCCAATGCCGTTTTATATTAAAAACGGCTTTGCAATTTTGACAGAATAAGAATTGAAAATGAAAAGATGTCGGGTGTAAAGATAAATTGGAAACACTAAAGAATATATTAAAAAAATAGATCCTAAAAATGAATTTTTCACTTTTAGGTTTTGCCATAAAATTAAACCAAATACCTACTAATTATAAAATGGACGTTTTAAACAAAAAACATTTTCTTACTGTAAAAGACCATTCTGTTTCGAAAGAAATTTTTGAGTTGTATCATGATCAAATTTTAGACATGCTGATTACATCTCCACAACCCGCTTTGGAAAATCTGGGAAGATATTACGAAAGTGAAGATTACATTTCGCATACGGACAATAAACGTTCCTTATTTGAAAAAGCATATCATTTTGTAAAAAATATAGCGCTGAAAAACAAACTGAATTTAATCAATTCGGAACAATCTCATAAAGGAAGAATTTTAGACATTGGTGCCGGAACAGGAGATTTTTTATTGACTGCAAAAAATGACGGTTGGGAAACTGTTGGAGTGGAACCAAGCGAGAGAGCAAAAAATATTGCGATACAAAAAGGAATTTCTTTTGTGAACGAAATTGATGCGCTTAAAAATAATTCTTTTGACGTAATTACAATGTGGCATGTTTTGGAACACGTTCCAAATTTGGAACTTCAAATTCAGGAATTGAAGCGTTTGTTAAAACCAACTGGAACATTAATTGTTGCGGTTCCAAATTTCAAATCATACGACGCAAAATATTATAATGAATTTTGGGCAGCTTATGATGTGCCAATTCATTTTTGGCATTTCTCAAAAAAAGCCATACAATCGCTTTTTGAAAAAGTAGATATGAAATTGGAAAAAGTGCTTCCAATGAAATTTGATTCTTTTTATGTGAGTTTATTATCCGAAAAATACAAAACAGGAAAAATGAATTATATCAGTGCATTTTTCGTCGGATTAAAATCAAATTTAAAAGCGAGCAGTACAAAAGAGTACTCATCCCACATTTATGTCTTAAAAAACAACTAAAACGCAATTTAAGCGCGTTTCTGGCGTTTTTTTAGTCTAACCGAAGGGAATTTATGTCTTTTTTGAGATAATGTTTCTAATAAAAGCTATTAAGGCCGGTTTTAATAGTGTTAAATTATTGACATTTTTCTTTCCATAAATAAAAACAATATCATAAAATTATAGCATTTTTTAAACTTTATGTTGATGCTATTTATTTTTTTATATTTTTGTCTTCAATACATTAAAAAAAATAGAAATTTAGAAAATGAAAAAAGCATTAGTAATTATCGCACTTTCAATTTTGGTTGTTTCGTGTAATAAAGCAACAGAGGTTAAGGAAGTAAAAACAGCTTACGTTGATACTTCGGTTTTAATGAAAGAGTACACTGAAGCAAAAGATCTTGAAGCTAAATACAAAGCTCAGGCAGAAGAAAAAGGAAGACAGCTACAAGCGGAAATTACTCGTTTTAAACAAGACGCTGCTAATTTTCAAAGTCAGGCACAAGCTAATGGACAGGCATGGGCTCAACAAAGAGGAGCTGAGTTGCAAAAAAGAGAGCAACAATTGGGTTATGCTCAACAAGCATTATCTCAACAATTGCAACAAGAAAGTGGTGTTGAAATGGATTCTCTTATAAGCGGAGTTAAAAAATTCATCAAAGATTACGGTAAGAAAAACGGTTATTCTTATATCTACGGAACAGGAGATGCAGCGTCAATTTTATATGCTGAAGAGAAATATGACATCACAAAAGATATCATTAAAGCTTTGAACGATAAATATAAAGCTGAGCCTAAAACAGAAGCTCCGGTTAAAGAAGAAGCTAAAAAATAATACCAAACTAACTAACTAAATTAAAAACCTAAATCTGTCAAGATTTAGGTTTTTTCTTTTATAAAAAGGCGATACTTTTGGTATTTCAATACACGCCCAATGCAAAACGTTTCAGAAGCTGCTGCTTACACCTTACAATTTATTAATCAAACGCAAAAATCAATATTTCTAACCGGTAAAGCCGGGACAGGAAAGACGACTCTTTTGCGCGAAATCATTGCTACAACACACAAAAATACTGTGGTTGTGGCTCCAACTGGTATTGCAGCACTGAATGCAGGCGGTGTGACGATCCATTCGATGTTTCAACTACCATTTTCGGCTTTTTTACCAACTTATGAAGAAAGTTCACAGTTTACTGAAACAGTAAAATTTGAAAATAAGGAATCGCTGCGCAGGCATTTCAAAATGAATAATGTAAAGCGTAATGTGATCAGAAACATGGAATTGCTGATTATTGATGAAGTTAGTATGCTTCGTGCGGATTTGCTTGATGCTATTGACTTTATGATGCAGACGGTTCGTAGAAATACTCGCGCTTTTGGAGGTGTTCAGGTACTTTTTATTGGAGATTTACTACAATTGCCACCTGTAATTCGCGATGAAGAATGGCGAACTTTGCGTAATTATTACAAAGGAAAATTCTTCTTTCACTCGCATGTAATTCAGCAAAATCCGCCTTTATACATTGAATTATCTAAGATTTATCGTCAGAGTGATGATAAGTTCATTTCGGTTTTGAACAATCTTCGAAATAATCAGATTACACCACAGGATATTCAGATTTTGAACGAATATGTTAAGCCTGATTTTGATCTAAAAAATAATCCTGGTTATATAACATTAACCACACATAATGCTAAAGCCGACTCGATGAATGAGCAGGCTATAGGCGATTTGGCAGGAAATGAACACGCTTATCAGCCCTTTGTGGTGGGAGATTTCCCTGAAAAAATCTTTCCGGTTGAAGAAAATTTGAAGCTAAAGGTTGGGGCACAAGTGATGTTTGTCAAGAATGATTTGTCTTTTGAGAAACGCTATTTTAATGGAAAAATGGGCGTCATCAAATCCCTTTCGCCAGAAGAAATTTTCGTGCACTTTCCGGAAGAAAATAAAACTATTGAAGTCGAGAAATACGAATGGAAAAACATTCGTTACAAAGTAAATGAGCTGACAAAAGAAATCGAAGAGGAAGTTTTAGGGACATTTGCACATTATCCGCTTAAATTGGCGTGGGCAATTACGGTGCATAAAAGTCAGGGATTAACTTTTGAGAAAGCTGCGCTTGATGTATCGCAAGTTTTTGTTCCCGGACAGGCATATGTGGCGTTATCGCGCTTAACGTCCTTAAACGGGCTTATTTTGCTTTCTCCGCTACAAATGAATGGTATTTCGAACGATCAGGATGTAATGGACTATGCTTTGAATAAAGCGACAGAAGAGGTCCTGAAAAATTCATTGCACTTCGAAACTAAAAATTTTATTCATAACTATTTGATTAACAGTTTTAATTGGGCTGATTTGGCTCAGGAATGGCGAAATCATCGTTTTAGCTATAACGAGAATGCGGTAAATTCAGAAAAAGCAAAACACTCAGTCTGGGCGCATAAACGTTTGGAAACAATTGATTCGCTGGTTGATCCTTCTCAAAAATTTGTTCAGCAACTCAATAAAATTTTCAGTAAAGAAACGGTTGATTTAACTTTTGTACAGGAAAGGGTAGTGGCGGCCTATGATTACTTTTTCAAATCGATGGACAAGCTGGTAACAGATCTTTTACAGAAAATGGCTGAAATTCAGAAGTTTAAAAAAGTCAAAGAATTTTATGAGGAACTGGCTCTTTTAGACGATTTGCAAACTAAAGCAGTTTTGCGCTTAATGAAGGCCAAATTGCTCATAGAAATTGTGGTTGCAGGTGAAACCATCTGTAAAGAGAAATTGACGTCCTCAGCGATTAAAAACTATAAATTAGACAAGGTTGCTAAGATTCGGGAGGAGTTTAATATGTCGAATACGGATATTTTTAAATTAGATGAACCTGTGGTGCGTTATACAGCCAGAAAATTAGATAAGAACGAACCGAAAGTCGTAAAGAAAACGACGGTAGAGGAAACTCATGATTTATGGCTGGAGAAAAATTCAATTCAGGATATTGCAAGAATCAGAAAGCTTACCGTTCAAACTATTGAAATGCATTTAGTTAAATTGATTCAGGCAAAGAAGGTTGATATTTCTGATGTCTTGCCATATGATAAAATCCTTGCCTTACGTGAAGCTTTTGAGTTTTATCAGGAGGAATCTCTGAACGGACTAAAAGAAAAACATGGGGATGAATTTACCTGGGATGAACTTAAAATGTTCAAAGCCAGTATTAATTGATTTTGTATTTTGTAACTTAGTGTTCAATAATGGGAATTAACCAATTAAACATTATGTAAAATAGAAAATTATGAGAAAGTTAATTTACGTCATATTTATTGTCTTTTGCATTCAAAATACTTCAGGTCAGGATTTGAAACCTGAGTATCAAAAATTCGTCAAAAGCTTTATTGCCAATGTAAAAAGCAACAATAAAGAAGGGGTTGCAGCCTTTATTTCTTTTCCGCTTGGAAGAGAATATCCAATTCCTGCTGTTAAAAATAAAGCCGATTTTATAAAACGATACGATCAAATTTTTGATGCAACGCTGAGGAAGGAAATCATAAACTCAAATCCCGCAAAAGATTGGTCCGAAATGGGTTGGCGCGGCATAATGTTGGGTCAGGGCGATATTTGGATAGATACAACCGGAAAAATCATTACCGTAAATTATCAATCGCAGGCAGAAAAAGATCTTAAGAATAAATTGATTTCCAGCGAAATAGGAAAACTTCATCCTTCAATTGCTACGTTTAAAGCTCCCGTTTACGTTTTGGAAACTTCAAAATTCAGAATCAGAATCGATGATTTAGGAAATGACAACTACAGATATGCTTCCTGGTCTATTAAAAAACCAATGAGTGAAAAACCTGATTTGATAATAACTAATGGAAAATGGATCTCAGATGGAAGTGGAGGAAACAGCCATTACGAATTCAAAAAAGGTGATTATTTGTATGAATGTTACATCATTGTAATTGGCACATCTGATTCTCCTCCGGCGCAATTAACAATTTCTCAGAATGATAAAGAGGTACTTAGTCAGGACGCGAAAATAGTGACTAAATAAGCAAATCCTGTTCCACATGGAACAGGATTTTTGGTTTTTAAAAGAAATAATACTGAGGTTGAATTTGCTTGTAATGAAGTAAAAATGCACAACGAAACTATAAATTAATTACTTTTATATTTGGAACTTAATAATCAGATTAATAATCAATTAAAGTTTTTTTAATATGAAAAAAGTAAATCTGTTTCTTGTTTTAGTACTGTTTTTGAGCGTTTTCGTTTCGGCCCAAACTGTAAAACCTGAGTATCAAAAATGTATCAAAAGCTTTATTGATACTTTGAAAAGTGACAAAAAAGACGCCATCGCAGAGATGGTTGCTTATCCTCTAAAACGTGAATATCCAATACCGGATGTTGTCGACAAATCGGATTTTATCAAACGTTATGATGAAATTTTCGATACAACCTTAAAAAATGAAATTGCAAAATCTAATCCTGCAAAAGACTGGTATGATATGGGTTGGCGTGGTATGATGCTGAATCAGGGAATTGTCTGGATGGATTTTGACGGACGTTTGACCAGTGTAAATTATCAATCAAAAGCAGAGATTGACCTTAAAAAGAAACTGATTGAGGCACAAAAAAAGGAACTAGATTCAAGTATTGCTTTTTTTCAGAAACCGATTTGCATTTTGGAAACTGATAAGTTCAAAATCAGAATTGATAATTTAGGAAATAAAAATTATCGATATGTCTCGTGGTCAATTGATAAAGCGATGAGTGAAAAACCTGATTTAATAATTTACCGAGGTAATTTCGTTGTGGAAGGAAGCGGAGGAAACCACCAATATGAATTTAAAAAGGAAAATTATACTTATGAATGTGCGTTTATAGTAGCTGGCGAAAAAAATCCGCCTGCAGCGAAACTAACTATTTATCAGGGTGATAAAGTGATTCTTTCGCAAAACGCTAAGATAATTGCCAAATAAAAAAAAAGCCTAATCGCAAGATTAGGCTTTTAAGTTTTATAGATTTTGGACCAAAATCCAGGCATCCGGATTTTCGCCTTTTTGAATTTCTTTCTGTGCTTTTTGAGCTTCAGACATTGTAGCATAACGTCCGTATAACACGGGAAATAAACCATGCTTGTTTTCGCCTAGCATTCTGGCCTCATAGCCATCTTTAATTAATTGATTATAGGCTTTTCTTGCATTTTCTTCGCTTCTGTATGCACCTGCCATTATATGATAAGGCATCACTTTTATAACTTCAGTTTTTGCTGAATCGACAGATAAAGTTACAGCAGGTAATGGGTTTTCAATAAAGAATGTAGCTTCCTGAATTTTGTTCTCTACTTTTTTCTGAACCGCATTTTCTACTACAAGCGTTTTTGTAGTAATTTGATTTTGGTATAAAGGATAACCGATACTTCCGGTAATTCCAAGACCTAAAACAAAAATAGCAGCGTATTTCAAAAATGAACCTGAAGATCTTGATTCTTCTTCAGCATCTTGCAATTCAAATACCTTCGACTCTTCGATTTCCTGTAATTTTTTCTCAAAAATTTCTCTTTTTACCATTGGAGCAACAAACGGACTAAGGCCGAAAGAACTCGTTAGATAATTAGTTTGATCACTTGGAGTGAAAACCATATTATTATCGGCATTTAGACGAATATCACCGATGTTTTTTATATTTAAAACACCATATTCTTCTAATGTTTTTTTCCAGCTTAAAACTTCAAATGCAATTGCACTTACAGCAAAGCCATAAGATGTTTTTTCTATTTGCGCAATATGATTTGCCAACAAACCATCATTGTTTTTTAAAAGACTGTTGAATGCGATCGTTTTTCTTGGTGGAGAAAACGAATTTGTGCTAGAATTAAGCTGCGCCGAGTGAATTTCGGTTAAAAATGCTCCAAACCCTGGAACCGTTACACACTGATAACGATACAATAACTGTGCTATATAAGTTTCGATTTTCATAGTAACAAAGTTATACATCCAATATAGTTATCAAAATTTTATTCACAATTTTTATTAACAATTCTGATAATTTTATAGACAATTCGTTTTCAGTTACTTAAATAAAATTAGTTTTTTGACTAAAGTTGTGCCAAATCTTTACTATTTATTTTTTTATA
>RCUJ01001052.1_pt1 | contig 15304 bp, 10 predicted proteins | sample 2166321 | NCBI WGS metagenome assembly RCUJ01 (sample SAMN09932808, study PRJNA488358) | compost metagenome | feature: garden; material: soil; isolation source: compost soil in an enriched community after 118 h of incubation | place: Germany: Experimental Botanical Garden Goettingen | collected... | reverse complement strand
GTCCTGAACTGGGTCAATGAGCGCAATCTCAAAGACTTCTTTGACATTCTCGCCGCGCGCAACCAGGCTGACGAGGGACGCTTGGCCTTCTGGTCCAAATACCTCAAGCAAATCTCGTGGACACGGCTTGTTTTCGGCGCTGACACCATGGCATTGCAGCGAGCGAACGTTGAAGTTCGAAATCTCATTGCACGCGAGGAGGGAGCGTATGCACAATTGTCGGGTAAGCGTGAGGTCGACGCGTTCATGATGCAGATTGGCTCCTACCTCATCATTGAATTTAGCAAGAAGCCAAACGCTTGCTACGTCTATCAAGCGGACCAGCTGCCGTTTGAACCTTACAACCGGTATTACGATGGTGGAACTGCTGACTTAGCTGCCGGCTTCCGTGGTCACGTAGAGTGTGCACTACGTATCGTTCACCGGCCGGGCTGGGGCGCCAATGCTGAGCGTGAACTACTCCGTCTTGGAATTGCCCCCGACGCGCGCGGAGTGACGACCCGACAACCCGCCGGCACCTCTACAAATGCGACCCGACCCAGAGACGATTCTGCTGCGCCCGCCGCTTTGCCCCAAATTCCTACGCCACCACCGCGTTTGCCTATTGGCGGCGTAAATTCGGGACCAGACATTTCATTACTTCGAGAAGTCGTGGGTCGTTTTCATCGCACGAAAATCGATGACCGGCGCAATCAGGCCAGTGCCGGGCGACTATGGGTTGATGACCCTTTGGGGCGCGTACCGCTTGGCGACGAGCTACGAGGAATGGGTTTCAGATGGTCTAACAAGCGGCAGGCCTGGTACTTTCCGGAAAATTGATGGGTATTTTTAAATTTTTAAGGCGTGCGGCATCGTCAAACTCGACCGTTCGAACACTCAAAACTGTGTGGTCAACCGAAGGCGTTCGTATTGAGTTCGACACACCACTTTCTGAGCCTACCGGGGACGCCCTGCAAGATGCACTTTCCGATGCTTCTCCGGAAGAGTCTGTATTGGGCGCCTACCTCGTCCAGTTGATTTCTGATGGCCAGTGCGTTCTTAGTCAAGAAGCCGCAACCATAACCTGGGAAAACATCTATCAGCTCCAGGACTCGGCAGAGCACACAGGTGCGCTTCAGCTACTGGACCTGCCCCCGGAAGGTCCTTTGCGACCAATTGTCGACTCCTCAGGGACAATGTCGGGAATCGACTTCCAGCTTGAAGTTGTAGGCTGGGCAGATGGGACAAAGAGGGTTCGCGTCGCCAACTTGATTGGTGCCGTCGCAACGGTTGAGAACAAATCTCAGATGCTCTCTGCCGCTGCGTGGCGAACCGCAGCGGAGATTGACGCATTCAGGAGCCATAGCCCTGATAGGCGCTCCCAGAACGATAACGAGCTAGCCTGGGCACGGATTCGCCGCTCAGCAGATAGAGCAGGCGCTATCTATGCAAATCCTTACCTAGAGACGACCCTCGTGTTAAGCCCAGAAACGTTACGTCTCCCGCAGTCTAAGGTGGACACGGGTTTTGGGAAAGTGCTAACGGTAACGCCCACTTTTGATGGTGCGCCCGACGGGTGGCTTACGGCTTTCGATGGTTATAACTCAGTTCAACCTCACTACGACTTGACGCGCGGTGCAGGTCGCGTGCGTGTTGTGATTTCCGAGCCGGTTCGTAAGGTGCTACAGGTAATCAAGCGGGAAATGCCTGGTAGACGAGTGGCCGGTTTGAAAGCTGAGAAATTTCTGCACAATCCGTTTGCCTTTTTAGGTGATACCGCTCACGACGTGCTCGCAGCGGATGAGTTCGAGGAAGACCGAGCGGCAGCAGGGGCTGTCGAGACAATATTTAGCTTAGTACCCCGAACGGAAAACGGCCGACTTGCCACCGTTGACCTGTTGGTCACTGAGCACTTTGCGAACGCAACCTCGTCTACGGATTGCAAGGTATTTCGCTCGCCGGACGAGTTAGATGATTTTCTCGAAGCCCTGAAAGCAGCGCTAGCAGGAGACCGCGAGAAGCTAGGGTGGGACGAATATGACCTCAACCTCGATTCACACTCTGCTATTCAACTCGAACAAGGCCAGCAGGCTGCTCATCTCTGGAGGCTGCAGCCGGCTGACCGAATCGATTTCGACGATATTTATGAGTTGGAGGGCTACAGCTCGCGGATTGAAGGTATCGGGCCTGCGCGACCAATCTATGTGCCAATGTTCCAAAAGCCCAAGAACGATGATGAGGGCGAGCATGGATGGATTCCCTCCGACCTAACTCCAATGGTGAAGGTTACTCTTCAGGACCACGACGGACAGGTGCTGATTCCTTTAACCAAGGACTGGGTAAAGAATTTCGATGAGGAAGTCACAAAAGCTGAGCGTCAGGGCGATGCTAGCGTTACAAATTCGAGCCTACCGACTGCAATTGTAACGCCTCAAGCGCGACTGCTCGCAGATAGTTTTAAAAGCATGGTTGATGCTCAGGACCGCGTTAAGGGGGACGGGGCAGCAAAGCCCCGTGAAAAAAAAGGACTGCGGCAGACGCTTCTCGTCAAGACCAACTTCTACGATATCGATTACGCCGAGGAGAGAAGAACGTCCTTGGCACTGCCTGCCGACTGGAGGGCGGAGCTTCCGCGCTGCCTGCTGCCGAGTATTATTTTAAAAAAACATCAGCTATACGGTATCGCATGGTTTCAGCATTTGGTTTCCAAAGCGCCTGCTGAGTGTCGTGGGGCGCTTTTGGCAGACGACATGGGACTTGGTAAGACCGTTCAACTGCTCTCTCTACTAGCGTGTTACTACGAGCAAAATTCTAACTCTGCGCCATCAATTATCTTTGCTCCTAAGAGCTTGCTTGAAAACTGGGAAGCGGAGACCAAGAAATTTTTCAATCCCTCGTTCCCTGAAGTGCTCGTTTTATACGGTGACGTTCTCAAGGAGAGAAAGCAGCCGCTCGGGCTCATAGATGCTCAACTGCAGGCTAAGGGCATTGTTGAGCTCCTAAGGCCAAATTGGGCCGGCACCGCAAAGGTCATCATTACGACATACGAAATGTTGACCGCTTATGAGTTTTCGCTAGCGAGGCAGCCATTTGCTTTCCTTATCTGTGATGAGGCGCAACGAATCAAGACCCCCGGAACACTAGTGACACTCGCAGCCAAAAAGCTTAAGGCCGACTTCCGTATCGCGTGCACGGGCACACCTGTCGAGAACTCGTTGGCCGACCTATGGTGCCTGTTCGATTTGGTTCAGCCAGGCTTATTGGGCGCGCTGGAGAATTTCGGGAAGGATTACAGGCGCCCGATTGAATGCGATACAGAAGAACACAGGGATGCGCTGAAGAGACTTCAATCGCTGATAGCACCGCAAACGCTCAGGCGAACTAAGGCAAGTATTGCGAGCGAGCTGACGAACAAGTTTTTTGCCTTCACTAATAAGGGGGGAGCGCACCTTGGTTTCAAAGCTTCTCTTGACGAAGGTGAGCGCCTTGAGATTGCTATGACGGAGCACCAGAGCATTCTCTACAAGGGGGGGCTGAAAAAGCTTCAAGATGCTTCGGCCGAGTCTAACAGCAGGAAGCGGGCACAGCTTTCCTTTGGCGCCTTACACTTGATGAAGGCAGTTTGCGCTGAACCGTACTGTTTACCTGGAACAAAATTCTTGATGGACAAGTCAGGTATCGAGGCACACCTCAAGAATTCGCCAAAGTTGAAATGGCTTCTGGAACGATTGGAGAAAGTGAAAGCCGCTGGCGACAAGGCGATTGTTTTCACGGAACTTCGTGAGGTGCAGGCGGCGCTGTACTACTTCCTCAACAAAACCTTCGGCATAAAACCATTCGTCATCAATGGGGACCAGCAGGGTAGGCAAGCCTTAATAAATCGATTTAGTGCTTCCCAAGGGTTTGACGTCATCATTCTTTCCACACTGGCTGCGGGGGCAGGGCTCAACGTTACAGCGGCAAATCATGTCTTCCATTTCACCCGTGCGTGGAATCCCTCGAAGGAGGCTCAGGCGACCGATAGGGCGTTCCGAATAGGGCAAGAAAAGGATGTCTATGTGTACTGCCCTACAGTCGTTGACGGCGCGTTCGATACGTTCGAAGTCAGATTGGACCAAATCCTAAAACGTAAAGCTGGACTGGCCGGAGCGACGCTTGACAATGGCGAGCTTTCAGCGATGCTCAACGGCTCAGGCGGGGATATCAGCTTTAAAGATTTGGTCGACCACAGCGGCAAGGGAGAGCAGGTTCAAAAGAGCTACCTCACCCTTGATGAAGTAGACCGGATGGACGGCGAGGGCTTTGAGACGTTGTGTTGTCTGCTCTGGAATAAGTTGGGCTTTCAAGCGGCTATTACGCCAAAACGCGGGGGCGACGGCGGTATTGATGTTATCGCTTTTAAAGGGCGCGAAGGAGAATTGCTTCAGTGTAAAAGTTCAAAAGCATCCAACATCGGATGGGACGCGGTCAAAGAGGTTACCGCCGGCGCTGCAGGATACCAGGCGAGACACCCTGGAACTCGATTCAAACGGGTCGCGGTGACGAACCAGACGTTTACCGCAGGCGCCGTCACCCACGCAAAAGAGAACAATGTTGAGCTAATAACGCGCAGGGAGCTGGAAGAACTGCTGGGTCGTTACCCGACGACAAACCATGAATTTGATGAGGCACTGCAGAGTTGGGCCTTGTAATGCTTGTTGTGCTCGTCCACTTGTATGCGGTCGGGTATAGAGCACCTCCGGATATGGCATTGTCGAAAGGTGGTACTCAGACTACCTCGGCGCATCAAGTTCATCCAAGTGCTCTCGACATAACTGCATCGCTGCCGCGAGAACTTTACATTGACTGGTTAAATGGCTACCCAAGAGGTGTCGTTTAAGACCATCGGGGACCGCAAAACCGCTAATTCCTTTTGCGACGGCTTCGCTTTCTCCGCCGCAAAGTGGGCAACAGGCTCGAGGAGAGTTGGAAGGGAAGTCGCCCATTTCTGCAGCCGGGCGCACCTTCGCTAAATTTGCAATCCTGTCGGATATCGACTGAACCCATACCCGTGCATTGTCAGTAACTTTACATTCTTGATAGCTCATTAGAATGCTACGAAGCGTTTCGTCGGGAATCAAATCAATTATTATGCGGCGTGCGCTATACAATTCATTCTTCAATTCCAAGAGCTGTGCTTCGGAAATCGGGTAGGGTTTGATGGGTTTCCGAGTGCTCATAGTCAAGTGTGCGAGATGAAGTAGTGGTGCCCACCTTTACGAGCGTGGTGACATTCACATTGTTGATTTGCTTTGTTGTCCTAGCTTTGCGAAAACAGATGTCTTAGTCCTTGATGCGAAACTGTTCCTTGTCCTTGCCATCAAGCCAGCGCGGTGCACGACCACGGCCAGTCCAGGTCTCACCAGTTTCAGGGTTCTTAAATTGCGCTGGCACCGAGCTCTTCACTTTTGCAGGCTTTGCACGACTTCCGCCAGCGAGGTCCTCCACGGTAATGCCGTGCTGCTGCATCAAGTCTTTGATTGTCTTGATTGCGCCACTGAGCTCATCTTTACGGGCAGCCTCGGCCAAGGATTGCAATTTTGCGATTTGTTCAACATACTCTGCGTACGACGTCATAGTGTCTCCAAGGGATTGGTGCTTCAAAAGAGTAAATATACGCGAAATCTAACATGGGCGTAGGGAAAGTATAAGCTAGGAACGAATTACATCGTGAATGATTGGGATAGTGAATATCCTAGTACATACGGCCTGGACAGTATCTGTCTATCTCATCGGAATTTCCATCGTTTACATGCAAATCGGCGGTTTTCACCATTCTCTGCATAATGGCGAAATAGTTTTCTTCCAAGTAGGCCGTAAGGAAAGAAACTGTCTACCTAAAAAATAGGGTGGTGCTTCGAGTGCATACATGCAGTGATTAATGCTTGAGTGGTTTCCTCACCACCGGTTGCCAACGTAGCTAATGCGGCGAGAGAAAGTAGCACTTCCTCGGGCGACGAGCCAACGCATCGGTATCCATTAGGGATACGGGTTTCAATACAGTCCTCCAGTATGAACGTGTCCTGCGAGGGACCATCGTTCCTCACTAAAATCGGTCCTAAGCCGCTCCTTAAACCCACGCGTAATTCTCTCAGTGGGTCTGAAAAGTACGCACCCTCGTTTAGTAAGAAAAAGGCATCAAACGGAAAGGTTCCGCTAGATGAGTAGGCAAATTTCTCTAAAAGGTCGGCGTGAAAATCCTCTGCCACGCGGAACGCAAATAAAGCAGTAAATGGCCGTTCCGTCCCGGAAGTCTTGGCGAAGGTGTCTATATCACTCATTGTTTTACACGCGGACTCGAATGTACCCTTATCGAGGGTGGACTTTACCTGAACTACAAGGCTGATTTCTTCCCAACTCGCCACGCTATTGCCGTGGTCAGCATCCAGAGGCCAAACTCCGCCTTCGTTACCGTCATGGATGACCAAGTCAAGCTCGGAAGGATATTCGTCGCCTCCTCTCGTAGTGGCAAAAACATTCGTCGGGACCATGTAGCGATTGGATAGCCACGTCTTTACGAACTTAGCTACCGCATCCTCTCGCAACGCGCCCATTGCACTTGGTAATTTGTGAGCGGACGTTCGTGCAAATACAGCCATAAGTTCATGGTAGTGTCCGGTCATAGTTTTTAAGAGGCGTTTAGGTGGTAGTTCCGTCATATAATCACTTTAAAAATGTGAGGGATTGAGGAGAAAGAGGTCAACGCCGGGAGTGAGTAAAAGATATGAAAAATCTTTTCTCACCTGGCGACCTTTCCGGTGGTGACGAAGGACCTCGAAGGGATTTGGTCGCTGCGTCAAAATAGTATAAGTCATCGTCAATTGCATTGGTTGCGAGAAGTAGCTTGTTTACTACAATCTACCGAAACATCTCAGCCGCTAGGCCATTAGGCTCGGTCCAATTCGTCCAGAACTCGCTTGCTCATCCGACGCTGAACACCCTGCCTCGGCAGGCGTATAAGTGCCGCTAAGTCTTTAGCGCCAATACTTTCTAACCAGTCCAGATGCTCAACTGCTGAGGGAAGGTACGCGTAAACCTACCTCACTACAGCTGCCTTCGCCGGGTTAATTGATGGCGTAAATTCTCGCCACCGCATATCCCGCCCCCTCTTTGCTGGCAACTGGAACATCCGCGGCGCCTCTGGCATGAACTTTGGACTATCGTCCTCAATCAACCCAAGACCGTCAGGATTCCGCGTGCTCGGAGACACAAGGCAATCTAGCAAGGGCTTCAGGCCGCCATACGCGCTATCCCAGTCCAGGCTAGGGCGCTGGGAGGCCCATAAGTTTCGAACCTAGTTTTTCCAGCCTGCCGCGGCCGATGTTTCGCCTCGCCACTAACGTTATAGTCCGCGTTGTAAGTGGAGTAGCGTTCCTTGTCGACGTTTTCAATCAACCAAAGCTGTTCGGCGTCGATGATTTCGTCGGTGACCCTATCAATTGCGGATTCTATTTGTACCTAAATATAATTTCCTTGTGGAAATTGTAATATGGTTATATAAATATTGCTGGGAAGGGCATCTGCTAACAGCATGCGCGCCCATCGGGTCACTCTACAAACAAATAAGCAATAGGTCCATGAACAAGAAGCTCAAAAAATTAGTCTTAGCTTATCAAGCCAGTGTTCGCACTGCAGTTGAACTCATGCAGCAGTCTGGAATACCAATGCCCGTCACTTCCAGCGAATGGATTGCGACCGAAATCCCAGCTCATGGTGAGCTAGTAGGAGGCGTGACCTACTACAAGCATGGCTTCGGGTGTTTGGTCGACCTGCCTTCAGGCGCGGTTGACTTTGACTTTGGAAGTTTAGGTGAGATAGACGGATTTGATGCATGGCGGCTTGCCAGATTTGCCGGCTCTGAGTTCGCGAAGTATGGATTTGAAACAAAGGAAGAAATCGAGACAAGCTTCCAGGGTGCAGTGAAGTCAGGTTCAGTTGTCTCGTCCGGATACATCCTCTACTATGCTACGGAACTAAAGCGAACACTAGCCAGTGAACTTAGTCGAGACATCCCGAGCGACTCCCTTCCACATCAAGAGCAAGATAGAGTTCTGGCCGTCTATGCCCATAGTTTTCTGGCAGCGGATTTGATGAGAGAAAATTATAAAAAGCTCTGGAACAAGCTAGACAAAAACAATGACCTGAGCCAGAACGATGGCGTAAATTTTCGTATCTATTTTTCATCCTGGTTGGGGTATCTTCATGCCACGTGCGAAGGTTTTGAAAAGCTTGGCATGTACATTTTGCTGACGAAAAATCGTCCGAAAAGTTTTGCAGAGGTCATTCCTAAGTGGGTGGAAGTTGCACGCTTAATCAAGCTCCACGACGACCCGCTTAGGGAGCTACGGAACAATGTTTTCCATACGCGAGTCGATGCTAAGCCTATATTGCAGTTTGCTGTTGACGAAGCAGGGCGGTTGTCGTGGGCCGGCGAGCTGCATGATTCCATCGCCGATTTTATCTCTTTGTATCGCATCCTATGCGAAGTTCACTACATGATGAATGGGCGTAGCGAGGAAAGTCAGGTGCGTCAGCAAAACGCCAGGAAAATAAATCAATCCAAACGGGGCTGAACTCCAATGCTTTGTAACCGTTAAGACGTAGGTCGGACGATTTGAATTCGACTAGTAGCTCCGATAGGCCTGCCACCGCTAGAAAAGTCAGTCAGCTGATTCGTTAAGCTAAAGTTCGCTGCGGAGGGTCTTGCATAGAATGCGGGTACCGCCGTCTTTGCCTGAGCAAATTAGTCGACGGCATAGATGCGAACGACTGTGCCGCCATCTCCCCTCTTTGCTGGCAACTGAAGCACACGCGGTGCATCAGGCATGAACCTGGGGCTGTCATCCTCAATCAGTCCCAACCCGTCCGGGTTTCGCGCGCTTGGCGCGACGAGACAGTCCAGCAGGGGTTTCAGGCCACCATACGCGTTATCCCAGTCCAGGCTGCCTGCACAGTACCTCTCTATCTCCAGTGCACTCCTGGTAATCGCTGCCACGGGCACCTTGCCCCCAAGGGCCGCGAGCACACTGGCGCGCCAGCCGTTGCGCAGCTTTTTGTAGGCATGGAAATGCATGCCTTTAATTGCGTTGTTGGAGGGTGTGGCTGCAGGCAAGTGGAGTTCGTAGATGAGTTCGCGTAGGGGCATTGAGATGACCGGTGGGGGAGGGTATCTCATATAGCGACACTTAAAAAATACGTTGCTTGCCTCCCTACACTTCTAAATCCCCTGATGTGCCACCGATGCCAAATCGTGAGATGCTATGGCTCTTGAAAAAAACAACTGCGGCGGGAAATAACGGAAATAGTCGAAGACACGCTTGGTATCGGTCGCAGTTGCTGGCGTCTCATCACCCTCAAGTGGCATTCGCCTGATTTGTACCGGGTGCAGTCCGAAAAGCCACTGTGTGTCGGTCGCATTCTTTAATGGAATTGCATATGACTCGCGAGCGCATAATGCTGCGAACTCTCGCAGTATCCGTTCTGCTGAAATCGGTTCAGCGTAGCGCGACTGGGCTACCGCGCGTTCATAGCACTTCTTTGCCTCGGCGGGCTCGTCTGAAAAGACAGCAATACGGGCCTCCATGGCGTGGATATGGAATTCGGCAACGCCGTTGTGCTCAGCGACGAATCTGCGTAGCTCCTCCAGCGCGGCCAGCGCCTTATTGCGGTCGCCCGGTGCGCGGGTTGTCGATTGGCGGCATAGAAGCCTATCCAACTCCAGGAAGGCCTCTGGTGTGCCTGTCTCAGTTATGTGACTGTTGGAGAGCATGATAAAGGGATGCTGGGCCGAGTCCAGGTCAAATCCACGACCCATACATGCTGCAATTTCCTGCCGAAAATCCGAGCCAGCGGCATCGAGCACCAGTGCAATCCAGAACCAGAACCGATACCTTGGCTCCTCATTCATGCCATAGAGTTGTTTTATGAGTGCAAACGAATCTCTGCGTGCCTTCTGCCTTCCCTTTTCCCAGCGATTCATTTTATCAACACACTCCTCTGGTGGCAGGCCTGCTTTGCGCGCTGCCTCAGCAGCAGACCGACCTTCGAGCTTGCGAATCCAGCAGAGAGCCATTGAAATCGGTGCAACGTGCGTATTGTCCGCTTCCTTGGGCAGTAGCCGTGTGAGGAGTCCAATACCCCATTTCTGTTCCAGCCAACTAAGGTCGACAGCGATTTTTTGTGCGAATAACGTCGGGCGGAGGACTTCTTGGACCCGACTGGTTGGTATATTGGCTGCTGAAATTGCGCGGACAAACTCTTTCAGATACAACGTGATGTAGCTAGCTAATCGTTTTGCGACTTCCTTGGCGATATCAGGCGTGGCCCATTCTCGAGCTAGTTCGGTCTCCAACAATGTCGCAAGGGCAGGCAAGTCTTTTGCATTAGATTTTTTCTCGCCCTGTGACCGCTCAAGGGAAGAAAAAAAACGCCTCTTCCCCTCTGCTAGCTGACGAATGTCGGTATAAGCAGAATGGTCCTTTGGAATCAAGTAGCTGGCCTTGACGAATGCAAACACCAGTGATTCGACCGAGGAGTATCCGTAGCGTGGAGTATGGGTCATCTTGTGCGGGCCTTGGATGGTGTTGTACCTTTGGTCGCCCTGGACATCGCTTCGGCAGCAAGTGAACCCTTCGGCACTTGTCCGCCATTCTCCTTGGCGCTGGTGCGATAAACCCGGCTTGCCGCCTCGACCGTCCATGGAGTCGAACGCTTTTGGACGACCGGTTGCTTTGCCGCAGGCGTGGGCTGCAGAGCTTTTGGTGCCGACTGCGTGGCGGCTATATGTGTGCCTTGTGTAATTACGGGTTTGGTCTGTGGACTCGGTTTTGTGCGGTTGCTCTTGCCTGCAGTTGGTTTTAAGCCTGATTTTGTCATGAGAGTTCTTCCTGGAGTTGTCGGTAGGCCCTTCCATCTTGGTCGGGGATGAAAGAAACTATAGCGGGGCTCTGGCTCATTTTCTACCGGCGAATAAGTGAACAATTTTTTAAAGTCGGGTGCACTCGGGTGTTTAGGCATAAGAATTAGGTCAGCTGGCTCCCAATTCGGGACACGCTTTAGTTTCCCTCGTCTTGTCGGTCGATTGCTTAAGCAGCGGCGCGGGGGCGGAACGGCAGTACGTTGCATGGACGCGTCTCCGATACTGACACTGGCACAGATTGCATGGGCTGTACGTTGGCCAGGTCTTTTATGTTCAACTGCGCGCCTTTCTTTAGTCGCCGTTGTCCTCGATGTACTACAGTTTGAGTTCTATCCGCGAAAGCCTCGTCTAGTCGCTTTGCCAAGCTGGGCATGCACAGATGGGTATAGCGTAGCAGCATACGCGTGTCGCGGTGCCCGCTGAACGCCTGTAGGTCAATCAAAGAAAATCCACCAGGAAGATTGCCACCAACGTCAGCGACGCGGGAAATTGCCTCGTGCCGAAGGTCATGCACATGAAGTTCATCATCATTCGTCAGTCCGGCTACTTTGCAAATTCGCGCCCATGCCTTCCGCAGGGCATCTACGCTTATCTGGAACACAGTATCTCCATTGCGGGGCAACTGCTGGAGTAAGACAATCACATCCTTGCGCAACGCTAGCTTACGAGGACGTCCATTTTTGGACTCGGGGATGAATGCTGTTTGCTGGCCGAAGTCGATATTGTTCCAGGTCAATGACATGGTTTCGCTGCGTCGCGCACCGGTCATTAGCTGGAATTGGATGAAGGCCTCCAGTCGAGGGGTATGTAAATAGCTAGCCTCCGCCTCTACCAGATGCTGGATGCGTGCATTTTTAATAATTTCCTTGCGTCGGTATATGGTGACCGCTTCAGCTGAGTCCGTTCGTTCATAACTCATCAGTTCTTCAAGGCGCTGTTCGATAGATTTCTGCGCATCCTCGTTATACGCTGCGTTCAATAAGCGAGATTCTTCATCAGTCCTCAGTCGTCGGTCACGTTCATTAAAATACTTTGGGCGCATGATGCCGTCCATCGGACTCTTGGCAACTGGGATGCGCCAAGTGTCGATAGCCATGCGGCAGGTGGCCGAGAACAGGTCCACTTCACGGTCGACGGTTGGTGCCGCTACTGACTGGCAGCGGTCATCAATGTAGTCATTGATGTCATCAGGTACTACATCCGCGAAAGGCTTGCGAATAAAGCATGAAGCAGGTGATGATGTACGCATTCTCTTGCCGGATGGCTTACGGAACGTCTTGCCAGCTAGGCTGGGGTGTGGATTCTTGTGGTCGGCGTATGCCTGAGCGATGTTTACTGGCGGAAGGCCTGCATCGGATAGAAGGGCATTGATTTTGTAGCCCTCGACCTCAAAGCCTTTGTGTCGAGGTGACACCTCGCGCAGATAACGCGCCAACAGGTCGCCGAAAGTTACACTGCGACCCTTGGCATAGTCCACGAACAGACCATTTCGACGTTCCAATTCCAAACGCTGTTTGATATCGATGGCCTCTTGTTTGCTATGTGCATAAAGACATTGGACGCGATGGCCAGCATCGCGCACGCGGATGGCGTAATAGTCGTCGGTACGGACCAGTTTTGGCTTGTAGCCGTCTGCCTTCAGCTTTGCGATGTAGCGCTTCAGCTCCTTATCTCGCGTGCAAGCAAAGGTTTGGGCCAGGTCTTCGCGATTTTGAACAGTGACGATGAAGCGGGACCGGTTTTCAATAGATGCCATGAGGCTATGCTCCTAAGTTATGGAGCAAGGTCTAATGACTTCGGCTTATATTTTTTGCGGTCAAAACGCAAGTTTTGCCACTAATTTGCCACTAATGCGGCAAAAAATGTCAAACCATAGGCACCGAAAATTGAAAGTTCCTTGATTTATAAGGGAATTCTTGGTCGGGGTGAGAGGATTCGAACCTCCGGCCTCTGCGTCCCGAACGCAGCGCTCTACCAGGCTGAGCCACACCCCGCTTTTCTTTATTACAGCAGATGGCGGGGCTGGTTTCAAGCGGCTGCATCAAGCTTGTTTGTTGCAAGCCTGCTTATTTCTTTTCCTGCTGCGCCTTCTTGATTTCCGCTTCGCTCACTTTTTTCGCTGGCGCATTCGTCGCGGGCGAAGTCGGGGCCTTGCGGGTGGCGTTGGCTTGGGCCATGACGGCGGCGCAGTCCGTGTCGGGGGCTTTGTCGACGTTGACCAGCGGCAGCAGGGCGGCCAGCGGCGTGACGGCGGTGGCCAGGGCCACGGCGGCGCCGGCTTTCAGGGCCAGCGGGCCTTTTTGCGGGCCCACGTCCGGGTTCTTGAACGTGCCTTTTGCATACAGCGGCGTGCGCAGGGTGATGATGCGGGCGCCCTTGGTACGGGGGCGCACGTCGAGGTCCAGGGTTTCGGTGGCCAGGTTGACGTTGCCCGTAACATTTACGACGGCCGTGTCCGTGTCGAGCACGAAGCGGCGCACGTCGGCCTGGCCATTCGTGACGGCGAAGTCGCTGGCCAGGCAGTTCAGGTGCACTTGCTTGTCGCCAAAGATTTTCACGAAGACGGCGTTGGCCAGGTTCAGGCCAGCCAGTTCCAGCATGAACTGGCTGACGGAGCCTTCGCTGACGGTGGCGGCCAGTTCGCCATTCGCGCTGGCCAGCATGGCCGAGACGGAATTGCCGTGGCCCGTCAGTGCCGCGTCGCCATACACTTCGCCGAAGCTCGCTTGCATCGATTGCAGCTTGGGAAACAGCTCGCGTATCTTGAGGTGGCGCGCCGCCACCTTGGCTTGCGCGGCGATGGTCTTTTGACGGCCGTCGAGCGTGATGTTCGAGGTGATATTGCCGCCGGCCATGCCGAAATTGAGCGGCGTCAAACTCAGCACCTTGTCTTTCATGCGGATGTTGGCGACGATATCGTTGAGCGGGATATCGTGCGTGCGCACCAGTTTCTTGCCCGTGAATTTCACGTCGGCGTCGAGCGCATCCCATTTTGCCGTATTGAATTGTTCCACGGGCAAGGCTTTATTCCCGGGTTGCACGGGCGCCTTGCCGCGCGCCTGTTTGCGCGCATTGCTGTCGGCGCCGATGGTGGGGCCCAGGTCTTCCAGGCGCAGCTGCTGCGACGCCACTTCGCCGCGCAGCAGGGGCCGCGGCTGGCGCGGCAGGTATTGCAGTGTGCCGGCCAGGTCGCTCTCGCCCACCGTGCCCTTGAAGTTCTGATAGGTCCAGTTCCAGCTGGCGCCGTCCTTCTTGCCCAGCAGTCGACCCTTGGTCGCGTAGTCCGGCGTTTCCGGCAGCAGCACGCCCGTCAGCGGGTACAGGTCGGCCATGCTGGCGCCGGCCAGGCTCAGCTGCAAATCGATGCCGGACAGCGAGCGCGGGTCCGTCAGCGTGCCATCAATGCTGGCCTTGTTCTTGCCCAGCACGGCATGCGCCTGCACGGGATACACGGTGTGGTTGTCGGTCAATGAGAGCACGGCGCCCGCCTTGCCGCCGCCCGTCACTGGCGCCTTGCGGTAGCTGCCGCCCAGAGTGAATGCGATGCCGTATTTCTCCACGGGCGCATTGCCTGGCGCGTCGCCGGGCGTGGCGTCGGGCGCCGTCGAGCTGACCTTGGCGTGCACGTCCAGCGCGATGCCCTCGTCCAGATAACGGATGACGCCGTCGCCGAAGGCCATGCGCTGGATTTCCACGTCCCATGCCGAAGGACCGTTGTCTTTCAAGGTCCAGCTGTTGCTGCCATCGGCGCGCCGCTGCAGGGCAATGTTGGGCGCCTGGAGCGCCAGGTCCGTCAGCACCACTCTGTGCTGCAACAGGGGCAGCGGATGGATGGCCACGTCGATGCGTTTCGCGCTGGCCAGTTGCGGGCCGGCCGTCGCCCAGTCCGGGTTGCTCATGCGCACGTCTTGCGCGCTGATGACGGGCCGCGGCACGTAGCGGCGCCAGCCCGGCTCCGTCTTCAGCCCCTGCTGCCATTTCACCTGCAAGTTGCCGCCGATGACGAAGCTGCGGCCCGTGCTTTCCGACACCTTCTCGTTGATGTAGGGGCGGGCGCGGTTCCAGTCGAAGGTCAGCACAAAGATGACCACAATGGTGATGAGGGCGAGCAGGGCGGCCAGGCTCCAGCCGAGGATTTTGAGCGGGGTTGAGCGTGTCATGGTAAGCCAATCGCAATGATTTTTTCATCAAGGTAGACTGATAGGCCATGACAGTCGGTGCGCTGGGTTACGTAAGGCACCTCGCTTGAAATGATTCAATAATTCGACTATTATTGAAATATGGAAAATGAAAAATCAATTGCGGCGCAAGCCGAGCCATTGACAAGCACGGCCGCCATCGCAGCCCTGGCCGCGCTGGCGCAGGAAT
>RCUJ01001051.1_pt1 | contig 15305 bp, 14 predicted proteins | sample 2166321 | NCBI WGS metagenome assembly RCUJ01 (sample SAMN09932808, study PRJNA488358) | compost metagenome | feature: garden; material: soil; isolation source: compost soil in an enriched community after 118 h of incubation | place: Germany: Experimental Botanical Garden Goettingen | collected... | reverse complement strand
CTCAAAGTCGACCGCCGCCTCGCGCATTGCAAACCGGATGTTCATGCCATGGTTGTGAGCAATGCGGCGAGCAATCGACACGCCCAGCCCGCTGCCGGCTTCTTCATGCCCCGCCGCGCGCAAGAATCGATCGCCCAGCCGGGGTAGTACGTCGGGGGCGATGCCCGAGCCTTCATCGTCGACCGTGATGTCCGCGGCCGAGAAGGTCAAGCGTACGCGGGAATGCCGGGGGCCGTAGCGAATCGCGTTGTCCAGAATATTCTTCAGCATGATCGTCAGCGCGTTTTCATCGCCCGCCATCGGCAGCGGCAACACGCCGGCTTCGGGCCATTCCACGGCGATGTCGACGTCACGCCGATCCGCGATCCACAGGCAATCCCCCACCGCTTGTTCAGCCACCACACGCCAATCGACGGCGCCGCCAAAGTCGGCATGGTTGGCGCTGTCCAGACGAGCCATGGTCAGCAATTGCGACACCAGCCGGTCCAGCCTTTCCATCCCGCGAGTCACGCTCTCCTGTGCCTGGCGTCGTTCAGCGGCATCTTGGGTACGTTGCACCACGTCCCATTGGGCCCTTACCGCCGCCAAAGGCGTGCGCAACTCGTGGGCGGCGTCTGCCGTCAGGCGTCGTTCTTGTTCGATCAGTGTTCCGACTCGCGCCAGCAAGCCGTTCATCGCGTCCGTAAGAACCTTCAGTTCGCCCGGCACTTGCGAGCTTGACAAGGGCGTGGCGTCATCAGGGCGGCGTCGTTCCAACTGCTTCGATAGATCTCGTACCGGCCGCATCGCCTGGCGTACGGCGAAGATCAGCAGCGCGATCAACACCGGCAGCCCCACCAGCCAGGGCAGAATCTGGCCGGCGATGTAGGCAACCACCAGGTCGTTGCGTTCCCCGATGCGCTGTCCGACCGCAATGCGGGTTTGGTTGGACGCATCGCTCAAGTAGACCAGCCGCCAGGGCTCGCCATTGACGACGCTTTCGAAAAATCCCTCTCGGTCTCCCTCACGCGGAAACTGCATCGCTTCGGGATCCAGCACCAGTGGGGCACCGGCGTCCCGCCAGATCGCAACAGAGAGATCTCCCAGCCCGGCATCACCCGTATTCGCGGAAGACGGGGTCTTCGCGGGCGTGGGCAGCAGGGTGGCGGACGGGGGAATCAGCGCGGAGATGGCCAGCGTTTGCTGCGCGAGCCGCAGCATATCGGTGTCGTAGAGTTCGTTGATCTCGTGCGAAGCGCGCCAGTAGGTCCCGGCGATGGTGATCAGCCACGCGAACGGCGCGGCCAGAAGCACGGCAACGATAAGCCTGCGTTGCAAGGTCATGAGTCGGCGTCCACTTGGCCCAGCGCGTAGCCTGATCCACGCACGGTTCGCACAATCTTGGGATGAATCTTCTTGCGCAGGTGGTGTACGAATACCTCTAGCGCATTGCTTTCGAGTTCCGAGTCCCAGTCGTAGAGTTTGTCGCGAATAAAGTCGCGGGTAAGGACGCGGTTTGGATGCGTAAGAAATAGCTCGAGCAGCAGCGCTTCGCGCGTGGTCAGATCCACCTTTTGGCCCTTCCAGTGCACCTCGTGCAGGGCAGGGTGGTAGTCCAGGTTGCCATGGCGCCACACGGGTTCGGGCTTGCCCGCCACGCGCCGCGTCACCGCACGCAAACGCGCCGCCAGTTCGTCCAGCGTGATGGGTTTGATCAGGTAGTCGTCGGCGCCGGCATCCAGCCCCGCGATACGGCTTTCGACCGCTTCGCGTGCTGTCAGGATGACCACCGGCAAGCTGCGTCCGGCGCGGCGCCAGCGGTTGAGCAGCGCCACACCGTCTTCACCCGGCAATCCAAGATCCAGCACCACGGCATCGTAGTGCACCACGTCCATGGCCTGGTCGCCTTCGCGGCTGCTGGTGAACCAGTCGACCGCATAGCCCAGCAGGCGCAGGCCGGATTTCAAGCCATCGCCGATCAGTGGGTCGTCTTCAATGATGAGGATTCTCATTTATTGCCTTCGCGCCATGTTCGGCTGAGATTACCACCGGGGGGCGGTTAATTTCTCATTAAGGTTGGCTGCCTAAGCTGCGCTCCAGATGTCGATAAACCGACGCCCATCGACCGGATGCCAGTATGCCGCAAACCAAGTTTTCATCGCCGTCCCAGCAGAGTTCGATCGCTGCGCAGCCCAGGCCTGTTTCCCGCACGCTGCATGTCCACCCCATCGGCGACCCCATGCGTGGCCGCGTGGAATCCTACATACATCAACGCTATCAGCAACGATTCGGCGCAACGCTCAAAGATTGGCTGCCCACGCTGGTAAGCGTGCAGGAAGACGGAGAAATCCTGGCGGCAGCGGGCTACAGGGGCGCGGACGATCCCTTGTTTCTCGAACGTTACCTGGCGGCACCGATTGAGCAGTATCTGCGTGATCAGGATGCGCCCGTGGCGCGCCGCCTGATCGTCGAAGCCGGCCAGTTTGCCTCGGCCCGGCCGGGTGGCGGGCGGTTGTTGGTGCCGCTGCTTGCCCGCCACCTGCACCAGCAAGGCTTCGACTGGGCGGTCAGCACCCTGACCAGCGAACTGCACCACCTGTTCGCGCGGATGGGATTGGCGCACCAGCCGATTTCAGCGGCCACCTCGGACCATCTGAACGAGCAGGAACGCAGCGATTGGGGCGACTACTACGCCCATGCGCCTCATGTCTTCGCGGGGCGCCTGCACGCCATTCTTGAACACTTTCCGGAGCAGGACGCATGAACGCCGCCGAGTTCTTTTCCTTATTGCGGAGCCCGAGCCACGCCGGCCGCCTTGCGCTACAGACGGGCAAGGAATCACTGGATTACGAAAGCTTGCTGGGGCGGGTTCAAACACGGGCGGATCTGCTCGGGGCTCACCGCGCGCAAGTCACCGCGTCACTGATGGACAACGGCGCCGACTGGATCGTCCATGACCTGGCGTGCTTGCTGGCGGGCGTGGTGCATGTGCCGTTGCCCCTGTTCTTCACGCCGGACCAGTGGCGTCAAACGCTGGACGCGGCCGGCGTGAATACCGTCGTGGGGCCGTCGTCGATGCAAGCCATGTTGCACGCCTTTGGCTTTGAACTGGCCGAGACGTTGCCGGACTCGTCGGCGCTGTTCCGGCGTGCCGCACGTGCCACGCCTTTGCCGCATGGAACCGCGAAGATCACGTTCACGTCCGGCTCGACGGGCAGCCCCAAAGGAGTGTGCCTGGGTGCGAAGGAAATGCTGGCCGTGGCCGCCAGCCTGGCGGACGCGACCAGGCCGCTGGGCATACACCGCCACCTGACGGCGTTGCCGCTTCCCGTGCTCTTGGAGAACATTGCCGGCGTCTACTCGCCACTGATCGAGGGCGCCGCCATCACGACGCGCCCCTTGAGCGAGACCGGCTTGCAGGGTTCATCCCGCTTTGACCCCGCCATTTTTCATGCAGCACTGACGGACGCCGAGGCGCAAAGCGTCATTGTCTTGCCGCAGATGCTGCGCGTGTACAGCGGCTGGCTGCGGGCGACGGGCACCGGTGCCCCTCCCGAGCTTCGCTTGATGGCGGTTGGCGGCGCGGCGGTGGGCGCGGACTTGCTGGCCGCCGCCCGCGCGCAAGGGCTGCCCGCCTACGAAGGCTATGGCTTGTCCGAAGCCTGCTCGGTGCAGACCCTGAATCTGCCCGGCGCCGATTGTCCGGGTTCGGCGGGCCGCCCCTTGCCGCATGCGCGCTTGCGAGTGTCCGCCGACGGGGAAGTCGAGGTGGCCGGCACCCATGCGCTGGGCTACCTGGGCCAGCAGGCCGCGCCGTGCGAATGGCTGCCGACCGGCGATCTGGGGCGTCTGGACGAAGCGGGTTTCCTGCACATCGACGGACGCAAGAAGAATCTGTTGATCACCGGCTTCGGCCGTAACGTGTCGCCCGAGTGGATAGAGCTGCGATTGGCGAACCAGGCCGCTATCGCCCAGGCCGTGGTGCTGGGAGAAGGCCAGTCCGAGCTGGGCGCGGTGATCTGGCCGCTGGGCGATGTGAGCGACGAGGCCATTCGCGCCAGTATCGATCAAGCTAACCGTGCACTTCCCGACTACGCGCGGATCGGCCCGTGGATGCGCGCGCGGGCCGAGTTCAGCGCGGCCAGCGGCATGGCCACCGCCAACGGCCGTCCGCGCCGCGCTGCCGTGGCCGACCTGCATGCCGACCTATTTTCGCGGACAACCGCACAACCTTTGGTGTAAACCGTCATGACTTTTTTCGACCAACTGCTTGCTCAGACCCGTGAAAGCCGGGAATCGCTGGTGGCGATTCCGATCATCCAGGATTGCTTGCGCGGCAAGGTCGCCTTGCCCGCCTACATCGCATTCCTGCGCGAGGCCTACCACCACGTCAGCCATACCGTGCCGTTGATGCATGCGTGCCGCGCCCGCATGCCGGCCCGGCTGGCTTGGATGCTGGCGCCCATCGACGAATACATCGAAGAGGAAACCGGGCACGACGCCTGGATCCTGAATGATCTGCGGGCGCTGGGGCAAGACGCTGACGAGATCCGCCTGGCCGGGCCTGGCCCCCAGACCGAGGTGATGGTGGCCTATGCCTACGACACGATCGCCCGCAAGAACCCGGTGGGATTTTTTGGGATGGTTCACGTCCTGGAAGGGACCAGCGTCGCCTTGGCGCTGAACGCGGCCGATCAGATCCAGCAGAACCTGGCGCTTCCGGCGTCCGCCTTCAGCTATTTGCGCTCGCATGGCACGCTGGACCAGGAACACACCGCGCACTTCGCCGAACTGATGAACCGCCTGGATGATGCCGGCGACCAGGCTGCGGTGATCCACGCCGCCAATATGTTCTACGCGCTGTATGGCGCTATTTTCCGCGCATTGCCACGCGCGCAGACGCAAGCGGAGGCCGCATGAGCCCGCGCGATGCCTCCATTGTGTTGACCGGCGCAGCGGGCGGCCTGGGCAGCGCGATTGCTCGGCAACTGCACGCGGAAGGCGCGCGCTTGCTTTTGATCGGGCGCACGGCGGGTCCGCTGCTGGCGCTGGCGCAGTCGCTCAATGCCGGCGCGCAGGACCGCTCGCGCGTCGACGCGTTGGTGGTGGACGTCACGACGGATCACGGCCGCGCCGCGATCATCGACGCAGCCGAGGCGAGATGCGCGAATGTGTTGATCAACAACGCGGCGGTCGCGGCGTTTGGGCCGGCGCAGGACGTGCAGACCGAAGACGCCCGTCGCGTGATGGAAACCAATGTCGTGGCGCCAATGATGCTGACGGCGGGGATGCTGCCGCTATTGCATAGCCGTCCGCGCGCCCAAGTGCTGAATATCGGATCGACCCTGGGCAGTCTGGGGGTACCAGGCTTCTCGGTCTATGGCGCCAGCAAGGCCGCGCTTCGCCTCTACACCGAGTCGCTGCGGCGCGAACTCGCGGACTCAACGGTCCGGGTTCAGTACTACGCGCCAAGGGCGATTGAAACGCCCTTCAATTCGCGTGAGGTCCAGGCATTCAATAACGCGACCGGCTCCCACAGCGATACGCCGGAGACGGTGGCGGCTTGCGTGTCGCGCATGCTGCGCAGCGAATCGCGCCAAGGTTTCGCGGGCGGTGTAGAAGCGATTGCCGCGCGCCTGAACGGCTTGTGTCCCGAGTGGCTGGACGGTGCGTTCGCAAAGCACCGCCGCGCGCTCACGTCCTTGAAATTTCCTTCAGGAGCTTCTTCATGATTAAAAGATCTTCATTGCTGAACGCGGCTGCCGCCCTGCTGGCGGGCGCCGCACTGTCCCTCTCGGCCTTTGCCGCACCGGCTCCCGCTCCCGCAGACCTTGATCAAGGCATCCGTGCCCTGCAAGATGACTGGGCGGTGATCCAATACCAGACCCCGGCCAAGCAACGCGAGGCCCGTTTCGAGGCGCTGTCGCAAACCGCGCATGCGCTGACGGCGCGCTATGCCACCCGGGCGGAACCGCATATCTGGGAGGGCATCATCCTGAGTTCATGGGCGGGCGCCAAGGGCGGCCTGGGCGCGCTGGGTTTGGCCAAGCAGGCCAAGGCGGAATATGAAACGGCGATCCAGATCGATAGCAAGGCGCTGGGCGGCTCTGCCTTGAACAGCCTGGGCGTCCTGTACTACAAGGTGCCCGGCTGGCCGGTCGGATTCGGCGACAACAAGAAAGCCGAAGCCTTGCTGCAACAGGCATTGGCGCTGAATCCCGATGGGATCGACGCCAACTACTTCTATGCCGACTACCTGGTTTATCGGAACCGAAAGACCGAGGCCGTTCCGTATCTTGAGAAAGCACTGAAGGCGCCGCCCCGGCCAGGCAGGGAAGTGGCGGATGCCGGGCGCAGACAGGAGGCCCAGGCGTTGCTGGATACGGTGCGATAGGGCCACCTCATAGGTATGCGCCTCGCACCGACAGTGCGAGAGCTTCATATCCGTTCGCGGGCATCACAATCGCTGCATATATTCGGCAAAGGCCTCGGCGCCAAGCGGGCGGCTGATCAGATAGCCTTGAATGCTGTCGCATCCGGCGTCCTTCAGATCATCGACCTGGTATTGGCTCTCGACGCCTTCCGCAATCGTCTTCATACCCAGCGAGCGGGCAAGACCCACAATGCCTCGAATGACCGCCGAGGCTTTCTCTGATGTCGCCAACGCTCGAACAAAGGACCTGTCGATCTTGAGCGTGTCGATCGGCAGTCGGACCAGATAGCCCAGACTGGAGTACCCAGCGCCGAAGTCGTCCAGCGAAGTGGAGATTCCGGCTTGCTTCAGCTCCGTAAGCACCGAGCTTGCCTTTTCGATATCGCTCACAAGGGAGTCCTCCGTGATCTCAACATCGAGCATGGCGGGGGAAACACCGTACCCCTTTGCGATATGAAGAATCCTATCTGTCAGACCCTCACCCAGAAGTTGCCGAGCCGACAGATTGAGACTGATCCGCGGTACGGTTACGCCCGTCCGCCGCCATGCACGCATATGCCCGCACACCGCATTGAGCAGCCATTCGACGAGCACGCCTTCATAGGGCGAGTCAAGCAACAGGTCCAGGAATGCCTGAGGCGTCAGCAAGCCTCGTTCCGGATGACGCCAGCGAAGAAGCGCCTCGGCGCCGATGACGGAGGCGTCAGCGAGTGCTATCTGAGGCTGGAAGTGAAGCTCGAACTGGTCCGCAGCAAACGCTTCGCGAAGACCGGTGCGCAAGGCAACGCGGTCGCGCATCCCCCGGTCAAGCGCCGCATCATACGTGCGCACTTGAAACCCGCCAGAGGACTTCGCTGCGTACATGGCCGTATCGGCATGGCTCAGCAATTCTTCGGCTGATTTGGGTTCTTTTCCCAGTAGCGCGATGCCTATGCTGGCGGACACGGAGATGGATCTGCCGCTTGCTTCAAAGGGCACCGCGAGCGCCTGGAGTACCGAGTGCGCGCACGCCTCTGCCTTGGCTTCGGAGGTATTGCGCAACAGCAGAACAAACTCGTCGCCTCCTACGCGCGCGGCAAAGAATGCAGGATCGAGAATGGCGAGTAGCCTTTCCGCAAAGCTGCGCAGTAGCTCATCGCCGACCGCATGACCAAACGCATCATTGACTTCCTTGAGACGGTCCAGGTCGATAAACAGCACCGCCAGGTAATCGCCATCAGCGGTGCCTGTCGATGCGGCCTCTGCGACCGCCTGTGACAGAGTTTCGACGCACTTGCGTCGGTTCGCTAAACCGGTCAGATAGTCGTGACTCGCTTCGAATTCCAACTGCGCCGCGTGTTCATGTTCGCGCGTTACGTCGCGGAAGAGCACCGTAATGCCTTCGTCGTGGCGAAACGAGCGAGCTTCGAACCAGGTGGCGAGCGGTGCGTAATAGTCAGTGTGACAACCCGGGATCCCGGTTGCCGCCGTCTGCTGATAGATTCGGTAGTAGCCGGAGTCCACAAGGTCCGGATAACACTGCCATATTTCGCGTCCGAGCAGGTTTTTCCGCTCCTGCCGCAAGTATCGTTCGGCCGTATTGTTCACGTAGGTGAAGCGCCACGATTTGTCTATTGACATGAATCCGTCGCTCAGGCTATCAAGCATTTCACCGAGGTGAGCGGGTGCAGGCTGTCGGGCGTCAGCATCTGCCGGAGGGGGAGAGGCGGTGTGTCGTTTCATTTTTGGACCTCTGTTCGCGGTGGACCCAAAAGACATCACTCGTGCGCAAACTGCAGGCTGTTAAATTTTAATCGCGTTTGGCGCTGCGGCCTTCGAACTGAGGAGCGAGGCGCGCTGATTCAAGCATTCAAATGCAAACGGGAACTTTCGAAGGAACAACACATGACGCTCTCGCTGCACGCTTTTGCCGAGATCCCGACAGAAGATTGGCTGGGCCTGTTGACCCACCCCGACGTGGTTCGTCATATGCCGCTTGACGCCGGCAACTGGACCGAGGATGCCGTCGCCGATTGGGCCAAGGGAAAAGACGCGCAATGGCTGGCCAACGGATATGGGCCATGGGCTATTCGGATTGATGGCAGGTTTGCGGGCTGGGGCGGTTTTCAGAAGGAAGGCGATGAGGCCGACCTTGCATTGGTGCTGCTGCCGACGTACTGGGGGCGGGGCGCGATGGTCTTTCGCCATGTCATGAGCCGTCGCGATGCGCTTGGCATCGGCCCGGTAAGCATCCTGCTGCCGCCTAGCCGAGCACGACTGAGAGGTCTGGCCAGGCTAGGCTTTAAATTTGTGGGCGAGCTGGCCTACGAAGGCCGACGGTTTCTGAAGTTTCAAACCGTCGAGTAAGCGTCGGGGTCGGGGGCGGGGTCGGGAAAGATCCCCCTTGATGCCAAGGCACCTTACCGTCGACACTTTCAATCTTCTCTGTATAGACACCAGCCAAATGACCACCTTAGCGGATCGCCCCAACACGGCATTAGTCGTCATTGACCTTCAAAACGGTGTCGTCGCGACCGCGCACCGACGGCTAGAGGTACTTGGCGCGGTCAACGTTCTTATCGAGCGGGCACGAGCGGCGCGCGTGCCGGTTATCTGGATCCAGCATGCCGGAAAAGACCTGGAAGAGAATAGCGAAGCGTGGAAAATCGTTCCGGAACTTAGCCCGGCGCCAGGCGAGGATATTGTTGAAAAGCACTATCGCGACGCCTTTGAAGACACCCGGCTTGAGCAGGTGCTAGCAACGCATCGCGTGGGCAAGCTGGTTGTGACCGGCGCCCAGACGGACATGTGCGTCCGGTCTACGCTGCACGGCGCCTTGGCGCGTGGCTACGACGCGACGCTGGTCGGCGACGCCCATACGACAGTCGACATGACGCACAACGGTGCACCACCGCCTGCCGCCGTGATCAGCCATACGAATATGTATTGGGCAAATCAAAAGGCGCCGGGTCGCTCGGGCGGTGTTGTTGAAAGCCAGCACGTGGATTTCACGCGATCCGGTTCTTGAGCTCAGCCGCTCAGCCCGCGCAAGCATCCGTGGCTGTGTTCGCCGGGTCGCTACACGCCTTCCACTTTTCCGCTGACATAGCGGGCAGCAGCATCACCCGCGTCATCGGGTCCGGGTAGAAAAAAACGCGCTCTGGGTGTTCGCCCATGGCTTGCCACACCTGCTTCTGCTGTGCTGGCGTCAAGGTCGCGCCGTTGGGCGTACTCTGCGCGCCGTCGGCCAGCACGATTTGCGTGTCGGGGTCCCAAGACATCATGTCGTCGTCCATTGGCACGTCGTCCTTGATCCTGACAACGCGCCACGGGTTTTCGGGCACCTCGACCGGTAGCGCGGCAAGCGCTTCCCGATGCAAGGGAAAGAGGCGATCGGACGGCTTGCCCGGTGGCGCGGGATACGCGGTCAGCGCTTGGCTGACGCCAGGCGCATGGTAGTTGGGGCTTTGGCGCACGTACCGTGGCCCGGGCTTGCCTTGCGCGTCCACGGTCTGGACCGCCACCGGCTGTTCCGAGGACACCATGTCGATCACGCGCAGCAAGCGGCCAGAGGCGTCTCGCACGTAGTGACGTCTGGCACCGGCGCCTTGGGCCTCACCGCAGCCGTCGTCGATAAAAGCAGCCAGTTGGCCTTTGGCGTCGCGTTGCAGGCAGGCGCGGCGGGTGGCGGTGTAGGGCTGCGCGCGGGATGCGCCGGCCTGTTGGTATTCGCGTTGGTACTCGATGTACGCGGCCAATTCGCCCGCTGTGTCGTATGACAGCGCGAAGCCGCCATCAAGCACGGCCTGGCCGCGTAGGGCGCGGTAGCGTTCCACGCGGCACAGGCGGCCATCCGGGTCGAAGTACAGCTTGGTGGGCGCGGCGCCCGCGGTCTTGCCGCTGGCGCGATAGGCGGACCAGTCGACCTTGTCCGCCCATGTGCGCGGCATCAGGTCGCCGGCGTCGTCGATCCAGGCAAGCTTGCGATGGGTCGGCACGCGCTCGCCGCGCTTGCCAAGCAGCACGCGGTCGTCGTCCAGGGCAATGACGACGGGCACGGCGGGCAGGGCGGACGCCACCGAGAAGTCGGTATCGGCCGGGCCGCAGGCAGCGTGGCCCCTTGAGGCGAACAACACCGGCGTGGCCAACAACAACAGCATCAAGACGCGCGGCAGCTTATGCATATTGCAGCGCGTCCATGAACTTCACCAAGTCCCAGAATTCCTTGGACACGCCACCCAGGCGCAACATGCCGTGGCTGTCTTCAAAGAGCAAGAAGGGGTAGGCGTTGCGCTCGAACACGCCCGCGTCCGGCAGCCGGTAGGGGTTGAAAATCTCTGGATTATCGAAGTAGCGTTCCAGCCGCCCGCCACCGTCCACATGCATGTAACGCACGCGCAAAGTCTGCGACTTGTATGCGTCCTGCGTGTCGGGATACACGCCGCCATCACCGGCCACTACCGATTGGGACAAGGCGCCCAGGAACACGCGCAGGATGCCCACGAAGCGGATTTCACCGTGCGTGCTTGCGCCCGGCGCCTGCACCAGCGACTTGACCACTTGCGTGGCGCGCGAGCCGGGCACCAGCGTCTTGGCGAACAGCGCGTCGATGTCGGCATTGGCCGGGTCGGGCGACTGGCGCAGTGTCTGGAGGTCCTGCCGGAAGGCGTCCAGCCATTGCTGGTAGCGCTGGTTTTCCAGTTGGCGGTCAAACGGCTGGGTCTGTGCTTCGGCTGCATGGGGTGCAGCCGGATTTACCTCGGCCGCATGTGGCGCGCCGACATGCAGCGCGATCAATGCGGCCGTGGCGAGCATGCCGATGCGCCAAAGCCAGGAACCTGACGCATGAATGGGAGAGGACGGGTGTGTGCGCATAGGAGAGCGATGATACTGCCGCGTTCCGCGTCTGCCCATCCGCCCTCAAAAAACTCCCGTCCCCGCGTCAATACGTGTAGCTGATCCCCAGTTGCGCGGTACGCGGCGCGCCCGGATACACGTAGGTGTTGAACGCACCTTCGTCGTAATTGCGATTGAACAGATTCGTCACGTCCAGGTTCACACGCAGGTTCTTGTTGACCTGATAGAAACTGTAGAGATCGACCGCCAAGTAGGCGCCCATGTTGTACGACGTGGCAACGGTCTGGCCGGCGCGGTCGTCCACATAGCGCACGCCCACCCCCAGGCCCAGGCCGCGCGCCGGGCCTTCGTGGAACTCGTACATGTTGAGCAGGCTGAACGTGTTGCGCGGGATGTTGGCCAGGCGCGTACCCGTGGGCAGCGTGTTGTCCTTCGTCACCTTGGCATCCACGTATGAATAGCCGCCGATCACGCGCCATTCGCGCGTGATGTTGCCCGCCACGTTCAGATCAAAGCCCCGGCTGCGCACCTCGCCGGCCGCCACCCGGTAGGTGGAGTCGGCGGGGTCGACGGTCAGCACGTTGGTCTTGTCGATCTGGTAGGCCGCCACGTCCACGCTTAGCTGTTGGTCCAGCAGTTCCCATTTGGCGCCCACTTCAAAAGACTTGCCCTCTTCAGGGTTGAAGCCATTGCCCTGGCGGTCCGCGCCCGTGTTCGGCTTGTACGAGCGAGCCGTGTTGGCGTAGACGGCCAGCGTGTCGGTCAGGTCGTAGATCACGCCCAGGCGGGGCGTGATGGCCGAATCCGTGGCGCGCCAGCTTGCGCCTGTGGGAAGCCGGTCGCGGTAGGTGTGTTCGAAGTGCTCGAAGCGCAAGCCGGCCAGCACCTTGAAGCGCTCGGTCAACGCCACCTGATCCTGCACGAAGGCGGCCCAGGTCTTGAGGTTTTCCTTGTCGTGCGTGGTGGTGCGGGTCAGGGCAGGGCGCGGCTGGCCCAATACCGGGTCAAAGAGGTCGATTGGGTAGGCGTTGGCGCCCGCGGCCGAACGCTGGATGATCGATTGGTAGTCGTAGTCTTCCACTTCCACGCCGGTCAGCAAGGTGTGGCGCAGCCCGCCGGTGTTGAAGTTGCCGGTCAGGTTCAGTTGGACGTCGCGGTCGGTCCAGTCCAGCTTGCGGTAGTTGAAGTTGCGGCCCAGCGTGCGGCCGTCGGCTTGCAGCGCGTTGGCTTCGACCGCGTTGCCCTTCAAGGTGCCATCCAGCCATTGCGCGCCGCCGCCCAGCTTCCAGTTGTCGTTCAGCGCGTGTTCAAAGCGCAGTTGCACCAGGTTGTTGTCGTTGTGCAGTTTGTTGTCGGTACCGGTTTCCCACACGTTGGTGTCGCGCGAGGCGCGTCCGGCCTGGTTGGGGTAGCGGGTCAGGCCACGGTCCAGCGGGTGGTTGTTGCGCATCAGCTCGGCTTCCAGCGTGATGCGGGTGGCGGCGCTGGGCTGCCAACTGATCACGGGCGCAATGCCATAGCGTTCGGTGCTGACGTCGTCACGGAAGCTGTCGCCGCCTTCGGCCAGCGCGTTGACGCGGTAGGTCAGGCTGCCGTCCTCGTTCAGCGCGCCCGTGGTGTCAAGGGTGGCGCGGCGCATGCCTTGCGTGTCGAACTGCGTGCCCACGGTCACGCGCGATTCTGCTTCCGGCTGCTTGGTGACCACGTTGAACGTGCCGCCGGGGTCGCCCCGGCCGTACAGGCTGGTGTTGGGGCCCCGGATCACTTCAAGGCGTTCCAGCGTGTAGGAATCGGGCGCGTTGGGATAGCCGCGATTCATGGGAAAGCCGTTGCGGTAGTACTCGCCGGTGGTGAAGCCGCGCACGGTGACCGTGGTCAGCCCCTGTCCGCCAAAGTTGTTGGCTCGGCCTACGCCGCCCGCGTAGTCCAGCACTTGTTCCAAGCGCGTCGCGCTGGTGTCCTCGACCACGTCACGCGGCACCACGGTGATGGATTGCGGCACGTCATGCAGCGCGGTGTCGGTGCGCGTGGCGCTCAGGGAGCGGGTGGCGCGATAGCCGATTACCGGACCGTCGGCGCGCTCGGCATCGCCATACACGCTGACCGCATCCAGCTCGATGGGCTTGGCCTCGCCGATGTCATTGGCCAGCACCACGGGAACTGCCGTGTTCAGTAAACATGCCGAGAGGATGACGCGCCGCATTCCAGGATCCGAGAATTTTGAGAAGAGGCGCGATCTTACTATTGGTGCGATCGATTCGCATTTGCAACAAATGGTGCGCGATGTGGATGTCGGGTTTTAACAACGGGGAGGCGAGCAGCCCAGGCCCAAGGTGGGCATAAGATTGCCGGCCGCTACGGCGCGGCTTCTTCCTGTATCCAGTCCAGGAACGCACGCACTTCCGAGCGTTCCGCAGCCCCGGGCCGAGTCACCGCGTAATACGCGAATCGCGCGGGCCACGGCTTGTCCAGCACCTGCACGAGCCGACCCGCCGCGATTTCATCTTGGGCATAGGCTTCTGGAACCAGCGCCAAACCCTGGCCCGCCTCCGCCGCGCGAATCAGCAAGAAGTCGTCCTCAAATGCATTGCCGCGCTCGGCGCGCGCGTCGTCATCGACCCCGTGCGCCTTCAACCAAAGCGGCCAATCCGCGCGGTCGGAGTCGTGCAGCAGGGGGTAGTCCAGGCAATCGCGGGCTTCGCGGATCACCGCCTGCTGGCTTGCCAGAAAGGCGGGCGAAGCCACCGGCATCAAGACGGGCGCCATCAGCGGCCTGACATCCAGCCCGGGATAGTCGCCCAGCCCATGCCGCAAGGCCACGTCCACGCGATCCCGGCGCAGGTCAACCAGCTCTGACGTGGCTTCGACCCGGACTTCGATATCGGGATGCAATTGCTTGAAGCGCCCCAGCCTGGGCACCAGCCAGGAAGCCGCGAAGGAGGCCACGGTACTGACCGTCAGGCTCTTGCCGCCCTTGGCCGCTTCCAAGGCATGCACCGCCTGATCAATTTGAAGGAACGCATTCTGTACCTTGGGGTGGAAGCTTGCGCCGGCAGCGGTCAGGCGCATGCCAAGGCGCTCGCGCTCCAGCAATACGACGCCCAGGCGGTCTTCAAGCAACCGAATTTGTTGGCTTACCGCGCCAGGCGTGACATGCAGCGCCTGTGCCGCGGCCTTGATGCTGCCGCGCTGTCCCACTTCCACAAAGGTGCGTAGCGCTTGCAAGGGATAGGTCATATGAAGTTTAGATTTACTAAATTTATCGGACAGAAAGCATCGCTTCTATCTACGCATTGAAAGGATGAGAATTCGTGCTCCCCCTGCGAACCCAGTAATTTAGTTTATCTATAGACGTTATGTTGCACCTTTATTCAGACAGCTCGCCCAATGGCTTCAAGGCAAGCATTGCACTTGAAGAGCTTTCCTTGCCGTATCGCCTGCACCACGTGCGCATCGATGAAGGCGAGCATCGCCAGCCAGACTTTCTTGCGCTGAACCCGCATGGCCGCATTCCCGTGATGGCGGACAGCGAGACGGGCGTGGTGCTTTTTGAATCCGCGGCCATTCTGCTGTACCTGGCCGATAAGACAGGCAAGCTGCTGCCCCCGGACCCGCTTGCCCGCTGGGAAGCAATCAAGTGGTTGCAGTTTCATGCGTCCAGCGTGGGGCCGCTGCTGGGGCAGCGCGTGCACTTCGAGCTATTTGCCCCTGAGCCCATCCCTAGCGCCATCGAGCGATATCGGCGTCTGACGGAAGAGGCGTTCGCGGTGCTGGACCGCGTGCTGGCGGATCGCGCTTATCTGGCCGGCGACGACTATTCCATCGCGGACATCGCGCATTTCGGCTGGACGCACATCGCGCGAATCATTCATTTCGACTTCAGCCGGCACCGCCACTTGAGCGCATGGCATGAGCGCGTGGCGGATCGACCCGCCGTGCGCAAGGGCATCACGTTGCCGGCACCGGCAACCGGCGCTTGAACACAAGGCACGGCCCCAATCGCAACCCAATCAGAACCCGATCGCAATTCAATGAACGCAACCCACTTCTCCGCACA
>RCUJ01001047.1_pt1 | contig 15351 bp, 15 predicted proteins | sample 2166321 | NCBI WGS metagenome assembly RCUJ01 (sample SAMN09932808, study PRJNA488358) | compost metagenome | feature: garden; material: soil; isolation source: compost soil in an enriched community after 118 h of incubation | place: Germany: Experimental Botanical Garden Goettingen | collected... | reverse complement strand
CGTCGCCACCGAGATAGCGCGCAAATTCGATTTCGAATTCGCGCGCGTTCGGGCCGGTAGTCAACCAGCCGGATTTCATGGCCTTGGTGACGGCTTCGATTTCTTCGTCCCCGATATCGGGCAGGGCGAAAGGGATAAATGGATTCATGGCTGGCCGGACACAATACTGCGATGTGATGCCGGTGCGTATTCACGAACGCAAGCCAGCTTATTGATTTTTGATGAGTCACGCATCTGTCTTTGGAACAGGGGCGAAAAACCAAGGAATTTTCTCATGTGCATCTCAGCCCAAGGGCAGATAGTACGCGGTTTAAGATTTCAGACCTCTTTCTACTGATGCGGAGCGGGGCCCAGCGCCTGCAAGAATCTGGCAGCCAGCGTCGGGTAGGCGTGGTGCGATTGGACGAAACCACGGCCATTTTCGCCGAGCTGGCGTCGTTGAGCCGCAGTCATGCCTGCCAGCCTGCCAAGCGCGTTGGCGATTCCATCCACGTCCTCGGCCGCGACACTGATACCGCAGCCTGCGTCCCGGACGATATCGTAAGGTGAGCTGGTGGAGTGGATCACCGGCAATCCTGCCATCATGTAATCGAACAACTTGTTGGGGCTCATTCCATGGGCGTACAGCGGACTATCACGCCAGCCAATGTACGCCATGTCTCCCAGGGCCAGCAGGGACGGCACTGCCGTCTTGGGGATGGGATCCAGGAATTGAACGTTGGTCAATCCGAGCTCACGTGCTTTGATTTGCAGTCTATCCTTTTCGGCCCCATTTCCCACTAAGATCAGTCCGATATTTTGCGCACTAGGACGGCTGGCCGCTTCGATGAAGGGATCCAGCGCGTTCGAGACCGCATGTCCGCCTGCGTAGATGCAAAGAGTTTCAAATTTCTCGCGAAACTGTGCAATTTGCGCTCGGATTGCATCGGGTACGGGCGTGGGAGCAGCGCCCGGGTCAATGCCATTGGGGATGTAGACGAATTTGTCGCCGCGCAAGCCGTGGTCGCGCATATGGGCTTCGGTGCCCGGCAGTAACGAGACCGCTTTGTCTGCATGGGCGTAGGCGTAGTTCTCGGCGCATTGCATCGAGAAAATCATCGGATGCCATTTTGAGAAGCCGCCGAGCATCTGCGGCGTCAGCGGCCAGACGTCATGCAATTCGTACACAAGCTTGGCGCCGGCGCGCCGGGCGATATGACGAGCGGGCCAGATGTCGTAGGGATAGGTCGAGGAGGCGATTACGACGTCCGGCTGCTTGGCCGCCAAGGCCTTGGCGTGTCGGTAGAGCAAGCCAGTGAACTGCAGCATGTTCAACAGGCGAGCCGCGCCATTGCCGCGATAGGGGCGAGTGCGCAGCCAGAGATAGTCCACCCCGTCCAGGGTCTCGGCATGTGTTGGACCGTCGAACTCGGGGCTACGCTGTCTGATATGGGACACGCTGCTTGCCACGATCGTGACACGGTGACCTTGCGCGATCCATTCCCGGGCCAGGTAGTAGGGCCGGAATTCCATGCCGTGGCGCGGCGACCCGGCATAGTGATTGATCAGGAGAATATTCATTGATTGGCGTCTGGCGCCGCCGCTCCGCTGTCTCCTGCCATGTGGCAAACCGGGGAGTACGAAGGCGCCATGGTGTCAGCGAGCGGCCTGCATGACCGTTTGGACGATATGGTTCTGCGTCTCGGCATCCAGGTCGGGATGCATGGGCAGGCTGAGCACCTGGCTCGCCAGCATTTCAGAGACCGGGGTGGAACCATCGGCGTAGCGGCTGTAAGCCGGCTGTGTGTGGATCGGGCGCGGATAGTGGATGGCGGTAGGGATGTCCGCAGCCTTCAGCGCGGCAATGATGCCATCGCGATCCTGCACCATGATCGTGAACTGGGCCCAGACGCTGTCGCGGTCGGGCCGGACGGTGACGGTGCGCACGTTGGCAGCATCGGCGAACAGGGCTTGATAGCGCGCGCCGATCCGGATCCGCTGTTCCACTTCCCAGTCAAAGCGCTCCAGCTTGGCGAGTACGACCGCACACTGCAGGGTATCCATGCGGCCGCCCACACCGACTCGGGTATGGTAGTAGCGGGCTGATTGCCCGTGGACGCGGATCTCCCGGCATGCCTGCGCCAGCGCGTCGTCATTGGTGAATATCGCGCCGCCGTCGCCATAGCAGCCTAGCGGCTTGCTGGGAAAGAAGCTGGTGCAGCCGATAGTCGACAGGTTGCCGCTTTTCCTGCCCTTGTACGTGGCGCCGAAGCTCTGGGCGGCGTCCTCGATTACGGCAATGCCGTGCCGTGCCGCGATGGCGTTGACCTCGTCCATGTCACCGCACTGGCCATATAGCGACACCGGGATGATCGCCTTGGTGCGCGAGCTGATTCTGGCTTCAATATCGGCGACCTTGATGTTACAGGTGTCGGGTTCGACGTCCACAAAAACGGGCGTGGCGCCCAGCAGCACGATGACTTCGGCCGTGGCTACGAAGGTGAACGAAGTGGTGATCACCTCATCGCCTGCACCGATGCCCAGCGCCATCAGCGACATCAGCAGGGCTTCCGTGCCGGAGGCGACCGTGATGCAGTGCTTGGCGTCCGTGTAGGCCTGCAACGCGGCCTCGAGTTCCTTGACCTCCGGCCCCATGATGTACTGGCCGTGGTCCAGTACCTGCTGGATGCGGGCGTTGATGGGATCGCGCAGGACTTGATACTGCTTCTTGAGATCGATGAATTGCATGGGGCTCACGCTAGTTCGCAAACGCCGTTGTTCAACACGTACCGTTCACCGGTCGCGGCGCAAATAGCCTGAGCGTCTCCGGTAAGGGGCAGGTCCAATTGCTCGCCGTGACGGCTCATCCAGCCGATCTGGCGAGCGGGCACGCCGACCACCAAGGCGAAATCGGGAATGGATTTGTTCACCACCGCGCCGGCGCCCACGAAGGCGTGGCGACCGACCGTCACGCCGCAGACGATGGTGCAGTTGGCGCCCAGCGTGGCCCCCTGGCGGACCAGCGTATCGCGGTATTCGTTCTTGCGTTCGATGGCCGCGCGGGGGTTGTAGACATTGGTGAAGACCATGCTCGGCCCGCAGAAGACGTCGTCTTCAAGGGTGACGTTGTCGTAGACCGACACATTGTTCTGAATCTTGACGCGGTCACCGATACGAACCTGGTTGCCGACGTAGACGTTCTGGCCCAGCGAGCAGCCGGCGCCGATCACGGCGCCGGCGCTGACATGGACCCAATGCCAGATTCGCGTGCCGGCGCCGATGGAGGCGCCTGCGTCGACGATAGCGGTGGGGTGGATGCTCATGCGGTTCAATCCAGAGGCAGGGGGACACGAATACCGTCGCGGGCTGAACGGTAGATGGCCGTCAGGAGGGCCAGCGATTGCAGACCTTCGCGGCCGTCGGTCTCCGGCTCGCATTCTCCGCGCAACGTCTTGATGACGTTGTCGTAGTAAAGAGGATGGCCGAAGCCGTATACCGAGGTGGTTTCATAGTTGGCTTCGCGGATCTTGGCGTCATCGGCCTGCTCGTCCGCGAATTTCCACTCGTCGATCCGATTGACCGCCACGCCGCCGACGCGCACCGTGCCCTTTTCGCCCAGGATGGTGATCGATCCTTCCAGGTTTTGCGGATAGGTCAGCATGGTGACATTGATGGATCCCATGGCGCCGTGGCGCCAGCGCACTGCTGCGACACCGGTATCTTCTGCCTCGATACGGCGGCCAAGCGTGGCGGTGTATGCGTAGACACTTTCCACCGGACCGATCAACCAATCCAGCAGGTCGACATAATGGCTGGCTTGGTTCATGAAGGCGCCGCCGTCCCATTCCCATTTTCCGCGCCAGCGAGCAGCATCGTAATACTCTTGCGGTCGGGTCCAGAATACGTTGACCGTCACCATGAAAATGCGACCGAAACGGCCGCTATCGATCGCTTTCTTGACCAGTTGCAGGGTCGCGTTGCGGCGATTTTGCTTGACGATGAACAGACGTACCCCGGCTTCATCGCATGCCTTGACCATGCGCTTGCCGTCTTCCCAGCGGGTTGCCATGGGCTTTTCGCTCACCACGTGGCGTCCGGCCTGCGCCGCTTCCACCGCTTGCCAGGGATGCAGTCCGGAGGGCGTGGCCAGCACCACCGCGTCGGCATTGCCCTGTTGCAGCAGTTCCGTCAACGAGGCAAAGCCCTTGGCGCCAGTCGCCTGTACCGCATTGCGCAGCGACTCGGGATTCGTGTCGCAGACCTCAACCAGTTCTGCGCGGTCGGAATGCTGAGCGAGGGCGGCAATGTGATTCTTGGAAATGCGTCCGCAGCCGACCAGGGCAAAACGGATCTTTCGATCGCTAATCGGAGGAAGATTCATTGTGATGAGTTTGTTGTAAATTGCCGGGATTCTTCGAATGTGCGTCCCGGCACAGTCGGGAATGATACCGTGAACGTCCCTGGCGTCCGCCAGGACTTCGCTGGGAAACCTCTAGACTTAGACTTGATGCCAACTCGCATTCTCATTGTCCGCACGTCGTCACTCGGCGATCTGGTGCATATGCTGCCCGCCATTTCCGACATCGCCCGCCATGTGCCGGACGCCGAAATCGACTGGATCGCCGAAGAGGCTTTCGCCGAAATCCCTAGCTGGCATCCCGCCGTGAAAGAGGTCATCAAGGTGGCCCATCGACGCTGGCGCAAGGCCTGGTGGTCGGCGCAGGTGAGAGCGGAACGCAGGGCGCTGCGCGAGCGCCTGCGTTCAAAAGAGTACGACATCGTGCTGGACATGCAAGCCCTGTTGAAGTCCGCGTGGCTGGTGCGCCAGGCGCGCGGCGTGCGTCACGGGTTGGACTGGCGTTCGGCGCGCGAGCCGCTCGCATCGCTGTTCTATAACGTACGCCATCGGGTGGAGTTCTGGCAGCCGGCCGTCATTCGCCAACGCAAGCTGGCATCTCTAACATTTGGTTACCAGTACGGGGGGCAACCCGACTTTGGCCTGCAGGCGTTTTCACGCCAGGCGGGGCAGGGCCGGGACGGTGGCGCCGACCTGGTTCACGAGGTGTCCAGCGATGGCTTGGATGCCAAGGAACTACCGCGCCTGCATCACCTGGATACCGACCGCGGCTATGCCGTGATCATGCCCTCGGCCAGCCGCGACGACAAACTTTGGCCCGAGGACGACTGGCGCGCGGTGTTCCGCCGCCTGCGCGATGCGGGCTGCTCGCTCAAGCTGCTGGCGGGCAACGACCAGGAGGCCGAGCGCGCCCGGATACTGGTGGCTGGCATGGAGGACGTCGAGGTGATGCCCCGCATGGATCTGACGTCGGTGGCGCAATTGCTGGCCGGCTCACGTCTGATGGTTGGGCTGGACAGCGGCCTGACGCACCTGTCAGCCGCATTGGGCCGGCCGACCATCGGCATTTACCGCGCCTCCACGCCGGTTCGCACCCCGCTGGTCGGGTCGAACTACACCGCCAGCCTGGGCGATCGGGGCGCTTCGCCATCGCGCGAAGCGGTGATGGCCTCGGTGGAACAGGCGCTGGCCGCGCAGTGACATGAACCGCTGCATCTACACGCTGGCACTGCGGGCGCTAGCCCCGCTGCTCTGGTTGTGGATGGCCCGACGCGCCAAACGCGCTGGCGGCCAGTGGCAGGTGTTTTCCCGCGAACGCTTTGGTCATGCGATCGAGCCGGCGTTATCCCCCCCCGATTTCAGTTGGACGGCGCCCGTTTGGATGCACGCGGTCAGCCTGGGCGAGACCCGCGCCGCGCAGCCGTTGGTGCAGGCCTTGCTGGACCGTGGCCTGCCGGTGCTGTTGACGCACATGACCGCGACCGGCCGCGCCGAAGGCCAGCGGCTGTTTGCCGACGCCATTTCCCGGGGGCAGTTGCGGCAAGCTTGGCTGCCTTACGACTTTCCCGGCGCGACCCGGCGTTTCATGCAGGGCTATCAGCCTCGCTGCGGCCTGCTGATTGAACGCGAGATCTGGCCCAACCTGCTGGCGGCCGCGCGGCAAGCAGGCGTGCCGATGGCGCTGGTCAGCGCGCGGTACTCGGCATCGTCGCTGCGCCAGGCGACACGGATGGGTAGCGTGATGCGCGAAGCCTTGGGTGGCTTGGACCTGGTGCTGGCGCAGACGGCTGAAGACGCCGGTCGGTTGGAGCAAGCGGGCGCGCCCACGCCCGTCGTGACCGGCAATCTGAAATTTGATTTGGTTCTGCCGGCGGCGCAGGTCCAGGCCGGGCGGGAATGGCGCGCGCGTATCGGCCGCCAGGTCATCGCCATTGCAAGCACCCGCGAAGGCGAGGACGCGCCTTTCATCGACGCTATCAAGCGTGCCGGCAAAGGTGCTGGCCAACTTGCCGGCAATCCCGCCAGCGACCCCGCCAACAACTCCGTCAACAACGCCGCAGCCAACCCCGCCGACGCGCCGCTGTTTCTGCTGATCCCGCGCCACCCACAACGCTTTGACGATGCTGCACGCCTGCTGAGCGAGGCGGGCTTGCCGTATGTCCGGCGCAGCGCTGGCGGCGATCCGGCAGCGGAAACTCGGGTGCTGCTTGGCGATAGCCTGGGTGAAATGGCCTTCTATTACGCCGCCTCGGACGTGGCCGTTGTGGCGGGCAGCTTTGCGCCGTTGGGCGGTCAGAACCTGATTGAGGCGTGTGCAGCGGGTGTGCCGGTCATCGTGGGACCGCACACCTTCAATTTTCAGCAGGCGGCGGAAGATGCCATTGCAGCCGGAGCGGTGATGCGCAAGGCTGACCCTGCTCAGGCTGTCGATGCGGCGTTGGCCATGCTGAAGGATGACGCACAGCGCCAAGACGCGAGCCATGCCGCTCGTGCCTGGTTTGAGCTGCATGCGGGGGCAACGCGGCGGACCATGGACGCGCTGGCACCCTGGCTGGGGTAAGCATCAAGCATCCCTAAGCCGCCAGGGCGCAAAAATGCTTAGCGCGACGTTGGCGCCGCCCGCCCCACCAGCTTCACCGCGTCCACGTTCAATTCCTGACTGAACTTTCGCGTATCGCGCCCTTCATCCTCCGGGCGCACGCCGATCCATCCCTGGCCCAGCGCCAGCACCCATAAATTCGCCAGCAATATCAGGATGAAGAGCACTCGCATGGCGGAAGCCCTCGCTCAGGCGTTGACGTCCAGGGTGGCGCGCGCGACCGCGGCCAGGCCATCCAGGACGGGGTGATCCAGGTACACCGGCACGGGGGCCGCGCCGAATGCGCCGCCGGCGTCGGCCAGCAAGCGTTCAATTTCTTGATGCACTTCGGGCCAGCCGCCGCCCGCCGCGTAGATCTGCGGGGTCTGGCCATAGCGCTGGCGGCCCGCCAGCCATTGGCGCACCACCGCGCCGGCTTGCGCCGCGGCGATGCCCGAGGCGATGGCTTCGTGCGTATCGACGGGGTAGGCCACGACCTGGCCGTTGGCAATCGGCAGGTTGGCGGTGCCGTGGGCCAGCGCGCTGCGCATCATGGCGGGGCCGGGCAGGATCAGGCCGCCCGCGAAGACGTTGTCGGGGCCGACGGTGTCGATGGTGGTGGCGGTGCCGAAGCTGGCCAGCACGAAGGGCGGATGCGCGCCGGGCAGGCGCGACAGCACGCCCAGCAGCGAGGCCCAGCGGTCGGCGCCCAATTGCGTCGGTACGCGGTAACTGTTGACCAGCCCCAGCGTGGTCGCCTGCGACAGCGACCAGGTCACCGCGCAGCCATGTTTTTGCAGGATTGCGGCGATGGCGGTGCCGCGGGCTTCACCCGCCACGTTCACGCCCAGCGCGCGCAGGGGGCGGCGCGGCAGGGCGGCCAGCCAGCCGTCCAGCGCATCCAGATCCAGGCCGTCGAAGGCGACAGCCGCCGGTTCGCGCGGCATGTCGGGGTTGCTGGCGTCCAGCCAACCCACCTTGAGACGGCTGTTGCCGGAGTCGATGAGAATAATCATGCTTGGCGTCGAATCGAAATTTCACCGATCGAGATCGGTGTGGCGCCCTCGGGCGTTTGCACCAGCAGGCGCCCGTGTTCGTCTACGCCACAGGCGGTGCCGCTAAGTAGGATATCGCCTTTCTCCAGCACGTTCACCGGCCTGCCCGCCAAGGCGTCGACGTGGTTGAAACGCTGGCGGAACGCGGCGAAACCTTCGCGCTCCAGGGTCTGTACGGCTTCCAGCCAGGCGGTGGCGCTGGCGCAGACCAGGTCGGCGGCGCTGGCCAGGCGGTCTGATTCGGCTTGCACCTGGGTCCAGTCGGCTACCTCGCGGCCCAGTGCGCGAGACAGTTCGCCAGCGTCGGTCAAATTGATGCCCATGCCGATGACGACGGTGTAGCCGGCTTCGCGGCCGCCCGGGTTGCGGGTGGTTTCCACCAGCACGCCCGCCAGCTTGGCGTCATGCCACTGCACATCGTTCGGCCACTTCATGCACAGGCCGCGCGCACGCGGACCGGCGACCGCGCGCAGTGCCTCGCAGGCGGCCACGCCGGCCAAGGGAGACAGCGCGGGTAATTGCGCGGCAGGCAGGCGCACGTCGTAAGCGCAGGAAAACATCAACGTGGCGCCAGACTGGTTTTGCCAGGGACGCCCCGCGCGGCCACGGCCGGCGTTCTGAAGGTGGGTGCCCAGCAGCCACGGCTTGCCGGCCCCGGCGCCTGAGCGGGCGCGCGTCAGCAGGTCGGCGTTGGTCGACCCGGTGTCGTCGGTCCAGGCGATGTCTTGGAATACGGGCAGGCGCGAGCCTAGCTCCCGGGCCAGGGCTTCCGGCGCGGGCAGGTCGATAGGGCGGACGTGATCGGGCATGGCGGCGATTGTAGGGCACGCGGCCCGCCGTCGCGGCCTATCAGCCCTCAAGCGTTTATCATTGGCGATACATTTTGCATCGGTGCCCCGCCTACATGCCGCATTCCGCTTCATCCGCGCCCGCCGCCGTGCCTTTCCGTCAGGACGGGAAAGTTTGCCATGTGGCGGGCGACTGGAGCGTCCTGGCCCTGGCGCAGGCCGGCGAAGTCGAACGCCGGCGCGCGGCAATGGCGCGGGCCGCCGAAGAGGGCGTGCGATGGGACCTGCATGGCATCAGCCGGCTGGACACCATCGGCGCCTTGCTCATCTGGCAAGCCTGGGGCGAAAAACTGCCCGAGCGCGTGCGCTGGTCGGCCGGCCAGCAGGATGTGTTCAATGCGCTGGCCCTGAACAAGGGCGAGGTCCAGGCGGCGCCGTCCAAGCCCGAATCCTGGGCTTGGGTTCGCGCCCTGGGTGGCGCCATCTTCCAAGCCGCCGAGAACGGCCGGGCCCTGCTCATCATGCTGGGCCAATTGATGCTGGACCTGGGCAGCATGCTGCGCCGTCCGCGTCTGGGCCCGTGGCGCGAGATCTCGGCACAGGTGTATCGGACCGGCGCGCAGGCGCTGGGCATCACGGCGCTGGTGGGGTTCCTGATCGGCGTGGTGCTGTCGTACCTGTCGGCGCAGCAGTTGCAGATGATCGGCGCCGACCGCTTCATCGTGCGGCTGCTGGGCGTGTCCATCGTGCGCGAGCTTGGGCCGGTGCTGGCGGCCATCCTGGTGGCGGGCCGTTCCGGTTCGGCCATCACCGCCCAGATCGGCGTGATGCGGGTCACCCAGGAGCTGGACGCGATGCTGGTGATGGGCATTTCGCACGGCCAACGGCTGATTCTGCCGCGCGTGCTGGCCTTGGCGGTAACCATGCCCCTGCTGGCCCTTTGGACGAGCGCCATGGCGCTGCTGGGCGGCATGCTGGCCGCGCAAGTGCAGTTGGGCGTGTCGGCGCAGTGGTTTTTGACGTCGCTGCCTGACGCCATTTCATTGACCAATTACTGGATCGGCATCCTGAAAGGCGTGACTTTCGGCATCCTGATCGCGCTGATCGCCTGCCACTTCGGCCTGCGCATCCAGCCCAACACCGAAAGCCTGGGGCGCGGCACCACCACGTCAGTGGTTACGTCGATTACCGGCGTGATCCTGCTGGATGCGCTGTACGCCATTATTTTCAGTTCGGTGGGCATCTGATGAACAGCGCCCTGCAACACCGCCTGTTCACCGATGACAGCATCACGGTCGAACCCGTCATCACGGTGCGCGGCCTGCGCACGGCCTTTGGCGACCACGTGGTTCACGACAACCTTGACCTGACCGTCTTCCCGGGAGAAATCCTGGTGCTGGTGGGCGGCTCGGGCACGGGCAAGACGGTGTTGCTGCGGCAGATCATCGGCCTGGATCAGCCCGCCGCCGGCAGCGTGAAGGTGCTGGGGCATTCCTTGTTTGACCTGTCGCCCGGCGAGCGCCGGCGCTTGTCGTACCGGTGGGGCATGCTGTTTCAGGCGGGGGCGCTGTTCTCGGCCCTGTCCGTGTTCGACAATGTGGCCTTGCCGCTGCGTGAACTGCGCACGGTGCCGGAAGACCTGGTGCGCGACGTCGTCATGTGCCGGCTGGCCATGGTGGGGCTGACGGCCAAGGATGCCGACAAGCGGCCGTCGGACCTGTCCGGCGGCATGGTCAAGCGCGTTGCGCTGGCGCGCGCCTTGTCGCTGGACCCCGAGTTGCTGTTCCTGGACGAGCCCACGGCCGGCCTGGACCCGCTGCGCTCGGACGAATTCGTGGACCTGGTGCGCAGCTTGCACCGGCAGTTGGGATTTACCGTCGTCATGGTGACGCACGATCTGGACACGCTGCTGGCGTTGGCCACCCGTGTGGCCGTGCTGGCGGACAAGCGGGTGATTGTGTGCGACACGGTGCCGGAAGTGCTGAAGGTCGATCACCCGTTCATTCATACGTTCTTCCTGGGCGAACGCGGCTTGCGCGCGCTTGGGGATCTGGCGCCGAAGGGATTGCATCATGGAAAACCGTAGTCATGCGCTCATGGCCGGCATCTTCACGCTGGTCCTGCTGGCCGCCGCCGTGCTGGTGGCCGTCTGGATTGGCCGGGACCGGACCCACCTGCAAACATACGAAATCATCTCGGCCACGGCCGTCAGCGGCCTGAACCCGCAATCGGCCGTGCGCTATCAGGGTGTGCCGGTGGGCAAGGTGCAGTCGCTGGCGCTGAACCCCAACAAGCCGGGGCAGGTGCGCATCCGCATCGGCGTGGCCCCGAACACGCCGATCACCGAGTCGACCTGGGCCGAACTGGGCGTGCAGGGCGTGACGGGCATGGCCAACGTCGAACTGCGTGACGACGGCTCGTCGCTCAAGCGCCTGACGTCCACGGCGGAACATCCCGCCGCCATTCCGCTGCGCCCGGGTTTTCTTGACCGTATCGAGCAACGCGGCGGCAAGCTGCTTTCAAACGTGGAAGAAGCCACCGAGCAACTGCGCCGCGTGCTGAGCGAACAGAACGTGCAAGCGCTGACCGCCAGCCTGCAGAACGCCACCGACATCACGCAGTCATTGCGGCAAGCCAGCCGTGACCTGGCGCCCACCATGGCCAAGCTGGGCCCGCTGCTGGATTCGCTGAACAACACCTCGCGCCAGGCGGATCGCGCGGCGCGCGAGATTGCCGATCTGGCGCAGCAGGCTCGCCAGGCGGTGGCACGCCTGAATGCGCCTGATGGCCCCTTGTCAGTGGCCACGCGCAGCCTGAACGACATCGCGCTGGCCGCCGCCCGCTTGGATGGCGAGACCTTGCCTGCCGTCACCAACATGGCCGGCAACGTCAGTGCGGCCGCGCGCGGAGCGGCCGTGACCCTGCGCCGTGTCGACAGCACGCCGCAATCGTTCTTGTTCGGCCCGGCGCCTGTCGCGCCTGGGCCTGGCGAAGCCGGGTTCGCCGGTTTCGGGAGACAGCCCAAATGAAGATGCTGAAGATGCGTAGTGCCGTGTCGATGGTGACCCGGACGTTGACCCTGACTTTGACCCTGGCTCTTGCGGGTTGCGGCATTGGCCGCGTGCCCGCGCCGCCGTCCGTCTTCGACCTGGGGCTGGACGCCCGGCCAGCCCCCGCCTTGCCGACACGCGCACCCATCGCGCTGACTTTCCAGGCGTCGCCCGCGTTGTCGGACACCGGCATGATCTGGCGGGTGGGCGACAGCGCCGCGCCCAAGGCCTATGCCACCTACCGTTGGGCGTCGGCGCCGTCCGAGCTGGTGCGCCAGCGCATTACCGACCGACTGTCGCGTCAGGGCCCCGTTCTGGCTGACCGCGTCAATCTTCAGACGCCGCAGTTGCAGGTTTCCCTGTCGCAGTTCGAACAGGTGTTCTCGGAAGACGGTCAGACCAGCCAGGGGCGCATCTTGCTGCAAGCGGTATTGGTCAATGGCCGGTCGGTAGTCGATCAAACCCGCATCCTGGTGCAGGCGCCCGCGCCCACGCAGGATGCCGAGGGCGGCGTGGCCGCGTTGCGGCAAGCCACCGACGAGGCGGCCGACCAGTTGGCGCAATGGCTGGCCACCACGATGACGCCCGCCACGAGGACGCCGGCCACGATGACGCCCGCCGCCAAAGCGGGCGGTTAACATCGTTTCCGCGTTTTCCGCTTTTCCTTTTTCTTTACGCACGTTGAGTTGATCCATGTCCGCACGCACTGATACCCACGCCTTCACCGGCGCCGCCGGCCGCATCGATTGCGCCGTCGATTGGCCTGCCGGCACGCCGCGAGGCTGGGCCCTGGTCCTGCATCCGCATCCCCTGCAAGGTGGTGCGCGCGAAAACAAGGTCGTCACGACCGTGTCGCGCGCCTGCGTGCAGCATGGCCTGGTGGCGGTGCGCCCCAACTTCCGTGGCGTGGGGCAGTCGGAAGGCGCGTTCGACAAGTCGGTGGGCGAAACGCAGGACATGCTGGCGGTGGTGGCGCAAATGCGCGAACTGCATCCTGAACTGGCCGACGCGCCCTGGGTGCTGGCGGGCTTTTCGTTCGGCACCGCCGTCGCCGCGCAAACCTATGCCGCGCTGGCCGACGCCGGCGATGCGGTGTTGCCGTCGGCGCTGATGCTGATGGGGCCGGCGGTCAACCGCTTTCAGTCGCACGAAGTGCAGGTGCCTGACGACACGCTGATGGTCCACGGTGAAGAAGACGAAGTGGTGCCGCTGTCCGAAGCCATGGATTGGGCGCGGCCGCGTTCGATTCCCGTGGTGGTGGTGCCCGGCGCATCCCACTTCTTCCACGGCAAGCTGCTGGTGCTGCGCCACTTGGTGCAGGCGCGCTTGAAAGTCGCACTGGACTGACGGCATCCGCGCAAGGTTGCATCAAGTTGCATGATTTAAATGCACTGGGAACCCCTTGCGAAGCGGACCGGTCCAATCGCCTGCCTATAATTGTCAGCCATCAGCCCCGCGCCGGCGGGTGTCTTTCCTTGGACCCACGTTGCCGATGAAGAAATTGCCTTATTCCGTTCACTCCCCCGTTGTCTTTACCCGCCGCCTGATCACAGGCGCTGTGTTGTCGGCGATGCTCGCGGCCTCGATGCCGGCCTGGTCGCAACAGGCGCCCGCCGCCACACCGGCCGCGGCCGGCACGGCTGCACCGGCGCCAACGGCCTCGGGCGCGGTGCCGGTGGGTGATGTGTCGGCGGTTCCGGCGCCCACCATCGCCGCCAAGGCATGGATCGTGATTGACGTGAACAGCGGCCAGACCTTGGCCGCGTCCAACCCCGACACGAAGGTCGAGCCGGCATCGCTGACCAAGATCATGACGGCCTATGTGGTGTTCAACGCGCTGGAAGAAAAGCGCCTGACGCTGGAACAGACGGTGCCCGTGTCCGAGCACGCCTGGCGCACGGGCGGTTCGCGCATGTTCATCGAACCGCGCAAACCGGTGACTGTCGACGAGCTGAATCAAGGCATGATCGTGCAGTCCGGCAACGACGCCTCCGTGGCGCTGGCCGAAGCCGTGGGCGGCAGCGAATCCGCCTTCGCCGCGCTGATGAACCAGGAAGCCGAACGCCTGGGCATGAAGAACACCCACTTCATGAACTCGACCGGCCTGCCGGATCCGCAGCACGTGACCTCCACGCGCGACCTGGCCACGTTGTCGTCGCATCTGATCACCGATCATCCCGACTACTTCCACTACTACAAGCAGAAGAGCTACACGTACAACAAGATCACGCAGCCCAACCGCAACCGCCTGCTGTGGGCCGACCCGTCGGTGGACGGCATGAAGACCGGCCACACCGACTCGGCCGGCTATTGCCTGGTGTCGACGGCGGTGCGCGGCGACCGCCGGATCCTGGTGGTCGTGGTGGGCACGGATAGCGAAGCCACGCGCGCCGAAGAAAGCCTGAAGCTCTTGAACTGGAGCTTCCAGAACTTCGATACCGTGAAGCTGTTCGACAAGAGCCAACCCGGTATCGACGCGCGCGTCTGGGAAGGCACGGCTGATAACGTCAAGCTGGGTCCGCCGAACCCCGTGTCGATTGCGGTGCCGCGCGGCAAGGCCGGTGATTTGAAGCCGGTTGCCCAGCGCACCGATCCGCTGATCGCGCCGCTGGCCAAGGGCCAACAGGTGGGCACGCTGCAATTCACGCTGGACGGCAAGGTGCTGCGCACCGAACCGCTGGTGGTGCAGGATGCCGTTGAACGCGCGGGCTTCTTTGGCCGCATGGTCGACACCGTGAAGCGCTGGTTCCAATAAGCGCACCGCGCCGCGCCACGGGCGCGGCCACGGGTGTAAGCTAGCAGCGGGCGTTTCGTGCGAAACGCCCGTTTTCCATTTTCAGGCAAGCCCATCGGCTTGTCCGCGACGTTTGATCCTTCAGGAGTACCCCATGATTCCGGGCGTGCCGGGCGAAAGCCAGGTGTATCTCAACGGCGAGTTCCTGCGTGTCGACGAGGCGAAAGTCTCCGTCCTGGACCGCGGTTTTATTTTTGGCGACGGCATCTACGAAGTCGTTCCCGTGTACCAGGGCAAGGCATTCCGCATGGCGGAGCACCTTAACCGCCTGGACCGCAGCCTGGCCGCCTTGCGCATCACGCCGCCGATGGATCGCGCGGGCTGGGTCGACCTGATCGAACAGTTGCTGGCGCGCACCACGCTGGACACCTGCATCGTGTACTTGCAGGTCACGCGCGGCGTGGCCAAGCGCGACCACCAGTTTCCGGCCACGCCGGTCACGCCCACCGTGTTCGGCATGATTTCGCCGTGGTCGCCGCCACCCGCCGCGCAACGCACGCAGGGCTTGACCGCCATCAGCATTCCCGACGAACGCTGGCTGCATTGCGAGATCAAGTCGGTGTCGCTGTTGGGTAACGTGCTGGCCAAGCAGCAGGCGGTGGACTCGAACGCAGACGAAGTCGTGCAGTTTCGCGATGGCTACCTGACCGAAGGCTCGTCCACCAACATCTGGGTGGTGTCTGGCGGCAAGTTGTTGGCGCCGCCCAAGAACAACCTGATCCTGGAAGGCATCCGCTACGGTCTGATGGG
>RCUJ01001043.1_pt1 | contig 15378 bp, 12 predicted proteins | sample 2166321 | NCBI WGS metagenome assembly RCUJ01 (sample SAMN09932808, study PRJNA488358) | compost metagenome | feature: garden; material: soil; isolation source: compost soil in an enriched community after 118 h of incubation | place: Germany: Experimental Botanical Garden Goettingen | collected... | reverse complement strand
AACAGTGACAAGAACCAGCGGCTAGTGGGCGTTCACAAGATATTACACATTGCGAACCATGGTTGAAATCCCCCTTACAACCGGGGGCGAAGCCGCCGTATTTCGTACAATCTGCATCTATGGAACTAAACCTGCTGGCTTTGGAAACGTCTTCGTCCCGTTGTGGGGTGGCCCTTTTGCGCGTGGTCGATGGCCGCCTGGAGGTCATGACCCGCGAGCACGAAGGGTCTCAAGAGCACGCGGAACGGCTCTTGCCGATGGCGGGCGAGCTGCTGGCCGAGTCCGGTTTGGGCCCCGGCGCGCTGCATGCCGTTGCGTTTGGGCAGGGTCCGGGTGGCTTCACGGGCTTGCGCGTGGCTTGCGGGGTGGCGCAAGGAATGGGTTTGGGGCTGGGTATTCCCGTAGTGCCCGTAGTGTCCCACCAGGCCGTCGCCGCCCAGGTGTCCCAGGCTACACCGGCAGACGCCATTATTGTCGCGCTGGATGCCCGCATGAACGAGGTTTATCTTGCGGTCTACCGCCGCCAGGAGGCCGCAGCGCCTGAAGACGCCGGCTGGGACGTGCTGCAAGCCCCCTTGCTGATCGCGGCGGCCGAGGTCGTTCCCTGGACGGCACACTATTTGAGCCAGTGGTCGGCCCAGGTGGGGCAGCCGCTACAGCCGCTGCTGGCGGGCGATGCCTGGGATGCCTATGCCGCCGACATGAACCCGCCCTCCGCGTGGCGCCGTGCCGCGGATGCGTTGCGCCCGGAGGCAGCCAGCGTTGCCCGCTTGGCGCGCCAGGGCTGGCTGCGCGGCGAAGCGCTGCCGCCCGAAGACGCCGCGCCGCTGTATGTGCGCGACAAGGTTGCGTTTACCACCGCCGAGCGCATGCGCGGCGAGGGCGGCAATCCCAAGGCTCAGCCTACGTTGGCGCCCCAGGCCCCCCAAACACCCGAAAGCCCCGCAATCCCCGAAATCCCGCAGCCGCTGACGCAAGCAGATCTGGATGAGGTCGTGGCCCTGGAAGCCCAGGTACAGGCGTTTCCCTGGACGCGCGGCAATTTCGCGGACGCGCTGGCGTCGGGCTACGGCGCCTGGGTGCTGCGGCGCGAGGGCAAGGTAGCGGCATTCTGCATTCTGATGTTCGCGCCCGACGTCGCGCATTTGCTGGTGATCGCCGTGTCCAGGCATCTGCACCGCCAAGGCTTGGGCGGCATTTTGCTGGACTGGTGCGAGCAGCAAGCGCGTGAGCGCGGGCTGGAAGGCGTGTTGCTGGAGGTGCGCCCGTCCAATACGTCGGCGGTCAGTTTCTACCAGCACCATGGCTATCTGCAGATCGGCGTGCGACGGGGGTATTACCCGGCCGAGCAGGGCGCGCGCGAAGATGCGCTGGTCATGCAGAAGCGCTTTGCCGCGGTGGCTGAGGTGGCGGCATGAGCCTGCCGACCCCCGCGACGGCGCCGCGCGTCAACCCGCTACAGCGGATCTGGCTGCGCGAAATCGGCATGGAGCGCCTGTGGCTGCGGCCGGCGCCTGTCGTCACGGCTCCGGCAGCCAAGACTTCGGTTGCCTCTGCTTTGGCTGACATCGCGTCCGCCGTCACGTCGCAAGCCCCTGTTTCAAAAGCAGTTTTTCCAGATCAGTCGTCTGCGCCAACGATTGTGGCGAAAGAAGCCGCGTCGGCCGCTGCCGCGCCGGCCGCTGCCGAGGTCGAGCCGGCTGCCCAGGTCGTCATTCCCACGGGGCGTGTCACCGGGCGTCCGACCATCCCCGCATCCATCTTGAATCGCAGCGGGCCGCCACCGCGCCCGGTTCCCAAGACGGTAGAGGACGAAGCCGTCGAGGCGCCGCGTGTTCCGGTGGGCGAGGCCGTCAAGAACGCCACCCTGGACGAATTGCGCGAGCAGGTCGTGGCATGCACGGCTTGTGGGCTGTGCCAGGGGCGCCGCCACGCGGTGTTTGGCCAGGGGGCGACGCCTACCCGCTGGTTGGTCGTCGGTGAGGCACCAGGCGAGCAAGAGGACCGTCAGGGCCACCCCTTTGTGGGTCGCTCCGGGCAGTTGCTGGACGCGATGCTGGCCGCCGTGGGCATGAGCCGAGACACCGATGTCTTCATCACCAATGTGATCAAGTGCCGTCCGCCGGGCAACCGCAATCCCAAGCCCGAGGAAATCGCGTCGTGCAGCCCCTATCTGATGCGGCAAATTGCCTTGCTCAAACCCGAACGCATCCTGGTGCTGGGCCGTTTCGCCGCGCAGACGCTGCTGGGCACGGACGCCACGATCGGCAGCCTGCGCGGCCGCGTGCATCAGTTGAAGACGGACGACGGCGAGATCCCGCTTATCGTCAGCTATCACCCGGCCTACCTGCTGCGCAGCCCGTCTGAAAAGGCGCGTGCCTGGCAAGACCTGAAGCTGGCGTCCCAAATGGTCTGATACCGGGTCGGTGCCAGGACGAAAAAAAAACCGGGGGGTGGTTCACATCCCCCGGTTTTTTCTTTTAGATCAATTGCTTAGTGCGTGGAGTCCAGTGCGCGCCCGTGGCCTTCCTGGCCAATCTGCTCGTGCAGCTCGGGGTCGGCCTGCAAGTTGCGCTTGCTCCAGCGCATGAACACCACCATCAGCACGGCGACGACGGTGCCGAAGATGACGATGATGATGTTGATGGGCAATTGCAGCCACAGCAGCAGCGTGTACATCGCCACCATCAACAGAATGTTGAGCTGTTCGTTGAAATTCTGCACGGCGATGGAATGGCCCGCCGACAGCAGCACGTGGCCGCGATGCTGCAGCAGGGCGTTCATCGGCACCACGAAGAAGCCGGCCAGGCCCCCGGTGATGAGCAGCAGCAGGTAGACGCTCCAGGGCGAATAGACCAGCGGCATCAGCAGCACGACCAGCCCCATGGCGGCGCCCACCGGCAACACGCTCAGGGCGCGGCGCAGCGGGATTCGGCCGGCCAGGATGGAACCCACCACCGTACCCAGCGCCGCCACGCCCATCAACATCGACGCCTTGTCCAACTGATAGCCGAGGTGGCTGCGGCCCCATTCGATGACGATAAGCTGCAGCGTTGCGCCCGCGCCCCAGAACAGCGTGGTGACGGCCAGCGAGATCTGCCCCAGCTTGTCTTTCCAGAGCACGCGGACGTAGCCCCAGAAGGTGCGCATCAGCCGAACCGGGTTTTTCTGCTGTGGCGGATAGCGTACGTGCGTGCGCGGAATCAACAGATTGCAAAGCGCTGCCAGCAGATACACAAAGGCGATCACCAGGATGGCGGCTTCGGCCGGCGTGTGCACCAGGCTGCCGATGAACGAATGGCTGAGCAGCGCGGTGGATACCGACGACGAGATAAGCAGGCCGCCCAGCACCGTGCCCAGAATGATGGAGAAGACGGTCAGGCCCTCGATCCAGCTATTGCCCTTGACCAGCATGTGCGGGGGCAGCATTTCGGTGACGATGCCGTACTTGGCGGGGGAATACGCCGCGGCGCCGATGCCCACGACCGCATAGGCCGCGCACACCAGATAGGTTTGGTATTCGGGGGCGACGCCGATGCTGGCGTACGAGAACATCAGCAGGCAGCCGGCCACTTTCAGGGCGTTCGTGGAGAACATGACGCGGCCCTTGGGAAAGGAGTCCGCCAGGGCGCCGACAAAGGCCGCCAGGACCACATAGGCCAGCGCGAAAGACCATTTCATCATCGGCGCCAACCAGTCGGGGCCGTGCAGCTCCTGAATCAAGGCGATGGCTGCGATGAACAGCGCATTGTCCGCCAATGACGAGAAGGCCTGCGCGGCCATGACCAGATAGAAACCACGTTTCAAGAATGTCCCCGTTCTTTGGCCAGCGCCCGGCCAGTCCGCGTGAAAATTATGTGTCGTGCCAAAAAGTGTCAGGGAGTATAGCCGGACCGTTGATGGGAGCCATTGCGCGTTTGCCCGTGGGTTGACCGTTGCCAACGTTTGGGGACAGACTGCCTGCGGTATCATACGACCCATATGAGAGCCGGCCCTTATGGGGCCGGTTTGCAATCTATGCGGCAGGTCCGTTAACGCCTTTCGTTCAACCCCCCCGTCGTCATCGTACTGTGCGTCTTACTCAGCTAAAACTCGCCGGCTTCAAGTCCTTCGTCGATCCCACCGTGATTCCCGTGCCCAGCCAACTGGTCGGCGTGGTGGGTCCGAACGGCTGCGGAAAGTCGAACATCATCGACGCCGTCCGCTGGGTGCTGGGCGAGGCCAAGGCCTCGGAACTGCGTGGCGAGTCCATGCAGGACGTCATTTTCAACGGCTCGGGCAACCGCAAGCCCGCCGCCCGGGCCTCGGTGGAAATGGTGTTCGACAACAGCGAAGGGCGCGCCGCCGGCCAGTGGAGCACCTACGCCGAAATCGCCGTGCGCCGGGTCCTGACCCGGGACGGCACCAGCAGCTATTTCGTCAATAACCAGCAGGTTCGGCGTCGCGACATCCACGACATCTTCCTGGGCACCGGCCTGGGCGCGCGCGGCTACGCCATCATCGGGCAGGGCATGATCAACCGCCTGATCGAGGCGCGCCCTGAAGAACTGCGGGTATTCCTGGAAGAAGCGGCCGGCGTGTCGCGCTACAAGGAACGCCGCCGCGAGACCGAAAACCGCCTGTCCGACACGCGCGAAAACCTGACCCGTGTCGAAGACATCCTGCGTGAACTCAATAGCCAGCTTGAAAAGCTGGAGGCCCAGGCCGAAGTCGCCACGCGCTACCGCGAGCTTCAGGCCGACGGCGAAAAGAAGCAGCATTCCCTGTGGTTCCTGAAGGAAACCGGGGCGCGCGAAGAGCGCGCCAAGAAGGCCCAGGAAATGGCCCAGGCCCAGAACGAGCTCGAAGCCGCCATTGCCGGCCTGCGGGCGGGCGAGGCCGCGCTGGAATCCCGTCGCCAGGCCCACTATGCGGCCAGCGACGCGGTGCATACCGCGCAGGGCGCGCTGTACGAAGCCAACGCCCAGGTCAGCCGCCTGGAAGCCGAAATCCGCCATGTGGTGGATTCCCGCAACCGCTTGCAGTCACGTCGCGACCAGCTTCAGCAGCAGATCGCGGAATGGACCAGCCAGCGCGAGCATTGCACTGAACAGATCGCCCAGGCCGAAGACGACCTGGCCGCCGCCGCCGCCCGCACCGAAGAGGCACGCGCCGCCGCGGAAGACGCCCAGGCCGGCTTGCCCTCGGTTGAACAGCGTGTGCGCGAAGCCGCGTCCGGCCGCGACGAGATGCGCGCCGCCCTGGCCCGCGTGGAACAGAACCTGGCGCTGGTCGCCCAGACCCAGCGCGACGCCGATCGCCAGATGCAGGTGCTGGAGCAGCGCCGTGAGCGCTTGCAGCAGGAACTGCGTGAGCTGCACGCCCCGGATCCCATCCGCCTGGAACAACTGGCGGGCGATCGCCTGGCGGGCGAAGACCAACTGCAAGAAGCCCAGGAAGAGCTGGCCACGCTGGAAGGCCGTGTGCCGGAAGCGGATGCCGAGCGCAGCCGCGCCCAGGCCGCCGCGCAGACCGACGCGCAGAACCTGGCTCGCCTTGAGGCCCGTCTGTCGGCCTTGGTGAAGTTGCAGGAAGACGTGCAGAAGCAGGGCGCCCTGGAACCCTGGCTGGCCAAGCACGAGCTTGCCGGGCTGTCGCGCCTGTGGCAGAAGCTGCATGTGGAGCCGGGTTGGGAAACTGCCCTGGAATCCGCGTTGCGCGAGCGCATGGCCTCGATGGAGGTGCGCAACCTGGATTGGGCCCGCGCTTTTGCCGAAGATGCGCCGCCCGCCCGGCTGGCCTTTTACCAATTGCCGGTCGCGGCCCCCGTGCCGCCCGCGCCCGCCGGTCTTACCTCGTTGGCCAGCCTGCTGCGCATCACGGATCCTGACCTGCGCACGCTGCTCAATGAGTGGCTGGCCGGCGTCTACACCGCTACCGACGTCACGCAAGCCTTGGCCATGCGGGCGACCTTGCCCGCCGGCAGCGCCTGCGTGGTCAAGGCCGGCCATCTGATAGACGCGCACAGCGTCCGCTTTTACGCGCCCGATTCCGAACAGGCAGGCCTGTTGGCCCGCCAGCAGGAAATCGAAAACCTGCAACGCGAGATCAAGGCCCAGCAGTTGATCGCGGACCAGGCGCGCGCGGCAGTCGCCCGCGCCGAAGCGGGCTGGCAGCAGGTCACGCAAGCCATTGCTCCGGCCCGCACGCGCGTGGCCGAGGTCACGCGCCGCGTACACGACATCCAGTTGGAACACTCGCGGCTGCAGCAGCAGGCTGAACAATCCGGCGAACGCGCGTCGCGTCTGCGCCAGGACCTGGAAGAAATCAAGGTTCAGGAAGAAGACCTGCGCGCCACCCGCGAAGAAGCCGAAGCCCGCTTCGAGACGCTGGACGAGGAACTCGCCGAGCACCAGTCACGCTTTGCCGATGCTGAAATCGACGGCGAAACCCTGGCCGCCCAGGCCGAAGCCGCCCGCACCCGCTTGCGCGAGCTGGAGCGCGCCGCCCAGGAAGCCGAATTCGCCGAGCGCGGCATCCAGGTCCGCATTACCGACCTGCAACGCAATCAGCAGTTGGCCGCCGACCAAAGCCAGCGTGGCGCGGTTGAACTGGAACAACTGATGGGTGATCTGGTCGAGCTGGACGCCTCTGCGTCACAGGCGGGTTTGCAGGACGCCCTGGAAGCCCGCGCCGAACGCGAGGAAGCGCTATCGCGCGCGCGCCAGGAAATGGAAAACCTGGCCGCCTTGCTGCGCGGCGCCGACGAAGACCGCCAGCAGCAGGAACAGACGCTGGAACCGCGCCGTGCTCGCATCATGGAATTGCAGTTGCAGGAACAGGCTGCCCGCCTGGCCGAAGAGCAGTTCACCGAACAACTGAACGCGCGCGAAGTCGACCGCGAGGCGCTGGCGCAAGACCTGGCCAACCAGCCCGATGAATGGCGTCGCGCCAGTTGGCTGCAACAGGAAGTGGGGCGGATCTCGCGCCAGATCGAATCGTTGGGTTCGGTCAACCTGGCGGCCTTGGACGAACTGAATACCTCGCGCGAACGCAAGGGCTTCCTGGATTCACAACACCAGGACTTGATGACCGCCATCGAGACCCTGGAAGACGCCATCCGCAAGATCGACCGCGAAACGCGCGAGCTGCTGCAAGAGACGTTCAACATCGTGAACGGCCACTTCGGCGAGCTCTTCCCCAAGCTCTTTGGCGGGGGCGAGGCCAAGCTCAGCATGACCGGCGAAGAAATTCTCGACGCGGGCGTGCAGGTGATGGCCCAGCCGCCCGGCAAGCGCAACAGCACGATCCACCTGCTTTCCGGCGGCGAAAAGGCGCTGACCGCGACCGCGCTGGTGTTCGCGCTGTTCAAGCTGAACCCGGCGCCGTTCTGCCTGCTGGATGAGGTGGACGCGCCGTTGGACGACGCCAATACGGAACGCTATGCGAACCTGGTCGCCAACATGAGCGAACAAACCCAATTCCTGTTCATTTCGCACAACAAGATCGCCATGCAGATGGCCAAGCAACTGATCGGCGTAACCATGCAAGAGCAAGGGGTTTCGCGTATCGTTGCGGTAGACATAGATTCGGCCGTGCAAATGATGGCCTCCGAAGCGGCATAAACCCAATATTTAGAAAGGCGCCGCCCTTCTGGCGCGGGATTTACACATGAGTGATTTGCAGATCGGGCTGATAGCCCTGGGCGTCTTGCTGATACTGCTGGTGTTGGGATTCAACTGGTGGCAGGACCGGCGCGTCCGGCGCAAGATGCAAAGCCATTTCCCCACGTCTGAACAGGATCCGCTGCTGGGCGCGGGCGCTGCTGCCGGCGCCGCATCGGCCACGGCCGGTGCAAGCCGCCGCGAACCCGGCATGGGCGGGGACGCCCCGCGCGCGCAACCGGGCCAACCTGCCCCGGTGGACCCGGGCAGCGACGCCGACGACGCGGAAGAGCCCGATCCCGCCTGCGAAGTGGTTATTGAAATCAACTTCGCCGAGCCCGTGCGCGGCGCCGACCTGCTTCCCTATATGCAAAGCCTGCGTCACGTGGGCCGCAAGCCCATGCGCGTATTTGCCGAAACCGACCAGCGCCGCCACCGTGCGCGCGTGCATGCCGGCGAGTCCTACGCATCGATGCAATTGGCCGTATTGCTGGCCAACCGCAGCGGCCCGCTGACCGCCATTGAATGGTCGCAGGCCTGGGCGCGTGCGCAAGACATGGCCGAACGATTCGACGCCACCATCGAAGGGCCGGACCAGCAGGCCGTGCTGGAGCAGGGCGCGCGCCTGGACGACACCTGCGCCGCGCTGGACACCCAAGTCGGCTTGACCTTGTTGCTGGGCACGGCCCAGCCGGCGGCGGAAGTGCTTGCCGTTGCCCGCGATACCGGTTTCCTGGCCGACGGCAACCGTCTTGCCTGGCCCGCTGAAAACGGCGTCACCCGCTTCACCTTGTCGCGCGCCGACGGCGCCGCCTTCGATGCGGGCATGGGGGGCGTGGAACGCCTCTACCTGTTGCTGGACGTGCCTTGCGCGCCGGCCGACACGCGCGCCTTTGGCCGCATGGTGGACGTGGGCCGCGACCTGGCCGCCCGCCTGCGCGCGGAACTGGTGGATGACCAGGGCAAGCCGTTGGCCGAGGGGTCCGAAACCGTTATCGACGAACGCCTGCAAGTGCTGTTCGAACAGCTTGAACAAGCGGGCCTGCCCGCCGGAAGCGAGCGTGCTCAACGGGTGTTTGCGTAAATGGGCGGCGTGTCTGGTGAGGTCAACCCCGCGGAAACCGCGGCGCGGCTACGCGCCGAGCTTGAACAGCACAACGTCCGCTACTACGTCTATGACGAGCCCTCGATTTCGGATGCCGAATACGACGGGCTGATGCGGCAGCTTGAGGCCCTTGAGGCCGAGCATCCTGAACTTATCACGCCGGAATCGCCCACGCAGCGCGTGGGTGCGGCGCCCGTCTCTGCCTTTGGCAGCGTGCGCCATGCCGTGCCGATGCTGTCGCTGAATAACGCATTCGACGAAGAAGAAGTCGTGGCGTTCGACCGCCGCGTGACGGATACCTTGCGCGGCGCGGGCCTGCTGGGCCCGGCGCAGCAGGCCGATTATTTCTGTGAACTGAAGCTGGACGGGCTGGCGATCAGCCTGCGCTACGAAGACGGCCGGCTGGTTCAGGCCGCTACGCGCGGCGACGGCCAGACCGGCGAAGACGTCACCTCCAATATCCGCACGATCAAGGCGATTCCGTTGCAGCTACAGGGCGCGGCCCCGAAGGTGCTGGAAGTGCGCGGCGAAGTGCTGATGAATCGCGCCGACTTCGAAAAATTGAACGTGGCCCAGGCCAAGCGTGACGAAAAAGTCTTCGTCAATCCGCGCAATGCCGCGGCCGGCAGCCTGCGCCAACTAGACCCTCGCATCACCGCCAAACGCCCGTTGCGCTTCTTTGCCTATGGCTGGGGCGAGGTGCAGGGCTTGCCCGGCAAGCAAAGCGGCTTGTTCGATGAGGCAACGGCGGGCGTCGGCCAGGCGTCGCAACTGCCTGAAGATTCGCATGGCGCCATGCTGGCCTGGCTGCACACCCTGGGCCTGCCCGTCAATCTGAAGCACAACCACCGTGCCACGGGTGCCGAAGGCTTGATGGCGTTCTACGCCCAAGTGGGTGCGATGCGCGCCAGCTTGCCCTATGACATCGACGGCGTGGTCTACAAGGTGGATTCACTGCCGGCGCAGAAGGTGCTGGGTTTTGTGGCGCGCGCACCGCGCTTTGCCCTGGCCCACAAGTTTGCCGCCGAGGAAGCCACCACGACGCTGCTGGACATCGAAGTCCAGGTAGGCCGCACCGGTGCCATCACCCCGGTGGCGCGCTTGAAGCCCGTATTCGTGGGCGGCGTGACCGTCACCAACGCCACGCTGCATAACGAAGACGAAATCCGCCGCAAGGACGTGCGCAAGGGCGATACGGTCATCGTGCGCCGGGCCGGTGACGTCATCCCCGAAGTGCTCGGCCCCGTGCTTGAAAAGCGCCCCGACGACGCGCAGGAATTCGTCATGCCCACGGCCTGCCCGGTGTGTGGCTCGGCCATTGAACGGCTTGAAGACGAAACCATTGCCCGCTGCACGGGCGGCCTGTTCTGCGGCGCCCAGCGCAAGCAGACCTTGTGGCACGCGGCCAGCCGCAAGGCGTTGGATATCGAAGGCCTGGGCGAGAAACTGGTGGACCAATTGGTGGACAGCGGCCGGGTTAAGACCTTGGCCGACTTGTACAGCCTGCGTCCGCTGGAGCTCGTAGGCCTGGACCGCATGGGCCAGAAGTCCGCTGACAACCTGGTGGCCGCCATCGACAAGGCGCGCGAGCCGGGCTTGAACCGCCTGCTGTTCGCGCTGGGCATCCGTCACGTCGGAGAAACCACCGCACGCGATGTTGCGCGGCATTTCGGCAGCATCGACGCCATCATGGACGCCGATGAAGACGCGCTGTCTTCCGTGCCGGACGTGGGCCCGGTGGTGGCCGCGTCCATCCGCCGCTTCTTCGCCGAGCAGCACAACCGTGACGTCATCGAGCAATTGAAGGCGCAGGGGGTCAACCCCGTGGCCGAAGCCGTGCCGCAAAGCACGACGCTGGCGGGCAAGACCTTTGTGCTGACCGGCACCTTGCCCAACTGGACGCGCGAAGAAGCGTCGATGCACATTCAGGCCGCGGGCGGCAAAGTCAGCGGGTCGGTGTCCAAGAAGACGGCCTATCTGGTGGCGGGCGTTGAGGCGGGCAGCAAGCTCACCAAGGCGCAGGAGCTGGGCGTGACCGTGCTGGACGAAGATGCATTGAAAGAACTGCTGGGCATGTCGTAGCCGGACGTGATCAAAAGACTGTAGATCAACGGCAGTAGACCAACGCGCAAATCAAAAAGCTGCACGCCCCAAGGCGCGCAGCTTTTTTTTGGCTTTAACGCACGATCCGCACGGGCGAAAAAAAACTGCCCGCATCGGCGGGCAGTTTTGGGTCTGGCGCAGGCTTACTGGATCTTGGCCTTGTCGCGCAGTTGCTTCTGGTAGTCGGCCAGGGTTTGCTGGCGCAGCATTTCTTCCAGTTGCGGACGCACTTGGTCCAGCGGCGGGAATTCCACCGGGCGGGTGTCGTCAACCTTGATGATGTGCCAGCCGAACTGGGTCTGGACCGGCTTGTCGACCAGTTCGCCCTTCTTCAGTTGGGTCACGGCTTGCGCGAACGGCTGGACGTAGTTGGTCGGGGGAGCCCAACCCAGATCGCCACCCTTTTCGGCGCTGCCGGGGTCCTTCGAGTTCTTCTTGGCCAGGTCGTCGAACTTGTTCTTGTTGCTCTTGATCTGGGCCAGCAGGTCATTGGCCGTCTTCTCGTCTTCAACGAGGATGTGACGGACCTTGTATTCCATCTTGCCGGCTTGTTCTTGCTTGATCTTCTCGTATTCAGCGGTGACCTTGGCGTCCGACACCGGGTGCTTGGCCAGGTAGTCGGCCATCAGGGCACGAACCAGAATGCCTTGGCGGGCCAGTTCGATTTCGGTCTGAACGTCGGCTTGCTTGGCGATGCCGCTGGATTCGGCGGCTTGCACGAAGATCTGGCGGTTGATCATTTCTTGCTTGACCTGTTCGCGCAGTTGCGGCGAATCGGTCGCGCCTTGGCTGACCAGCAGCTTGACGAATTGATCCAAATTCTTTTGCGGAATGGCCTTGCCGTTAACGGTGGCCACGTTCTGCGCGAAAGCAGGCACGGCGATGACGCAGGCCGCAGCCAGCATGACGATGCGTTTCATGAATATCCTTTTACTTTCTATTTGGGAGCCTGGGCATCTAGCGCAAGCGCATGAATCGGATAGGGGATCAAATCTTGCAAATGATGATACACCAGCCTATGCCGCGCAACGGCGGAGAGCCCCGCGAAGCAAGGCGCTACGATGATCACGCGATAGTGGCCGGCGCCGTTTTTACTGCCTTCGTGGCCGGCATGCAAATGCGAGTCGTCCAGGATGTCCAGTGTGACGGGGTCCAGGGCGGCCAGGCGCTCCCGGATCAGGGTGATGCGGTCGGTGGTTTCTGACATGGCGGCAATATGAAAGTTCCGGCGCGCACGCTTGGCGGGCGCGCCGATTATTGGACCGGCTGATACCTTCTGTAGCGGATCAGGGCTTGCTCGGCGGGGTGTCCGAGCCGGCGTTTTCGTCGGTCTGGATGTGCTTGCCCAGCCAGACCGATTGCCCGATCACGAAGACGATCATCAGGCCCATCAGGCCAAAGGCCTTGAAGCTGACCCATTGCGACTCGGTGAAATGGCCGGAGAACGCCACATACAGATTCAGCGCGCCAGCCACCAGGAAGAATGCTGCCCAGACCAGGTTGAGCTTGTCCCATGCGGCATCGGGCAGTTGAATCTGCTTTTCCATCAGGCGGCGGATCAGGTTGCGGCCGAACAACAGGCGGGCGATCACCAGCGCGCCGCCGAACAGCCAGTACAGCACCGTGGGCTTCCACTTGATGAACACATCGCTGTGCAGCCAGATGGTGGCGCCGCCGAAAACCAGGATGACTGTCAGGTTCACCCAATGCATGGCCTCGGTGGGGCGGCCCGTTACTTTCAACCAGACGATCTGCAACACGGCGGCCGCCATGGCGACGGCCGTGGCGGTGAAGATGTCCGTGTACCGATAGGCAATGAAGAACAGGAACAGCGGGAACAGGTCGAACAGAAACTTCTTCATTCAGTCTTCTATGGGTTCAAACGTCATCGACAGGGAATTGATGCAATAGCGCAGCCCGGTGGGCGGCGGGCCGTCGGGGAAGACGTGGCCCAGATGCGAATCGCAGACGTTGCACAGCACTTCGGTGCGGACCATGCCGTGGGTCGTGTCGCGCTCTTCGCGCACCAGTTCTGGATCCAGCGCCTGGAAGTAGCTGGGCCAGCCACAGCCGGCGTCGAATTTGGTGTCGGATGCGAAGAGCGCCGTGCCACAGCCCACGCAGCGGTAAATGCCCGGCGTGGTCGTATCCCAGTAACGCCCGGTGAATGCGCGTTCGGTACCTTTTTGACGGGTGACCACGTATTCTTCGGGGGAAAGTTGTGCGCGCCATTCGGCGTCGGATTTGCGTACTTTTTCCATATGAGCTCTTGGAGTCCCGATGCCCGAAATGGTTCGGGCATAATCCCGCCCCATGTTAATCGAGTTTGACCAGGCGGTAGTGACGACGCCCCAGGCGGAAGTGTTGCGCGGGGTGAGCGTAACCCTGGCCGAACGCCGCATTGGTATCGTCGGGCCCAACGGCGCGGGCAAGAGCACGCTGGCGCGCCTGGTCAACGGCCTGGTGGTGCCTTCGGCGGGCAGCGTGCGGGTGGACGGCCTGGATACCCGCCACGACTTGAAAGACGTGCGCCGCCGCGTGGGCTTCGTGTTCCAGAACCCCGAAAACCAGATCGTGTTTCCGATCGTGCGCGAAGACCTGGCGTTTGGCTTGAAGCGTCTGGAACCGGACAAGGCGCGCCGCGAATCACGCATCGACAGTCAATTGAACGCGCTGGGCGTGGGCCACCTGGCCGACCGCAGCAGCCACACGCTGTCGGGCGGCGAACGTCAACTGGTGGCGCTGGCGGCGGTGCTTGTGATGGAACCGGCGTTGGTGGTCTTTGACGAGCCGACCACGCAATTGGACCTGCGCAACCGCAACCGGGTCCGCCATGCCATAGCGGCGCTGCCCCACGACGCGATTGTCGTCAGCCACGATCTGGAATTGCTGGAAGATTTTGACCGGGTGCTGGTGGTGCGCGACGGCACGATCGCCGCCGACGACACTCCCGCCGCGGCCTTGCGCTGGTACCGGGAGCACTGCGCATGATCGAACCGCTTTACGTTGCCGGCCGCTCGGCGCTGCACCGGCTGCCCGCCTGGCTCAAGCTTGCCGCGCTGGTGGCGGCCGGGGCCGGCCTGTTCGTACTGCGCGACCCCCGTTGGCTGGGCGTGGCGTTCGCGGCGGCGGCCCTGCTGGTGTGGTCGACCGGTGTCTCGGCGGCTGCCGTCTGGCGCCAGGTGCGCGGGCTCTTGTGGGTGTTGCTGGCGGTGGGCGTGTTCACGGGTGTGTTCCAAGGCTGGGTCGAGGCCTTGGCGGTGGTGCTGCGCGTGGGGGCGATGGTGGGGCTGGCGCTGGCGGTAACGTTGGCGACCCGTACATCGGACCTGATCGCCGTCTGCGAACGCGCCTTGATGCCGCTGGAGCGCATCGGGCTGGTTGACGCCGGCAAGGTGGCGCTGGCCCTGGCGCTGGCCTTGCGTTTCGTCCCCGAAATCTGGCGCAACTTTCACGAGATCCGCGAAGCCCAGGCCGCGCGCGGCTTGGGAGCCCATCCGGTGGCGTTGATTGTGCCGCTGATCGTGCTGACCTTGAAGCGCGCCCAGGAAGTGGCTGAAGCCATCGATGCTCGTAGTCTGTGAGTTGCCTGCCCGCCGTATCGATTCCACGCCGTATTGATTCATAAAGGTGAACCCATGAAATCCCACAACACGGTGCTGATCGCGCTGTTCGCGGCGCTGATCGTCGTCTTGAGCCTGATTCCGCCCATTCCCTTGCCGGGTATTCCGGTGCCGATCACCTTGCAGACGTTGGGCGCCATGCTGGCCGGCGCCATGCTGGGCCCGGTGCGCGGGGCGCTGGCTTGCCTGCTCTATCTGGGTTTGGCGGCAATCGGACTGCCTGTGCTGCCCGGTGGACGCGGTGGCCTGGGCGCGTTCCTGGGGCCGACCGGTGGTTTCCTGGTGGGCATGGTGGTGGGTGCATTGGTGATCGGCTGGCTGGCGCGCATGTTGGCGGCGCGCGCAACCCAGGATTGGGCGAAGCTGGGCGGCTACTTGGTCGCCTGCGTGGTGGGCGGCATCTTGGTCGTGTATGCCTTCGGAGTGCCGTGGCTGGCATCCGTCACCAAGATGGGCTTGCCCAAGGCGGCGGCGGCCGTAGCGGTGTTCCTGCCGGGCGATCTCATCAAAGCCGTGATTGCGGCGTGGGTGGCGTCTCGGGTGGAGCGCGTCTGGCCGATGCTGGGCCGTTAGCGGTTAGGCGTTAATTCTTGGCCGCCGCATGGGGGTGACAGCACCGTAACCCGGCGCCAGCGCGCTTTGGGGCATGCTCCGCTTTCCAAGGGAATCCCCCAACTGACGCGCCGAAAGTTTTTCAAGTACAAGTTCGCCATTAACGAATGCGTTTGCTGAATCAGTGTTTCCGCAGCACATCAGGGATTTACCGTAGTTACGCGGTGTCATCTGATACTGTTTTAACCCTATAATATTTTTTTCTGTATAACTTTAACTAGGCTCGCTTCGCCTCAATCGAGGCACATAAGAGCCACCACAGGAGACAAAAATATGCGCAAGCACTTCGGCT
>RCUJ01001042.1_pt1 | contig 15392 bp, 40 predicted proteins | sample 2166321 | NCBI WGS metagenome assembly RCUJ01 (sample SAMN09932808, study PRJNA488358) | compost metagenome | feature: garden; material: soil; isolation source: compost soil in an enriched community after 118 h of incubation | place: Germany: Experimental Botanical Garden Goettingen | collected... | reverse complement strand
ATTCATCACTCAAACATTCATTAAACAAGTATTCAATACACTAACTAATCAGATACAAGCTGTCTAGGTGTCTTCCAGGTAGTGTCATGACATTAACCCTAATGATGTCCTGATAGACTATGTCTATACAGTAACACTTCGCATAATGTTATAATCCGTTAAATGTTACATTATGACACGCTGAGTGATAGTCACCTGCTATCGAGTCATCAACAAAGGACGATAGTAATAGGTCTATCGTACTCCTAATAGGCGATAGAAAGAATTAGCTTGAATGTTATCTTCAAATATTTTAAAATTACAAATAAGATTTAAGTGTCCGCCCGGTGGATGTGTTTGACGAGATTCCTGTCGATCCAGTATTTTCAAGGTTTATAGGATATTCTTAGGAGTAGAAAAAGGGACCACTATACAAGCTAGTCCCTTAAATTTCAGGGGTTGGGTTATTTAACTCTCCACCAAATTTTACCCTTAATGATTGCACTTACCGTTGCAGGACCAATACCAACCCTTCTTGCAATCTCTGAGTAATTCTCTATCTCCTCAGTGAAGTACAATCTACGAATTTCCCTTACGTCGTCTTCTGTCAACTTTGCCAGATGGTGAGACTCCCCCTTAGGAGTTTCTTTCCTTTGAGATAAGTCGGTAGTATCCCAGTAGTGATCACAATTACCTTGTGCCGTAGTCCACTCAAGGTTAGATAGTTTATTATTTAATCTGTCTAAGTCTTTGTGATTACCAAGCAGTTCATCTTGTTCAGGATGTGGATCAAAAGCAGCAAGTACAAGTCGATGTATTAGTTTACTACTCCTCTTGTTGTTTTTCCTAAGCTGAACAACCAGATACCCTGTTGTAATTAGGCTGCCACTTATAATCTGTTCAGTCTTCTTCTTGAATCTAGGTAAGCTCTTCACCCTACCAAGGTTACTCACTTGGTACATCCCTTCATAACCTTCAACGTCCTTCCAAATCTCTACTTCTTCCATATTTAGTTTCCTCTTAAAGTTAATCTTTATTTCTTTTCTTATCCGACCGAAATAAATCAATTGTTGTTTAAGTTTTTATGTATATATTGTGCGTCCCAAAAGTGCCGACCAATTCCTCTTATATACTCCGACGTTTTTGATTTAGTCTAAATTCTCTTACAGCTTCCCCATATTCCAGATATTTCTTGTCCTTGTATAGTTGCAGTATTTCATCTGGTACGGGTTCTATTTCTGGGGAGTAGAGGCTGCTCTGCTTGCCGTCATAAAAGTCTTTCTTGAACTTCCATTCAAGCTTCATGTTCATCTTCTGTTCTTCCGTAAGCTCTGTTTCGTAATTGCTAATACTCTTCTGAATGATACCAAGTGCAAACCTCGTAGTCTGTGCTAAACGTTGTGCTTGTCTCTTAGACATGTCATACCCGTACTCAACCTGCTTTACAGTTTCAGTTGTGATTTCTCTGAGCATCAGTGTCTTGTACACAGCTTTGGGGCTTGCATTTAGTTTTCCATTGGAAGTGCCCGCAACAATGTAAAGGGCTGTGTAAACAGCGTCCTGAACAAAGGCGGGTAGTTTATATTTCACGTCCGGCTCTAGGTTGTGAAACCTATGCTGTATCAACCAGTCTGAAACTATTTGGTTTTCAGTTTTCTTCGGTGTTTTCATTTAACCCCTTTTCTTTCATTTTATAGATCACCTCCTGTACATAATCCTCCTACATCAATTCCCGTACCGTTGCACTCAGGACAAGCATCCCTATTCCAACAGCAGCCATCTCCGCATTCTGGGTATGTGTAAGTACCTATCATCCAATCTTCAATCTTATTATGGTCTTCGTTGTGCCAGTCAGTTTCACACATGAAGCATGGCGTATCTCCAGGTTTCCACTTATTCATACAAACCTCTCCTCCCCTGTCTCCAACCTTCGTTTAGTTTCCTTCCAATCCTCATAGGCTTGCATTGGTGTATCACCATCTCCGCAGAAGTATTCACTGTTTTCAACATGCAGGTTGTCACAAATCCACCCTATGTGCTCAAGGTTCTTTCCCCATCGATACATGTAGATGTGCGGTTTGGTTTCTTGAACAGCAGGTCTGTACTTGTCAAAATACTCTTCGTAGCTCATGCCAGATTTATGAAACAACTCCCTTGCATTATCACAATGCTGGCAATCACATCCCATATTCCAATCCCACACTTCTTTAGCGTGTAGCATTACAAACTCTCCCACTCCGTCCAATCGTTCTTCTTTCCGTCCCACAGCGGTGAATTTATTCGCCACCATATAGAGCCATCATCCATCCTTTCTGTTTCTATTTTAATTTCATAGGAAGCTATGGACTGCTTAGGGGTCATCGAGCCGATGTCGGTCTTTTGTTTGAATTGAACAACATTCGGACCTACAGGTGCTTTAGGTCTTACAACATCTTCAGGCATTGGTTGTGGTTGTTTACTTGTCATCTTTATCTCCTTTCCTCCACCAAAGCTCTGCAACCAAACAGATTACAACTACTGTGCTTAGAATAAGTATACTAGTGGTCATTTACCCTCTCCCATTTCGAGTATTCTTTATTTCCAACAAATTTAAATCTAATCCACCAGCTCCCATCTTCTAAGTGCTTGTGCTGGAATTCTATTTTAAACTCTCCTATTGCTGTTGTATAGCTCCTTTTAAAAGGAAGGACATTGCTAACAGTCATTGTAGTCAAACACCTCATCCATGAGCTTACTCAGGTCTTGTACATACATTTCAAGTGTAGTTACCTTGATTGCACCAAGAGGAAGATTCTTTGGTAGTTCTTCTGCATAGTTATTCCTGACCTTAGCCTGCATGTCGTTGTGCAGGCTTACAAGGGTTAGTAATTGTCTGTGTGTAATTTTCAAATCTTTCATATCACAACCCTCCTATACCTCAAACAACTCTCAAACACTTTCCTCTCCACCTCCTTCACTTGCTCTTCACTCCATTTCCTTCCTTGAGCTTCATAGTTCACAAGAGTAATCAGCATAGCTTCTTCACGACAGGTTGTCAATGCGTCCCTGATATTCTTCATGTAAACGAAGTCTTTATATCTTGGTGATTCGTACTCTGTACTCATATAAGGTAACTGAGTAAAATTGCTGCACCCATTCAAATTAGGAATAACAACCACAAGAAAGAAAAGGATGAGAGGCTTCATGATGGGTTACCTATGGGTATTTGTGGTAGATCTCAACAGGTTCATCACTAGGTGCGTGGGACAGTATGTAAAAATCCAAACCATCTTGAGCCTCCTTCAGTGTGTTGAAATGGCAATGCAAAGCAGGAATCCAAAACCCCCTCCATTCTCGCTCTGTGTAGAACCTACTGTACGTTCCATAATTTACTTCTCGAATTCGAGTTTCCATCACTCCCTCCAGAGCTTATTGATAATTTCGTCTTTAATATCTTGTGGAATATCTTTACACGTCTGTACAACAAATGAAGCATGTCTCAGGGCTGCTGCATATTGAGAATCTGCGTGATTTGTAGCTTCGCGAATCTTCATTTCGTATTGTCTGCGTTCTGATGGAAGAAGTGGGAGGTCATTCATTTTCTTTATCTTCTCGTGCAACTATTTCTTCATATTCTTTAAGCTTTTCCCAAGCAGCATCAAAGCTGTCTAGGACAACATTACAAGCACAAGCTTGTGCATAGCTCGTGTCTACATCAAGCATTAGATGATAAAGTTGCAGGTGGATTTCTGACATCCTTCGTGTGAATTCGTCAGTGTGTCCTTCGTTGTTTGGTTCCATTACTCAACCTCCTTCAGAAAGATATCTACATACTCCTCACGCAGAAAGCATATAATATTCGACTGACACACGGTTGCATGCTTCTTCTTGCTGTATTGCAATTTTACAGTTTGTACAATCTTTGAATAATAAGCTTTGTTGAATGTATAGGCATCAACATTCCAAGGCTCCCGGTATCGTTTACCATGCCAATCCAGAAAGCTATTATTGTGCCACTTCACTGCTGAGTTAAAAGAAACAAAAGAACGGTGTTTATTCTTTGGGTTCTCCGACCAGAAGTAGCAATAAAAGCCGTGGTCGCCATATTCATAGTCAAGAGCCTGCATGAAGTTGATAAGGCTTTTGAGTTGGATGTGTTTGGTGTCGATTGTATTCACTTACTCGTCCTCCTGAACATTCATACGGAATTCTACCACTTCTTTGAATACTTCCACAAAAGCATCCCAGCCAGGTGCCTGCCAGTACCAATCATTATCGTCTGGGTCTTTAATGGTGCCTGACCAAAAGTCAATACACAGAGACAGTTCGTAAGCTTTATTCAGGATTTCTTCGTTTGTCATTTGTTTTCCTCCTTAAGAAAGATTTCCACTGTCAATCGGTTCTGGACTATCAAAATACATATTGAGCTTCTGTGCCTCTTCTACTAAAAGCTCTTGTGCAGTGAAAGCTATCAGCTTCTTAATGTCTTGTAAAGCTAAATTAATCTCTTTACTGCTGTGCAGCTTGAAATGCCATGTTGGTTGGTATGCACTCCAATTTTGCAACTCTGCCTGAATCTTAAGAAGAGCTTCATAGCGTTCATGTACTGTTTTCATTTCCTCTGTGCCTCATATTTCATCGCCCGAACATCAGTTGAAATCTTTTTCATGTCCATGCGCTGGCTTAGCTGACAGAAATAAATCACTAGCACTAGTACCCAAATGTTAATCTTGGACGCATCCACCCTTCACCTCCATATTAGCAATAATCTCAAGCAGGCATTCAACCTCAAGTATAGCTTGGTTAATAAGGCTATTTTCTTCTATTCCCAAAGCTTTAGCAATCTTATTCATGCGCTTTTGTACTTTATCAAGGTCTTTGTGTAAAAGCTGTATTTGCCGAATGGCTTGTTGTTTATTCATTCTTCATGCACCACCTCAAAAGGCTTCCTACCTCGGTTTGCTTGATGACGAAGGATTACACGTTTGGCCTCTTCAATAGTGCCACATTTAATCTTTGTCTGCCAATAATCTTCCTCAATGGTGCACCAGATAAATAGAATCCTTACTTGCGGTTCAAATTTACCGTCTCGTTTAATGACCCGATACTTCATCTTTAACCCCCTCTAATTCGTTAATCCTCTTAAACCCCTCCAACACATAGGCTGCTGTTCGTGTAACGAAGCGTTGTTCCTTTCCAATCAAGATATACTTCCTACCAGAAGTTGTCAAGGCGTATCCCTCTCCTTTCTCTACAATAGCTGTAGACACCCTTGCATAATCCCAATATTCATGCCCTGTTACATGCTCAGAGACATTTCCTTCCTTGTCAATAAGCTTTACTATTTTCCAATTGAATACTTCTACTTCAGGTTCTGTTTGTACATCTGGTGTTGAAACGATCATTTATTCCTTTCCTCATTCTTTTCGTAGTTTGTGCATTTCACTTCTTTCAAACCATCTTCCTTAAACACCCCAATGACTTGCATCTTTGTGAAGTCTAGATGATTGCATTTACGGTGTACGTGCTGGCATTCAATACACATGTAGCCTCTTGGGATGTGGGTGCATTTGGTCATCCCTCTTCCCTCAGATTTCCATTTTCATCAAAATAAACAGACTTGATATCAAACTGCAATTCGCCTGAACGAACCTTGTCCAGATACTCCTTAGCCCAAAGCCGAGCAGCTTCCATTTCTTCTGGATGTTCTGCTTCCATCTCATCTACAAATTTATTCCACTCTTCTCCACCAACAATCATCCCCTATCTCCTTTCTTCCATTGTCCAGCACTACGCCAGTAAAGTTCAGTTAGCTTCTTATGCTTCTTTACAGCTTTTGGAATCTTACCTTTTGGATTCCTATACCAACCTACAATTTGCTTGAGATGCTTCTTCCAAAGCAGGGACAGTTCGTTGTGGATATTGTCGAAGTATTTTCCGTATTTAGACATTTAGTTGCCCCAAAATCAAATGAGAAATTGCAATTTCATCGGGGTCAGTAAGACGAGCATTGCAGGGACCATAGTGCTGACTGAAACGATAGTTGTCGCCTTCAACCCAAATACCTAATGTGCTACTGCGTTTGCCATCTTTCTTGACAGAATACACCAAGTATTTATTTTCTGCAACGTAATCCGTATAACCGCCCACACAATGGTGCATCGCCTCACCCTCTTCACGAACACTGAGAGGACTGGAACACAGTTCTGCAACGTACTCGCCGCTTTCAACATTGTTTACCTTGAAATCTTCAAGGTGTTCGAACGGTTTAGGAGAATATTTCTTCAGCATAGTAAGATGGGTGAATTCTTCATGCTTACTCTGCATCTTTTCATAAGACCAACTGGTGGAGAATTGGCGTCCAACACTACTAGCCATTCGTTTAGTATCATGAAAAATATTCACAGCTTTGTTGAGTTCATAATGCACTTTCTTGTCATTCTTGTATTGATTATAAATTCCTTGATCAAGAATCCATTTCCCGCACTCATTCCAGGGAATATTAATCATGCTTCCTTTCTTGAGAATGTGTGAGGGGAAATCAACAGCATATTTTAGTTTTTCGCTTGAGTTATGATTGAGACTCTTCATCAGATATTTGTTACGAGTCATAGACTGTCGAGTCATTTTCTTCCAAATAGACTTACCGAGCTTTTCCTTAAGCTCCTGCGGAGTAAGTCCGCTCATGGCAACTAGAGGGACAATGTTTTCAATACCATCTTTCTCACACTGTTGAATTTTATTTAGATTCTTCCAAATAGTTGTAACTGCTGAGTTATTAACCTTTCCGCTGTAATTGAAAGCATAGCGCATTACGTACTTTTCAATAGGCTCAATCCAAAGTTTCCGCATAGAGGCATTAAAACACCTCTTGAAGTTGCTCGGTGTAATGCCAAACTTATCTGTGAACTCTTTGTAGAGTTCTTTTGGTTTACCGTAAGTGCGAGCGTTCATTACAGACAGAGAATCACTTACGGTTTTAATAGTATGGTAAAACTTAAAGTCTTTGCCAGCGAAGCTGATCACTTTGTTTTCTACGTCAATGACAAACTCATGTTTAAATTCCATATTTCCTCCAGATAAAAGAAAACCCTTTGTGAAACGAATTGTCTCAGCAAAGGGCTCGTAGGTCAATCATTTTCTTCATAAATTTTTATACTGATACCAAGCTCTTCTGATAGAGCTAGTACATCATCAGTTTTCCAACGTGATTTGAAATCTTCACCACCATCCAAACATACAACCTTAGTAAGCTTCCTTTGCTTCATTTTACACAAGCAGGAACTGCATGGTGGGTGGGTTATATAGATTGTGCAGCCTTCAAAATATGTACGATTAGCAAACGACATGCAGTTATCTTCGCTGTGCAGGGTGTGTGCATATTTGAAGGTGCGGTCTTCTAGTCTACTTTCTGAATCATTCATGCCTCTAGGAAACCCGTTAAAACCAAAGGATACAGGGTTTCCGTTTTCATCGATAATACACCCACCAACTTTTGTACTTGGGTCTTTAGACCAAGAGGCCACAAGTTTAGCCAGGTCGAGGTAGCGTTTGTCCCATTTGTTCATTCCTTGACCAGCCTCGCCAACCTATCTTCCAGAGTAGCTCTTAGTTTGCTTGTAAGATCGTTTCGCTTCAGTATCTCTTTAATCTTTTTAGACTTCCTATGTATAACCTCTTCCTTAGTCAGTGTTGCTGTCTTACTTGTGAATAGTTGGTTAACATCGTTTGGTACGAATAGACAAGTCTCAGGAGAGTAGGCCGTGTTGCCTTCAACAATCAAATCTTTATCCAAACTCCAGAATTTCCCATTCGGGTCTTTATTAGAGTATCCTTCTTGTTCTTGACACCAACCAGCGAACTGCTGGAAATCTTTAAATTTATTTTCGCTTTTAATATAGCTAGGACGATCTTTAAGAATATACCCATCAGAACACCGTCCATTTACCTTAACCCACAGTTTGAAACTTCTCGTCCAATACTGAACGTATTCTGTTTCAGTTGTTACGGTGTAGGTTGAAATCCACTGTCCGTCTTGCCCCTTCATATCAGGTACATTGTAAACACTTCTAACTTTCTTCCTCATATCACTCCCACCATGAAAATACTTTGCGTTCAAACATCTTTGCAATCAATTTAACATCATTTCTTCGTTGCATTTGAACAAGTTTATAAAAAGATTTTGCTTTCCTGTTAGGAAGCGTATTTGGCTTTTGTACAAACTCCCCACCAAAAATACCTTTCCCATTGAAAATGGACTCCTGTTTGTCTTCATCATACTGATCTTCACGGACACGTCTTAGCAACTCAGCCCAAATCAGAAGTTCTTTCGCTGTTTGATCTGCTTTCATCAGATGACCATGATTCTTGTGGCATTCGTGCATATCTCGTGCAGCAGTTTCCATTAGATGCAGAAGACCAGAGTAGTCCCAGTTTCGGTATTGCCACAGCGCCTTCCGATACACAAACACATTCCTAACAAACCTTGGAAGGTCGTAGCGAATCAGATCAATGAATTTCTTTAGTTTGTATTTCACGTCTCCTCCTATACGTTTAGGACAACTAAAGAAACGAAGTCTAGGCCATCGCCGTCTGAGTATTTGTCTTCAAGGTCAGTAAGATTGTTCTCATTTAGAAGCTCCCAACTTTCAGTGAGAGAATCATATACACCCTCATCAATTGAAACTCCGCGAATACTATACCCGCCATCGAACCCCGAGTTAAACACCACTTCTGCTTCAGGGTCGTATTTTAGAAAATCTTTTACCTTCATTTGTTCTCCTTGTAATACTCTTCTCGTGTCTTTCCAGTGTATGCCATCCACATTTCGTTGTCCAAGTCATCATAAATCGATTTCTGACTTTGCGTAATTCCTACATACTTATTAAAGATTCGCTCTTGTCGTTCATCAAAGTGCTGAGGCATTTCTTTGATTTTCCCGTAGACATACTTCCGTGCTGCTTCTACAGCTTGTTTATATCGCAGTTTACTTGGTGACATCTTACCCCCTTAAATTGTTTTCTTCAAGTGACTTGCAAATCCTTTGCGGCTGTTTGAACCAGTACACGTATAATCTCCACTTCCCGTACTCATCTTAGCCGTTCTCACAACATATTTGCCATCATAATGTTCTTTGATGTATTCCACAACCTTTTTCATGTCTCTTGTGTGGACATAAATATACTGTCCCAAGCCGTTGACAAAATAGTATTTCGAGGGGTGCTGAAAAGTGAAACCTCCTTCTTCATCATAATCCTCAATCTGTTCTGCTTCTACAATAGTCACTTTCAGTTCACTCATCACAACCCCTCAAAAAGCCCAAAGTTTCCCTACAGTATGAAAAGCAACACCGTCCTTCCGTGGCTCTCCTTCAGCTACATAGTATTTTACGTATGTACTGTCTTTTTCATTTTTGCATTGTACGTGGCAGTACAAGAAGTCTTCTACGACAAAACTTTGAATAGGTTGTTTAATTTTATTACCTTCTCGATAGTAGGCTGAAGCAGTGAGAGCTTCTGGGTGGAGCATCATTCGCTGATAGCAATTAGGCGAGATTTGGGTTTTCAATTTCACTTGTAAGTCTCCTTAATCCAGCGTTTAACAAAACGACTCTCGCGAAAAGTCATTACATTGACAAAGAATTCCCACATACTTGCAGTAGTCTCTTTACCATAAGAGTTTCGGAAACAAATGATATTACAATCTGTGTAGAAATACCAACCTGTTCCTTTGTGCTTAAAGGATTCAATTCCTGTACCCGCATCTTCTAGAATCCATTCACAAGGATTTTTAAGAAGTTTTACGATGTCTTTGTATCGATCAACTTTCAATAGGTTGTTTACGTAGCTCATTTGTTTCTCCTTTAATTCAGATGCTGCCTATATTAGCACAGCATCTTTCGTTGTCAATTGAATTTATTAATCTGCTTTAGCGTCTTGACGTTCAAGATAGTCGCTTAGTTCCTTGTTTTCGTCAAGGGGTGCTGGTTTCTTTTTGGAGGAGGCTTTCTTGGGCTTTTCGACAAGTTCGTATTTCTTGAGGATTTTGTCAAGGCCCTTCTGAACACCCTCAGCCACAGCATCACTAATTACGTCTTCTAGGCTGAACGGTTTGGCGTCTTCATCTTCCTCGTGAATGCCACACTCTTGACAGTCTGGATTACCACAACCTTGTTGCTCTGCTCGCACCTCTTGATAATTTTCAAGACGTTCACGAAGTTCCTCAGCTTCGATCCACATGTCTTGACCTTTTCCTACAAGACGAATTTCTTCTTCATCAAGGAATCCATCATACATTTCATGAAGAAACTTATCAATACGTTTATCCATAAATTGTACTTGAGAGCGGATTTCACTATCTTTGCCCCAAGTGCCCCAAGATGCGGTGTGTACAAAGAAGTATGCAAAGTCGCCAAGCATCCAATTCTGACAAGCCAATGCGATCCCGGTTGCCATACTTCCACACTGTTCATGAATGTGTGCAGTAACGGGAGCACGGCAGGATTTAATACCGTTGATCAGCATCAGACCTGCATCTAGGCGGCCGCCTGGACTTGAAATTACAACCCGTACATCGTCCCATTCATTGGCTGCCTCAAGAGCTTCCATGTGATCACGATATTCAGAGGGAGCACCAATTACATCATCGAGGTACAGAGTATAAATTTTGGTTGGAAAACTCCGTTCACGGACTGCTCCAGTGGATGGCATGAACATTTCTTCAATTTTAATTTCGTTACTCATATGTTACCCCTTAAACTTCAAAAGTGATAAGTGCGTAGTAAGCACGTTCGTCTAAACGATCTTTATATTCTTCGGCTTTCTCCCTTACAAGATTTTCTTTAAATTCTTTGTAAACAGCAAAAGCTTCTTCGGGGCATTTGTACCGGCCAAGGTTCTTATTCTTTCCGTTGATTGCACAAGAAACGATGTATTTCTGACAACCGTTTTGGAAGGAAATACCGGCAGGGACATTCTTACCGTCTTTGATTTGTGTAACTACTAAAGAATTAATTTCTTTTGGTACAAACACACAAGTCTCTGGAGAATACACCTTGTTTCCTTTAAATAGAATGTCCTTATCTAGAACAAAGCCTTCCTTAAAGCCTACTTGCCAATTACACCATTCTCCAAACTCCTGATAACTATGAAACTGAGGGTCCACACTGCAACCAATGTATGTTGGAAAACGTTCATGGTACTTTGGATAATAACAACGAGTCATCATATTCGTCCAGTTTTGATACTCTCGTTTATGTGGACCCTCTAAACTTCCGATATAAGGACCATACCCAATAAAACCAACACCTCGGCAAGTTGGTAGATTTTTATCTTTAGCCATTCCTATTACTTTTCTCCTGATCTTTCATCAAACCAATCGCAATATCTTTGACCAACCCTCCCCGGATAATATCTTCGGGATCAGAAAAGTCAATAATCGCTACACCTTTCAAATTATGCCGCTGAGCGAAGGACATAAACCACTCAAGACCGGACTCACCGTTAATATCCTTTTGTCGGATGTCCCCGCAGAGTACCAATTTGCAATTATCAGAAACTCGCGTAACAATGCTTTGCATCTCCTCCCGCGTAGACTGCTGGGCTTCGTCCAAAATCAGATAACTTTTCTGATCAAAGCTACGACCACGGATGGACTCGACTTCCTGCACTTCGATTTCACCTTTCAGGCCATCTTTCAGTGCAACTTCAAAAGCACCATCGCCGATACGTTGTTTAATGGTGTCCAATACGTTGCGAACGTAAGGATAGAGCTTCTCTAAACTACTGCCGGGTTTAAAGCCTGAAGTGCGGCCCGTCTGTACGTATGGTCGGGCAACAATAATCTTTTCAATTTCATTTCTACGGAACTTGTCAGCTGCAACTACAGCAGCGCAGAAGGTTTTGCCCGTGCCATGCAGACCTAGGCATACAATGGCTTGTACTTCAGGATCATTCAGCAGACGGAAATATTCTTTCTGCTTTGTAGTCTTAGCCGTAATTGGTGGCGGGTTATTACGATCCTCCGCGTATTTTTCTTTAACCTCCGGTTTACCTCCAGTTTTATTCTTCCTCGACCGAATGCGAGGAACCTCAACCTCTTGTCCATCCATTACCACTACAAAATTCCTCTGGCCAGCACCCATAATTTAAATCTCCATACAATTTTAAAAATGAAGGTTAGAAACACCTTCGCTAACCGCCAACATCAGCACCAATCAATTAATCTTCCCTCCTTCGTTTTGTTGTAATGTGAAATCTAAAAGATCAGACAAATCACGAGTGCAAGCAAGCGCGGCTGATTGAATAGCTTTATCATATCGCCTCACCTCTTCACTCCTAATCATCTTATCCACCCTATCAAATTCATCAGGACTTATGTGCTGATACAGCTCTTCAACGAATTTCCTACTCACTCTTGAGAAATCGCACTGATGAATCAAGTCTATCACTTCTGGTAGGTCTGCGTAAAGTTGTAAAAGACTGTTCTTTAAAATGTCTTGTGCTCTCATACTAAACCTATATTTTCAGCCGTGTAAAGCCCATTATCCTTCAAAGCCCTACTCATCGCTTTATTCTCCCTCTGAAGACTAGTCTTATCATTCTTCAAAGCTTGCACAAGAAACACAAGAGCTTTCTCAAATGGAAGTTCATTTAGATTCTTTTGAAGAAGGACTTGCAATAGCGTGCCGTCTTCTTGATTAGGATCAAGCTTTTGAATCCAAGCTATTTGGTCCTTATTCATCAACAATCTCCACAATTGTTTTACGGACAACATTAACGAGTTTTGCAGTTGAAAGTTCTTTAATCAACCAACTCCCCGCATAAGTCACATCCGTTGGTTTCTTGCAATATTTAGGGTCATGGATTGGTGCAGATTCAGGGTCAGTCCAGCCGTATTCAGTGGAACGCCCATCGGCATAAACGCAACCCCAAGCTTTTCCATTCTTCATAACCATGACACCCTCTTCAATCTTCATTACCCTTCTCCTCCTGACTCATTAGAATATGTTTTACCAGCAATTCACGATCACGTCCAGTTTTTCCGTGAATCTTGGCGATACGTTTCACTTCCTCCCAACTGAAATCGTCAAGTTGCTCACGAGAATACTTAATCCCTTTAGGGTGATTCCGATCAATTGCAACAATCCGTTTTACAGAAAGGGTATCCCAGTAAAGAGTGTTCTCTTGGATTTCATACCCTGCAAGAATGGCTGATTGCAGATTTAAGAGAAAAGCCATGGCGTCATACGACTGAATAGTGAGAATGTATTCATCGTATTCTGCTATCCCCTCCCCCTCCTGCTTAGGATACATCTTGATATCGAAAAGCGGCCAACAAGAGATGTACCCTTCATTGCTTGGGACAACACGCCAGCCTTCTTGGATGGCAGCGATTAATTTTTTAACAAAGGTGTGGATATTTGACTCCAGAATTTGCATTTTTACTCCTTATGCTTTCCAATCTTCAGAAATACGAGCCCACTCAGACTCTGCCAGTTTTTCTTTGTGCCGCTTGTTTTCAGGATTCATGAATTCACAGCTACCGCCATAGTAGCCGTTGCTTGAATTTCGGAAAATGATATCACACGACTCGGCAGAACCATAGCTGTAATTATTTTGACGTTCTACAACAATCTGATAACCATAAACCTCATCATATTCCTGACGAGTGCGGCCATCACTGTTTGCCATTTTCGTAACAAAGTCAGGAATTTCCAATTCAACAACTTCTGCAACCTTTCGACCACAGAAGAAACGATAGCTGAACAGGATATCAGCAAACCAAGTCTCTGAACAGCAATCCCCTTCAGCTATATAGCACAGGTCGCCAATGTCTGTCACAAAACGGATAATTGATTGGTCTTCATTTACGTAGATTTCTTTAATTACGTTACCAACTAGTTCTTTCATATCATTTCTCCTTCATTTTCTCAATACGTTCTCTAATTTCTTCAAGCTTGTCAAGAAGATTCAACTCTGTCTTCGTCAACACCTCTTGTTTCGACCACAATTTGTCGATGAGTAGAATCATAACGCTAATGTCATCAGCCGTCAAGATGGATTCATTCTTTTTCATTAAAATAATCCTCCAGCACCAACCCTTGAGCTGCGAATGCAGGCCAATCGGGGTTATCCTTAGCAAAGCTGCTGAATTTATTATAGCCGTTATTCTCTTTCCACCAATCTGCTTCTTTCCCTAGATGATTCAGGAGACGTTTAATGTATTTGGTTTCACTACAAGGAATGTGTTTAGCTGCCAGACGAAAGCCTACTTGACTTGCAAGCTCCCTCCAATGACCTTCATCCAAGAAATCATTCTTCAGATGTTCACCGGCCTTTTTCTTCTCCTCACGAGAAATGCGAGCTTTCTCATACATTTCTTTTCGTTGTTCTTCCGTTAGATTTGCAACACTGAACTTAACGGACGAATCCGTATTCAAATTTTCCACTATCATTTCTCCCGCATAACTTTAGGTTTCTGTTTGAAAATAGCCATTATTTAAAACTCTTTCCACGGATTACCAACACAAACCACATTCGGAATCTTTAGTTCATGCCAAAGTCGTACAACTGAAGGACGATCATCAACAACACCTTGCACGTTCCAATGGTCTGCGATGTGGTTCCAGAAAATCTCTTCTTTAATGATTGTGTCCTTCCGCATATCACCTTCTTTACGCATGAACAGATAAGTGAAAGGTACTTGGTTGTCCTTCAACCACTGGTGAGTAAGATCATAGCATGAACCATCTCTGCCGGAAACAACAAGAATTGTGTAGCCTTGTGCTTCATATCCTTTTGCCATGTCTACAATCAACTGCTTTGGACTGTCAAGACCTACTTTATCCCATTCAAAAGGACCACGAACACCTTCCATGCAAGCAAGGGTGCCATCAATATCGAAGATAATAGTCTTTGGTTTATCTTGGTTTGGAGAGTAAGTCTTACGACCAGTGAAGTCAAGCCATTTTTCGTATTGACTATAAATTACATCTCGACCAACACCGTTTGCTCGGTAGGTATCGCGTTTCCAAGTTTCCTCAAGAGCTACAGGGAAGGTATGAATCTCTACTGAGTAGCCGAGTTCTGCAAGAAAGCCTTCCCACATATTCCTTACTTTAGGATTCAGATTGGTGTCTGAAATGATTACGTTCTGCTCTTTAGCCAAGGCATCCATTACCATTTGTTTTTGGATTGCAGTAACTTCGTTCTCTTGACTCTTTTTGAACTTATAGGTTCGCCAATCGGTATTAGGACAAACAATATTGAAACGAATCCAATCTCTGTTAATGTCAATCCAACCTTCTTCTGCGAGCTGCTGTGCAAAGGTGGTCTTTCCCGAAGCGCTGATACCAACAGTAATAATTGCTTTAAGCACTTACCCAATCCTCCAACAGTTTAATTTTATAAGATTCGCGCTGGCCGTGGAATGTT
>RCUJ01001040.1_pt1 | contig 15402 bp, 10 predicted proteins | sample 2166321 | NCBI WGS metagenome assembly RCUJ01 (sample SAMN09932808, study PRJNA488358) | compost metagenome | feature: garden; material: soil; isolation source: compost soil in an enriched community after 118 h of incubation | place: Germany: Experimental Botanical Garden Goettingen | collected... | reverse complement strand
CCGTTAAACAAGTTCTGACCAACCAGTACGGTGTTGAATCGTCCCGCGTTCAGTCTGTTGGCTACGGCGAATCCCGCCCAGTTGCTGACAACAAAACTGACGCTGGTCGCGCTGTAAACCGTCGCGTAGAAGCGCAGGTTGAAGCTCAAGCTAAGTAATTAGCTGCCGCTCTGAGAAAAGCCCGGCTTAGGCCGGGCTTTTCTTTGCCTGCGATTTGGCTTTGCAGCTTTAAAAGATCGCAGCCTTCGGCAGCTCCTACAGGACCAATGCAGATCCAAAGTAGGAGCTGCCGCAGGCTGCGATCTTTTGATCTTCAACAACAGCCGCCACCGCCCCGATCACCAGAATCGCCGGGCTTTTCAATCCAAACGCACACGCATCATCACTCATACTCGCCAGATCACTCCGGCATTCGCGCTGCTCTGGCAACGATGCATTCTCGATCATCGCCACCGGCGTATCCGCCGCCATCCCGCCTGCCAGCAGTTGATCGCGAATCTCCCCCAGCTTGGCCACGCCCATATAAACCACCAGCGTCGTACCCCCCTGTGCCAGCGCCTGCCAGTTCAACTGGCTGTCGTCCTGCGTGTGTGCAGTCACCAGCGTCACCCCGCGCGCCACACCGCGTAACGTCAGCGGAATATCGCACTGCGTCGCCCCGGCCAGCCCGGCGGTAATGCCATTGACCAGTTCCACCTCAACGCCTCTTTCACGCAGCCACTGCGCCTCTTCGCCACCTCGGCCGAAAATGCACGGATCGCCGCCCTTGAGCCGCACCACACACTTGCCATGGCGGGCATAGCGCAGCATCAGCCGATGGATAAACGCTTGCGGTGTCGAACGGCAGCCGCCGCGTTTACCCACTGCAATGATGCGGGCGTCAGGGCAGTGTTCCAGCACCGCGTCGTTGACCAGATCATCGATCAGCACCACATCGGCCTCGCGCAGGGCGCGCACCGCTTTGAGGGTCAGCAGTTCCGGATCACCAGGACCTGCACCCACCAGCCAGACTTTTGCGTTCATGGTGTTTTCCTCATCAGATGACGGCGGCTGGCTGCACGTCGGCAGCCAGTAAGCGTTTTATTTCCGGGACGCACGATCCGCATTGCGTGCCGCAGCCCAGTTGGTTTTTCAAGCCCTGCAGATCCAGGCCTTGGCGAATGCCGGCGCAGACCGCGTTGAGGCTGACGTTCTTGCAGTTGCACAGGGTTTTATCCACAGCCATTTGCGCCCCGACACTGCCCGGCGGCGCACTCATTGGCGCCAATAGCCAGCGCCGCAGTTGCTCATCCGCGCGGCCTTCCAGCCACAACCCTTGCAGCCAATGCTGAGCGAGGGTTTCACCGGCCAATCGGATCGCAGTGATCCGGCCGTTTTCAATGCGCACGCGTTTGCCAATGGCGCGGCGAGGATCGTCATAGGCCAATACCGGGCCGTCGATCAGTGACAGGCATTGGTCGATTTCACCGAGCAATTGCGCATTCGGAGCTTCGCTGCTGGCCGCGCGTATCAGCAATGCCGATCGTTCACGTCCGACAAGGCTGAGACTCACGTAGGAAAATGCCTCACAGAGCGGTCGTAGCGTCTCGAAATGCCGTTGAACATCACCCTCGATCAGTGCGAAAAGTTGCCACGGCAGACTGACCGGCTCGAGGCGCACACCGCTGTGTTTGAGTTCCGGTTGCTTCGACAGCGGATCAAAGTCCGGCAGGGTCAGGCTGTTCACACCGCCCTTGAGAAAACGGTCGCCCCAGTGCATCGGCAGAAACGCTTGCCCCGGACGTACGCTGTCATCGCTGCCAACCGCGACGATTACCGCGCCGCGACGACTTTTAAGGTTGACCAGATCGCCCGGCTGCAAACGATGCCGGCGCATTTCGTCCGGGTGCAGGCTCAACACCGCTTCGCTGACATGCCCGAACAATTGCGCTGCCGTGCCAGTGCGGCTCATACCGTGCCATTGATCGCGCAAGCGGCCAGTGATCAACGTCAGTGGAAAGCGAGCATCGCGCTGCTCTTTGGCGGCGCGATACGGATCGGCAATAAACTGAGCCCGACCGTTGGCCGTAGGAAAAATACCGTCCTCGTACAGTCGTGGCGTTCCTTGCCGCGCTCCGACAGGGAAGGGCCATTGCTGCGGTCCGATCTCGTCGATCAGCGTGTGGCTGATCCCGGACATATCCAGATCCCGTCCACGCGTCAGCCCTTTGAATTCATCGAACAACTGCGCAGGTTGGTTAAACGTAAACAGGCTCGACTCAGCGGGACGCAGACGTTTCTCCAGACGTTGTGCGAAATCTACCGTGATCTCCCAGTCCGGCCGCGCCTCACCCGGTGGGAGGATGGCTTTACGCACGTGGGAAATGCGTCGCTCGGAATTGGTCACCGAGCCTTCTTTCTCGCCCCAACTGGCGGCGGGTAGCAGGAGATCGGCGAATGCAGCGGTTTCGGTGGTGCGAAAGGCTTCTTGCAGAACCACAAACGGGCAGGTCTCAAGCGCTGCTCGCACAGCATGTTGATCCGGCATCGATTGGGCAGGGTTGGTGCAGGCAATCCACAACGCCTTGATCTTGCCGTTGCGCACTTGCTCGAACAGTTCGATGGCACTGAGACCGGTACTTTCCGGCAACCGATCAACGCCCCAATATGCCGCTACTTCGGCGCGATGTTCAGGGTTGGCCGCGTCTCGATGGCCCGGCAACAGATTCGACAAACTGCCCGTTTCGCGCCCGCCCATGGCATTCGGCTGACCGGTGAGGGAGAAAGGTCCTGCACCCGGACGGCCGATTTGCCCGGTGGCTAAATGCAGATTGATCAGCGCGCTGTTCTTCGCGCTGCCAGCGGTGGACTGGTTCAGGCCCATGCACCACAGCGACAGAAAACTCGGCGAGGTGCCCACCCATTCCGCGCATTGCTGCAATTGCTCGACACTGATCCCGCACAGTTGCGAAACCATCTGCGGGGTGTAATCACGGACTAGATTTTTCAAGTCGGCGAGGCCATCGGTGTGCGCCTTGATGAAGTCACGGTCGATCCAGTCTTCCCACAACAACAGATGCAAAATCCCATGAAATAAAGCGACATCTGTGCCCGGCAGAATCGCCAAGTGCAAATCGGCAAGATCGCAGGTGTCGGTGCGCCGTGGATCAATGACGATGACTTTCATCTGCGGGCGGCGGGATTTTGCCTCTTCCAGCCGACGGAAAAGTACCGGATGGGCGTAGGCCATGTTACTGCCGACGATCATCACGCAATCGCTGAGTTCCAGATCCTCATAGCTGCACGGCGGGGCGTCGGCGCCGAGGCTGCGCTTGTAGCCGACCACCGCTGAAGACATGCACAGGCGCGAATTGCTGTCGATGTTGTTGGTCCCGACCAACGCCCGCGCCAGTTTGTTGAAGGCGTAATAGTCCTCGGTCAGCAACTGCCCGGAGATATAGAACGCCACGCTGTCCGGGCCGTGCTCGGCAATGGTCTCGGCGAACACGTTGGCAGCGTGTTCCAGTGCCGTATCCCAATCCGTTCGGCTGCGCGCCAGGCCTTTGCCCAGACGCAGTTCCGGGTACAGCGCGCGGGCTGCCAGGTCGCCGGTCAGGTGCAGGGTCGAGCCTTTGCTGCACAGTTTGCCGAAGTTGGCCGGGTGCGCCGGATCGCCGCTGACGCCGAGGATGCGCTCGCCGTCATGCTCGATCAGCACGCCGCAGCCGACCCCGCAATAGCAGCAGGTGGACGCGGTGATCTGGCGGTCCATCAGCCTGCGTCCCGCAAGGCCAGCATCACTCGGCCATTTTCGACCCGCGCCGGGTGGTGGTGGGCGCAGCCGACGTCCGGGGCCAGGGCTTCGCCGCTTTCCAGGTCGATTTGCCAGTTGTGCAGCGGGCAGGCCACACGCTTGCCGTAGACCAGACCTTGGGACAACGGGCCGCCCTTGTGCGGGCAGCGGTCGTCGAGGGCGAACACTTCGTCGTCGCTGGTACGGAAAATCGCGATGTCTCCCTTTGGCCCGGCGATGATCCGCGAGCCCAGGGCATTGATCTCTTCCAGTGCGCAGATATCCAGCCAGTTCATGCCAGCACCTCCAGGTTTTTCACGGGGATGACGTCGAATTCTTTTTTCAGCTGGGGCTGTTCCAGGCGTTCCTTCCACGGGTCCTGTTCGAACGACAGGGAGAATTGCAGGCGATCGTTGAGCGCCTTGCGCCGCTCCGGATCTTCCAGCACGGCTTTCTTGATGTGTTCCATGCCGACCCGTTGCAGGTAGTGCACGGTGCGTTCGAGGTAGAAGGCTTCTTCGCGGTAGAGCTGCAGGAACGCGCCGTTGTATTCGCGGACTTCCTCGGCGGTTTTCAGCTTGACGAAAAACTCAGCGACCTCGGTTTTGATTCCGCCGTTACCGCCGATGTACATCTCCCAACCGGAGTCGACACCGATAATTCCTACGTCTTTGATCCCCGCTTCCGAGCAGTTGCGTGGGCAACCGGAGACGGCGAGTTTCACTTTGTGCGGCGACCACATGTTGAACAGATCGTGCTCGAGCTCGATGCCCAGTTGTGTCGAGTTTTGCGTGCCGAAGCGGCAGAACTCGCTGCCGACGCAGGTCTTCACGGTACGGATGGATTTGCCGTAGGCATGCCCGGACGGCATGTCGAGGTCTTTCCAGACGCCTGGCAAGTCCTGCTTCTTGATGCCGAGCAAATCGATGCGCTGACCGCCGGTGACCTTGACCATCGGCACGTTGTACTTGTCGGCCACGTCGGCAATCCGCCGCAGTTCCGAAGGATTGGTCACGCCGCCCCACATCCGTGGTACCACCGAATACGTGCCGTCCTTCTGGATGTTGGCGTGTGCACGCTCGTTGATCAGGCGCGATTGCGGATCGTCCTTGGCTTCGCCGGGCCAAGTGGAAATCAGGTAATAGTTGAGGGCTGGGCGGCAGGTTGCGCAGCCGTTCGGCGTGCGCCAATTGAGGTAGCTCATGGTCCCGGCGATGGTCAGCAGATGCTGTTCGCGAATAGCCTGGCGGATCTGGCCGTGGTTGAGATCGCTGCAACCGCAGATGGCTTTTTCGCTTTTCGGTTTGACGTCCGCCGCGCCGCCGACGGTGTTGATCAGGATCTGTTCGACTAGCCCGGCGCACGAGCCGCAGGAGCTGGCCGCTTTGGTATGTTTCTTCACCTCGTCGACGCTGAACAGGCCGTGTTCCTGAATGGCTTTGACGATGGTGCCTTTGCACACGCCGTTGCAACCGCAGACTTCGGCGCTGTCGGCCATGACCATGGCTTTGTCCTGGCCCTGATGTCCTACGTCTCCGAGTGCGTTTTCTCCGAACATGAGGTGATCGCGGATCTCGCCAATGGCGTGATTCTCACGAATCTGCCGGAAATACCAACCGCCATCTGCCGTATCGCCGTACAGACAGGCGCCGACTAGCACGTCATCCTTGATCACCAGTTTTTTGTACACGCCGCCAATCGGGTCGGAGAGGGTGATGGTTTCCGTGCCTTCGCCGCCCATGAAATCGCCGGCAGAAAACAGATCGATGCCGGTGACTTTCAATTTGGTCGAGGTCACCGAACCCTGATAACGGGCGAAACCCAGTTGTGCGAGGTGGTTGGCGCAGACCTTGGCCTGTTCGAACAACGGCGCGACCAGACCGTATGCAATGCCGCGGTGGCTGGCGCACTCGCCGATGGCGTAAATGCGCGGGTCGTAGGTTTGCAGCGTGTCGTTGACCAGAATCCCGCGATTGCACGGGATGCCGGCCTTTTCCGCCAATTCTGTGTTGGGACGAATACCGGCAGCCATTACCACCAGATCGGCGGGGATGATGTCGCCGTTCTTGAACTGCACCGAGCCGACCCGGCCATTGCCTGCGTCGTGCAGCGCCTGAGTCTGTTCGCACAGACGGAAGTGCAGGCCACGGGATTCAAGGGCGTTTTGCAGCAGTTGGCCGCTGGTTTTGTCGAGTTGACGTTCCAGTAACCACTCACCGATGTGCACCACGGTGACGTGCATGCCGCGCAGCATCAGGCCATTGGCGGCTTCGAGACCGAGCAGACCACCACCGATGACCACCGCGTGTTTGTGGGTTTTGGCGGTGTCGATCATGGCTTGGGTGTCGGCGATGTCGCGGTAACCGATCACCCCGTGCAAGGTGTTGCCGGGGATCGGCAGGATGAACGGCGTCGAGCCGGTGGCGATCAGCAGGCGATCGTATTCGGCTTCGGTGCCGTCCTCGGCGATCACCCGGCGTTTGACCCGGTCGATCTCCACCACTTTGCGGTTGAGCAGCAACTTGATGTTGTTTTCCAGGTACCAGTCGAGGTCGTTGAGGACGATCTCTTCGAAGGTCTGCTCACCGGCCAGCACCGGCGACAACAGGATGCGGTTGTAGTTGGTGTGCGGTTCGGCGCCGAAGACCGTGATGTCGTACAGCTCAGTGCTCAGTTTGAGCAGCTCTTCCAGGGTCCGGACCCCGGCCATGCCGTTGCCGATCATCACCAGTTTTAGTTTTTTCATCAGGTTCTCCGGGGAGCTCAGGCCTGCCTCATCAGGGTTCAGGCCATGCTCGACAAATTTTGCGCAAACAAAAAAAGGCGTCCCGCTAGTTGCCTAGCGAGGACGCCTTTGTCCTGGTCCCGTTCTCTCGGGAAGCGCAGCCTTCGTCGTTGAAGGTTGGGCTTTATGTGTGTGTTGGTTGGGTTAATGCAGTGGTTGTGCCAAGTGGGGGAATGGCGTGTTTATTGGGCGGGAGCGGTAATTGACGGGGATTTTTTGCACCGAATCGACGCGGGTTGCTCGTTCGTGGGGCATTCAGGCAGACAGAATTGTTGTGATTGGGCTGACGTCATCGCGAGCAGGCTCACTCCTACAGGGGAACGCATTTCAAATTGTAGGAGTGAGCCTGCTCGCGATGGACGCGATGCGGTGTCAGCCGTGAAACAACAAAACCAGCAGCACCAGATTCCCCAGCAGAGCCACGATCGCCATCGTCCGCCACACCTTCAACGGCTCACGCTCCAATAACGGTCTGGGCCGTACACTCAAACTCCGCCGCTCGCCCTGTTCCAACACCAACAACCATTCCTCAGCCGTTTCAAACCGTTGTTGCGGATCCGCCGCCACACCACGCTCCAGACTCTGCGCCAGCCATTCCGGCAGATCCGGCCGATAGCGACTGGCGCTCACCGGCAGACCAAAGCGCGGTCGCTGAAACGCTTCGATCTCGCCGTAGGGAAAATGCCCGGTGAGCAGGAAATACAGGGTCACGCCGGCCGCATACAAATCCTGCGACACACTTGGCGGATCACCGCGAAATGCTTCCGGGGCGATGTAACTGGGTGTCCCGGGTAGCGTCGACGGCGGGTCTTCGGACAGTCCCGGACAATATGCCAGGCCAAAATCCAGCAGACGCAATTCGCCGTCGTCGCCCACGTGCAGATTTTCCGGTTTGATGTCCCGGTGCAGGATCTGCCGCCGATGCAGCAACCCGACCGCACGCAACAGGCGCTCGGCGATGTCCTGCCACTGTGCCAACGGCAATGGGCCTGACTGTTGAAACAGCTGTGCCAGCGTCGCTCCGGAATATTCCCGCATCACGTAGTACAAATGCTGACGCTGCTGGCAGGCATGGACTTCAGGAAAGTGGCGACCGGCTACGCGTTTCAGAAACCATTCCTCGGACAACAGTGCTTGCCCGGCGTAGGAATCATCGGCGGAACGCGTGGGTAGGGTTTTCAGAAGCCACGTCTGACCTTGTCCATCAAGCACCCGATACAGCAGCGATTGCTGGCTCTGAGCGACAACGTCCAGCACTTGCCAGCCTTCGAACGACTGACCGGGTTTCAACGGTGGCGGCAGTGGCCATTGCTGCAGATGAATCAGCGCATCGCCGATACTGGCCTCACCCAAAGCATCCACCCGCACCAGCAAAGCACTGGCATTGTCCTGGCTCCCCGCCAGATGCGCGGCGTTGACCAGCGTCTGCGCGGCGCTGTGCAGATCCGGCTGATCACGCAGAATCGCCGCAATCGCGGTATCGCCCAGCGTTGACCAGACTCCGTCGCTGAGCAGCACAAAGCTTTCGCCTTCACGCAGTTCGCCGTCGAGAAAATCCAGCACCAGATGTTGATCCAGCCCCAATGCACGCTTGAGCACATGCTGCATGCCCGGCTGATCCCAGACGTGGTCTTCGCTGATTCGCTGCAAGCTGTCGGCGTGCCAGCGATACACCCGGCAATCGCCGACGTGGGCGAGGGTGAAACGCCGACCACGCATGACCAAGGCGCTGACCGTGGTGAGCAACGGTTGCCCACCACCGTTGGCCTGCAACCAGCGGTTTTGCGCGAGCAGCAGGCGATCCAGTGCCTGGGCCACGCTCCAGGTTTCCGGTGTGGCGTAGTAGTCCAGCGCCAAGGCTTGCAAGGTTGAACGCGCGGCCAGTCCGCCATCGGCACACTGGCTGACGCCATCGGCGATAGCGAACAGATAACCCTTGCTCGCCGCCAGCGCCGGCGCGGGCGTGACCAGACGCAAAGCGTCCTGATTCTCCGCGCGCGGGCCGGTGGCGCTGGCTTCGGCAAAGCTCAGTTGCAGGGCCATCGAAGGTTCAGACCCGCGCCGCCGTCACTGCCGCCGAACCCCAGGTGGTTCTCCAGCGACGCTTGACGCCGTGCAGGCCAAACCACGCCAGCACGCCAAGGCTGGCGAACAACCACAACGCCAACTGATAGCTGCCGGTGCTCTGCTTGATCGCGCCCATACCGGCGGCCAAGGCAAAACCGCCGATGCCGCCGGCCATGCCGATCAGCCCGGTCATCACGCCGATCTCCAGACGAAAACGCTGCGGTACCAGTTGGAAAACGGCGCCGTTGCCGGCGCCCAGACCGAGCATGGTGCAGACGAAAAGTGCCAGTGCGGCGTAGGAACTTGGCAGGTTGAAACCGACGGCCGCGATGCAGACGGCAGCGACGGTGTACATCGCCAGCAAGGTGCGGATGCCACCGAAACGGTCAGCCAGGGCGCCACCCAATGGCCGCATCAAACTGCCGCCGAACACGCAGGCTGCGGTGTAGTAGCCAGCGGTCACCGGGCTCAAACCGTACTGATCGTTGAAGTAGCCGGGCAGGGCGCTGGCCAGGCCGATAAAGCCGCCGAAGGTCACGCTGTAAAAAAACATGAACCACCAACTGTCACGGTCGCCCAGGGCTTTGAAGTAGTCAGCCATGGCTTTGGCTTTCGGCCGCTCAGGGGCGTTTTTTGCCAGCCAGGCGAACAGCACCAGGGTCAGAATCAGCGGGATCAGAGCGAAACCGAAGACATTGCTCCAGCCGAACGCGGCGGCGAGCACCGGCGCGAGCAGCGCGGCGAACACCGTGCCGGAGTTGCCCGCACCGGCAATGCCCATGGCTTTGCCCTGATGCTGCGGCGGGTACCACTGCGACGCCAGCGGCAGTGCAACAGCAAACGACGCGCCGGCCATGCCGAGAAACAGGCCGAGTATCAGCGCCTGTTCATAACTGTGGATGCCGAGTTTCCAGGCGCCGAACAGCGCACAGATCACGATGACCTGGCCGATCAGACCGGCGGTTTTCGGCGACAGCCGATCGGCGAGCATGCCCATCACAAAACGCAGCACCGCGCCGGCGAGGATCGGCGTGGCGACGACGAGACCGCGTTGTTGCGTGGTTAGCTGCAGGTCGGCGGCAATCTGCACCGCCAGCGGGCCGAGCAGGTACCAGACCATGAAGCTCAGGTCGAAATACAGGAAGGCTGCGAACAATGTCGGGGTGTGGCCGGATTTCCAGAAGCTTGAATTCATCGCGCACCTCAGCTGAAAAGAGTCTCGAAAGGAGTCATGCAACAGCAGGTGGGGCGCCGCCACGGCCGCACCACCGGCCCCGGGCTGTGGGGCCAAAACGCAAAAACGCCGCTACCTGATGCGCCGGTTGGGCGAACGGGTGAGCGACGTCTTTGTCGTGGGTGGGGCAACCGCCGTTGGTTACCTGTGCGTTTTACTTAGCGAGATTTGTGCCAACAGCCGGAAAATCAAAAGCCCCTTACCCTAGCCCTCCCGAAACGTCGGACCGCCCAGAGGGAGAGGGGACTGACCATGTTGTTCCAACGAATTCAGCGACCTGAAAGACCGAGTCGATTATGGATTCACAGCAGAAATCACAGGTCGGTGTACTTCGTGAGCATCCCCCAATCGGTCCCCTCTCCCTCTGGGAGAGGGCTAGGGTGAGGGGCTCTTAAGCTGTCAGAACACCTCAGCCCAATAACTCACTCATCGCAATAATCTGCTCCGCCACCTGAATCAGCTTCTGCTGCCGGCTCATGGCCTGGCGCCGCATCAGGGTGTACGCCTCTTCCTCATTGCAGTCCTTCATCTTCATCAACAACCCCTTGGCCAGCTCAATACGCTTGCGCTCAGCCAATTGCAGGTCTCGCGCCTGCAACTGCGCTCGCAAGGCCTGATCACTCTCGAATCGTGCCATCGCCACATCGAGAATCGGCTGCAAGCGCTGGGCGTGAATGCCTTCGACGATGTACGCACTGACCCCTGACTTGATCGCCTGGCGCATCACCCCCGGATCATGCTCGTCGGTAAACATCACGATCGGCCGTGGTTGGTCGCGGCTGACCAGCACCACTTGCTCCATGACATCGCGGCTCGGTGACTCGGTATCGATCAGGATCACGTCCGGGCGCACCGTTTCGACGCGCGCGGGCAGGTCGATGGTCAGGCCGGATTCGTCGATCACGTCGAAGCCGGCTTCGGTCAGCGCGGTCTTGAGGCGACCGACTTTTTTCGCGGTGTCGTTGATCAGCAGGATGCGTAACATGGTCGTGGCCTCCTGTCAGCGGCGGGCGAGCAGGGTGGGGGTGTCGGTCATGGCGTGCAGCGCGAAGCTGCGGGCATAGGTCGCGGGGTCCGAACCGTCCCAGACTTTGCCATCGATCAACTGGCTGCTGCGCATTGCCTGGCCCTCGGTACGGATTCCCAATGCGCTGGCCGCGTCCCGGTACAGCGCCAGTTGCTGGACCTGGCGGGCGACCGCCAGATAGTCCGGATCTTCACGCAACAGCCCCCAGCGCCGAAATTGGGTCATGAACCACATGCCGTCGCTCAGGTACGGCACATTCACCTCGCCATTGCCATGGAAGCGCAGCGCGTGCGGGTCCTGCCAGCGATTGCCAAGGCCGTCGGCATAGTCGCCCAGCAAGCGCGGCTCGATGCAGTCCAGCGGCATATCCAGGTAGTCGGGGGCACTCAGCAGTTGCGCGGTGCTGCGGCGATTTTCCGTGCTTTGCTCGATGAAACGACTGGCCTCCAGGATCGCCATCACCAGCGCCCTGGCTGTGTTGGGGTATTGCTCGACGAAGGCGCGGGTGCAGGCGAGGACTTTCTCCGGGTGATCGGGCCACAGGGCTTGGGTGGTTGCCAGGGTGAAACCCAGGTTCTGCTTCACGGCGGCGGCGCTCCAGGGTTCGCCCACGCAAAAGCCGTCGATACGACCGGCCTGCAGGTGCGCGATCATTTGCGGCGGCGGTACCACGACGCTGTCGACATCGTGCAGCGGATGGATACCCTGGCTGGCCAGCCAGTAATACAGCCACATGGCGTGGGTGCCGGTGGGAAAGGTCTGGGCGAAGGTCAGTTTTGGGCGACTTTGGTGCACGTGGCGATCCAGCGCCTCAGGACTGCTCACGCCCAGGCGGTGCAGGCCGTGGGAGAGGTTGATGCTCTGGCCGTTCTGGTTCAGGCCCATGAGCACCGCCATGTCGGTTGCCGCTACGCCACCGATGCCCAGATGCACGGCATACACCAGCCCGTACAGGCTGTGGGCGGCATCCAGTTCGCCGCTGACCAGTTTGTCCCGCAGGCTGGCCCAGGACGCCTGGCGCTTGAGGTTCAGGGTCAGGCCGTAGGGCTGGGCGAAGCCCTGGGTGGCGGCGACCACCACCGAGGCGCAGTCGCTCAGGGCCATGAAGCCGAGATTGATTTCGGTTTTTTCCGGGGCATCGCTGCCATTGACCCAGGCCAGAGGGCCGGCTGATGGTTCGTTCATCGCGTGTTCACCTTGCAAAAAAAACGTCGTCCCGAGTTCTTGCATGAGCAGGCCGGGGACGACGCCATTGTCTTTGCACACATTCGGTCGTTGGCATGGGTGCTGGTGCCCAGAGTGGTGCAAGGCATATGCCATTATCCGTTGATTTGATCACGCGCCTCGCTTGCCACCCCGTTGCCCGGCTATAATCGCCGCCTCAATTCGCCGCCAATCGAGTCAAATCCGCCCATGTACACCCTGGCCCGTCAGCTGTTGTTCAAACTCTCCCCGGAAACCTCCCACGATCTGTCCCTGGACCTGATCGGCGCGGGCGGGCGTCTTGGGCTCAACGGCTTGCTGTGCAAGGCCCCGGCGAAAATGCCGGTGAATGTCATGGGCCTGGAGTTCCCGAACCCGGTGGGCCTGGCCGCCGGTCTGGACAAGAACGGCGCGGCCATCGACGGATTCGCCCAACTGGGTTTCGGTTTTGTCGAAATCGGCACCATCACCCCGCGTCCGCAGCCGGGCAACCCCAAGCCTCGCCTGTTCCGTTTGCCGGAAGCCGAGGCGATCATCAATCGCATGGGCTTCAACAACCTCGGCGTCGATCACCTGCTGGCCCGCGTGGCGGCGGCCAAGTACAAGGGCGTGCTGGGCATCAACATCGGCAAGAACTTCGATACGCCGGTCGAGCGTGCCGTGGACGACTACCTGATCTGCCTGGACAAGGTGTACGCCCACGCCAGCTATGTGACGGTCAACGTCAGTTCGCCGAATACGCCGGGCCTGCGCAGCCTGCAATTCGGCGACTCGCTCAAGCAGTTGCTGGCCGATCTGGCCGAGCGCCGCGCGGAACTGGCCTTGCGTCATGGCAAACATGTACCGCTGGCGATCAAGATCGCGCCGGACATGAGCGACGAAGAAACCGCACAAGTTGCGCAAGCGCTGATCGAAACAGGGATGGATGCCGTCATCGCCACCAACACCACCCTGAGCCGCGTAGGCGTCGAAGGTATGGAGCACGGCGAAGAAGCCGGTGGTCTGTCCGGCGCGCCGGTTCGCGACAAGAGCACCCACACCGTGAAAGTGCTGGCATCGGAGCTGGGTGGTCGCCTGCCGATCATCGCGGCTGGCGGCATTACCGAAGGCAAGCACGCCGCCGAGAAAATCACCGCGGGCGCGAGCCTGGTGCAGATCTATTCAGGCTTCATCTACAAGGGCCCGGCGCTGATTCGCGAGTCCGTAGACGCCATCGCAGCCCTGCGCTGATCCCCTGTAGGAGCGAGCCTGCTCGCGATGGACCCGAGACCACCGCGTGTATCCAGCAAGCACGCGTTATCGTTATCGACCATCGCGAGCAAGCTCGCTCCTACAGGGGGATTGTTTTGGGCCAACGAGCAGGCATAAAAAAGGGCCCCTTCAAAGGAGCCCCTGGGCCGCAGCCCGCCGTCCGGATGGGACGTGCGTGGTTAATTCAGTACAAAATCAGATTGTCGTGTCGGAGTGTTGTGCCCTGTAATTAGCCGACGGCGTGAAGTTCGTTGAGTCTGTGGATTCCCGCAGTGCCGGTCATACCGTCCCAGTTGTCGCCGCGTCCTTCTCGCCAGCCGTTAATCCAGGCTTGACGTACCGACGGTAGAGTAAATGGGCAAAGCTCACGGGATTTGCCACCAACGCCATATTGATATCCGCGCAAAAATGCTCTTTCCAACGGATCACGCTTAAGTCTTCTCATAGGGTGTTGCCCTCACTTGTTGACTGTATGTATCGCGTCGACCTCTATTGAGGTCTGGCAGAAAAACTCTGCCGTTGGGGGCTCGTTGCCGGCGTGACGAGCCAAGGTGTTGGCGTCATTGCGGCGCCAACCTGTATTGAGTTCTAACCAATGCGTCACATCGAGGGAATGATCGTTTTGTCATAAGGACGTAACCGTTCATGTGCTAACGCCATAAGTAACAGAGCGTTTGTAGCGTATTTATTGGCCAAACCCCGGTATGATCGGCTCTGCGCTGGATGATGGGCTTAATCCTTTAGTGAGAATGGCTCCCGTTGCCGGGAAGCACTATTCGACGAAGGGTCGACTTATGACATTTTGTTGCATCAACTTTTTTATCTGTCCTTGCATCTAAGCTCATTTAACCCGAGCAGCAGGGGTGGAACGGCACACCTTCGTGCCACGCGGGCGCTCTTCGAGAAAAGCGCCTGATTGAAAACCGGACCGGCAATGCGTTGCCCGGTCACTCAGCTAAAGGTTCTGGAATTCCCATGTCCGATCGTTTCGAACTCTTCCTCACTTGCCCAAAAGGCCTTGAAGGCCTGCTCATCGAGGAAGCCGTCGGGCTTGGCCTTGAAGAAGCGCGCGAGCACACTTCCGCCGTGCGTGGCATGGCGACCATGGAAACCGCTTATCGCCTGTGCCTCTGGTCGCGTCTGGCCAACCGCGTGTTGCTGGTACTCAAGCGTTTCCCGATGAAAGACGCTGAAGACCTCTACCACGGTGTGCTCGACATCGAGTGGCAGGATCACATGCTCAGCGACGGCACCCTGGCCGTTGAATTCAGCGGCCACGGCTCAGGCATCGACAACACCCACTTCGGTGCCCTGAAAGTCAAAGACGCCATCGTCGACAAACTGCGTACGCCGCAGGGCGACCGTCCGTCGATCGACAAGCTCAACCCGGACCTGCGCATTCACCTGCGTCTGGATCGCGGCGAAGCGATTCTCTCCCTCGACCTGTCCGGCCACAGCCTGCACCAGCGCGGCTATCGCTTGCAGCAGGGCGCTGCACCGCTGAAGGAAAACCTCGCGGCGGCGATCCTGATCCGTTCCGGCTGGCCGCGCATTGCCGCTGAAGGCGGCGCGCTGGCTGACCCGATGTGCGGTGTCGGTACGTTCCTCGTCGAAGCCGGCATGATCGCCGCTGATATGGCGCCGAACCTGCGCCGTGAGCAGTGGGGCTTCACCGCATGGCTCGGTCACGTGCCGGCGCTGTGGAAAAAACTCCATGAAGAAGCCGTTGAGCGTGCCGCTGCCGGTCTGGCCAAGCCACCGCTGTGGATTCGTGGTTATGAAGCTGACCCACGTCTGATTCAGCCAGGCCGCAACAACGTTGAGCGTGCTGGCCTGAGCGAGTGGATCAAGATCTACCAGGGCGAAGTCGCGACCTTCGAGCCGCGTCCGGACCAGAACCAGAAAGGCCTGGTGATCTGCAACCCACCATACGGCGAGCGTCTGGGCGACGAGGCGAGCCTGCTCTACCTCTACCAGAACCTTGGCGAACGCCTGCGTCAGGCTTGCCTCAACTGGGAAGCCGCGGTGTTCACCGGCGCCCCGGACCTGGGCAAGCGCATGGG
>RCUJ01001036.1_pt1 | contig 15443 bp, 10 predicted proteins | sample 2166321 | NCBI WGS metagenome assembly RCUJ01 (sample SAMN09932808, study PRJNA488358) | compost metagenome | feature: garden; material: soil; isolation source: compost soil in an enriched community after 118 h of incubation | place: Germany: Experimental Botanical Garden Goettingen | collected... | reverse complement strand
GGCTCGCCACCAGCAACAGCACCGTGGCGAAAAACAGCACCGCGCGGGTGCCCGGTTCGGTGATGCCGAAACCGAGAATCGTGCGGAAATTGGTGAAGCCGTTGTTGCCGCCAAACCCGGTCTCGTTGCGGAAAAACAGGAGCATGCCGGCGAACGTCAGGGCCTGGGTCATGATCGAGAAATACACGCCTTTGATTCGCGAACGGAAGGCGAAGAAACCGAACACCAGCGCCAGCAATCCCGGCGCCAGCACCACCAGACACATCGCCCAGAGGAAACTGCTGGTTCCGGTCCAGTACCACGGTAATTCGCTCCACGACAGGAAGGTCATGAACGCCGGCAAGCCATCACCGGCGGCCTGACGCATCAGGTACATGCCCATCGCATAACCGCCGAGGGCGAAGAACAGACCGTGGCCCAGTGACAGCAATCCGGCATAGCCCCAGACCAGATCCAGCGCTAACGCGACGATGGCGTAGCAGAGAATTTTGCCGACCAGCGTCAGCGTGTATGCCGAGACCGACAGGGCATTTTCCGCCGGCAACAACGACAGCAGCGGCAAGGCAATCAGCAGCGCGAGGATCACCGCGCCGACCGCGATCGTGATTTTCGGCCCGGCCTTTTGTGTGGCCGTGACTAACAGAGGCTGGTTCATCAGTCGATCACCCGTCCTTTCAGTGCGAAGAGGCCTTGCGGACGTTTCTGGATGAACAGAATGATCAGCGCGAGGATGAGGATCTTGCCGAGCACGGCACCGATCTGCGGTTCGAGAATCTTGTTGGCGATCCCCAGGCCAAACGCCGCCAGCACGCTACCGGCCAACTGACCGACACCGCCGAGCACCACCACCAGGAACGAGTCGATGATGTAGCTCTGGCCGAGGTCCGGGCCGACGTTACCGATCTGGCTCAGCGCCACGCCGCCGAGGCCGGCGATGCCCGAGCCGAGGCCGAAGGCCAGCATGTCCACCCGCCCGGTCGGCACGCCGCAGCAGGCGGCCATGTTGCGGTTCTGGGTGACTGCACGCACGTTCAGGCCCAGGCGAGTCTTGTTCAGCAACAGCCACGTGAGCACCACCACAAACAGGGCAAAGGCAATGATGACGATGCGGTTGTACGGCAGCACGAGGTTAGGCAGCACCTGAATCCCACCCGACAGCCAGGCCGGGTTGGCCACTTCGACGTTCTGTGCGCCGAACACCAGGCGAACCAGTTGAATCAGCATCAGGCTGATGCCCCAGGTGGCGAGCAGGGTTTCCAGCGGACGGCCGTAGAGGTGGCGAATCACCGTGCGCTCCAGCGCCATGCCGATGGCCGCGGTGACGAAAAACGCCACGGGTAGCGCGATCAGCGGATAGAACTCGATGGCCTGCGGGGCGAAGCGCTGGAACATCAGTTGCACCACGTAGGTCGAGTAGGCACCGAGCATCAGCATCTCGCCGTGGGCCATGTTGATCACGCCGAGCAGGCCGAAGGTGATCGCCAGACCGAGTGCGGCGAGCAGCAGTATCGAGCCCAGCGACATACCGCTGAATGCCTGGCCGAGCATCTCGCCTACCAGCAGCTTGCGTTTGACCTGGGCGAGGCTGGTCTCGGCGGCGGTGCGTACGTTGGCGTCAGTTTCGACCCCGGGATCGAGCAGGCCTTCGAGTCGGGTACGGGCCAGTGGATCACCGGTTTCGCCGAGCAGACGCACGGCGGCGAGACGCACGGCCGGATCGGCGTCGACCAGTTGCAGATTGGCCAGGGCCAGGCTGAGGGCTGCGTGGGCGCCTTCATCTTTTTCACCAGCCAGTTGCTGGTCGAGGAATTTCAGCTGCGCGGGTTTGGCGCTTTTCTGCAATTGCTGTGCGGCGGCCAGACGAATTTTGGCGTCGGCCGCGAGCAGCTGATGACTGGCCAGGGCCGTATCGATGAGACCCCGCAGGCGGTTGTTCAGGCGCAGGGTTTTCGGTTGCCCGTCGATGGTCAACTCGCCTTGTTGCAGGGCGTTGATCAATTCGATGCGGGCCGGATCGGGCTGCGCGGCCCAGGCTTCCAGCAGCCTGGCTTGCTGCACGGGATTGGCGGCGACGAAGTCTTCGGCGTCGCCGGCATGGGTGGCCATCGGCAGTAGCAGCGCGAGGGCAAGGATGTAGCGGTAGAGGGCAGTGGGCATGTCATTGGCCTTACGCGATCAATGTGGGAGCGAGCTTGCTCGCGATAGCGGTGGTTCAGTCACAGTGATGCTGAATGTGCCGCCCTCATCGCGAGCAAGGTCCCTCCCACAGGGAATTGTGTCGGCCTCAGGCACCGTGCCTGGAACCGACACCCAGTGACTCAGTTGCTCTTCACCGCATACTCCGGCTTCTTGTCGTTACCCGGGATGAACGGGCTCCACGGCTGGGCGCGGATCGGTCCTTCGGTCTGCCACACCACGTTGAACTGACCGTCGGCCTGGATCTCGCCGATCATCACCGGCTTGTGCAGGTGGTGATTGGTCTTGTCCATGGTCAGCGTGTAACCGGACGGCGCGGCAAAGGTCTGGCCGGCCAGGGCTTCGCGGACTTTGTCGACGTCGGTGGACTTGGCTTTTTCCGCCGCTTGCGCCCACATGTGGATACCGACGTAAGTGGCTTCCATCGGGTCGTTGGTCACCGCCTTGTCGGCGCCCGGCAGGTTGTGTTTCTTGGCGTAGGCTTTCCAGTCATCGACGAACTTCTTGTTCACCGGGTTCTCGACCGATTCGAAGTAGTTCCACGCCGCCAGGTTGCCCACCAGTGGCTTGGTGTCGATGCCGCGCAGTTCTTCTTCGCCGACCGAGAACGCCACGACCGGAACGTCGGTGGCTTTCAGGCCCTGGTTCGCCAGTTCCTTATAGAACGGCACGTTGGAGTCGCCGTTGACGGTGGAGATAACCGCCGTCTTGCCGCCGGCCGAGAACTTCTTGATGTTGGCGACGATGGTCTGGTAGTCGCTGTGACCGAAGGGGGTGTAGACCTCTTCGATGTCCTTGTCGGCAACACCCTTGGCGTGCAGGAACGAGCGCAGGATTTTGTTGGTGGTACGCGGGTAGACGTAGTCGGTGCCGAGCAGGAAGTAGCGCTTGGCGCTGCCGCCTTCTTCGCTCATCAGGTATTCAACGGCAGGGATCGCCTGCTGGTTCGGCGCCGCGCCGGTGTAGAACACGTTCGGCGACATTTCTTCGCCTTCGTATTGCACCGGGTAGAACAGCAAGCCGTTGAGTTCTTCGAACACCGGCAACACCGATTTGCGCGACACGGAAGTCCAGCAACCGAACACCACGGCGACCTTGTCCTGGGTCAGCAACTGACGACCCTTCTCGGCGAACAGCGGCCAGTTCGAGGCAGGGTCGACCACCACCGGCTCGAGCATCTTGCCGTTCACGCCGCCCTTGGCGTTGATCTCGTCGATGGTCATCAGCGCCATGTCTTTCAATGACGTTTCGGAGATCGCCATGGTCCCGGACAACGAATGCAGAATACCGACCTTGATGGTCTCGGCGGCCTGGACAGTCCAGGTCATGCCCATCGCGGCAATGGATGCCGAGAGTGTGAAAGCCTTGATCAAACTGCGACGCTTCATTGTGCGATCTCCATGAACATTTAATTTTTCTGGTTGGCAGATGCGGACGACTGAAGGTGTGTTTTGCAAGGGCTGTGCCCGGTCGGGATCGGGTAGGAAAATGTCGTGTTAGAGCGGTTGTAAGGTGGGGGCGCGCACCAGTAGAGGACATCTGACGGGCGCTGGTGCGTCCGGGCGCGCCAGATTGGGGCGCACTACTGAGCGGGAAGATGAAGATACATAAACGATAAACATGTACCTCGGCTCACGGCGCGTGCAGCAACACACTCATTTGATCGTTATCCCGATTGTTCTTCGCAGGTTTCTATCATGAGTAATAGTTCAGTCCGATCCAGACGTGCCGCAACCGAGTCCCGAAAATCCAGGCTACCTCCCCTGAGTCCGCCGTTTCTGTCAGAGGAGGATGCTGCGTATTGGGTTCATACGCGCATACCGCCAAAGCCGGAAATGGAATATGGCAGCGTGATTTTGCTGCGGCCGGATGGGAAATTCGTGGCCACTTCACCGATACCCGGAGAGGCCACCACCTTTGATTTGAGCACCATCATCGACTTTGATGCGCTGGGAGAGCTGGAGCCGCCCAAGGGGTATCGGTTTGCTGCAAACATTCACAGCCATGCCGCTCTTCACGATGTCGTAGGTGAGGCCTATCCAGAACTGGATGAAATGAACCTGCGACTCTTCATCAACTTCTTCTCCAGTAGCGATTTCATGGGGGATGTGGATGGGCGCGCCTATTTTCGTAGTTCATACCTCTCCGGCCCCGATGGAACATTGCTCAAGTATTCGCCCAGTGGTTCGAAAGCGGAACTCGATTACTACCGTTGGCACGAGGCAGGTGCACGACCAGGGCGTGAGCCGTGGACTCGTGACGTGATGAGCATCATCAATAAGCTTGCATCTGTCGGTGAACTGAAAGTCCTCGTTTCAAGTGCAGACTGGGGGCATTCGGTGGGTGTCGTACCGCCGGACTGGCAACCAGGCCAGGGTTTTTCAACGGGCAGGGTGACCGAATTACCTTTGATGACCCGCATTTGCTCCACTGCGGAGCGGGCGGTACTCGCTGCACTGAAATCAAGAGGTGCACAGGACTCGGGGTTACTGCTGAAGAAGACTGCTGGCAATGAGTATGTCGCGACCCATGCACGCCCGTTCGGGCTCGCGTCATGGGATCCAGCGAAGAACTTTGCGGCGGGTGATGACGGTCAATTACGGTTGCCTGAAGGCTATAGGCTGGAAGGTTTTTACTACGCCTCCCGTCCTGACCCTTCGCGGCTCACTCCTGCTCAGCCGTGGCTCTACGAGAATTTCTTCACGCCACAGGACATTGCTCTGGCCATTTCGTGTCACAAGAGGAGTCAGCAATTGGCTGTGGCCGGTCGACCTTTGTCGCTGTACATGCAGGCCAGCGATGCGTCCATGTTGAAGTACAGCTTCAGCGGCAGCGAGATAGAAGCGGCACTGAGCGTCGAGCATTCCGACGGGTCGATCACCGACGCCGGGGTGCAATCCAGGTTGCTGACTGGAGCATTGTCGCCACGGGAATTTGTCTCGATGCTGATACTGGCGGGCCGGCTTGAGGTGTTGCGGGGCAGCGCGCTCTGGGCACGTTTGGGGAGGGTGGGCCTGGAATGGATACCCTTCGCGAACTTCCCTTGGCCGCCCTTGAGTCAGGCGTTTTTATCCGCCGATGACGCCGTTCGGTATGCCCACGAACAAGTCGGCATTCGCCGTGACCGCCAGTACGCAGGCTATGTATTTCAGCGCAGCGACACACGCTTTGTGGTCACCGAGCCGTTGGAAGGGGATATCGATGTGCTGGACCAGGGGAGACTTTATCCTCGGGATAATCGAGGGCGTCCGGTTTTCCCTGACGACCACGTGGTGCATGCCCGATATGTCTCCCACGTCGCGCTCACGCAGCTTGAGCCGGTCAATATCAGTTCCCGGCAGTGGACGCTCCAGGAGGCGTTACTAAGCCTGCAAATGTTGAGTGTAGAAGAGGTCCGGCAGGTATTGCTCGATAACACCGTTCTGTATTGCTCTGCTGCCATGAACAGTCTGGTCAGGTTTGCACCTTACGCAACCCCGGCTTCGAAGGATCTGGCGCGACGCCTGGGAACACGCGTGCATCCCGGTCCATTGGCTCTAGGTCTGGACAAGGGCAGCAAGCGACCGCAAGACTTCATCAGGGAGCAGGCCGCCGCCGGCTGGCTGTTCAACCTGACGGACAACGAGTTGTGGGGCCATCGCGGCCAAATATTACCGGGCTGGAGCATGTCAGAATCCGCCGGGTCAACCTCCGCAGAACCGACGTCACCCATACCTGCACTCCCTACGCCGTCCCTGCCTCAGCCGTCGCTGCCCCCGTATCCTTCGTCGTCTTCGCCCCGGCCATCTTCTCCTCGGCCTTTGCCATGGAAGCGGCCTGAGTTCGTCATGTACGGTCCTGTCTGTTCTTCGGCGGACGATGCGGCACAGTATCTGTTTGCTGGCGACAGGCGTTTGCACGATGAGAACCGTGCCTGGTTCGGATTCATCCTCAAGCACAAGGATCGGGAGGAATACATCGGCACGGAACTGTTTCCAGTCAGCGGTCAAGACAGCAATCTTTTTCGGCAGGCGTTGGTGTTCGCCTCTCGACGGTCGGCGCCGTGGCATCAATACCCGGAAGGCTTCGACATGTATGGGAGCTTTTATGCGCATCAGAAAGTAGAAGCATCTTCGAGCAGCCCTGAAGACTGGCTGGCGCAGTATTTTGTTTCGCCAGACATCCTGACAACAGCCATGTACTACGGTCGCCGTCGGCCTGTAATCGCTTCAAGCCCCGCCGCGTTTTATCTTGCCACTCGGGACGGTGCTCTGCTCAAGTATACGAGGAGTCAGGCAAGCAAGTTGTTCCATGACGACACGTCTCAGACAACACTCGACTCGATCAAGCGAGGGCTCGCGTCCGGCGAGTGGCTGCCGACGGATTTCGTCCATACGGTCGCTGAAAGCGGCGAACTCTCGGTGTTGCGAACAAGCGCGTGCTGGGATCGGTCAGGAATGGTCAGGCCAACGTGGCAGCCCTACGCGAATCTGCAGCGGCGCTGGCTCGGCCCGGTTTTTCAGAGTGCTGACGATGCCGCAGCGTTTGCCAGATCGAGCTTGCCGCTGGTCACGGACAAACCTTTTGGCGGCGTCATTCTGAAACGCCCCGACGGCCTTTACGTAGCCTCTGCGCCCATCAAGGTGTCGCGGGAGGATTTCGACATCACCGAGATTTTTCCGGATGAAAGCAATGGCGCCGGGGTATTTCCTGCTGGCTGCAGTATCACGGCGCGTTATCGATCCAGAGTGGCCAGGGAGCTGTCGGTCATTTTTTCTCGTATTGAGAAGCAGATCTATCTGAACATGCTGTCTGTCGACACCGTGTACTCATCCTTCAAGCGGCTACCAAGACTGGCATGGGATGAATACCTGTTCGGACCCGACGGTTCGTTGATCCGCTATCAGCCAGGAATATGGGATCGTCTGCGCGCAGATCTCTTGGCAGCTCTGACGGATTACAAAACGCTTCCTGCGTCCCTTGATGGCGATGCGATAAAACAGAACATACGTAGCGCCAAGCTGAAACCGAGTGAATGGGTCGACGCCTTGGCAAAGGCCGGTTACTTGCAAATTGTCATCGGCAGTGAAATCTGGGGTTTGCCCCGCCAGATCAGTCGCTGGGTTCCTTTCTTTGCTGATCTGCAGCCTCTAATGGATTACACCAGAGCCGCGAGCGCACCACTTTGCAGCCCAGTGTTCGTTCAAGCAGATGCTGTTGCCCGGTATGTTCATGAAGTCTCGGTGAGCAGGGACACCCAGACGTTCGGATTCATACTGCGCTCTCGGGATGGCTTGTTCCTCGCCAGCCTGCCCGTTGATGTGCAACGCTCTGGCCTGGCTGTGGATCGAGTATTCGAACAGGCAAGACTGCCTTCAGGGTTTGAACAGGATTCGATTTATCTGCGCGCAGCGCTGCCTCCGCTCGGCGCACGGCCTGACGATATGCGAAATGTCTTTGTACTTCCCAACGATGTTCAGCAAGCCTGCCGACAGGCCAGTACGCCGCGGGGGTACAGACCGATCTATATCTCCTGTGCCGATGACGCATTGTTGAAGCTGCAATTGCATGCGTTTGAACCCGGCGTGTTCTACGACGCTTTCGGGCAGGTTGAGTTGCGCCCCAATGCGTTTGTATCGCGTGAACAGGCAGCGATCGATGAACGTGACATTGCCAGTGGCCGATTCAGATTTAAAGACTACGTGCACCGGATGGCCAAGGCCGGCCGGCTCGACGTGATTGAAACCAGCGATTACTGGTCGCGGCAGGGTCAAGTGGATGAGCATTGGCAACCGCGTATGGCCGATACTTCCAACGAGCAGCGATGGCGAGATAGCCCGGTGCCGGCGCTGGGACCGATTTTTCATCACCCTGACGATGCCGCCCGCTATGCGCAACAACGCACGGACGATTCCGGTCACAGTGAAACCGGCTACGAAGGCGCGATCCTGGCGCGGTCGACCAGCAGTCGATTTGTTCCGCTCGAGCCAATAGTCTGGTCTGCCCATGCCGAGGACCCTGTCCTGCGGATATTTCGCTCGTCGAGTGATCCGACGATCAGTTGGCGCAATCCGGCGGCGCGTTACCCCAATGGCTACACACTCGTGGCCAGCCACCAGTTCCATCTGTCGGGCAATACCACGCTCGCACCGGACACTGATGATGTCAGAGCAAATTTCGCTTCGCCTGCGCGGGTGCATGCGCACACGCATGAACTGAAGAACCAGGGTTTCGACATTCAGGATTATTACTACTCAACGCCGAACCACGTGTTGATCAGGTACACACCCGTTTACTCGCAGGCCGAGAGGGATTTGCTGCTGGCCCGGCCTGTGGATTTCGAAGCGGGGCGCTGGGTCAGCCGGCTGAGTCCGGGCGAGTTTGTTTCACAACTCATGGAACTGGGTGAATTCAGGGTGCTGCTCGCCGGGCATTACTGGCGTCAGACCGGACGAATGGGCGCCGGCTGGAGAGTGCGTCGCCAGCAGCCTGTAACGGAGGGTGGTGCGCGAGTCAGGGACGAGTTGTAACGCTCGAACCAGCGGCAACACGGCAGGAGTGTGCCGCCGTCGGCGGCCACTCCACATTGAGTCGGATTTACGTCGAGGCAGACTCAGGTTGCCGGTCAAAGCGCGATAGCAGCAATCGATCCAGCAACCAGACGACCACCAGCGAAGCCCCCACCAACGGGAACACCACCGCCAGCGCCAACATGATTACCACGCCGGTTTTCCATTTCGGCAAGTCATGACGCAGCGGCGGTACGCCGAATTTGCCCTGTGGCCGGCGCTTCCACCAGATCACCACCCCGCTGACGGCACTGAGCAGAATCATCAGGCAGATCAGCAGCACGACGATCTGGTTGAAGGTGCCGAACATCTTGCCTTCGTGGAGCATCACGCCGATTTCCGTGGCCCGCGCCACAGTGCCGTAATGTTCGAAACGCACATCGGCGAGGACCTTGCCGGTGTACTGATCGACATGCAGGGTCGCATCGTTGCGCGGGTCATCGGCGAACACAGCGATGGTGAACACACCGGTGGCGGTGGTCGGCAGGGTGATGCTGTAGCCCGGCTCGACCTTGCGTTGGGTAGCAATGTTTTGCACGTCTTGCAGGCGGATGGCGGGTGCTGCGGGGCCGGCGTTGCTGGCGCCGTGGTTCATGTGTTCGGCGTGGTCGCCGGACATTGGCATCGGCGTGTTTTCCATCGCCCATGGCACGGTCTGGCGGGTGGCGCTGTTGAGGCTGCGAGCCTCGACGTCGGACTTCGGTACGTTGTCCCACATTGCCGCCGGAAAGACGTTCCACACGGCCGCGTATTGCTGGCCCCAGAAGCCGGTCCAGGTCATGCCGCTGAGCAGCATCACCAGCAGCAGGGAGGCGCCCCAGAATCCGGTGACGGCATGCAAGTCACGCCAAAGCACCCGCCCGCGACTGCTCAGGCGTGGCCACAGAATGCCGGCGGCCTGACCGCGCGGCCACCACAGGAATACCCCGGACACCACCAGCACCACACCCCAACCGGCGGCCAGTTCGATCAGCCGATCGCCGACGGTGCCGATCATCAGCTCGCCGTGAATCGCGCGCGCAATGGCTTGCAGGTTCTTCTTGGCGTCTTGCTCGCCGAGGATGTCGCCTTGGTACGGATCGACAAAAACGTTCAGCTCGTTGCCGTCGTTGAGCACGACGAACTGGGCGCTGCGTTCGGCATTGACCGGTGGCAGGTACTGTTTGATCGTGGCCTGGGGATACGCATCTTTTACCCGCTTGAGCAGGTCGTCGGCCGGGACAGTGTGATGACCGGCCGGCACGTTGAGCAGGCTGCTGTACATCAGCGAATCGAGTTGCGGCTTGAACAGGTAAATGGTGCCGGTCAGGGCCAGCATCACCATGAATGGCGCAACGAACAATCCGGCATAGAAATGCCAGCGCCAGGCCAGGTTGTAGAAATTCACTTTGGGCTGTTTCATCACGTGTGCTCCGCTTGGCTGGATCTTTTAGTTGTTTGTTTTGCGGTTGCTGCGCAACCGACCGCGAGCAGGCTCGCTCCCCTGTAGGAGCGAGCCTGCTCGCGAAGCTTTTAGAAACTCATGTCCACCTTGGTCCAGAGCGTGCGCCCCGGTTCCTTGATGGCTTGCGGGTCATTGGCCGGGTAGCCGAAACCGGCGTTGCCGGCCAGGTTCAAGTGCTCGGCGTAAGCCTTGCCGAACAGGTTGTCGACGCCGCTGCTGACCTTCCAGTTGCTGTTGATCCGATAGGCACCGTTGAGGGAGAACACGCCGAAGCCCGGCGTCTTGTCGAAGTCCTTGCCGACCACGTTGCCCTTGTTCTGGTCGATGCGGTTTTGTGCGGCGACCACTCTCCACAGTGCGCCGGCGCTCCAGTTGTCTTCGCTGTAGGTCAGGCCGAAACGGGCATCCAGCGGCGGCATCTGCGGCAATGCACTGCCATCGCTGCTGTTCTTGCCCCAGGCGTAGGCCAGGGTCGCGTCGGCTTTCCAGTTGTCGGTGAAGTTGTAAGCGGCGCCCAGTTCGCCGCCCATGATTCGCGCGTCGATGTTTTCGGCTTGCGAGGTCGTACCCATCATTGTCGGGGTGTAGTTGAACAGGATGTAATCGCGCACCTGCCCGACGTAAGCCGAGGCCCAGGCTTCGAGGTCTTCGGTCTTGTATTGCAGGCCGAAATCGAGCTGGGTGGTTTTTTCCGGTTTGATCGAGTCGAAGGCATTCACCGAACCGGCGGGGCCGGACTTGGGAGAGAAAAGCTCCCAGTAATCCGGGAACCGCTGGGAGTGACCGAGGCCGGCATACAGGGTGGTCGGGCTGTCGGCCAGGTCATGTTCATAGCGGATGAAACCACTCGGCAGGGTGTCGGCGCGGGTGTCGTCGGCGGTCGGGTTCGGGCGGGTCATCATGCCCGAGCCGGTGGTCTGCCGATAATCCTTGGCCGAGACGCGGTCCAGGCGTGCGCCGCTGATCAGGCGGTCACGGTCGGCGGCGTACCAGGTCAGTTCGCCGAACACACCGTAGTTATGGAAGTCGGCATCCTTGGTGTAGGGCAGGTCCTTGTAGGTGTCGACACCCATGGCACCGCGCTGGCGATGCTCGTTGGTCTGTGCGTCGATGCCGCTGATCAGCTGCACATCAGCCCAGCGCCAGGTGGCCTTGATCCGTGCGCCGAGGGTGCGGCGGTCGACGTTGGAGGCCATGGGGCCGGCCATCATCCCGGTGCCGGACGGCGTGCGCAGGGTGTAGTTGTCCATCACGTGGTCGGCGTAGTTGTAGTAGACCTGCGCCTCGACCTTATCCAGCACCTCGCCGATGTTGGACTGCTCGAAGCGCAGGCCGAGGCTTTCGCGCAGGAACTGCGAACCGTCCATGCCGCGCCCGGCGTAGCGGGCTTCACCATCGCCACGGCCGGCGGTCAGTTCCAGCAAGGTGTCGGTATTCGGCGTCCAGCCGACGGCCATGTCGCCATTCCATTTGTCATAGCGCGACGCCACGGTATCGTTGTTGCCGTCCTGGTAGTCGTCGGAGTGCGCGGTGTTGCCGATGACCCGCACATAACCCGATTGTCCACCGGCGGCAGCGTCCACCAGTTTGTCGAAGCGGCCGTTGGAGCCGGCCAGCACGCTGGCGTTGACCCGTGTGCCGAGTTCGCCGAAGTGCTCCGGCTCGCGGTCGAACAGGATAGTGCCAGCCGAGGAACCCGGTCCCCACAGCACGGTTTGCGGGCCTTTGATCACGGTGAGCTTGTCGTAGGTTTCCGGCGAGATGTAGGAGGTCGGGGCGTCCATGCGGCCCGGGCAGGCACCGAGCATCATGCCGCCGTTGGTGAGGATGTTCAGCCGCGAGCCGAACATGCCGCGCAGCACCGGGTCACCATTGGTGCCGCCATTGCGCACCATGGCAAAGCCGGGGATGGTCTTCAGGTAATCGGCGCCATCGCTGGCCGGCACCGGTTGGCGCGGGTCCTTGGGGTTGGTGACGATGGTCAGGGGCGAGCTGGGCGCAACGGCGGTAATCACCGTCGGGCTCAGTTCTTCACTGTGACCGGCATGATCATCGGCCAGCGCAGAAGGCGCCAGCAATGCACCGCACAGGATGGCGGTGGCGTGTCTGAAACGAACACCGGATTCGTTCAGGGCATAAGAGGCTTGGGCAGGGCTCAAGCACGGGACAGCGGAAAACCTGGACATGACAATTTCCATCGAACAGTCGTAAACGACACGGCCGGCAGCCTGAAGCTGTCCCTGTGGGAGCGGGCTTGCTCGCGAAAGCGGTGTGCCAGACGACATCAACGTTGACTGACACTCCCTCTTCGCGAGCAAGCTCGCTCCCACAGGTCGCTTTGGCTGTCTTGCGGACCGTGTGAAATCAGAAGTGAGTGTTTACGCGACGACGGGCGGGGCGCGGGTGCGGGCGCCGGGGAAGAAGGTTGGCCGGGCATGGCCCTGGCGCGCAGAGGGTGTGGTGAAGGTGTTGACGGGCGGGATGACGAAGTTGGCGAAAGACACGCCACCGGTCAGCGCCGGGCAATTGAACAGCAGGCTGCAATAGCCGCACTTTTCCCATAGCACATGGTGCCCGGGGGCTGGCGGGCAATGCTCGGCGGTGGCTTGCGTGGCATGGTCGGCATGCTCCATCGCCGACATGTCCATGCTCATACCCGCAGGCATGGTCATCGACATGGCGCGCGAATCCATCGGCATCGACTGAGAAATCAGCGGACCGATAAAGATCATCAGCATGGCGAACAGGCTGATCCAGCTGCCGCGTGTCAGGCTCAATGCCTGATTGCGTGACCTGGATGACCTGGCGCTAAGCGGGCGCATGGGCGTATTCAGCGCGGGTGGTTATTGCGCGTGCTTGTGTTCTTGCATGGCGTCCGGCGCCTGCTTCTGCACCGCGACTTCGACCGTCACGTCACCGGACTTCTCGAAGTGCAGCGTCATGGGGAAGCGCTTGCCGTCAGTGAGCAGGCTGCGGTCCTTGAGGCCCAGCAACATCACGTGATAGGCCATGGGTGCGAAAGTGACCTCGCCACCGGCGGGCACTTCCACGCTCGGTACGTGCTGCATTTTCATCATGTCGCCTTGCATCACGTGCTCATGCAATTGCGCTTCGCCCGCAATGGGGGTGTCGACGCTGAGCAGGCGGTCGGCGGTCTTGCCTTGATTGTTGATCACGAAATACGCCGCAACGGTGGGCGCATTGGGCGGCAACTCCTGGGACCACGGATGAGCGATTTCCAGTGTGCCGACCTTGTATTCGTGGGCATTGGCAAAGCAGGCAGGCAGCAGCAACGCAGCCAGAACGATGAGTTTGTTCAACATGGCAATTCTCCGGAACGATTTAAAACGCAGTCAATTGCGAGAAAAAATCACACCAGAGGGGACGCACGGGGGTTGAGACTCGGCCATTGCTGGCGCGGCGACGGGCTTTCGAGGGAGGTGGCGGGCAGGCTTCGGTTGGATTCGAAGAGTGCGAAATACAGCTGTGGCGAATGCCCCGGTAACGCCACCAATGGCGCGGAACCCGAGCAGCACCAGCAATGCTGCATGTTGGAATGATCGTCGCTTTGCGGGGCTTTCTGTTCAAGGTCGCCGATGGAAATCGCCACCATCCTGGTGCCGCTGGAGCTGCAGAAGCTGCCCCACAACAACTGTTCGGCGGATGACTTCGCCGTTTGCGCCATCGCTCCGGACATCGGCATGGCGAGCATGTTGAACAGCACTGCGAAGCAGGCTATCCAGGCAATTGCGAGCCGTTGTCGGGACATGGGACAAAATCCGTTTGGGTGGGCGATCAGGCGCGGGCTATTTAGCCTGATCAGGGCCGATAAGTAAAAAGGCGGCGTGCGGTGTGGTGTCGCAGCAAAAAGACGTCAGCTCAGTGCGCACGTACCGCATGTACTTGTATTTCTACTCCAAGCGTAGCGCGAATTACGGCGAATATTGCAGCCAGGTTGTCCATGCTTGGGTTGCCTTTGGCGGACAACATTCGATGGAGGCTTTTGCTGGGCTTTGCCGTTTCCTTTGCCAGTTCTTCAAAACCAACGGTGGCGTTGATGAGATCGCGCAGGATGATCCGGGCCATTTCGGGTTCGCCGTTAAGAAACAGAGTAGCAGCCTCATCCAACAGTGCCTGGGCGAACTCGGGATCACGTTGGGCACGCTCGGCAATGGTGTGTTTGTAACTTCGGGTGAGCGCCATGACGTTATCTCCGGTGCCGTTCAGTCTTTTTTCGGGATCGAAACTCGGCTATCAGTACTTTCGCTTGTTTGATGTCAGTTTTTTGTGTGGATTTGTCACCGCCACCAAAAAGGATGATCAGGTGTTTCCCTTCTTGAACGAGATAGATTCTATAGCCCGGGCCCCAATTTATCCGGTACTCGCCGAGCCCGTCGAACCACTTGATGTTTGATGTGTTTCCTAACTCAAGGCGCAGCAGCGCGGTGGATACCTTGAGCGCTGCCTGCGCATTCAAGTTGGAAAACCAGTGACTGAAGGGGCTGGTTTCGTTGTCCTGTACGTATTCTTCGAGTGTGATCACAGGCGGCCCTGACGGTAACAAATAGGTTACTTATCATGCAAGCCAATGATCCTGACCTAATGAACGAAGACCGACAACGCGCCAACTGTTTCCTCAGGCGTCAGGAACTCCCGATCAACCCCCGGCAACACCGGCCGCTTCAAGACAATCACCGGCACCCCACGTTCACGTGCGACTTCCAGTTTCGGTTCGGTCGCCGTGCTGCCGCTGTTCTTGCTGATCAGCACGTCGATGTTTCGCCGTTCGAACAACTCGCGTTCATCGTCGATCAGGAAGGGCCCACGTGCGCCAATCACTTCGCAGCGCTCGTTGCCCGGATACACATCCAGTGCGCGCAGGGTCCAGAATTGTTCCGCTGGAATTTCGTCCAGGTGTTGCAGGGGCTCGCGACCGAGGGTGAACAGCGGTCGACGGAAGGGCTTCAGGGCGTCGATCAGTCCGGCCCAATCGCTGACTTCCCGCCAGTCATCACCCGCCTGGGCTTGCCAGGCCGGACGCCGCAGCGCCCAGCAAGGAATGCCGCTCAAGCGCGCGGCGGTCGCGGCGTTCTGGCTGATTTGGGCGGCGTAGGGGTGAGTGGCATCGAGCAGCAGATCGATGCCTTCTTTGCGAATGAATTGCGCCAGACCCTCGGTGCCGCCGTAGCCGCCGACGCGAACCTGGCATTGCAGATCCGTTGGTATCCGACCTACGCCGGCCAGGCTGTAGATGT
>RCUJ01001034.1_pt1 | contig 15454 bp, 18 predicted proteins | sample 2166321 | NCBI WGS metagenome assembly RCUJ01 (sample SAMN09932808, study PRJNA488358) | compost metagenome | feature: garden; material: soil; isolation source: compost soil in an enriched community after 118 h of incubation | place: Germany: Experimental Botanical Garden Goettingen | collected... | reverse complement strand
CTCCAGAGGCCATAGGTGCGCAGGGCGTCGCGGTAGATGCCGAGCAGCTCCTCGGGGCTCGCCTTGGCCAGGGCCGAGAGGGGCTTGTCCGGGTAGGCGACGCTGTCGATGCGGATATTGGCCGGGCCGCTCTGCCAGCAGGCGATTTCCAGCAGGGTCTGGCCCCGGCGCACGTGGCTCGCCGAGCTCACCAGGGTGGCGTACTCAATCTCGTGGCGGGCGAGGGCATAGCCGCTGTAGAGGGCGTTCTCCACCGTGCTGGTGGCGTAGTTCTCCTCGATGATGCGGGAGCGGTCGATGCCCTTCTTCGCCAGCCAGTCCGCCATCAGCTTGCCCTCGGTCTGGCGGTTCTGGGGCACGCCGCCGGTGAGGATGACGAGGGCCGCCGGATCGGCCTGGGCCAGGGCGCGGGTGGTCTCGAGGCGTCCCAGCAGAATGTCGTTCATGGAGCCATCGGGATTGAGGGCATAGCCCAGGGTGACGATGGCGCGGCGCCCCTTCTTCTCGCCCCGTCCCTGACGCTCCTTGAGGGGGGTGGCGACCACCCGGTCCACGGTGGCGAACAGCCGCTGCAGATCGGCGGCGCGACCGGCGTTGAGCTCGCCGACCCGCTTGAGGTAGCCATCGGACTTGGCCTGATCGCCCTTGAAGCGCAGCCAGGTGGCCAGATAGGTGTTGATGTCCAGATCGTCCGGCGCGGCGGTGAGGGCCTGCTCGAACAGGGCGATGGCCCTCTCCACGTTGCCGTTGTAGATCTGGGCGTTGGCCGCCGAGATGAGCAGATCGGTGCGATAGGGCTCGAGCTGATGAGCCTCCAGCAGCAGGGTGGTCACCTGCTCCATGTTGCTCGGCATCTTGGCGGTGAAGCCCGCATCCGAGACCCGGGCGGGGGAGTGGAAGATGCGGGCGGCATCCGCCAGCAGCTGATCCACCACCTGGCGCTTGCTGATGTACTGATCGTAGTTTTGCTCCTTTTGTAGGGAGCGCACCGGGGCGGCCCAGGCATCGAATGAGACAAAGAGTGGCAGCGCCAGCAGGCTGGTGAGGGTCAGGGCAATCGCGGTTTTCTTCATCATGGGGCTCCACCTGGGGTGAGGGGCGCGATGCCGTGGCTCGTCCCCTGAATGCTTTTCCAATAAAAACAGATGCTTGGTTTGCTGCCTACTCTACTCCCTTCCCGATGAAAAAAACGTGAACCCTTCCGGTTATCCCGATGGCACCCCTCAACGCAGCTCCAGCCGCTCCTGCAGGAAGGCCAGCCAGGCCTCTACCTTGGCGGGCAGGTGGCGGCGCTTGGGATAGACGCACCAGATGCCGTGCTCGGGCAGGGCATGGTCAGGCAGCACGGGCATCAGTCGGCCGATGGCGAGATCCCGCGCCACGATGAAGTCCGGCATGTTGCCGATGCCGAGCCCCGCCAGCAGCGCCGTGTGGATGGCGTCGCTGTTGTTGACCTCGAAATTGCCGCGCGGGGTGATGGCCACCTCCCCCTCGGGGCCTTGCAGCCGCCACTGGGTGCCGCCGCGAAACAGGGAGTAGAAGAGGCAGTTGTGGCGCTCGAGATCGGCCGGGGTGCGGGGCGTGCCGGCCTGCGCCAGGTAGGCGGGGGCGGCGCACAGGGTGCTGAGACAGGGGGCGAGGCGGCGGGCGACCAGGCTCGAATCCTCCAGCTCGCCGATGCGCACCGCCACGTCGAACCCCTCGGCCACCAGATCCTGCTGGGCATCGCTCATCTCGAGCTGTAACTGCACCTCGGGGTGGAGGGCGAGAAACTCGGGGACAAGGGGGGCGATGTGGCGCCGGCCATAGACCATGGGCACAGTCACCCGCAGCAGGCCGCGGGGGGCCGATTGCAGGGCGCCGATGGCATCTTCCCCGTCGCTGGCCAGGCGCACCGCATGGCGCACCGTCTCGAAGTAGCGCTCCCCCGCCTCGGTCAGGGCGAGGGAGCGGGTGGTGCGGTAGATAAGCTGGCAACCGAGGGTTTGCTCGAGCTGGCTCACCTTCTTGCTCAGCACCGACTTGCTGAGGCCGAGCTGGCGGGCGGCGCCGGAGAAAGTGCCCGACTCCACCACGGCGACGAAGGCCGGGAGCAGGGCGAAGGCTTCCTGGTTCATGTTGTTCTCGATATGGAAACAATGTTGTTCCAGAAGGGTAGATTATCCCCAAATCGAAAACAATTTACCCTGCTCGTCAGTTCAACCAAGGAGCAACCCATGATCCCCCCTCTTGTTGACCGCGGCCCCGCCCGCACCGCCCTCGGCCAGGCACTCGGCCAGAGCATAGGCGCTCTTGCCGCCTTCGTTGCCGGCCTGCTGCTGGCGCTGATGATCGCCCAGAACGGCGCCCTGGCCCGCGCCACCGACCCCTGGCTCGGGAGCTGGCTGGCCCACGGGGTCGGCACCCTGGTGGCCGCGCTCCTGTGGTGTCTCGCCCCCCGATCTCCGACGCCGGAGGCCGCCCCGCCCTGGGCCTGGCTCGGCGGCCTGCCGGGGGCGCTCACCGTGGTGCTGGCGGCCCTGTGCCTCAACTCGCCCCTCGGCATGGCGGGCACCCTGGCCCTGCTGCTGCTCGGCCAGCTGCTGTTTGGTGCCCTGTGCGACGCCAGAGGCTGGTTCGGGCTGACCCGCCGCCGCCCCTCGGGGAAGGACGCGCTCGCCGCCTTGCTGGTGCTGGCCGGCGCCCTGCTCATCGTGCTCGGTTAGGAGAAACACTATGACCCTATTGATCCTGCTGGGACTGCTCGCCGCCTTGCTGGTGATGGCCAGCGCCCTGCTCATCGTGCTCTGCTAGGAGAAACACCATGACCCTATTGATCCTGCTGGGACTGCTCGCCGCCTTGCTGGTGCTGGCCGGCGCCCTGCTCATCGTGCTCTGCTAGGAGAAACACCATGACCATATTGATCCTGCTGGGACTGCTCAACGGCGTGGCGGTGAGCCTGTCGCGCACCCTCAATGGCCGCCTCGCCAGCGCCCGGGGCGCCATGACGGCCTCCCTCGCCAACCACCTGCTCGGCTTTGGGCTGCTCGGCGCCCTGCTCATCCTCAAGGGGGCGCCCTGGGAGCGGCTCGCCGGGCTCGATCCCTGGCTGCTGCTCGGCGGCGTGCTGGGGGCGCTGTTCGTCGCCATCAGCAGCTGGGCCATAGGCCGGATCGGCGCCCTGGCCTGCGCCCTGCTCATCGTCACGGGCCAGCTGGCGGGGAGCGCACTGCTCGATGCCCTGGCCGGACGGCTGGCCGCGAGCGATCTGCTCGGCATTGTGCTGGTGCTGGCGGGGGCCGCGCTGCAACGCTGGCAGGGCGGCAAGTCGCGCTCCCGAGGGTGAGTGGTGCTGTGATGGCCTGGGTAAACCGGCAGGGATGACAAGATCGCCGCCCTGCCGGGATGCAAAAGGCGGCTCGCCAGCCGGATCAGGGCACTGGCGAAAGGGAAAAAGGCGAAAGACGAAAGAAAGGAAGAGAAATGAAGGGAAAAGAAGAAAAAGGAAGGCAAAGGAGAACAAAGAAAGAGAGCCCACCTGTAATCCTGGGCTGCCCCCAAAACGCAGAACACCGGCGCAAGGCCGGTGTTCTGAATTAACAAGGTCGCGCCCTGCTCGGGGCATCGCAGGCATACGCAGCTTAGGCGTAGAAGGCCTCGACGGTGCCCTTGACGGTGATCAGCATGGGGTTGCCGTAGCGATCCTTGGCCTTGGGGGAGGGGATCTTCACCCAGCCTTCGCTGATGCAGTACTCCTCGACATTGGTGCGCTCCTTGCCGTTCACGCGAATGCCGATCTCGTGCTGGAAGCACTCCGCCACATGGTGCGGGCTGCGCGGGTTGGCCGCCAGACGGTCGGGCAGTGCAGGTTTGTTGTCGCTCATGGTCATTACCTGTTGTGGATGCAAAGTGCGCCATTGTAGACAATGGCCCCGCCGGGCTCAAGGCAGCGTCGGCGCAGCCTTGAGAATCTGTGATGAGGTCGGTCAGGAGGCGCGCCAGGCCGTAATCCTGCCATAGGCGGTGCCAGCCAGAGTGACAAGAAACATGACGACATAGCTCCAGAGCGGCGGGTCGAAATAGAGATCCTCCGGCAGGCTACAAAGATAGAGGAAGGCAACCGCCAGAAGCGGTGTCAACAGAAGCTGGATAAGTGTTCTTATCATGGGGCGATTCACTTATTGGATGCGAAATATGGAGGAGCAGGTGCTTGTCGCGAGCCTTTCGCTGCGTTAATTAGCCATGCCAGTTGGTGTAATTCAACAAGGGGTCATCTTCTTCCGGCACTCTATTCTGTCACGTGCGTGCTATTTTGCGATTCCGGCCTGACGAGGAGTTGCCTTGTCACTCCGGTAGTTGAGATAACCATGCGACAAACCATTCAGCAGGCATGGAGGCAGACGTGTTATTCAGTGCAACGTGGATATCCCAGTTCGTTTCTACCTCCGCGAGGATGGGCATCACGGCATCAATCTCTGCGGGGGCATCTATATCAGCGTATCTGTTCCAGAAAGCCTCACACCAGTGAGCAATCGACTCATGATGGTGAGGTGCACTTTCTGGATGGGCGCCCCACGTTAAAACCTGTTTTACATTGTCTGGCGTAAATGCCAGCTGTATTTCATCGGACATATTGCTTTACCTGCAACATCAGGTGTGGTGACGATGGTTGATATGTCCAGTGAAACAACCCTGTGTAGGGCATGTATTTGCACCAAGACATTCGTCGCTCTTTTTGGGGCGCAAGTCGTTGGCGCAATGCAGAAAAATAAGGCTCAACACAGTACGCTAGTTCGCGCAGTGGTCCTGCCGCTGCGCCTGTAGAGACTGGTTGTGCATGCAGACGAAAACGGGATGGCTCTCTTTTCTCACATAGCCCCAGACCCGGATACCACGCTCCAGCATGGTAAATTTGACACCGGCCTGGCTCGCAATATGAATCGCTTCATCCGTGAAATCTTCAATGTCCGGTGCCAGCAATGCCCCTCTGGAGTGAGCCTGGTATGCCAGGACGTCCAGGAACTCCATGGCCCAGAAGTTGCCCCAATATTGGGCCAGTTCTGGTGTATAGCTCTCACCATCTTCAGGAAATGTGGAACCATCCAGATCCGTTCGCCGGTATTGGAAGAACCTGTTGCTCTGATGCAGCAACGCAAAAAGACGATTCCATTTGGAATTGTTCGAAACAGACGTCATGCCTGCCTTGATAACATACTCTTTGACTGGCTCTCTATGTCGAATGTCCATCATTATCCTCCAGATCGAATGACACCTTGCCAGGGAAATCTACGACGCCGTGTCGTGACAAGACCCACTAAAACCAGATATTGGTTTGATAAACGACAGGTTTTGTAGATCACCTGTCAAGCGCCATTTTTATAACGCGGTCAAGCAGTTCTTCGTCCTCATACAGCTCGTGGTACGCGGTGAAAGAGAGGTTGCCTTCATTGTACTGTTTTTCAAAGAATATTTTTAAGCGCCATTCGTCGGGATCTGGCTTGTTGAAATCAAAGTCTATTCCACCGACAGAAGCAGTTCGGTATATATCGACACCAACACCATGAGTACGATAGACCCAATGAGTCCCTGGTATGGGCATTCTTCCCCTATGCTTTGGCTCCAATATTTCCTCTGCGGAGGCCAGATGAAAAACACGCACAAGCAGCTCTTCAGCCCACTTCCTTTGTGCATACCATAGCGGAATAAGGTTTTTTATTTTTTCCAGATTATCCATTTTTCCCTCTCAGATTCTATGTTATGGCGTGTTATATCCAGCGGCGGCAACCTATCTCGCGGTCGACATGCATAACAGAAAATTGTTCTGCGGCAGATTCTGTGTTTGGGATTTGGCTGCAATATTGCCCGACCTGTTGGCAAGATGGGGTGTTCAATCCAGACCAGTGAAGGCTATGAACGTCTTGAATGACAGGCCGACAAGACAGGAGTGATTATGGGAACAACCGCTCATAAAGCTCTTGTTCAAATGGCATGCCAAACGGGCTGGCAGTCACCAGATTCTTGCTGTAGCCATGTTTGTTTCCCTGTGCAATAAACCCCAGTGGAGTACCCTTGACCAACAGGGCGACGGAATGACCGTCAGGCGCCCAACGCAGCTCAATATCGCTTTCGAGGGGGGCATCACCTTCACTACCAGGAACAACAAACTTGAGGATTGCCGGCGGTGCGTTGTTGCCGCAGTACTCATTCAGATGTTCAGGGGATGGTACCGTATTGAGCAGCCAACAGTCCGCTGCAGGGTAATCAGACCCGGAGTCTGTCATGTAGAGCCAGACCGAAGTCCCTTCATCAGCAAGAATGGCCGCCTTATGGGAAACAGGATTTCTTTCGGATAAAAAAGGGGGTTCATTTTTGATGAGCCTCAGATTGAGAGTATGATCGCACCATCAGATACCAGGTCCGTACCGGGATATCCGAATATGCCTGATGGAAATATATTCATGACGAGGGATTTATACACGGCCTGGATTGCGGTGCAAACATGAACATCAACCAGGAAAATTAATATAGCGCAGGTTCACAGCGATATAATTTGTTTTTTTCAAGCATATTGACTGGTTTTTAGAGCCTGCCAAATTGATAAAAATGAATCGCTACATGATCCACCTGTTATCAAAAAATTGAAAAGCATCATGGTTAAAGCATGTCTTGTCATTGACTTTCTGTTCTTTTTGGAACCAGAGCCAATATTAATGTTGCAGCCGGGCCTAGCAGCAATGAAATAAAAAACCAGGCTAAACCGCTACGATTCTTCCCTTGGGCGAGGACAGCATTGATTAGCATCAATGTCCCCCACCCAACAAAAAACTGCTTGCCGGTTTCAAGGTAGTCTGGGTTCAAAAGATGCCCCTTTTCTTTTATCTGCTGAGGTCCGAGTTCAGGCCCCGTTATGAGAAGCCCGGCAGGAATGGGTGACCGCTGACACCTAGTAGTTTTCCAGCTCATATGCCAGGGCTGCCGATAACGCTTGTGCCGTCATGGTCACAGCGGCGCCCTGTGGGGTGGGGAATATTGCGACCGGAACGCCCAGTCTGGACATTTCAGGCAACCACTCGTCCATCAAGTCGTCCAGGCCAATGATCTCAGGTTTCGCCGTTGACCAAGGACCTGTGGCACATGCGCTGGCGTATTCAGGGTGAGGCCAGATGGCAAACGCTGGCTTGCCACAACCATCAATATCGCCAGACACCCAGCCGTCAGATGCACGCAATCCCCAGGCAGACTCCTGGTCTGCGACGCGTTTGATGAAATGCATGACACGCTCTGTCGACGGAAGAGCAAGGACGTTTTGCATTTCCTTTTCAGTGAGTCGGTAGCTCATATTTTCTCAATGGTTAATATAGAACCCGTGGCTGTTTTCAAGTGCCGGTTTTTGGTGAGTGGTGTGCTGCATGGTTTGCTAACAACTGGCTGCTACAGAGGCATCTCAATATTGGCAAGCGTCATTTTATTTTTTGGATCCCAGTTTAATGGAATCAATTTTTTATTCCCCCACCATGCGCAATTTTTGTTTCAACCCATTGATGACGGATATTGGCAAGATGTTCAGGTGTGGAGTGTTGATCATAATCAAAACCTGACTCGGCACTACAAAATGCGCAAACCTCAAAAGTGGTGCTATTTAACTCATCCAACACTGTTATATCTGTAAAGCCACAGATTTGGCATCCTTCACTTTTCAAGATTACCTCAATAGTGATTGGCCGGAAAGGCGGTAATAATAAAAAGGTGGTCTCATCATCAAAGAAGAACCACCTCTGGTCAATAGGCTGGCGAACTGATTATCCCGCCTGTTTCAGACCGTCTCTGGTCTCAACACATGCATCTGTTTATAAATATCAAGACCGTTTCATCAACCCCGAGTAGCTTTCAATGACATCAACCAATCGGGTGATGGTGGTATCATCGACAGTGAAATTATGATTCGTATCAAAATAAGAAATCTGAATATTATCACTGAGAGGGTAGTGATCTTCTATACCCAGACCTCCATATTCATCATGAACACCCTGGATAATCAGCATGGGAGTTTTGAGATTTGCCAGATGCTGATAACGTTTTGGCTCATCATGCGAATCAGGATGTTTGAACGGGTAGCCCAGGCAAATTATTTTCTTGAGACCCAGTTCATCGGCGATCAATGATGACACCCGTCCACCTGAAGAGCGTGCAAGCACGATGACACGTTCAGCGATACCCTGTCTGCTGATTGTCTTCTTGAGAAAATCACAACGAGATAACACAGCGTTGTCTTTCCTGTGATACAGATAGGAAAAATACGATGGGTGCAAGATACCATAGAGTACCTGTGCCGCACGAAGATGTAATCGTTCCAGGCGTTTTGGAAGAATACGGAGCCGTTTTACCCATTTTCTGAATGAATAAATGAAGCTGGCCGCTGGATCCTCCCAACGAATGTCGATATTGTTTTTTCTCAATCTGGTCAGCAGGGCCTGGTTCAATGCTTCATCTCTTTGCCAATCGTCGCGGCCGACTAAAAGCAGAATTGGAGTCTTGGTCACACTCAGATCTCGATACGATGGAAAAGTCCCGGCTATGTTGCCGGATTATTGGTCGATATCGAAGCCCTTGCAGTGGTTGAACCTGCATTGAGCGCCATTTTTTTCGAGTCTGGCGCCACAATCTCGGCAAGGCTACCGCCCCTGAGTTCCAGCCCCCAGTCCGCTGCCTGTCATCTGCGAGATGGCAACAATCGCTTTCATGGCCTTCTCCCGAGAGATGGATTGTCGTTTGGCTATCATAAGGGCTCTGATCGGGGCATGGGAAGAGGGGAGTGAGAAAAATACTATTAGCTTCAATACATTAGTGAGAAAATAATGTTTTATGCAGGCTGCTGAGTGAGCAGATGTATGAAAAAAGCCCCTTCGCTCCTGCCGTCTCCCGTCTCCCGTCTCCCGTCGAGCGAGGCGACAACGATGCCGTGATCGGCAACAAGCAGGAAAGCGAAAGGGGGTCGATCTGGCGGGGTGATGCAGCGATTGCAGCTGTATCCCTATGGGAATCGAAAATCAAAAACGTAGACACCCATCTTTTGTGTTCTGGCTATCCAGCGCCTTGCTCAGCAAGGTAGGTTTCCGATATGTCGGTACTTTTGGCTGTGGGCACATGCTCCCGGCCTCACCTGTTTGCCAGTATGCTAATTGGCGTTACCCTGTCGTTTGCTGGCCCTTGTAAAGCGCCTAGTCATATAAGTACCCCAAACTAACAACGTTTGAATTGAGCCAATAAAGACAAGAGCCTTTATTTTTGACCAAGCTATTCAAGAGCGATGTGAAACTGTATGCGATTATGGGGGAATCACTCGTTGCATGGAGGTCCCAGAAGCTATCGTAACAGTAGCCAAATTGAGAATCCCCGATATTTATGCTTATTGCTTGTTCAGGGCCATTTCTTGCGATGATATAGAAATCATTGGAAATATCATCTTTGGGTATGTCTTGCTCATATCCTTCAGGCAGTATAGATGGATTCACAGGGATTAATTCTTCTGGTGTCGAGATTTTGAAACAATAGTCACTTGCTTCAAAAAGAATGACACCACCGCAGAGTGAATAAAATTCTTTTAAATCATCTGGAATATCCATATCAGGAATGCCTGAAGGTGGCAATACCTTGCAGTTTTCCATCTCACCAATCCGTTGGATTAACTCTCTCATTCTCTATTTTCCTGAACTATCACTGTGCTTGACAGTAATTGGATAATTTGTTTGTATTAACTGAGGTTCCTTGTATGTACAAATTCACACAAAGCTTTGGCATACGCTACTTTTGCTCGGATCTACCGTGTCTCATATCTGTATTTTTTGCATCCAGATACCCTACAAGGTATCTAGAGAATGATTTTGTACAGTTTGTCGTAGTAAAAATCATCAAAGTCAGCAACCGTTTTTAGGGTAAATGGTACTGGCAAGGTGAATCGTTTCCAGGTTTCTTTGAAAATCTCGTCACCATCTTCTTGCGTATCCTGATTGATGTTCTCCTTTATTAATATTTTCTTGGTCGAGAAGTTGATGCTCGTCACCCGCTCAACGAGGGGTCCGCGGTTTTCACTCATGTCGTAGCCAATCAATTCGAAACCGGCATTCTGATATCTGAATTTGTAAGACCAGTAACCATAACGTCCATGGCCATAGTGGATCTGCAAGATCCCTTTTTCTACGGAGACCCAAAGCTCAGGGGCAAAATAGACACCACCATCTTCATTCTCCGAGGAGAAACAGCTTGGATTATCGAGCGCCAGCTCATAGTGATCTCCCTTATTGAACGCGATGATAAGACCTCGCCGATTACGATCCAGCTTGCCACGGTATTCGTCAACAATGACATTGCGCTTGTCAGTGCCTTTGATGACGATGAGCATATCACTCTGGCCATCCTTGTTTAAATCTCCCTCGATTTTCTCAAAGACAACATATCCCTTGGGGACAAAATCGAGCGGGTCTTTGGCTTTCAGGGAGGCGCCTTCGGCTAAAACTTGTGCTTGCAACAGCATTAAAAGCAGGAATAACCCTTTTTTCATCACTATTCCGTTTTCGTATGACACTATAAATTATGAATAATGCGTAAGATGGATACCCATGGCAAGCGCTTTGAGCCACGAATAGAGATGAGCCTGCCTGCTCATAGGAATACCCCAAGCATTCCGCCACCGTCTGGTCTCTTTGCTCTCCCATAGCTTGCTCGATTCCCTCACCACCGGCGGCAAGGGGGTGGGCTGGCTCTGGCCGTGGCGTGACGAGCGTTTCTTCGCCCCCTGGCAGGTGATCCGGGTCGCCCCCTTCAAGCTGGAAGCCTATCTCACCGCCCGAGGCGAAGCGGTGATCCTCTCCGAGCTCTACTGGGTTTGGCTGCGGGGGGGCTATTGATGCTGGTGTTGATGGGATGGCGGGTGTGGGGCTGGGGGAGGTAGGCGTGGTATTGTAAAGGGCTGTTGGATATATCGTGTTTTGGAAAATATCGAGCATAAATAAAAACTTGTATAAAAACCTGGACACCCATCTCTTGTATTCCGGCTATCCAACATATTGCTTATAAAGATGGTTGTCCTGAGCTCCTTTTTGCTATTACCTATAACGCCACATTCAGCGGCTTGTTCGCTGAAATGTGGCGTTATATATTCCTTTTCTTCCTAGAGCCTTTGCCAAAAACCAATATTGGCTTCCAGTTATCATCCGTCCCTGTGTGATTAAATTCTGACATTATCTGTTCGGGTGTAAAGTAAGCATCTGTTATGTACACTACAGCATAGAAATGTTTCCAATCTTCACTTCCAGCATAACCGCGCATGTCCTCATACAAGCCGCCAACTGCTTTTTTAACTTCCTCAGCGCTGTCAGCGAACTTATATTCTGCAGCTACCTTTAAAGACTTGACGCCTAAATCAGGCTTGTACGTCTTTGTCTCTTGTGCAATTGGGATTTCTCTTACCGTATCTGGGAAGATGTGAATTAGTAAGTCATAAACACATTTTCTCACTTCCGCTTCATTACTAGGCTCAATACCTCGGTCTTTAACAATTTTAGGTGTATTAATCAAGATGCTCTCAAATTGAGATATTCGTTCGTCAATAAGCTTCTCTTGTACGTTATGTCCTATCAAAGAAGAAAGAGTTTTATGGTATCGCCAGAAGAGACTTAGTGTCTCGCTATGGAATTCTCCTATGTACGGGAGCATATCAAGAACAGCATGCTTTCCTTCGAATTTTAGGAAGTCGCTTTTATACTGTTCTAAAAGAGAAGGCATATTCAGGACTTCGATCAAAGTACAGAATGATATGTGTAGTCGCGCAATTTTAGACTCAAAAGTGAGCTGTTCCATATCATGTTCTTCATCATAGAAATCTCTTTCACTCGTCAAGTAAAAGCTAAGGTTTTGTAGTTTATTAACGCTTTGCCATCCTTCTGATATCTGATATCTGATATCTGATCTCCGATATCTTCTATCAAAGTGTCTACTGAGTACTTAATTTGATTCAATGGTAAATTCTCCATACTATATGATGTCGTAATGTGCTGGAAATACAGGGATATCCATTTTTTGTGTGCTGGCGTATTCTACGCCTTGCTCAAAAAAGTAGGCGTCCCAATTTCAATGATAAAGCTCGTCAACACCCAAAATAGAGAAGCCCCAACTAAATGGTTTTTTCAGAATTTGGCAAGCTCTATTTTTAAAATAACCTATAGAGAAAACTAACGCCGCATTAAAATGTGAGCAACGCTAACAAAAAACCAATGATGGAATGAAAAACGCCAAGTATTGGTAATTGATTTTAAGTTATTTGTTATGCGGCTTTTCCACTAGACAGTGTTCTCAAAGTGTTCACATTTCATGCGCAGCAATTATCAGCCATCAACCGGTCCTCTAAAGAGGCCCGTTTAGGTAGTTTTGAAGTAAATGAAGGCGGTATTTTCGGAAGAATTGGGCTCAATAAAGTGATGAGGCCATTTTTTAACCGCTTTAGGAATACACCCTCGTTCAAAGTTGGTCCAAATCATCGAGAAGGTCTCTAAAGTAGTCTTGTTCATCTTGACTAAATACTACAGGCGTCAGTTTTCCCGATACAGTTTTTCCATTACGTGTATCATAGTCTCGAGCTTTAATTACCCCATCTGAATCGACACCAAAATTCGACCTCTTCCGGTCGGTTATTTCATCAGGACACTGTGTTGCGTGGTTTCCGAAAGGTAAATCGTTCAATTTTTCCATGACTAAGTATTGCCCTGATTTACTTATACTTCTGATTTCACCTATCGAATTTAGTACAGCTGTAAGCTTATTACGCTTTGCCTCTTTGTAAAATTTGTATTCATGCCTATTCGTGCTAGGGTTAGTACTAAACTTGATAACGTACTTTGGATTATCTTTTATGTTAAACACTTCTCTAGTACGTCCTTTGTCAATAGATGCACCGAGTTTTGACCTGAAGTTATAGTTACAACTTTTATTTCTGGGGAATTTCAAAATGACTCCTTACTTAGATAAATAACACTAGTCTAATTGGTTGAAAATTCATCACCAAGCCTAAAATAACCACCGTAAACACGTAAAACAAATTTGAACCAATACTGCTACGCGTTTTCAGCCTGTTTTGATAACCATGCTAAGTGTTTACAACCAATATGTAGCTATATCTTGATAACCACCTATCACACCTATACTACCGTAATTACCAGGATTGCCGTAATTGCCAACATTTCCGTAGTTTCCATAATTACCGTAGTTTACGTTCTGGTGACCAGAGTTACGGTTATACATTAACCTGTTTGTTTGAACAATTTCACCAAGATAACGGCCATTCATATCAATAAAAATATTATATCCCTTTAGAAAATGACCAATATTTTGGCCACTAGGGGCATGTAATTGACCATTGACAAAATTTGCAATGTGCTGACCTTTGCTATTGAATAAAAACTCCATATTTGACTATCCTTCTTAAAACTTAATAGTTATTAGGTAAAGGCGGTGCTAATTCGATAGCCGAGTCTTCCATATAGCTTCGATCAGCCTGATAGTTGCTAATTAAAGAGATTAACTAAAGAATTAAAAGTTATTCGCTTGGCCACCTCTTTTTATGCTTTCATTACTACGGTATAAAGATATCGTGTGTCTGGCTAAAAATAGTAGGTTGGTGCTGAACGAAGTGAAACCCAACATTTACCTCGAATATATCTGTAAATCTGCTTTACGGTTCTTCCCCATCCTTGTGTGTCCCGATCTGGTTGGCGCAATAATGCTCGCCTGTTGGACTTCGCTACACGCTGCACCAACCTACAAAAAACCACGCTACCGCCCCTGAGTGACAGCCCCCAGCCCACTGCTTTTCACCCGCGAGATAGCAAAAATCGCTTTTATGGCGTTCATCCGAGAGGTTGATTGTCATTCGGGTATCTTAAGGGGGAAGGTTGAGTGTTGAGAAGCGTGTTTTGGCGGGAATCTGTGTTGGAGCAATAAATTAGTCATTAAGGCGTGGGCTGAGTGAGCATCTTGCTTGGCTGGAAATGCACCATCCCCTCACCCCAGCCCTTTCCCAAGGAGAGAGGGGCTTGTTTACTGTTGCACGGTAGCTTCAGGCGGGCACGGTTTTGATCCCCTCTTATTCGTTGAGGCGAGTCCTCTTGTCCAGGCCGCGAGGCAGGACGCCGAGCGAGCGGCGTTGGGCCATGGACGGCCCATCGGCGCGTGCCGTTGGACAAGAGGGTGAGCCGAAGGTACCCGACGTTAGTCGGGCGAATAAGCGGGGGAGAAAACCTTTGGTGACTTTGGGTCTTTCCAAAGTCACTCGCCTCAGCCCGAAGGGCGGGCGAAACCCTGTAGAGGGCAGAGTCCTCGCGTCCCATGCGGCGCAGCCGCATCAAACGCCTCACCACTGGCTCGGGAACTCGGATTAGCTCCGCCCGGATCGCGAACATCGGATTACGCTTCGCTATTCGAACCTACGATTCGATAACGCCGGGGGATTATGGGTTCCCTCACCCTGACCCTCTCCCAAGGGGAGAGGGGACAAAGACGCTGGGAGCGGCAACAAGCAGGAAATAGAAAGGGAGCCTATCAGGCTCCCTTTTTGAAGACATGGTCAATGGCATGTGACCCATGCCGCTCCTTATCGATTGGTCGCGGCCTTCATCCCTTCCACAAACTCCTTCAGGCGGGTCAGCATATGCTCCGGGTTCTGGTGATGGGTCTCGATGATCTTGACCACGGCGGAGCCGGAGATGGCACCGGCGGCGCCGGCCTTGATGGCCTCGCGCACCTGGGCCGGTTCGCTGATGCCAAAGCCGAGCAGGGCGGGGGGGGCATTGAACTCGCGCAAGGTGTTGATGAGGCCATCCACCGGCATGCCGGCCTTGGTCTCGGCGCCGGTCACGCCTGCGCGGCTCACCAGATAGGTGTAACCAGAGCCCAGCTCGGCAACTGCCTTGAGCGTCTCGGTGTCACCGTTGGGGGGCGCGATGAAGATGCTGTCGATGCCGAAGCGATCGGCCGCCGCCTTGTAGGGCTCGCACATCTGCACCGGCACGTCCGCCACCAGCACGGAGTCCACCCCCGCCTGCTGGCACTTCTCGTAGAAGCCGTCGATATGGCGCACATAGACCAGGTTGGCGTAGACCAGCAGGCCAATGGGCAGATCCGGGTACTTGGCGCGGATGCGAGCGAGCAGGGTGAAGCAGTCGTCCGGGGTGGTGTGGCTGGCAAAGGCACGCAGGGCGGCGCCCTGAATGGTGGGGCCGTCCGCCACCGGATCGGAGAAGGGAATGCCGAGCTCCAGGGCATCGGCGCCCCCTTCGACCAGGGCATCGACGATGGCCAGGGACAATTCGGGGGTGGGGTCACCCAGCATCACGAACGGCACGAAGGCGCCCTGATTGGCCGCATCCAGACGGGAGAAGAGTTGTGCGTAGCGATTCATGACAGGGTTCCTTCTTTCTCAAAAAT
>RCUJ01001032.1_pt1 | contig 15464 bp, 14 predicted proteins | sample 2166321 | NCBI WGS metagenome assembly RCUJ01 (sample SAMN09932808, study PRJNA488358) | compost metagenome | feature: garden; material: soil; isolation source: compost soil in an enriched community after 118 h of incubation | place: Germany: Experimental Botanical Garden Goettingen | collected... | reverse complement strand
CTCGGACCTGGGCGGCGGCTGCTCGACCATGGGCACCCTGTCCGGCGGCGGCAACATCGTGATTTCCGTTGGCGAAGGCTGCCTGATCGGCGCCAACGCCGGCATCGGCATCCCGCTGGGCAACCGCTGCACCGTGGAGTCCGGCCTGTACATCACCGCCGGCACCAAGGTCGCCGTGCTCGACGACCAGGGCAGCCTGGTGGAAGTGGTCAAGGCGCGCGACATCGCCGGCCAGGACGACCTGCTGCTGCGCCGCAACTCGCAGACCGGTGCGGTCGAGTGCAAGACCAACAAGACCGCGATCGAGCTCAACGAAGTGCTGCACGCGCACAACTGAGTAATGGCTGGGCTGGCGACCGCCAGCCCAGCTCGCTTGACCAGCACAGGCGCGAGCGTCGCCTCGCTACCGCATCCCGACTACAGTTGCACCGACACCACCCGCTGCTTCATCGAGGGTATCTGCCCCATGTCCCTGCCCTCCCCCTGGCGCGCCGACTTCCCGGCCTTCGCCGCCTTCACCGCCAGCCGCCAGACCTATCTGGACACCGCCGCCACCGCGCAGAAGCCGCAGGCGGTGCTGGATGCCCTGCTCGACCACTACGCCGGCGGCGCCGCCAACGTGCACCGCGCCCAGCATGCGCCCGGCGAGCGCGCCACCCTGGCCTTCGAGGGCGCCCGCGAGAAGGTGGCGCAGTGGCTGAATGCGGACAGCCCCAACGAGATCGTCTTCACCCGCGGCAGCACCGAAGGCCTCAACCTGCTGGCCTACGGTCTCGAGCACCTGTTCAACGCCGGCGACGAGATCGTCATCAGCGCCCTGGAACACCACGCCAACCTGCTGCCCTGGCAGCAGCTGGCACTGCGCCGCGACCTCAAGCTGGTGATCCTGCCGCTGGATGGCGCCGGCGATATCGACCTGCAACAGGCCGCCCAGCTGATCGGCCCACGCACCCGCCTGCTCGCCGTCAGCCAGCTGTCCAATGTGCTCGGCCGCTGGCAGCCGCTGCAGCCCCTGCTGGCCCTGGCCCGCGCCCAGGGCGCGCTGAGCGTGGTCGACGGCGCCCAGGGCGTGGTGCACGGCCGCCACGATGTGACCGCGCTGGGCTGCGACTTCTACGTGTTTTCCGGCCACAAGCTCTACGCCCCGGACGGCATCGGCGTGCTCTACGGTCGGGCCAGGGCCATGGCCCGCCTGCGCCACTGGCAGTTCGGCGGCGAGATGGTCCAGCACGCCGACTACCAGAGCGCGCGCTTTCGCCCCGCGCCGCTGGGCTTCGAGGCCGGCACCCCGGCGATCGCCGCCGCCATCGGCCTCGGCGCGGCGCTGGACTACCTGGGCGAGCAGGACGAATACGCGCTGGCCGCCCACGAGGCCGCCCTGCACCAGCGCCTGCTCACCGGGCTGCGCCGCTTCGACGGCCTGCGCCTGCTCGGCGAACCGCACACCGCGCTGGCCAGCTTCGTGATCGATGGCGTGCACAATGCCGACCTGTCCCACCTGCTCGGCGAGCAGGGCATCGCCGTGCGCGCCGGCCAGCACTGCGCCATGCCACTGTTGCACGGCCTCGGCCTGCCGGGGGCGATCCGCGTGTCGCTCGGTCTGTACAGCGACGGCGACGACCTCGAGCGTTTCTTCGCCGCCCTCCACCACGCCCTGGACCTGCTGCGATGAACCTGCCCGAAGCCGCACGGCAAGCCCTCGCCGACTTCGCCCACTGCCCCGGCTGGGAGCAGCGCGCCCGCCTGCTGATGCAGTGGGGCGAGCGCCTGGAGCCGCTGGAGGAAATCGAGCGCTGCGAAGCCAACCGCGTGCACGGCTGCGAGAGCACGGTGTGGCTGGTGCCGGGACATGCCGGCGAACGCCTGAGTTTTCGCGCCAGCAGCGACGCCCGCCTGCTGCGCGGCCTACTGGCCCTGCTGCTGGTGCGGGTCAACGGCCTGACGGCGGCGGAGCTGGCCGCAGTCGACGTCGCCGACTGGTTCGCCCAGCTCGGCCTGGCGCGCCAGCTGTCGCCGTCGCGCAGCAATGGGCTGAATGCGGTGCTGCAGCGGATTCGCGCCCTGGCCGCCGATGCCTCCCTGTAGGGGCGAATTCATTCGCCTTGGCGAGGCATTTTGGCGAATGAATTCGCCCCTACAGCGCCATGGCACTGGCCAGGCCGGTTAGACGGCTGTCCCGGTCTTGCGCTCCGCCGGCCGCCGCGCGCCGCCCACCAGCTTGTCCACCAGGCGCGCCGCGGCGACCATGCCGAAGGTGGCGGTGACCATCATCACCGCGCCGAAGCCGCCTGCACAGTCCAGGCGCACGCCCTCGCCGGCAAAGCCCTTGGTTTGGCATACGCTGCCGTCCGCCTGCGGATAGCGCAACTGCTCGCGTGAATACACGCAGGTGATGCTGTAGGTGCGCCCCGGCGTGCGCGAGAAGTTGTAGTCGCGGCGCAGCAGCGAGCGCACCTTGGCGATCAGCGGGTCGTTGACGGTCTTGTTGAGGTCGGCGACCTGCACCTGGGTCGGATCGGCCTGCCCGCCGGCCGCGCCGGTGGTGACGATCTGGATCTTGCGCCGCTTGCACCAGCTGATCAGCGCCGCCTTGGCCGCCACGCTGTCGATGCAGTCGATCACCCCGTCGAGGTCCTCGGTGATGTACTCGGCCATGGTCTCGCGGGTGACGTAATCGGCCACCGCATGCACGGTGCAGTCTGGATTGATCGCGCGGATGCGCTCGGCCATCGCCTCGACCTTGGCGCGGCCGATGTTGCCGACATGGGCATGGACCTGCCGGTTGGTGTTGGTCACGCAGACATCGTCCAGATCGAACAGCGAAATCTCGCCAACCCCGCTGCGCGCCAGGGCCTCGGCCGCCCAGGAACCGACGCCGCCGATGCCGACCACCGCCACATGGGCGGTGGCCAGCCGCTCAAGGCCAACTCGGCCGTACAGGCGGGCAATGCCGCCGAAACGCTGCTCATCGATCTGCATGACACCCCCGAAAAAATGCGTGCGGCATTATAAGTTCGCCGGCCGCCTGCGCCCAGCGAACCGCCTTGCCCTGCTGCTGTCAAACTGGCAGCACCAGCGCGCGTGTCGCCCCCTATACAGCCCAAGGGCCACAGAGTAGGATTCGCGCGCATCGGCGTCCGCCGACCTTCTCCCCCTGTTCCACCTCCCGGAACCCTGTACACATGTCTGCTCGCAAATTGGGTCTCAACCTGGTCATGGTCGTGGCCGTGGCCTCCCTGTTCACCGGCCTGTGGGCCTGGTTCAACCAGCCTGTGGAGGCACCGGACTGGCCCGACCAGATTTCCGGCTACTCCTTCTCGCCGTTCCGCCTGCACCAGAGCCCGCAGGACAGCACCTATCCGAGCGAGGACGAGGTGCGTGCCGACCTCGAGCTGCTGAGCGGACAGACCGACAACATCCGCACCTACTCGGTCGATGGCGTGCTCGGCGAAATCCCGCGCCTGGCCGAGGAAGCCGGCCTGCGCGTGACCTTGGGCATCTGGCTGAGCAACGACGAGGCCGCCAACGAGTGGCAGATCCAGCGCGGCATCGAGATCGCCAAGCGCGAGCGCAGTGTCGTGCGCGTGGTGGTCGGCAACGAAGCCATGTTCCGCGAGGAAGTCACCGTCGAGCAGATGATCGGCTACCTGGACCGCGTGCGCTCGGCGCTCAAGGTACCGGTGACCACCGCCGAGCAGTGGCATATCTGGCAGAAGTATCCGGAGCTGGCCAAGCACGTCGACCTGATCGCCGCCCACGTGCTGCCCTACTGGGAATTCGTGCCGCAGGAAGACTCGGTCGACTTCGTTCTCGAGCGCGCCCGCGAGCTGAGGAAGATGTTCCCCAAGAAGCCGCTGCTGCTGGCGGAAGTCGGCTGGCCGAGCAACGGCCGCACCCGTGGCGGCGCCGAGGCGACCCAGGCCGACCAGGCCATCTACCTGCGCACCCTGGTCAACAAGCTGAACGCCAAGGGCTACAACTACTTCGTCATCGAAGCTTTCGACCAGCCGTGGAAGGCCGGCGACGAAGGCTCGGTCGGTGCCTACTGGGGCGTGTTCAACGCCGAGCGCCAGGCCAAGTTCCCGTTCGCCGGCTCGGTGGTGGAAATCCCGCAATGGCGCCTGCTGGCCACCGCCTCCGGCGTGCTCGCCCTGCTCGCCCTGGCCCTGCTGCTGATCGACGGCAGCGCGCTGCGCCAGCGCGGCCGTACCTTCTTGACCATAGTCGCGTTCCTCGCCGGCACCATGCTGGTGTGGATCGCCTATGACTACAGCCAGCAGTACAGCAACTGGTTCAGCACCCTGGTCGGCATCCTGCTGGCCATCGGCGCCCTGGGCGTGATGATCGTCCTGCTCACCGAGGCCCACGAGCTGGCGGAAACCGTGTGGAAGCACCAGCGCGTGCGGCCCTTCCCGCCGGTGACCGGCGACGACGCCTACCGGCCCAAGGTGTCGATCCACGTGCCCTGCTACAACGAGCCGCCGGAGATGGTCAAGCAGACCCTCGACGCCCTGGCGCGCCTCGACTACCCGGACTTCGAGGTCCTGGTGATCGACAACAACACCAAGGACCCGGCGGTCTGGCAGCCGGTGGAAGCCCACTGCGCCAGCCTCGGCCCGCGCTTCAAGTTCTTCCACGTCGCGCCGCTGGCCGGCTTCAAGGGCGGCGCGCTGAACTACGTGCTGCAGCACACCGCTCCCGACGCTGAGGTGGTCGCGGTGATCGACTCCGACTACTGCGTCGAACGCAACTGGCTCAAGCACATGGTGCCGCACTTCGCCGATCCGGAGATCGCCGTGGTGCAGTCGCCGCAGGACTACCGCGACCAGAACGAATCGCTGTTCAAGAAGCTCTGCTACGCCGAGTACAAGGGCTTCTTCCACATCGGCATGGTGACCCGCAACGACCGCGACGCGATCATCCAGCACGGCACCATGACCATGACCCGCCGCTCGGTGCTCGACGAGCTGGGCTGGGCCGACTGGTGCATCACCGAGGACGCCGAACTGGGCCTGCGCGTGTTCGAGAAGGGCCTGTCCGCCGCCTACTCCGAGCAGAGCTACGGCAAGGGCCTGATGCCCGACACCTTCATCGACTTCAAGAAACAGCGCTTCCGCTGGGCCTACGGCGCCATCCAGATCATGAAGCGGCACATGGCCAGCCTGTTCTTCGGCAGGGGTAGCGAACTGACCCGCGGCCAGCGCTACCACTTCGTCGCCGGCTGGCTGCCGTGGATCGCCGACGGCCTGAACATCTTCTTCACCATCGGCGCCCTGCTGTGGTCGGCGGCGATGATCATCGTGCCGCACCGGGTAGACCCGCCGCTGATGATCTTCGCCATCCCGCCGCTGGCGCTGTTCGTGTTCAAGCTGGGCAAGATCCTGTTCCTCTACCGCCGCGCCGTCGGCGTGAACATGCGGGACGCCACCGCTGCCGCGGTAGCCGGCCTGGCGCTGTCGCACACCATCGCCAAGGCGGTGCTGTACGGCTTCGTCACCAGCAGCATCCCGTTCTTCCGCACGCCGAAGATGCGCAGCAACCACGGCCTGCTGGTGGCCCTGGCCGAAGCCCGCGAGGAAGTCTTCGTCATGCTGCTGCTGTGGGGCGCCGCCGTCGGCATCAGCCTGACCCAGCCGCAGCCGGGCCTGGACGTGTACTTCTGGGTCGGCGTACTGCTGGTGCAGTCGCTGCCCTACCTGGCAGCGCTGCTGATGGCCCTGCTGTCGTCGCTGCCCAGGCCGGAACCGGCCGCCGACGAGGTGCCGGTGACCTGAGGCCCCTCCGCTCCTCTCCCCTGCGTGGGGAGGGGCGCCACCGCTTTCCCCGACAACGGCGCTCAGACAAGCGCCGTTTTCCTTTAAGATAAGCGCCTTTCGTCTGTCGCCGTTGCGGAGCCTGCATGACCACCCTCTCCCCCACCCTCGAACTGGCCTGCGAGCTGATTCGCCGTGCCTCCGTCACCCCGCTGGACGAGGGCTGCCAGCAGTTGATGATGGAGCGCCTGGCTGCCTGCGGCTTCACTGTGGAGCCGATGAACATCGAGGATGTGGACAACTTCTGGGCCCGCCGCGGTGGCGAGGGTCCGGTGCTGTGCTTCGCCGGGCACACCGACGTGGTGCCGACCGGCCCGCTGGAGGCCTGGCAGCATGCGCCGTTCGCGGCCTTCGTCGATGAAGAGGGCATGCTCCGCGGCCGCGGTGCCGCCGACATGAAGGGCAGCCTGGCGGCCATGCTCGTCGCCGTCGAGCGTTTCGTCGCCGACCACCCGCTTCACCGGGGTGCCATCGCCTTCCTGATCACCAGCGACGAGGAAGGTCCCGCGCTGCACGGCACCCAGGCCGTGGTCGAGCGTCTGGCCAAGCGCAACGAGCGCCTGGACTGGTGCATCGTCGGCGAGCCGTCGAGCACCTCGCTGGTCGGCGACATGGTCAAGAACGGCCGCCGCGGCTCGCTCAACGGTCACCTGCGCGTGCGCGGCGTGCAGGGCCACGTCGCCTACCCGCACCTGGCGAAGAACCCGATCCACCTGGCGGCGCCCGCGTTGGCCGAACTGGCTGGCGAACACTGGGACGCCGGCAACGCCTTCTTCCCGCCGACCAGCTTCCAGATCTCCAACCTCAACTCGGGCACCGGCACCACCAACGTCATTCCCGGCGAGCTGAACTGCCTGTTCAACTTCCGCTTCTCCACCGAGTCCACCGTGGAAGGCCTGCAGCAGCGCGTCGAGGCGATCCTCGACAAGCACGGCCTGGACTGGCAGGTCGACTGGTCGCTGTCCGGCCTGCCGTTCCTCACCGAACCGGGCGCGCTGCTCGATGCGGTATCGGCCAGCATCCGCGAAGTCACCGGCCGCGAAACCGTCGCCTCGACCAGCGGCGGCACCTCGGACGGGCGCTTCATCGCCACCCTCGGCACCCAGGTGGTCGAACTCGGCCCGGTCAACGCCACCATCCACCAGGTCAACGAGCGCGTGCTGGCCAGCGACCTCGAACTGCTCACCGAAATCTACTACCAGACGCTGGTTCGTCTGCTGGCGAACTGACCCATGCTTATCTGCCCGATCTGCAGCGGCGCGCTGCACAGCCTCGACAACGGCGTGCAGTGCAGCCACGGCCACCGTTTCGACCGCGCCCGCCAGGGCTACCTGAACCTGCTGCCGGTGCAGCACAAGAAGAGCCTCGACCCGGGCGACAACGCCGCCATGGTCGAGGCGCGCCGGCGCTTTCTCGATGCCGGCCACTACGCGCCGCTGGCCGCGCGCCTGGCCGAACTGGCCGCCGCGCGTGCGCCGGCGCGCTGGATCGACATCGGCTGCGGCGAGGGCTACTACACCGCGCAGCTGGCCGAAGCGCTGCCGGATGCCGACGGCTACGCCCTGGACATCTCCCGCGAGGCGGTCAAGCGCGCCTGCAAGCGCGCGCCGCAGCTGACCTGGATGGTCGCCAGCATGGCCCGCGTGCCGCTGGCCAGCGCCTCGTGCACCCTGCTGGCCAGCGTGTTCAGCCCGATCGACTGGAACGAGGCGGCGCGCCTGCTGCGTCCGGGCGGCGGCATCCTGCGCCTGGGCCCGGCGCGCATGCACCTGTTCGAACTGCGCCAGAAGCTCTACGACGAGGTGCGCGACTACGTCGACGACAAGCACCTGGCCGACCTGCCGGACGAGCTCAAGCTGGCCGATACCCAGACCCTGGAGTTCCGCCTGACGCTGGACAGCCATGCGGCGCGCGCCGATCTGCTGGCAATGACCCCGCATGGCTGGCGGGTCAACGCCGAACGCCGCGAGCGCATCCTCGCCGAGCCGTTCGAGGTCACCGTCTCGGTGCGCTACGACTGGATCGAGCGCCAGTAGGCGGTCACGCTCTGCAACCCCGCGGTCGCCCGGCGGCCGCGCCCCATCGCCGTATCAGGAAGCCCGACATGCGCCAACCGGATATCGAGATCTACCTCAAGGACGCCGAACTGCCGGCGGTAACCGCCTGGCTGGAACAGGCCATCGGCCCGTGCACGCCCTGGCAGACCCGCGGCCAGACCAGCCAGTGCCGTGCCGGCGCCATCCCGGTCACCTGGATGCCCAAGGCCGTGGGCCGCTGGAGCAGCCTACTGCTGGAAAGCGACCAGACCCCCTGGGAAGACGACCTGGCCTGCGCCAAGGCCGCCTTTGCCGCGCTCGGCGTGCAGGTGCGCTGCGCACCCGGCAGCTGGAGCGAGGAGCAGGGCGAGGAAGATGCCGACCGCTGGCTGAAGGTCACTGCCGAGGGCGTCAGCGAAATCCAGTGGCGCACCGACTGACCGCGGCACTGGTCGCACTATTTTCCCATCGACGCGAGGCAGGCAATGCGCGGCAAGGTCGTTTCCTGGAACGATGACCGGGGTTTTGGCTTCATCCAGCCCGAAGACCAATCGGGCGAAGTGTTCTTCCACATCTCCGCGGTGCGCAACGCCGCGCAGCGCCCGCAGCAGGGCGACGTGGTGGAGTTCGATACCACCCGCGACAAGGGTGGCCGGGTCAAGGCAGCCTGGGTGATGCTCGAGGGCGTCGCCGCGCAGGCGCAGGCTCCGCGCCGTCCCCGCGGCCCGCGCGCCCAGGGCAATCAGCAGCGCCACAGTCCCTTCGCCCTGTTCAAGGCCGCCGCCCTGCTGGTGGTGCTGCTGGTCGGCTGGCTGCTGACCCAGAGCCCCCTGCAGCACCTGCTGCAGTCGCCTGCCGGCCAGGGCAGCTCCGCGCAGGTACAGGTCCAGGCCGACGCGCCAATCCAGCGCGAAATCGACAAGACCCTCGCCCTGATCCGCCAGGGCGGTCCCTACCCGCACAGCCAGGACGGCACGGTATTCCAGAATCGCGAGCGCCAGCTGCCCGCCCATCCGCGCGGCTACTATCGCGAATACACGGTACGCACGCCCGGCCTGTCCCATCGCGGCCCGCGGCGCATCGTCACCGGCGGCAATCCACCGGTGATCTTCTATTACACCGAGGATCACTATCGCTCGTTCCGCATCCTGGAGAAGCCGTGATACCCAGTCGCCTCGCCGCATACTTCCTCGCCGACAAGCAGCGTTGCGGCATCTACCGCCTGCCGCCGGGCTGGACGCACGAGCCGAGCGATCCGGCCCTGTGCTGGAAAACCCTGGCGCCTCTGCCCGCCATCGACCGGGAAACCCTGCTCGCCGCCCTCGGCGAAACCCTGGCGTTTCCCGACTACTACGGACAGAACTGGGATGCCGCCTGGGACTGCCTGACCGAGCTGGACTGGCCGGCCGGACAGCTGCTGGTCATCCACCTGCCGATTGCGGCGGACAGCACGGTGATCGCGGCGGATCTGCAAATCTTTCTCGAGCTGCTGGGCGACGCCTGCCAGCACTGGGCCGACCTCGATCATGCGCTGTGCCTGCTGGTCGAAACGCAACGCGCCGACCTACCCGCCCTGCCGGCGCTGCCCGACCTCGACGGCTAGCCTCACGGCCCGCGGCTGAGCGCTCTCGGCAAGCCGCGGCCAACGCTAAGTCAACACAACCTGCGACCAACAAAAAACCCGTCGCAAGGACGGGTTTTTTTCATGCTGCCAGCAGCCCCTCAGAGTGCGGCGACGTCTTCCGCCTGCAGGCCTTTCTGGCCCTGGGCCACGGCGAACTCGACGCGCTGGCCTTCCAGCAGGGTGCGATGACCTTCGCCACGGATGGCACGGAAGTGCACGAAGACATCCGGACCGCTTTCGCGCTGAATGAACCCATAGCCCTTGGCATCATTGAACCACTTGACGGTTCCGTTCTCACGTCCAGCCATTCCACATTTCTCCAGACTCGCAAAATTACATTGCTCCCCCATGGGAGCAGCTCGGGACGGTACGTTGAAAAACGTTCTTCTTGTTATATCCGACCTCCGCCGCCGCAAGGCGCCTGGAGCGGGTATTCCGAATCGCGTTCTTGTCGACCGCAGGCCCGAGTATAAACAAAGCGCCTGCGCTGAAAAGCCCCCTCGGCTTGACCCAAGACAAGATCGGGCGGTATTCGCCCGGCCTGCCACGACCTCAGTCCGCAGGGCCGAGCAGATCCTTCAGGCGCCGGGCCAGCATGCGGTACTGCTGCTCCTCCAGGCGGTAGGCCCAGTCCCGACCGGCGATCAGCCGGTCTTCGAGACCCTCGCTCTCGCCCAGCACCAGCCAGTGCTGGCCACCCTGCAGATGGAAGGCGCCGCGCAGCACGCCACCGTCGAAGGTGCTCAGGCTGAACTCCAGCTCCGGCCGGTCCTTGAAGCCGACCTGCGCCAGCGGCGCGGCGTCGGCGAAGTCCAGCGCGGCGAACAGCAGGGCCATGCCGTTGGCCAGCGGCTGGTAGGCCAGGCGGCGCCCCACCGGCAACTGGCGCAGCTGCAGGTCGGCCTGCGCCGGGCTGTCGCGCCAGACATTCAGACGCTCGCCGTCGGCATGCCGCACCTCGACCTCGCGCACGCTGGCGAACGGGATCGCGCTGATGCGTCGCTCCAGCCAGGCCAGCTCGTTGTCCACCAGCTCCAGCGGCTGATCGACCAGCCAGACCTGATCGTCGCCCGCCAGCCGCACCAGCTGCCCGCCCTGGCGCGAACCCTGGCCGATCAGCAGCACCAGCGGTGCGCTGCCGATCCCGTCGATACGCAGACGCGTGGCGCGCCCCTCGCCCTTGGCGGCCAGGCCGAGACGGGCGTGGTTGTCCGGATTGCGGGTCTTGGCCTCGACCTTGCGGGCCTCGGCCAGCGCGCGCAGCAGGCGATTGACCTCGCCGGCCGCCGCCGGATAGCCGGCCTTGGCGGGCACGACCCAGCCGGCTTCAGTGCGCTCGATGCGCACCGCCGGCAACTCGCCGTGACGGATCGACAGTGCGCGCACCTCGCCCAGACGCCCGCTCAGCGCCGGCAGCAGCAACTGCCGCTCGGCCTGCTGCGTGACCTCGGCCCCGCGCTGCAGCCAGGCGAACAGCCCGCCCAGCAGCAGCGCGGCCAACAGCAGGACCAGCAATGCAGAACGACGCATGACGACCTCCTCAGGCCCGACGCCGGCGCAACAGCCACAGCCCGAGCACACCCAGGGTCAGCAGCAGCGGCACCAGGGCGATGTTGACGAACTTCAGGCTGCGGCCCAGCGCCTCGATGTCGGCGTTGAGCTGGAAGCGCACCTCGCGCAGTTCCTTGCGGATCTTCAGCTTCTCCTGGAGGAACTGCTGCAGGGTGGTCTGCTGCTCGGGAGTCAGCTCCAGCACCTGCTCGGGGCTGTCGTTCTGCTGCAGCTCGGCCAGGCGCTGCTCGGTCTGCGCCAGCTGCTGCTGCAGCACTTCCTCCTTCTCGCGAAAGCGTGCCTCGGCCTGGCGCTGCAGGTTCTCCACCATCACGAACGGCCGGCTGTAGCGCCCGCGCGAACGCACGCTGATCAGCGCATCGCTGCCGGCCAGGTTGTCCAGCGCGTTGATGGCGAAGCCGGCGTTGTCGGCGAACGGCTGCGGGACGCGCTGGCCGAAGAAGTCCTGCACCTGCACCCACATGCGGTCGCTGAGCAGGTCGGTATCGGCGACCACGATGACGTTGATGCTCTCGGCGTTCTGCAGGCCGCCCTTCTGCCCCTCGATACCCTGCGGGAAGGCGCTCTGCGCCGGGCCGGCGATGCGTGCGGCCAGCGCATAGCGCTCGCCGGTCGGCTCCAGCTCGCGCAGCAGCTCCTGCGGATCGCGCAGCATGGCCAGGCGCTGGGCGTCCATCGGCATGGCGTACTCGGAGCTGTGCAGCAGCGGCGTGAAGCGGGTCTTGGCGCCTTCCAGCGGTTCGAGAATGCCGGCACTGGCCAGGGTCAGGTTCTCCAGCCCGGCGGTGGTCACGTCATCCCGATCCAGCGCCGCCTTGGGCAGGCTCAGCCAGGCCGGATGGCGCACCGGACGCTGCTCCTGGCCCATGCCCACCGCCATCGCGAAGCTGCCGTCGACCAGCATCTCGCCCGGGCGCATGCGCAGCCCCCAGGCCTTGAACAGCGGCTCCAGATCGGAAGCATTGCTCTGCCCGCCGCCCATCAGCCCACCGTTGTCGTTCTCGCTGAACGGATCGACGAAGGCCAGCAGCTTGCCGCCACGCAGCACGAACTGGTCGATGGCGTACAGGGTCGGCTCCGGCAACTGCTTCGGATGCACCAGCAGCAGCACCGACACCTCGTCGGGAATGCGGTCGATGTCGCCCTGCAGGCTCTTGATGACGAACTGCTGGCGGATCTGCTCCATGATCATCCACGGCGCGCCGCCCTGGCCGGTCAGCGGGTTGAAGCCGCCATCCATCTGCAGCGCGGAGAGCACACCGACCACCGGCCGCGCCGGCTTGGCCAGGGTCTGCACCAGCCGGCTGATCTCGTACTCGAGGAACTCCTCCTGGTCGAGCGGGAAGAACGGGATGGTCTGCACGTCGTCCAGCGCGTTGGTGCCGGCCAGGCCGAAGTACAGCTTGTCGCCGCCCTGCTGCAGCGGCACCCCCTGCAGGCCGAACTCGGCGGCGCGGTCCTCGTCCTCGGAGAACGGCTCGGGGTCGATCACCTTGAGCCTCAGCTTGCCGCCGGCGGCGCGCTCGTAGGCGCGCAGCATCTCCTCGACGCGCCGCGCATAGTTGCGCACCGCCACCAGGTCGCGGCTGACGTTGTCGGAGTAGAAGAAGTACAGGTTCACCGGCTCGTCCAGCTCGCCGAGGATGCGCTCGGTGCCTGCGCTGATGGTGTAGAGCTTCTGCTCGGTCAGGTCCAGGCGCGCGTTGGGCAGGCCGAGGCTGGCGACCATGTTGAAGGCCAGGAACACCAGGGCGATCAACAGCAGCCCGCTGCCGGAATAAATGATGCGTTTCATCGGGCGTCCTCAGTCGGCTTTCTTCAGGTCGAGCACCACCGCAGTGGCCATCAGCCAGGCCAGGATCAGGCTGGCGAAATACAGCAGGTCGCGCAGGTCGAGCACGCCCTTGCTGATCGCATCGAAGCGGGTCAGGAAACTCAGCGAGGCCACCGCATCCACCAGCGTCTGCGGCGCCCAGCCGCTGAAGGCATCCAGCACCAGCGGGAAGCCGCTGGCGACGAACAGGAAGCACACGCAGACGGTGAGGATGAAGGCGATCACCTGGTTCTTGGCCAGCGCCGACAGGCACGAGCCGATGGCCAGATAACTGCCCGCCAGCAGCCAGCTGCCGAGGTAGCCGGTGAGGATCGCGCCGTTGTCCGGCTCGCCCAGGTAGTTGACCGTCAGCACCATCGGGAAGGTCAGCAACAGTGCGATGCCGGCGAACGCCCAGGCGGCGAGGAACTTGCCGCCCACCGCCTCGGCGCGGGTGATCGGCAGGGTCATCAGCAGCTCGATGGTGCCGCTCTTGCGCTCCTCGGCCCACAGGCGCATGGCCAGCGCCGGCACCAGGAACAGGTACAGCCACGGGTGGAAGTTGAAGAACGACGCCAGGTCGGCCTGGCCGCGCTCGAAGAAACTGCCCAGATAGAAGGTGAACACCCCGGACAGCACCAGGAAGATCACGATGAACACATAGGCCAGCGGCGTGGCGAAATAGCTCGCCAGCTCGCGCTTGAAGACTACCGGCAACTGCCTCATGCCGCTTCTCCTCGGGTCAGGGTGCGGAACACCTCGTCGAGGCGGCCGCGCTCCACGTCCATTTCCTTGATGTTCCAGCCGCGCGCCGCCACCAGCGCGCTGACGTGCGGGAAGATCACCCGCCCAGGCTGCGCCAGCACGGTCAGGCTGTGCTCGCGGGCATTGCGCTCCACCCCGGCCACGCCGGGCAGCGCCGCCAGCGCCGCCTCGTCCAGCGGCGCATCGCCGACCAGGGTCACCGCCTGGTGATAGCGCGAGCGGCTTTCCAGCTCGAACGGCGTGCCATCGGCGACCAGCCGGCCGGCGGCGATCACCACCGCGCGCGAACAGACCGCGGTGACTTCCTCGAGGATGTGCGTGGAAATGATGATGATCTTGTCGGTCGCCAGGTTCTGGATCAGCTGGCGCACCTGATGCTTCTGGTTCGGGTCGAGGCCGTCGGTGGGCTCGTCGAGGATCAGCGCGCGCGGATCGTGGAGGATCGCCTGGGCCAGGCCGACCCGGCGCTTGAAGCCCTTGGACAGCGTCTCGATCGACTGGCCGAGCACCGCCTGCAGCTCCACCTGCTCCACCGCCCTGGCCACCCGCGAGCGCTTCTCCGCGCCGCGGAAGCCGCGCACCTCGGCGATGAACTCGAGGAAGCCGCGCACGTGCATGTCGCCGTAGCAGGGCGCGCCCTCCGGCAGATAGCCGATCTGCCGCTGGGCCTTGAGGGTGTGCTTCTGGATATCGAAACCGAAGATGCTGGCGGTGCCGGAGGTCGGCGTCAGAAAACCGGTGAGCATCTTCATGGTGGTCGACTTGCCGGCGCCGTTGGGGCCGAGAAAGCCCAGCACCTCGCCGGGCTGAACGCGGAAGGACAGGTCGTCCACCACGGTGTGCTGCGCAAAGCGTTTGGTGAGTTTTTCTATTTCGATCATGGCCACTCCATAACCTGCTGGAGCCTCCGTGCCAGACGGCCACGGAGGCGTCTCGAATGCCGGTGAACTCTAGGTAGAGCGGGCCGGCATTGCAAGGGGGACGCGGCGATCCCGCGGACTCGGCCCCCTCGCGTCCGCTAACTGGACGAACGATGTGGACCAAGGCAGTCGCTCGAGTTCGGCCAACCCGCTGTAGGGGCGAATTCATTCGCCAACGCGGCCCTGTCAGGCGAATGAATTCGCCCCTACACTGCGAGGTGGACGGCGAACCGCGCACGCCGGCGGGCCAGCGACTAAGGTGAAACCATCCTTCGACCGCAGCGAGATCCGGGCGTATGGCCAAGCATCGCGGCTCCGCACCGCAGCAGGCGAGCGGCATCCCGCTGCAGGCCGCCGCCGCGGACATCTGGACGCAGAAATACCGGCTGGTCGAACCCGACGGCACGCCGGTCGACGCCGATCTCGACGCCACCTGGCGGCGGGTCGCCCGTGCCCTGGCCGATGTGGAGGCGCCCGAGCTGCGCGAACACTGGTACGCGCAGTTTCACTGGGCACTGCGCAACGGCGCCATCCCGGCCGGGCGAATCGTCGCCAACGCCGGCGCCCAACAGCGCCGGCCGGCCACCTCGACCATCAACTGCACCGTCTCCGCCACCATCCGCGACTCGATGGACGACATCCTCGGCAAGCTCCACGAGGCGGGGCTGACCCTCAAGGCCGGCTGCGGCATCGGCTACGAGTTCTCCACCCTGCGCCCGCGCGGCGCGCTGGTAGCCGGCGCCGGCGCGCGCACCAGCGGGCCGCTGTCGTTCATGGATATCTTCGACAAGATGTGCTTCACCGTCAGCTCCGCCGGCGGGCGGCGCGGCGCGCAGATGGCCACCTTCGACGTCGCCCACCCGGACGTGCGCGAGTTCATCCGCGCCAAGCGCGAGGACGGCCGCCTGCGCCAGTTCAACC
>RCUJ01001027.1_pt1 | contig 15550 bp, 10 predicted proteins | sample 2166321 | NCBI WGS metagenome assembly RCUJ01 (sample SAMN09932808, study PRJNA488358) | compost metagenome | feature: garden; material: soil; isolation source: compost soil in an enriched community after 118 h of incubation | place: Germany: Experimental Botanical Garden Goettingen | collected... | reverse complement strand
CACCAGGCTGTCGGGATTCATAAAATACTTGGCCTGCAGGCGCGCGAGGTTGCCTGGCCAGTGCGCCTTGTCCCACTCGCCCGACACGGGCGCCCCCGAGGCGTGCACGGCGCGGATGCCCGCATCGAGCAGCGCTTCAACTGCCGCGTCGGCGTGCGCCCCCGTGCGGCTGTTGTGCGAGTTGTCGATCACGGTCGTGATGCCGGCATCGATGCAGCCCAAGGCCGTGAGCAGGTTGCCCACGTAAATATCGCGCGGCCGGTAGTATTTGGCGAACGAGAAATGCGTGGCGTTGCAATAGTCCTCGAGCGTTGCCGCATTCGGGTTGATGCGGCGCAGCTGGCCTTCCCAGGAGTGGCGATGGGTGTCGACCATGCCGGGAATGGCGATCATCTGTGCGGCATCGATCACTTCGGCGCCGTCGGCTTGCAGATTCTGGCCGATGGCGGCAATGACGCCATCGGCAATCAGGATGTCGCCTTTGGGGACATTGCCGACATTGCCATCCATGCTGATGATGGTGGCGTCTTTGATCAGCATCTTGTGCGGGGCTGGTGCCAGCGAAGCCAGCAATGAAGGGACTTGTTCAGACATGCTTGATTCCTGCTATAGCGAATGAGTTGCACGCAGTCTAGTGCAGGCAAGCACGGGGAAAAAGTGGCACCGTGTGTTTTCAGCATGCAGAAAATCCGAATAATGTTGGGTTATAGTGCCGTTTCCCCTACTGCTACGAAGACAAGACATGGACCGCGTACAAGCAATGCAGGTATTCCTTCGCGTGGTCGAGAGCAGAAGTTTCGTGCGCGCGGCGCAGACCCTGGCTTTGCCCGCATCGTCGGTGACCGCCATCATCAAGCGGCTGGAAAAACATTTGCAGACGCGCCTGCTGAACCGTTCCACCAGAAACCTCAGCCTGACACCGGAAGGCGAGCGCTACTTCCACCGCTGCCGCGAAATCCTCGATCTGATCGCCGATACCGAAGCGAGCCTGCAAGGTTCCAGCGATCGCCCGCAGGGACGTTTGCGCGTGGATATGCCTGGCGGCATTGCCCATGCCGTGATCCTGCCGCAGCTGGCGCAATTCCAGCAGCGCTACCCCGACATCTACCTGATGATCGGCGTCAATGACCGCCAGGTGGACTTGATACAGGAAGGCGTCGATTGCGTGATCCGCACCGGCAGCCTGGAAGACTCGACCCTGGTCGCGCGCCGCCTGGGCGAGCTGCGCTGGATCACCTGCGCGGCGCCGTCCTACCTGGCCGAACACGGTGTTCCCGCAACCCTGGAGGATTTGCCGGGACACCGGGCCGTCCATTACTTTTCCAGCACGGCGCGGCGCGGCAGCGATCTGCATTTCATCGAAAACGGCATCCGCGTCGCCGTGCCCCTCCCCGGCACGGTCGCCGTCAACGAGACGGGGCTGTACATCGAGCTGGGCCTGGCCGGCCATGGCTTGATGCAGCTGGCCGAGATCCTGGTGAGCGATCAGTTGCAGACGGGGGCATTGGTCGAGGTGCTGGCCGACAGGCGGCCTGCGCCGGTGCCGGTATCGCTGCTCTACCCCCATCAGCGCTTTCTTTCCCCTGCGATGCGGGCGTTCACCGGCTGGACGGCCGAGCTGTTCGGCAACGGCGCGTGACAATTGAATAGTAATATTTTCAAAAATTTAACTATATTCGGTATTGCAGACATTATGCCGGCCGACCGGACATTGGCCGTATCAAACGAGCCTGTCCATTGAACGCTCCACCAACGAAAGCATATCGATGAAAACTCAACGCGCAACAAGCTGGTCGCTCGGTCTTATCGTGGCAGGCGCCCTGCTATCTTTCCCTGCCCATGCGGCGAAAATCCCCGACTGCGGCAAAAGGGAGCCGAGCAAAACCCTGCCTACCCCGCAAAACAGCGAATATGACGCCTACCGCAACGCGAAGACGAGCGCTGTGGCCGGTGGTCCGGGCAATACCGTCTTCAATAACAACGAGGGCCGCCTTCCCGCCGCCGGCAAGGACGAGGTCTATTATGAATACTATCTGGGCATCGGCGGCGATGGCGGCGCGGGTTCGCATCGTGCGGTATTGCTGGTGCAGACCCCGAAAGGGAAACGCAAATTGGTGGAGCGTTATTACACGCAGGACCACTATGCGTCCTTTTGCAGCCTGAAGAACTAGTCTTTCCTCAACTACCAGCCGCGGCGTGGAAACGTCTGCCGCAGCTGGTCGCGTGCATGGTGTTGAAAATTAAGATATGATGATCATCATGCAGAACTCACCGAACAAACCGGCGGCGCAAAGCCGCAAGGAAGCCACCCACGAACGCATCGTCGAGGTGGCCACGCGCGCCATCCGCCGCAGCGGCTATGCGGGCACGGGCGTGGCCGACATCATGAAGGAAGCGGGCCTGACGCACGGCGGCTTTTATGCGCACTTCGCCTCGCGCGACGCGTTGCTGGCCGAAGCGGGCGACCGCGCGGGCGCCGAAGCGGTGGCGCTGGCGGCCCGGGTGGCCGCTGCCGCCCCACCGGGCCAGGCGCTGCAGGCCATGCTGGCCGCTTACCTGTCGCCTGAACACATCGCCGCCATCGAGGTGGGCTGCCCCGTGTCGGCGCTGGGTTCGGAAATGCCGCGCCAGGCGCCCGAAGTGCGGCGCGCCGCCACCATCCATATCAAGGAAATGATCGACCTGTTCGCGCGCCAGTTGCCGAACTGGGGCCAGCCCGAAGCGCATGCGCAAGCGATGGCGACCGTGTGCGCCATGATCGGCACCACCATTCTCGCGCGCGCCGTGGACGAACCTGCCCTGTCGGACGCGCTGTGCGCGGCTACCCTGGCGCAGTTTCAAACACCCAGCTAATTGCACCGCCCGTGGCCTTGATCCGTCCCGGGCTTTTTTTGAAACGACAATATGATGATCGTCATATTTTATATCCAACGCTGTCAACCACTGAAGGAATTACCATGAAAAAGATTGCCCTCGTCACCGGCGCCTCGTCCGGCATCGGCGCGGCCACGGCCCAGCGCCTGGCGCAAGCGGGTTACACGGTGTACGGCACCAGCCGCCGCGGCGGACAAGTGGCCGCAGCCGGCCATGCGATGCTGGCGCTCGACGTCACCAGCGATGCGTCCGTCGTTGCCGCCGTGGCCGAGCTGATACAGCGCGAAGGCCGCATCGACCTGCTGGTGAATAACGCCGGTTTCGGCGTGGCTCCGGGTGGCGCAGAGGAAAGCAGCGTGGCACAGGCGCAAGCCATCTTCGACACGAATTTCTATGGCGTGCTGCGCATGACCCTGGCCGTGCTGCCGCACATGCGGGCCCAGGGTGGCGGGCGTATCCTCAATATCGGTTCCGTCCTGGGCTTTTTGCCCATGCCTTACGGCGCGCTGTATTCCGCCACCAAGCACGCGATCGAGGGCTACACTGAATCGCTCGACCATGAAGTGCGGGGCTGGGGCATCCGCGCCAGCGTCATCGAACCGGCCTACACGAAAACCACGTTCGAAGCCAATCTGCTGGCGCCCGATATCCCGCTGTCCGCCTACCGGCAAGTGAGCGCGGCCGTCACAAGCCGGCTGCAAGCACTGATGGCCGGCGCCGATGACCCGGCCATCGTGGCCGACACCGTCCTGGCGGCGGCGCAGGCAAGCAAGCCCAAGCTGCGCTACACGGCCGGGCCGCTGGCGGCGCGCTTGCGCCTGATGCGCCGTTTCATGCCGGCCGCGCTGCTGGACGCCGGCTTGCGCAAGGACCTGCGCCTGGCCTGAGCGCCGGCGCCTTTTCAGCCTTCAGAGAGAACATCATGCAAGCATTGCAACTTAAAAAATACGGCGGCCTCGATCACGTGGCGTTTGCAGAACTGCCCCGCCCCACGCCCGGCCCCGGCGAACTGCTGGTGCAGGTGCACGCCGTCGGCCTGAACCCCATCGACAATCTGATTCCCAAGGGCGACTTCAAGCCGATCTTGAAAACGCGCTTGCCGGCCACCCTGGGCAGCGACCTGGCCGGCGTGATCGTGGCCGTGGGCAGCGGCGTCACGCGTTTTACAGTGGGCGACGCCGTGTATGCGAGTATTTTCGACACGCCGCACGGCAGCCTGGCCGAATTTGCCGTCGTGCCGGAACAAGCGGCCGCGCTGAAACCGGCCAACCTCGATTTCGTGCAGGCGGCGTCGATACCCATGGTGGGCCTGACGGCGTGGCAAGCGATGCATGAGCGCATGCAGCTGAAGCCGGACCAGAAAGTGTTCATCCCGGCCGGTTCCGGCGGCATCGGCACGTTCGCCATCCAGCTGGCCAGGCACCTGGGCGCCCGCGTGGGCACGACCACCAGCACGGCGAACGTGGAACTGGTGCGCGGCCTGGGCGCCGATGACATCATCGACTACAAGAAACAGCCGTTCGAGGACGTGCTGCGCGATTATGACGCCGTGCTGGGTACGGTGCGCGGCGACGGGCTGGAAAAAGCCTTGCGCATCGTCAAGCCTGGCAGCCGCGTCGTCTCGCTGGTCGGCCCGCCCGACGCCGCCTTTGCCCGCGCGCGCGGCATGAACGTGGTGCTGAAACTGGTGTTCGGTTTGCTCAGCCGCAAGATCATCGGCCTGGCGCGGCGGCGCGGCGCCAGCTATGCCTTCCACTTCGTGCGTCCCGACGGCGGCCAGCTGGCGCAGATCGCCGCCCTGATTGAAGCGGGAAGCATCCGCCCCGTCATCGACAAGGTCTTCCCTTTTACCGAGGCGAAACAGGCGCTGGCCTACCTGGCACAGGGCCGCGCGCGGGGCAAGGTAGTGGTGCAACTGCCCGTGTCCTGAGGCGTATTTACCCTGCTTTCCGCGCCGCGCAGTGAGTGTGACCGTGAGTGTGTCCGTGAGTGTGATTATGTGTGAGTTTTGCGTTGGCAATTTCCTCCATACTCGTTGTCAACCGTGTGCTTCTTGACACCGGTCAACCTCCATAAAGGTAGCTCATGCGCGTTTTCCCGGAATGCTGCTGGCTCGCCATCACCCTCGTGGCCGGCATGGTTCATGCCGCCGAACCGGGCGTCACCGAGACGCACATCCGTCTGGGCATGGTCAATGCCCAGACGGGGGCGGCCTCGGGGCTGGGGAAAGCCATGCTCGACGGCGCGACGGCCGTTTTCCAGGAAGCGAACCAGCGCGGCGGCATCCATGGCCGCAGCATCGAGCTGGTGGTCGCCGATGACGGCTACGATCCGGACCGGGCCATCAGCGAAACGCTCAGGCTGGTCGAGGAAAAACAGGTGTTCGCCCTGTTCGGCAACGTGGGCACGCCCACGACCAATGCCGTCATACCGATCGTCCAGGAAATGAAGGTGCCGCTGGTGGGCGCGTTTACGGGCGCAATGACCTTGCGCCGCCCCGTGGTACGTGAAATCATCAACTTCCGCGCCAGTTATGACGATGAATCCGATGCCCTGGTGCAGTATTTCGCCAGCCGGGGCGTCAAGCGCTTTGGCGTGCTGTACCAGGATGACGGTTTCGGCAATGCCGTGCTCGACGGCACCGTGCGGGCCCTGCAACGGCGCGGCCTGGAACTCGTTGCCAAGGGGTCATTCCAGCGCGGCACCACGGCCGTCAAGGCCGGACTGGCGGCCCTGATCGGGCACGACCTGCAAGCGGTGGTCATGGCCGGCCCCTACACGCCGGTGGCGGCGTTCGTGCGCGAAGCCAGCCAGGCCGGGCTGAAGGCGGCCCTGTCCACGGTGTCCTTTGTCGGTACGGACAGCCTGTTGCAACTGCTGGGCAAGGAAGGCAACAACATCGTCATTTCGCAGGTAGTGCCCCTGCCCGACGACCGCCAGCTGCCGATCGCCGCCGACTGCGCCGCGCTGCTGGCCAGGCATGTGCCGGTGGCCAGGCTGTCCTTCGTCAGTTTCGAAGGCTGCATTTCGGCCACCCTGATGGTGGCGGCGCTGCGCCGCACGGGCGCGGACCTCACGCGCGAGCGCCTGATCCAGAGCTTCGAATCGTTCGACCGGCTCGATCTGGGCGGCATGCGGGTGACGCTGCGGCCCGACAACCACCAGGCGTCGACGGCCGTTTTCCTGACCCGCATCGCCGACGGCAAGATTGTGCCGGCGGACCCGGGGCCTGGCGCGAAGTGATGCGCGCCCACTTTTCCAGCCCGCCCTGGAGCCAGGCATGAAAATCAGGACCAAGCTGATCATCAGTACCACCGTCCTGCTGGCGGGCGTGGCGGCCATGGCGGCGGCCAGCCTCTTGCTGGTGAAAGGCATAGAAACCCATGTGCACGGTTTGACCGACCGGACCGTGCCGATGTACACGGACGTGTTGCGCCTGCGCTATACCGTGCAGGACATGGCCTCGGATTTTTTCGAGCTGGGCAAGGCGCAAGACCTGGCGCAGCTGGAACAGGTATCGAACAAGATCGTCGCCAATATCCAGGCCGCCGAGAACATCCGCAAGCAATTGCGGCGCCATGGCGAGTCGCAGTCGACCCGCTACCATACGGCCTTCGAACAGGCATTCGAGCGCATGCGCGTCGCCGTGCGCAAGCGCCTGGAAAACGAGGCCTACTACAAGGCGCAGGCGACGGAGATGGGCCAGGTCCTGGCGCAGATCAAGGCCGCCGCCAAGGCCGCGCGCGGCAAGATCCGCCTGGTCGACAGCCAGGCCCAGGCCACGGCCGCCGAGGTGCAGCTGGAAAGCCAGCGCCTGAACGAAAATGCCCGCTATCTGGCCGACTTGCGCAATAGCATCCTCGACATGCAGATTGCGCTGGCCGAAACGGAGGCCGTGAAGAGCCGTTTCCGCATCGCGCCCCTGCGCGAACGGCTGACGGCGGCCGTCGCGCATCTGGACGGAAGCGGCGAGCGCGACATCAGCCCTGCCCAGCAGGCACTGCGGACAAAACTGCTGGCCACGGCGCGCCAGTTGCTCGATCCCGCCGCCGGCCTGATGGCCTTGCGCGCCGGCTTGCTGGCCGAAGGCGGCGCCAGCGCGGCGCGGCAGGCGCAATATGCGGCGCTCAAGGAACAAGTCAGCGCCACCCTGGCTGCCGCCCACCTGCGCCTGGCCGAGGAACTCGATCCCATCGAACTGCAGCTGGCCATCGGACGCGACCGGCTGGCGCAGGCCAACCGCTACATGCGCACCTCGTCCCGCATCGAGGACGCCAGCGGCGAAATCAACCTGGCCGTCGACGCCATCAGCATCGGCGTGGGCGAAGTGATGCTCGCCACGGCCGCCAGTGACGTCAAGCGCCTGGGCGACGATATCGCACTGCACATCAGCGCACTGCACCGCGACATGGGCACCATGCAGACCTTGCTGCAAAGCATAGGCCAACTGGGCTTGCTGGCTGAAACGCGCAGCGTCGACACCTATCTGGACGCGGTGGAACGGTCGGGACAGCGGCTGGTGCAAGCCAAGGGCAGCGTGCTGGACAGCCAAGCGGCGCTGGACGAAGTCATCGGCCACGTGCGCGCCTTCGAGCGCGAACAGGCCGCCTATTCCGCGCAGCAGGTGTCGCGCATCACGGGGCAGCAGCAGGACGCCGTGACCCAGGTGCGCGATGGCGTGCGCCATGCCTTCATGCTGATCCTCGGCATCGCGCTGGTGCTGCTGCTGGCCTGCGTGGCCATCACGGGGCTGATCAGCGCATCCATCGCCAGGCCGCTGGCGCACCTGTCCCATGCGATTGCCCATATCCGCGGCGGCAAGGCGCTGTCGGTGCGCGTGGCGCAGCATGGCAGCGATGAATTGGGGCAATTGATCAAGGGCTTCAACGGCATGCTCGAGCATGTGGAGCAGCGCGACCTAGCGCTCAAGCAGGCCAAGGCCGAGGCCGACGCCGCCAACCGCGCCAAGTCGGAATTCCTGGCCAAGATGAGCCACGAGATCCGCACGCCGATGAATGGCGTGCTGGGCATGACGGAATTGCTGCAGCGCACGGAACTGAGCCCCAAGCAGCAGCGTTTCGTGCACACGGTGCACCGCTCCGGCGAAAGCCTGCTGAGCATCATCGACGACATCCTCGACTTTTCCAAGATCGAGGCGGGCAAGCTGGTGCTCGAACATATCCCCTTCGACCTGCGCCAGGTGATCGACGATGTGGTGGCGCTGTTTGCCAACGGCATCCAGCGCAAGGCCATCGAATTTACCTGCCGCGTCGCCTCCGACGTGCCGCAGCACGTGCGCGGCGACCCCGTGCGCCTGCGCCAGATCCTCACCAACCTGCTCAATAACGCCACCAAGTTCACGGAACGGGGCGAGATTTCCGTCGATGTCAGCTGCCCCGCCGCCGGCCAGATCCGCATGGAAGTGCGCGACACGGGCATCGGGATGGCGCCGGAAGCGGCGGCGGCCGTCTTCCAGCCTTTTCGCCAGGCCGACAGCACCACTTCGCGCAAATACGGCGGCACGGGACTGGGCCTGGCCATCATCAAGCAGCTGGTGGAAATGATGGGCGGCAACATTGTGCTGAAATCCGTGGCGGGCCAGGGTTCCAGCTTCGCCGTCACCGTTGTCGTGGGCACCGTGGCGCCCGAGGACGCGCCGCCGGCGCCGCCGCCGCGCGTGTCGCTGGACGCCTTGAACGTGCTGATCGTGGATGACCATGCCACCAACCGCAGCATCCTGCTGCAGCACGCGATCGAGTGGCAGATGGCCGCCGCCAGCGCCGCCGACGGCGCCGAGGCGCTGGACCTGCTGCAAGGCGCACTGCGCGGCGAGCGCCCGTTCGACCTGGCCATCATCGACATGCGCATGCCCGTCATGGATGGCGCCGAGCTGGTGCGGGCGATCAAGGCCGACGCCGGCATGGCGGCCCTGAAAATTATCATACTCAGTTCGCTGGACGCTTCGGCCGAGCTGCGCCAGGTGACGGCGCTGGGCGTGGAATACTGCCTGACCAAGCCCGTGCGGGCGGTGGAACTGCGCCACTGCATCGAAGCTGCCTGCGGCTACAGCACCCTGGCGCCAACGAGTGCTGCCATGCCTGCCCTGCCCGCTCCAGCGGACACCGCGGCCGCAGGCCAGGCGCCGCTGCGCATGCTGCTGGTGGAAGACAACGCGATCAACCAGGAAATCGCCCTGGCCATGCTGGAAGATAGCGGCTACGAAGCCACGCCGGCCGACAACGGGGCGCGCGCGCTGGCCCTGTGGGAGCGCTCCCCGTTCGACGTGATCCTGATGGATTGCCAGATGCCGGAAATGGATGGTTTTGAAGCGACCCGGCGCTTGCGCCGCATGGAAAGCGAGCAAGGCCGCAGCCGCACGCCCATCATTGCCCTGACGGCCAACGCCATCCTCGGCGACCGCGAACTGTGCCTGGACGCGGGCATGGACGACTACCTGGCCAAACCGTACACGCGTGCCGCCCTGCTGGCCCTGCTGGCCCGCTGGCGCCCGTCGCCCTCCGCGCCGGCCCCAGCGGAGACGGTGGAGACGGTGGAGACAGCGGCAGCGCCCGGCGCCATCCTCGACGCCGCCGCCCTGCAAAACCTGCGCGCCATGCGGCGTCCCGGCCGCCCCGATGTGCTGGGGCGCATCATCGACCTGTTCTACAGCGACGCCCCGCGCCTGCTGGGCCAGCTGGAAGTGGCCGCCGAAGCCAGCGATGCCGCGGCCCTGCAGCTGGCGGCGCACACGCTCAAGTCCAGTTGCGCCAACGTGGGCGCGCTGGGCTTGTCGGCCACCTGCCGTGAAATCGAACAATACGCGCGCGGCAATGACGTCGGCAGCGCGCTCAACCATATCCGCGGCATCCAGCAAGAGCTCGACCGTGTCCTCGCCGCCCTGGCCATTGAGAAGGAAGCCATATGAATACCGCACTGCCCCCGCAAGCACTGGTCCTGGTGGTCGATGACGACACCATGACGCGCATCCTCGTGACGGAAGCGCTGGAGCCGGAAGGCTTCCGCATCGAGGAAGCGGCCAGCGGCCTGGAAGCGCTGGCCGCCTTCCAGCGCGGCGTGCCCGACCTGATCCTGCTCGACGTCGCCATGCCCGGCATGAGCGGCTTCGAATGCTGCCAGCAGCTGCGCCGGCTGCCCGGCGGCGCGCACGTGCCCATCGTCGTACTGACCGGCAACGATGACGACGACTCCATCAAGCAGGCGCTGGAAGCGGGCGCCAGCGATTTCATTTCCAAGCCGATGCAATGGCGGTTGCTGGCGCACCGGCTGCGCTACCTGCTGCGGGCCAGCAGCGCGCTCACCGAACTGAGCCGTATCCAGGAAAGCCTGAACCACGCGCAGGCGCTGGCCCGTCTGGGCAACTGGGAATACCGCGTCGCCGGCGGCGACGGCTACTGGTCGCCGGAGCTGTTGCGCATCCTGGGCCTGGACGCCGATACCGGCCCCACCAGCTTCGACCGCCTGCTGCAGTGCCTGCCGGAAGACCAGCGCCCCCTGCTGCTCGATGCCTTCATGGAGCTGCATGCGAGCGGCACCAGCTACGGCCTGGAACACAAGGTGCTGCGGCCCGACGGCGGCGAGTGCATCGTCTTTCACCAGGCCGAAGCCGTGCGCGAAGGCCGCGAGGTACTGCTGATGCGCGGCACCGTGCAAGACATCACGGACCGCAAGCTGCAGGAATTGCGCATCGAATACCTGGCCAACCATGACGCGCTGACGGACTTGCCCAACCGGCAATTGCTGAACGACCGCATCGGCCAGGCCATCGCCCATGCCCGCCGCACCCGCTTGCACCTGGCCACCCTGATGCTGGACCTCGACCGTTTCAAGTTCGTCAACGACAGCTATGGCCACCCCGTGGGCGACGCGCTGCTGCGGGAAGTGGCCCGCAGGCTGAGGCTGGCCGTGCGCGAAGGCGACACCGTGGCCCGCCAGGGTGGCGACGAGTTCGTCATCCTGCTGACGGACCTGCCCGACATCGAGACGGCCGAACAGATCGTGAAAAAAGTGCTGGCGGTGTTCGCCGATCCTTTCGTGCTGGGCGAACATACCCTGCACGTCAGCACCAGCATCGGCGCCAGCGTGTTTCCATCCGACGGCGACAGCGGCGACATGCTGCTCAAGACGGCCGATGCGGCCCTCTACAGCGCCAAGGACAAGGGCCGCAACGGCTACCAGTTCTACAACCACAAGATGGGCGTGCTGGTGGAAGAGCGGGCCGAAATCGAACACGCGCTGCACCAGGCGCTGGCGCTGGGCGAGCTGGAATTGCACTACCAGCCCAAGGTCGACCTCACCAGCGGCAAGATCTATGGCATGGAAGCGCTGCTGCGCTGGCGCCGCGACGGCATCGGGCTGGTGCCGCCGGACCGCTTCATCCCCCTGGCCGAGGAAACGGGCATGATCGTGCCTATCGGCGAATGGGTGCTGCGCACGGCGTGCGCGCAACTGGGCGTCTGGCATGCCTACGGCTTTACGCACCTGACGATAGCCGTCAACGTGTCGGCGCGCCAGTTCCGCCAGGTCGACATGCCGCAACTGGTGCGCGAAGTGCTGGCCGACAGCGGCGTGCCGGCCCACTGCCTGGAACTGGAGCTGACGGAAAGCGTGCTGATGCAGAACCGCGACCTCGTGGTGAAGGCGCTGGAAGAATTAAAGGAAATCGGCGTGACCTTGTCGCTGGACGACTTCGGCACCGGCTATTCCAGCCTATCCTACCTCAAGCAGTTCCCCATCGACGTCGTCAAGATCGATCAATCGTTCATCCGCGACGTAACCGACAGCGTGGATGGCGCGTCGCTGACCCGCTCCATCATCGCCATGGCCAAGTCGCTGCACATGACCACGGTGGCCGAGGGCGTGGAAACGGAGGGGCAATTGGGATTTCTCAATACCAACCAGTGCGACGCCATGCAGGGCTATTATTTCAGCCGCCCGCTGCCCGGCGCCGAGATGGATCTGATGTTGCATGCGGGCACCCATCTACCGCCCGACAGCTGCCATGCCGAAGCGCCGCAGCGCGTGCTGCTGCTGGTGGACGACGAGGAGCATATCCTGTCCGCCCTGCGCCGCTCGCTGCGCAAGGAGGGTTACCAGATACTCAGCACCAGCCAGCCGCAGGAAGCGCTGGAACTGGTGGCCGCGCATGCCGTGGGCGTGATCCTCACGGATGCGCGCATGCCGGGCATGTCCGGCAATGAGCTCTTGCGCCGCATCAAGGGTATCTATCCGGAAATCGTGCGCGTGATGCTGTCCGGCTACCCGGAACTGCATTCGGTCACGGCGGCCATCAACGAAGGCTCGGTGTACAAGTTCATCACCAAGCCCTGGGACGAGACCTTGCTGAAAGACCATTTGCGCGAAGCCTTCGTGCGCTTCGAATCGGGCGTGCAGCGGCCACCGGTCGGTCCGCATGGCATCGAGATCAGCAACCGTGCCGCCTAGCGCGCCGCCAGGAGCCGCCATGCAGGATCAGCTGTTCTTCGAAGGCTTGCGCGCGCTGGCCGAAGCCGCCTTCCCCAAGCATTGCGCCTGTTGCGGGCGCGAATTCGCCACGGCGGACGATTTCATTTTGCAGACGCAATCGATGCGCCAGAACGTCTCGGGGCTGAAACAAAGCTTCGACGACAACAACGTGGCCATCGTCGAGGTCTACCGCAATTGCCTGTGCGGCTCGACCCTGATGGATTTCTTTTCAGACCGGCGCGACACCTCCGAGGCATCGCTGCAGCGACGCCAGCTGTTTGAACGGCTGTTGCCGCCGCTGATGGAAAAAGGCATGGAACGAACCGCCGCGCGCGAGTATCTGCTGCACGTCGTGCGCGGCCAGCTGCCGTGACGGGGCAGCTGACTGCTGGCCGCTGGCATTACCAGTAGCCCAGCACCTTCCACCACGTCGTGCCGACGACGGCAAAGATCAGCAATTCGATCACGCACATGATGAAGCCAACTTTCCACCAGTTGCCCATCGTCACGAAGCCGCTGCCGAAGATGATGGGCGAAGTGCCCGTCGCGTAGTGCGTCAGGGTCATCATGATGGCCGAGCCGGCCGTCATCATCAGCATGAACGGCACGTGGTATTCGGCCGGGATCAGGTGCAGGCCCACCGTCAGGAAGGCCAGCAGCATGGCGCTGATGTGGGCCGTCGTGCTGGCGAAGAAGTAGTGCGAGAAGACAAACACCAGCACGAGCACGCCGGCAATCGGCAGCCAGTCCATGCCGCTGGCAACGATGGCCGCCTTCATGCCGGCCGAGAACCAGGCGATCACGCCCGTCTTGTTCAGCTGCTCGGCCATCATGACGAGCGCGCCGAACCACACCAAAGTGTCCCAGGCGCTCTTTTCCGACAAGACGTCATCCCAATCGATGGTGCCGGTAATTATCAGCACGAACAAGCCGACAAAGGCGACCACCGTCGCATCGAGCGAAAACGCGGGGCCGAACAGCATGGCCGGCACGTTGGCCCACAGCAGCAGCAACAGGGCGAAGGTGCCCAGCATGACTTTTTCCGACGGCGACAGCGGGCCCATGCCTTTCAGTTCCGCCTTGGCATAGGTGACGGCGTCGGGCGTGGCTTTGAGTTCCGGCGGCGACAGCCAGTAGATAATCAGCGGCATCACCAGCAGACAGACCAGGCCCGGCAGCAGCATGCACAGGGCCCAGGTGGTCCACGTCAGGTGGAAACTCTGGCCGCTGGCCTTGGCCACGAAGTCGACCACGAGCGGGTTGGGCGCCGTGGCCGTCAGGAACATGGCCGAGGTGATCGGGTTGGCGTGGTAATTGACGAGGGCCAAGTAGGTGCCGACCTTCTTTTCCGTGCCCTTGGCCGGGTCGGAATCGAAGGCGTTGGCGATCGATTTCATGACGGGGTGGACGATGCCGCCGCCGCGCGCCGTGTTACTGGGCGTAAAGGGCGCCAGCACCAGTTCGCAGATGGCCAGGCCGTAGCCGATGCCCATGGTGCGCTTGCCCAGCAGCGAGATGAACAGCAGGCCGATACGGCTGCCCAGCCCCGTCTTTTTCAGGCCGCGCGAAATCAGGATCGCCACGACGATCAGCCAGATCAAGGGATTCGAAAAACTGCTGAGCGCATCCGTGATGGCGCCCTTGGACGAGGTCGACGTCACTTGCGACAGCGAAACGATGACGATGGCCATCATGGCCATCACGCCGATCGGCATGACTTTCAGGATGATCGCCAGAATCGTGGTAAGGAAAATCGCCACCAGGCCCCAGGCCTTGGGCGTCAAGCCATCGGGCGCCGGCAGCAATAGCATGCTCACCAGCAAGGCCGTGCAGATCAGGGCGGGGACGAGGCGGAATGGGACGGCTTCCTTGAAATGCAGGAACAGGTCGCGCACTGTTTTATACATCATGATTTCCTTTGCTGGACAGGCATCCTGGCGGGCGGTCGCCCGCGTGGATTGGTGATAATTCTTTTTAGCAACATCATACAAGCTCATGCGCCACTACCCTGCTCCGTTACGCCTGCGCGTGCCCGGAAATTTCCGAATCGTTGACTTGAGCGGTATCAGAGTGCCGGTAAATATTGTTGAGCAGTGACAATGGGTGACTTTTTTGTCAATTTTTCTCTGTATCTTTCCCCGTAGCTGCCGCCAGATATGCCACCAGGATTGCCAACCTTTCAGGGGAAAACTTGATGAATAGCACGGAACAGTACTCGATACACCCATCGATCGGCGTTGCCCGCGTGGGCAACAGCCATGATTCGTTTTATCTGGCGCCGGAAACGATCGGCGGGCTGCCGATCGAAGTCGACAGCAACAACGATCCGCAGCTTGTCGATGGCAAGCCGGTCCGCGTTGCCCAATTCAAGGATGCGGCCGGCCGCGTGCGGCGCCAGGCAGCCAGCTTCCGCATCTACAAGTCCGTGGCGGGACGTCCCGGCGAAAAAGTCCTCGTCGACCTGCAGGACCCGGACATTGCCAAGATCGAGTGGACGGTGCACGTGGCAAACAAGAAGGCAGCGTGGTGGAACTTCATTCCCCTGCTGGGCGACCTGATGTTTGGCCCATACAACAGCTATGAAACCTGGGAAGATACGCCGCCTGCCTGGAATCTGACGCCCACGTCCTGGACCAATCTGCGCAATGACACCGTCAAGGGAGATGAGGCACGGCAAAAACTGATCGTCGATCCGGGACCGCGCACACTCGATGCGCCGCTGGGCAAGGCCCATTTCGACAAGGATGGCGCCGGTTCCTATGCGCACGTGTCCTTCCCCGATCCGCACGCCATCACACAAGGCTATCCGGTGCGCACGCTCGGTGAAATGCGCACGGATTCGCACGGCAACCTGCTGGTGATCGGCGCCTATGGCCGCGCGGGCGGCTCCGAAAGCATCACGGGCTTTGGCGGCGGCGATACGTGGAATGACGACGTGGGCGATGGCCCCGTCAGCGCGACCATCCATTTCACGGATGGCAGCCCGTCCGTGGAACTGAAAGCCTGGGTCGTCATCGGCTCGCCAAAGTTCGCGCCCGAGCTGGTGAATATTTCCACCTGGGATGACGTCGTGGCCGACATGGCCATCAAATATAAGAACGCGCTGCCCGAGGCCTACGACACGGCCCGCTGGAGCGGCAGCGATGGCTGGAACCCCGACTACGTCGTCAATTACGGGCAGGACATTCAGCCC
>RCUJ01001026.1_pt1 | contig 15579 bp, 12 predicted proteins | sample 2166321 | NCBI WGS metagenome assembly RCUJ01 (sample SAMN09932808, study PRJNA488358) | compost metagenome | feature: garden; material: soil; isolation source: compost soil in an enriched community after 118 h of incubation | place: Germany: Experimental Botanical Garden Goettingen | collected... | reverse complement strand
AGTTTTCCGGACGCTTGAGGGCCTTGGCCAGCAGGCTGATGGAGATGGTCGAGGTATTGGAGGCGAGGATCGTGTCCTCCTTGACCATGCCTTCCACTTCGGCCAGTACCGCTTGCTTGACCTTGGGGTTCTCGACCACGGCTTCGACGACGATGTCGACGTTGCCGAAATCGCCATAGGACATGGTCGGGCGAATGGCGTTGAGGGCTTCAGCCATCTTCGCGGCAGTCAGACGGCCCTTGGCGACGCGGTTGCCGAGCAGCTTGGAAGCCTCGGCCAGGCCCATCTGGATGCCTTCCTCGCGGATATCCTTCATCAGGATAGGCGTGCCCTTGACCGCCGACTGGTAGGCGATACCGCCGCCCATGATGCCGGCGCCGAGAACGGCGGCCAGTTTCACGTCTTTGGCGATTTCGTCGTGGTGCTTGGCTTTCTTCTTCAGCTCCTGATCGTTGAGGAACAGGCCGATCAGGCTGGTGGCAACCGGGGTCTTGGCCAGCTTGACGAAGCCGGCGGCCTCCACTTCCAGCGCCTTGTCACGCCCGAAGTTGGCAGCTTTCTGGATGGTCTTGATGGCTTCGACCGGGGCCGGATAATTCGGGCCGGCCTGGCCGGCAACGAAGCCCTTGGCAGTTTCGAAGCACATCATCTGTTCGATGGCGTTGAGCTTGAGCTTTTCCAGCTTGGGCTGACGCTTGGCCTTGTAGTCCAGCTCGCCGGAGATGGCCCGCTTGACCAGATCCAGCGCTGCGGCCTGCAACTTGTCGGCAGCCACTACAGCATCGACGGCACCCACTTTCAGGGCGTCGTCCGCACGGTTTTCCTTGCCCGAGGCAATCCACTCGACCGCATTATCGGTACCGATAACCCGCGGCAGGCGCACGGTGCCGCCGAAGCCCGGGTAGATACCCAGTTTGACTTCCGGCAGGCCGACCTTGGCGCCGTCGGCCATGACGCGGTAATCCGCGGCCAGGCACATTTCAAAACCACCGCCCAGGGCGATGCCATTGATCGCGGCCACGGTTGGAACATTGAGGTCTTCAAAATCACTGAAGATCTTGTTGGCTTCGAGGTTGCCAGCCACCAACTCCGCATCCGGCAGCTTGAAGCTGTCGACGAACTCGGTGATGTCGGCGCCGACGATAAATACGTCTTTGCCACTGGTGACAATCACGCCCTTGATCGAACCATCGGCCTTGATCGCATCAACCGACTGACGCAGTTCGTTGAGGGTATGACGGTTGAATTTGTTGACGGACTCACCCTTGAGGTCGAATTTCAATTCGACGATGCCGCTCTCAAGAGCCTTAACCGTGATGGCTTTACCTTCGTAAATCATCAACTGATCTCCACGGTATGGAAGCTGAACAGTACACATCGGAGCCAACCAGCTAGCTACCCCACGGCACAGCCGTTTCAGAGTAGCCCCTATGAGCCTGGCACACCCGCCGACGCGATAATCGGACCGGATTGACGCTGCTATTTTAAGCAAACGCTCAATTCATACGCCCGTTTGATTTGGGTGTGCCCACCTTCAAGGAAAAGCTGCCGATTGTCAATTGGTCGCTTGCCGCTTGATCCGCCTGCAATTGCCCGAGCCAAGGTTTCTGCTGACGAACAGCCTTATATTGAGGCGATCAGGCGACCATCAGCACCGATAAACGAAAATCTCAACATCTAGCCGACAACCGCAACTCCTGCCCCCGAGCCCTCCAGCAGCCCGATGAGACCGCTTCAACTGCGCCCAGGCGCACAAAAAAGCCTCAGCGACTTTTAGCTACAGCCGCACGGAAGGCCATCAGCGCACTGAAAAACCAGAAGTCCACTGAGAACAGACAGATAGATGCCGCGCCGACCCAGTAAAGCCTGCTGACGCAAGCAATCGCGCTCGACTAAGCTGCGCTAGACGCGACTTTCAGTAGTGGCGGGGAAACCCAGATGGTCAGCGAACTGCCGGCAAATCGAGCAGACGCTGAACAGCGTCAGCAGCAAGTGGGGCTTATTGCATAATCGCGGACATGCAGCACTGGGTCAGGCCGCACTCGCGCATGGCTCATTCGACCGTTCCGGCCTGCCCGGCCGCATTTATAGGCCTGCATCGGGCTTTCTTTCTCGATGACCTGACGACCGCTCAAGCACGCGCCAGCAAGAAACTGGCGATCTTCTGCAACGAGTCCGATTCTTCCCGCTCACCCCAATACAGCGCAATCATCTGCGTCGTCGCCTCGACCTTGTACACATCGACCGGCAGGCTGGCCAATTGCTCGGCCAATGGCGCATCGGCGCACGGCTCGCGCCACTGATTCAGCCACTGACCCGGCGCGGCCTGCCAGTAACACCAGCAATCCTCATGCCCACGGCGCCGCGCCCGATGATATTGCGGGCACTGACCCGGAGGCTCCACGGCCAGCCAGTGCGGCCACTGCTCGCGCGACAACTGCATCGCCAACCCCATGCGCCGGGCTTGCAAACGCACATCCATCCGCCCACGCTGTCGCCGCGATGGCATTAGCATGGCCAGTGGGCTGAGCACAAAAGCCAGAAGCAGCAATATGATCCATACCGACATAAATTCATCTCGCAGGCAAAAGCCTGTCACAAGCGTTCAATACGGCCATACTTATCACCACAGACAATCCTTGGCGCCACCACAGACAATCCTTAGCGCCACCATCGGTAACCCTTGAGGAGCCACCCATGCCCTACCAGCATATTCTGGTCGCTGTCGACCTAACCGAAGAGTGCGATCCAGTCATGCAGCGCGCACAGAAGCTGGCTTCGAGCAGCCACGCCAAATTATCCGTGGTGCATATAGTCGAACCCATGGCCATGGCGTTTGGCGGCGACGTACCCATGGACCTGTCGATGCTGCAACAGCAGCAATTCGAACAAGCCCGTGAACGCCTGGACAGCTTTGCCGGAAAATACCCCGACCTGGGCGCAGACCAACGCCACCTGGCCTACGGCCAGCCACGCCAGGAAATCCACCGCCTGGCCGAGGAGCAAGGCTGCGACCTGATCATCGTCGGCAGCCATGGCCGCCACGGTCTGGCCTTGCTGCTCGGCTCCACCGCCAATGACGTATTGCATGGCGCCCCCTGCGACGTGCTGGCCGTACGCCTGAAGAAACCCGAGTAGCGCGCACCCGGCGAATGAGGCGGCCTGCCTCATTCGCCCTGGGATCACTCGAAATTGTCGCCCGCGCTCATCACCAACGGACGGATCTTCTGCAACTGGGTTTCCAGTGAGTAGGTCATGCTCGAAGACATGGAAAAAAAGGTCAGAAAGGCCTTGAGGTTCGAGTCGCCCTCGCAGGTGTCGTGAATCCGCTGCCAGAACGCCTGATTGACCAACTGCAATTGCTGGAACATGCGCACCAAGCCCTTCAACTCCCAATCCGCCAGACGCCCTTCGCGGAAATTGAAATACTGGCGCGCCAGGTACAGCGACACCGCGCGCAGGATGAATTCCTGATTGTTGGCGAACGGCAGGTGATTCTGCGCCATCGGCTTGAGCTTGCCCAACACCGGACAGGCACTGGTCGCCATGATCACCCCAAGCAGGGCGCGCAACCCTTCCTCAAGACCAACCTGCTTGCTGTACTCACGTTCTGGCGTACGCACCCAGACCTCGGCCTTCTTGAAGGCCGGCAGCCCTTGAAAATCCTCAACAACCCGGTGCAGGTCGACCGCTGCCGGGCAATGACTGAAGTCGCTCCTGCTCAGCGGACAATTGCTGCACCGCTGGTAGTCCAGGCGCGTCCAGCTGGGCGCGGCCTGAGCCTGGGCGGGGTCGTACACACGGTCCAGTTCGATCCTGTAACTGAACTCGTGATCATCGTCGAGACTAATCCGGTACTCGATGGCCATGCGTGTCTCCGCCAGACGCTTGAGGTTCTGTGTGGGAATAATCGGCTATTGCGGCGACGGGCTCAGCCTTCCAGTTCGGCCCAACGCTCCAACAGCTTATCCAGTTCATGCTGCTGATGTTGCAAACGAGCCAGCACCTCGGCACTTTTCTCCGCGCTTTGCTGGTAAAAGGTCGGGGCGCCGATCTGCGCCTCCAGTGCGGCTATCTGCACCTCCAGCGCGTCGATCTGCGCGGGAAGCGCTTCTAGCTCGCGCTGTACCTTGTAGCTGAGTTTCTTCCTGGCAACCGGAGCATCGGCAACCGGTGCTGCCTCGGGCGCCGGCACCGCCTCGACCACGGCGGACGCCAGTTCGGCCTTGCCGGCCTTGGTTTCGCCAACCCCGAGCAAGCGCGGCGAACCGCCCTGACGCAGCCAGTCCTGATAACCGCCGACGTATTCGCGCACCTTGCCCTCGCCTTCGAAGACCAGGGTGCTGGTCACCACGTTGTCGAGGAAGGCCCGGTCGTGGCTGACCATCAGCACGGTGCCGGGGAAGCCGAGCAGCACTTCCTCGAGCAGCTCGAGGGTTTCCACGTCCAGATCGTTGGTCGGCTCGTCCAGCACCAGCAGGTTGGCCGGCTTGCTGAACAGCTTGGCCAGCAACAGGCGCGCACGCTCGCCGCCCGACAGCGCCTTGACCGGCGTGCGGGCGCGTTGCGGGCTGAACAGGAAGTCGCCCAGGTAGCTCAGCACATGCCGGCTTTGCCCATCGATCTCGATGAAATCGCGGCCTTCGGCGACGTTGTCGATCACGGTTTTTTCCAGGTCGAGCTGATGGCGTAGCTGGTCGAAGTAAGCCACGTCGATGCGCGTGCCCTCCTTGACGCTGCCGCTGCTCGGCTGTAGGCCACCGAGCATCAGCTTCAGCAAGGTGGTCTTGCCGGTGCCGTTGGCGCCGAGCAGGCCGATACGATCCTCGCGCTGCAGGACCATGGAGAAATCCTTGATCAGCAACGGTCCGCCCGGATGGGCGAAGCTGACGTTCTCCAGCACCATTACCTGCTTGCCGGATTTATCGGCGGTATCCAACTGGATATTGGCCTTGCCGGTACGCTCACGACGTTCGCTGCGCTCGACCCGCAAGGCCTTCAACGCCCGTACGCGCCCTTCGTTACGGGTGCGCCGGGCCTTGATGCCCTGGCGAATCCACACCTCTTCCTGGGCCAGGCGCTTGTCGAACAGGGCATTGGCCACTTCTTCGGCGGCCAGGGTGGCTTCCTTGTGCACCAGGAAGCTGGCGTAGTCGCCATTCCAGTCGATCAGGCCGCCGCGATCCAGTTCGAGGATGCGCGTGGCCAGGTTCTGCAGGAAGGCGCGGTCGTGGGTAATGAACAGCACGGCACCGTTGAAGCCCAACAGCGCCTCTTCCAGCCAGGCGATCGCGCCGATGTCGAGGTGGTTGGTCGGCTCGTCGAGCAGCAGCAGATCCGGCTCGGAGACCAGCGCCTGGGCCAGCAGCACCCGCCGCCGCCAGCCGCCGGACAATTCGGCCAGGGTCTTGTCGGCCGGCAACTGCAAGCGGCTCAGGGTGCTATCGACCAGTTGCTGCAGGCGCCAGCCGTCACGGGCCTCGAGGTCATGCTGGACATGCATGAGCTGGTCCAGATCGGCCTCGGTGACGATGTTCTGGCTCAGGTGGTGATACTGCGCCAGCAGCTCGCCGACCCCGTCCAGGCCCTGGGCAACCACATCGAAGACCGTCCGTCCGTCGGCGACCGGCAGCTCCTGCGGCAACTCGCCGATCTTCAACCCCGGCGCACGCCAGACCGAGCCGTCATCGGGCTTCTGGTCGCCCTTGACCAGCTTCAACATGCTCGATTTGCCGGTGCCATTGCGGCCGATGATGCACGCCCGCTCGCCACGAGCAATCTGCCAAGACACCTTGTCCAGCAGCGGCATGGCGCCGTAGGCCAGGGAAACATCGGTGAACTTAAGCAGGGTCATGGCACGCCTCGACAATACAGCGACTGATAAACAGGCAGGTAACGGCTGCGAAAGCGCAAGCAATGAACAACGATCTGCGCGCTCCAGCCCTACCCTGCGGAGATTATCACCGCAAAAAACTTGTTTGCCGACGCCCGCGGGCTCCGACAAAAACTGGGCGCGCATTCTAACCGAGATGAACCGCGAATTTGCGGGCTATTTTCATTGAGGCGCCAGTCGGCAGCGGCTTTCACCTGCCCCCGGCAAAGGCTAAGCTAGGTGTATCAAGCGTCGGTTCCGCCGGCGCTTACTTATTTGCCTATCCGGAAGTGTCATGCGCGGCCACCTGTTTCGCCTGTTCTCTTGCTTGATCCTCTCTGCCGCGACGGCCGCAGCCGCTCAGGCTGCCAGCCTGACCCAACAGCGCCAGTACTATGACGAGGCCAAGGCCGCCCTGGCCAAGGGTAACAAAGGCCCCTATCAGCGCTATGCCAGTGCCCTGCGTGATTACCCGCTAGAGCCTTACCTGGCCTATGAGGAGCTGACCGCCCGACTCAAGTGGGCCAGCAATGACGAGATCGAGAAATTCCTCGCCGAACATGGCGACCTGCCGCAAGCCGGCTGGATGAAACTGCGTTGGCTGCGCTGGCTGGCAGAACGTGGCGAGTGGCAAACCTTCATCAACCACTACGACCCGGCACTGAACTTCACCGAACTGGATTGCCTGTACGGCCAATACCAACTGAGCCACGGCATGTTGGCCGAGGGTTTTGCCAGCGCCGAGAAGCTCTGGCTGGTCGGCAAGTCGCAACCCAACGCCTGCGATCGCCTGTTCGAGCTGTGGGCCGCCAAGGGCAAACTCACCGAAGAAATGCGCTGGAAGCGCGCCAAACTCGCAGCCGAAACCCGCAACTATGGCCTGGCCAGCTACCTGATCAAGGGGCTGCCGACCCTGGGCAACCACGGCAAATTGTTGCTCGAAGTGGCGCAGAAACCACAGATCCTCAGCCAAACCGCGCGCTTCAGCCCCAACGATCAGGCCATGGCCGATGTAGTGGGTCTCGGCCTGCGCCGCCTGGCCCGGCAAGACCCGGAAAAAGCCCTGACGCTGCTGGATGGCTACGCCCAGCGCATGAAGTTTTCCAGCGAGGAAAAAGTCGCCATCGCCCGTGAAATCGGCCTGACCCTGGCGAAACGCTTCGACGCCCGCGCTCTCAAGGTAATGGCCCAGTACGACCCGCAACTGCGCGACAACACCGTCAGCGAATGGCGTGCACGCCTGCTGCTACGCCTAGGCCGCTGGGACGACGCACACCAGCTGACCCGCCAGATGCCTGCAGAACTGGGCCAGACCAACCGCTGGCGTTACTGGCAGGCACGCAGCCTGCAATTGGCCCAACCCAACAGCCAGGAACCGCAAGCGCTCTACCAGGGTCTGGCCAAGGAGCGTGATTTCTACGGCTTCATGGCCGCAGATCAGGTCAAGGCGCCTTACCAACTGAACAACAAGCCGTTGCAACTTTCGGCCAAGACCCTGCAGAAGGTGCGCAACGCCGCCGGCATTCGCCGCGCCATGGAATTCCACGAGCGCGGCCAGATCGTCGATGGCCGCCGCGAGTGGTACCACGTCAGCCGCCTGTTCAGTCGCGACGAACTGGTTGCCCAGGCCCGCCTGGCATACGACATGGGCTGGTACTTCCCGGCGATTCGCACCATCAGCCAGGCGCAGTACTGGGACGATCTGGATGTGCGCTTCCCCATGGCCCACCGCGAACCGCTGACCATCGAGTCGAAGAAACGCGGCCTGCACTCCAGCTGGGTATTTGCCATCACCCGCCAGGAAAGCGCCTTCATGGCCGACGCCAAGTCCCCGGTCGGCGCCATGGGCCTGATGCAGTTGATGCCGGCGACCGCCAGGGAGACCGCACGCAAGTTCGGCATTCCCTTGAGCAACCCGAACAATGCCCTGCTGCCGAATGTGAACATCCAGCTCGGCGCCGCCTACCTGAGCCAGGTCTACGGGCAATTCAACGGCAACCGCGTGCTCGCCTCCGCCGCCTACAATGCCGGCCCTGGCCGGGTACGGCAGTGGTTGCGCGGCGCCGACCACCTGGCCTACGACGTCTGGATCGAGAACATTCCGTTCGACGAAACCCGCCAGTACGTACAGAACGTGCTGTCTTATTCGGTGATCTACGGACAGAAGCTCAATGCACCGCAGCCACTGATTGCCTGGCACGAGCGCTATTTCGACGATCAGTAGGCGTAAGCTGCAAGCTGCAAGCGAATCAGGATGGATACCCGTCACGCTTCTACTTGCAGCTTGAGGCTTGAGGCTTGAGGCTTATGACTTCCTACTCCAGCACCTCAACCGCCATGCCGACCTGCAGCTCGCCGGCACCCTGGTTGATCAGGTTCTGGCCGAAGTACAGTTCGCCATCACGGGCGCGGTAGGTCTTCAGTGTAGCCAGCGGTTCACGATCGGCGCTGCGCTCGCCGGTCAGCGGGTCAATGGTTGTGAGGATGCAACGCGTGCAGCCCTTGGCCACGCGAAACTCGACGTCGCCGATGCGAATCCGCCGCCAGCTGTCTTCGGCATAGGCCGCACCGCCCTCGACCACCAGGTTCGGCCGGAAACGCAGCATTTCCAGTGGCCGACCGACCCGCGCCGACAAATCATCCAGCGAAGCCTGACCGATCAACAGCAGGGGAAAACCGTCGGCGAAGCCGACCTTCTGTTCCGCGCTGAGATTGCCTGCGATATAACGCGCCCGCTCGGCGGGCACATGCACCAGGCGGCAGGGCTTGCCGATAAAGCGGCTCAACCACTCGGCCGCTTCATCGCCGGCGTCCGGGACATAGAGGCTGTCGCTCCAGATAAACACCCCGCGCAACATGGCATCGGGGTCCGGCAAGGGGACCTCGAGCGCTGCAAAACCGGGCGCACTCAGGGTCAGGCCACCCGCGGCAGTGTGCCGCGCCAGCAATTGGCTCATATGCGGCAAGGCCCGCTGGGTAAGAAAGCGCCCGTTCTGTGCATCGACTACCATCCAGCGACGGTCACCGACCACACCCAGTGCATCCAGCTGAATTTCCGTCAGGGGTTCGGCGATGGCGGACTTCAGTGGATAACGGTACAACCCGGAGAGACGTAACATGAGCCAGCTTCCCGATCGGCAAAACGTCCTTATACGAGTAACCTGGCGCAGTCACAAGCCCGCGCAGGTTTTCGCCCTGGCGATCCTGCTGAGTGCCTGCAGCGGCAACCCACCCGGAAATCTGGGGGTGAGCGACGGGCGTCTGGCGCCCTGCCCGCAGTCGCCCAACTGCGTCAGCAGCCAGGCCAGCGATGAGGCGCAGCGGATCGAGCCGCTGCCGCTCAAGGGCAGTCCGAGCCAGACCCAGGCACTGTTGGCCAGGCTATTGGCCGACGAACCGCGGGCACGCCTGATCGAGCAGGACGCGAATTACCTGCGCGCCGAATTCAGCAGCCGGGTGCTGCGCTTCGTCGATGATGTGGAGTTCCTGATCGGCGAGCAGGCCGTCGATGTGCGCTCGGCCTCACGCCTGGGTTACTCGGATCTGGGCGTTAACCGCAAGCGCATCGAGCACCTGCGCCAACGCCTCGCTGGGCAGCCGTAGCAGGCTGTCGCGGCGCTCCGAACGGATCGCCGCCCGCCCTTACTCGCTCGGCTCATCCAGCATCAGGCGCTCGCGGATCACGTCGACCAGCTTGTCCGGCTGGAACTTGGAGAGGAAGTTGTCGCAACCGACCTTTTTCACCATGGCCTCGTTGAAGCTGCCGGACAGCGAGGTATGCAGCACCACGTAGAGATCCTTCAGGCGCGGATCCTGACGGATCTCGGTGGTCAGGCGGTAGCCGTCCATCTCCGGCATTTCCGCATCGGTGAACACCATCAACAGCTTGTCGGTCAGCACCGCGCCGGCATCGGCCCATTTCTTCAGCATCTGCAGGCCTTTCAGGCCATCGGTGGCCACATGCATCTTCAGGCCCAGCTGCGACAGAGTCTCGCGCAGCTGGGCCAGGGCCACGCTGGAGTCGTCCACCAGCAGCACCTCACGCCCGCGCGCCCGCTCCAGCACGGGATCGGCCAGGCGGTCGCCGGATATCTTGGCGTTGTAGGGCACGATCTCGGCCAACACCTTTTCCACGTCGATGATCTCCACCAACTGCTCTTCGACCTTGGTGATCGCCGTCAGGTAATGCTGACGCCCCGCGCCGCCGGGCGGCGGCAGGATGGATTCCCAGTTGAGGTTGAGAATGCGATCGACGCCGCCCACCAGGAAAGCCTGCACCGAGCGGTTGTACTCGGTGACGATGATGGTGCTGCGCTCATCCGGCACTATCGGGCGCATGCCTATGGCTTGCGACAGGTCGATGACCGGCAGGGTCTGGCCGCGCAGACTGACCACCCCGCAGACGAAGCGATGGCGGTGCGGCATCAGCGTCAGTTTGGGCATCTGCAGGACTTCCTGCACCTTGAACACGTTGATCGCGAACAACTGCCGCCCGGCCAGGCGAAACATCAGGATTTCCAGGCGGTTCTCGCCCACCAGTTGGGTGCGTTGGTCCACCGAGTCGAGAATGCCAGCCATTGCGCGCTCCAAATTGTTTATCGAATCCAGTTACAGCAAGGGTATCGGCCAGGAGCGACAGCGCTGAAGCCGGCCAGGCGCCATCTTGCACGAGCCGGCGCAACGGTGCCAGCCAAGCGCCATCGACTTCACTCGCGCAGCAGCGGCGAATCCGCCGGCAAATGCACCCGCAACGCATTGCGCCGTGCGGAAAAGCGCAGTTGCCTGCTTTCCAGCGGTTCGCCATCCAGATTCACATCCAGACCTTCCGGCGCCTCGATCTCCACCCAGGGCAAGCGCGCGCTGAGTGCGACGCTTTGCAGACCATTGATCCCGCCGGACAACAAGGTACCCAGGGTGCCGACCACATCCTCCGCGGCAGGAACGATGCAGACATCCAGCAAGCCGTCATTCACCCGCGCCTGCGGACACAGCAGATGCCCACCGCCAGCCTGGCGCCCATTGCCGATGCCCATGGCAATAAACTCGCCCTCCCAGAGGAAATCCGGCCCGCTGAAGCGGCCAAAGGCCGAGCGCACCTCGGCAAAGCGGGTCAGGCCTGTGAGAAAATAGGCCGCGCCGCCGAGCAGGCGCTTGAGGTCTTCGGAGGTGTTGGCGGTGACATTGGAACCGAAGCCGCCCGTGGCCATATTGAGGAAAAGCTGACCATCGACCTCACCCAGATCGATCGGCTGCGCCGGCGCATCCAGCAATGCCAGGGCCTCGAGCGGAGTCAACGGCAGCCCCGCGGCATTGGCGAAGTCGTTGGCGGTACCCAGCGCCAGCAGTACCAGGCTGGCCCCGGTTTGCGCCAGCGCCATCGCTTCGGCCACCTCACGCAACAGGCCGTCGCCACCCCCGGCGATCAGGATCGGATAGCCGGCCTGCAGCGCCTCGCCGACCAGCCGGCGGGCGTCACCCGCCTCCCAGGTGACCCGCACATCGAGCTGCCAGCCATCCTCACGGCGCGTCTGCACCGCGGCGCGCACCTCCTGGTTGCCGGCTTGCTTGCCGTGCAGGATCAATAATGCCTTGCGTTCGCTCATAGCCAGCGCCTTGGAAGCCAATCGGATCGAAACGGTATGGACAACGAAACGTCCGCAAAGGTGCGCCAGCGCTCAAACGCAAAATAGCGCCCGCCTGGCGCGGCACCCATCACTCGCCGGCTGGCAGATCGACCGCGTCCTCGCCTTGCGGCGGCTGCCTGCGGGGCAGCCAGACGGTGAACGCGGCGCCCTGGCCAAGCTCGCTCTCGACTTCCAGGCGGCCATGGTGTTTGGCCACGATGCTGTAAGACACCGACAGGCCGAGGCCGGTGCCCTGCCCGACCGGCTTGGTGGTGAAGAAGGGGTCGAACAAGCGGGTCAAATTCTCCGGGGCAATGCCGCTGCCACTGTCGCGCACCCGCACGAACACCCAGTCATCCTCGGCGCCGGTTTCCAGCCAGATAGTGCCCTGCCCCTCGATGGCATGGGCGGCATTGATGATCAGGTTCATGAACACCTGATTGAGCTGCGAGCCGAGACACTGCACCGGCTGCAACTCGCCGTAGTCCTTGACCACCTCGGCCTTGAACTTGATCTCGTTCCAGATCACGTTGAGCGTGCTGTCGAGGCCCTTGTGCAAATCGGCCTGCTGCCAGTCGCCCGAGTCGATATGGGAGAAGTCGCGCAGATCCTGGACGATCTGCTTGACCCGCTCCAGGCCCTGGCGTGACTCACGCACCAGGTCGGCCATGTCGCTACGCAGGAAATCGTAGTCCAGCGCCTGATTGGCCTGCTCCAGTTGTGCGCGCAAGGCCGCATCCTGATGTTCGGCTGCCAGCGCCTGGTAGCTCTCGATCAGGCGGAACAGGTCGCCGACATAACGCTCCAGGCTGCTGAAGTTGGAATAGACGTAACCCACCGGGTTATTGATCTCGTGGGCAACGCCTGCGGCCAGTTGGCCGATCGCCGCCATTTTCTCCGACTGCAGCAGTTGCGCCTGGGTGTCTTCGAGCTTGCGAATCAGGCGTGCCTGCTCGCTCTGTTCGGCGCGCAGCAGTTGATTGAGCTGCTCCAATTGCAGATGCTGGGCCGCGGTTTCGGTGGCATCGGAGATAGTCAGGCAAACATATTTGACGGTGCCCGCAGCCTCCACCATCGGCGAGAAGGTGCAATTCTGGTACATCATTTCGGTCGAGCCGGTAATCGGCCGGCTGCCGGAGAAACTGAACAGGTGCGGGCGTTGCTGCCAGGAGGTGAACGCCAGATTGTGCAAGGCGAACACCCCGTCGACTTTCTTCTGCACCCACAGCCGCGGCAATTCCGGAAACAGCTCGAACAGCGACCGCCCCCTGACCTCGTCGCAATCCTTGCCGCTGTGGATCGCCATGAAATCGTTCCAGAACGCTACCCGGTACTGGCTATCGAGCAACAAGACGCCGAGATTGATGCTCTGCAGCACCGCCACCAGCTCCGCAGGCAATACCTCTCCTGGTGCAGACGTCATCTCGTATCCTTATTCCGATGATCTGAGCTAGATATCATTCAGCAACTGATCGATCACCTCGATAACGGTGGCCACCGTGTCTTCGGTGATGCATACCAGCAGGTCGCAATAGAAGCTGTGGGTCGCGACTTCGAAGTGGATCTCCAGCACCAGCGCCTGATGGCCGCGCAACTCCTCGGCGCCAAGTACCTCCTGCAGCGAACGCCCGCGCGACAGTAGCGAGGGCGAACCGTAACTCACCTTGATATCGACCTGCTGCGCCAGACCATTGATACAGGCCCCGGTGAGGATATTGGTGACATCCAGCATCAGCTCATCCTGAATGCTGTGTTTTTCCACCCCTTCATAGCCCATCAGGTCGGCCAGCTGATCGGCGCCATTCACGCCAAAGCAGACCATCACCTCGCCGCGCAGGCGACCGAGAAAGGACTGACGGGTGATGATGGCCGGTTGGCTGGCGATCATCAGCTGACTCAGCAGGCTGGTATTGGTCACGTCGACGGCATGGATGCGGGGCACTGACAGGGTGACGAAGGTTTCGGTCAAGCGGGCCAGGCGGTCAGCGCCCTGACCCATGGCCACGTTCATCAGTTCCTGCAAGGCATCGCGCTGCTCTTCATTCAGGTTCGCCAGTTGGCTGCTCATCTAGATCAGCCCTACTTCATACAGCGCCGCCTGCATCGCCTCGGGAGTAATAGGTTTCTTGACGAAGGCCGCCGCTCCCAGATCGCGCACGCGCCGCTGGGCTTGCGGCTGGATATCGGCGCTGATGACGATGACCACGGCATTGGCATCTTCGCGTTTGAGTTGCTCCAGGGTACGGAAGCCGTCCATCACCGGCATGGTCAGATCGAGAAAAATCACCTCGGCATGGCCGGCATGGTAAGCCGCCAAGGCTTCTTCACCGTTAGTGGCCTGGGTCACCACCGCCTGCAGCTCCGCCGGCAGGGCTTTGAGCACCAGTTTTCGTGACATCGCCGAATCATCGACTATCAGTATTTTCAAGCGAGCGTTCCCCTGCTTCTTATGATTCTTATGGCGTCGCGTACAGCGCGTGACAGCATGCCGCATGGCCACCCTATCACGGTTGCCACTTGCACCTTAGCCGAGCCCCGACCTTTTGCCATGCAGCACGCCCAAGCGTGCCAACTGGCCCGCGGCTTACGCCGGATAGCCGGTGATCGCGCGAATACGCAGATACAGCGGCTTGAGCTGCCGGTACATGTGCAGGTAGACCTGGCGATACAGCTGCTCATAGATACGCTGCGCCGCCGGATCGGGCTGGAATACCCGGCCGACCCGGGTCATGGCCGCGATGGCACTGGGAAAATCCGGGTACAGGCCGAGGCCTACCGCACAATCGATGGCCGCCCCCAGGCCGGAGGTTTCGTAGACATGCGGGCGCTCGGCCGGCAGGCCGAAGATATCGGCGGTCAACTGCATGGCCGCATCGCTCTGCGAGCCACCACCGGAGACGCGCAGGCGGGTAATTTTCGTCCCGGAGCGCTGCTCGATCCGCTCCTTGCCCTGGCGCAGGGCGTAGGCCAGGCCTTCGAGAATGGCGCGGTAGATGTGCGCGCGGGTGTGCACATCGCCAAAGCCGATGATCGAGCCCTTGGCCTCCAGGCCTGGTTCACGAACGCCCGGCGACCAGTAGGGTTGCAGCATCAAGCCCATGGAACCGGCCGGCACGGCGTTGACCAGTTCGTCGAACAGCGCCTCGGGCTCGACGCCCAGCTCCCTGGCACGCTGCATTTCGCGCTGACCGAACTGCTGCTTGAACCAGCTGACCATCCAGAAGCCGCGGTAGATCATCACCTCGGTGTTGAAGTGAGCGGGAAGCGCCGCCGGGTATGGCGGGATCAGCGCGATGGTTTCCAGGTACTTGCGCCGCGTGGTGTTGATGGTCGCGGTGGTGCCGTAGGACAGGCAGGCAATGTGCGGCTCCCGCACACCCGCACCGAGCACTTCGCAGGCCTTGTCGGCACCCGCGGCGATCAACGGCAAGCCCTCGGGAATACCGGTGTGGCGGCTGGCCGCGGCACTGATGCTGCCGAGCCGTTCGCCTGGCTTGCGCAGTTCCGGCAACTGCTCGCGGCGCACCGCCAGGGCCTGCCACTTCCAGTCGCGGGGCGCGGCCCACTGCAGGCGCTTGAAATCGAACGGCAGATAGCCCACGCAGCAGGCCAGCGAATCGACGAAGCGCCCGCACAGGCGATGGCTGAGAAACCCGGAGAGCAGCAGGACTTTATCGGTTTGCGCGGCGATCTCCGGCTGGTTCTGCGCGACCCAGTTGACCTCGGCCTGGGCGCGAAAATGATCGACCGCCGCTTGCGCGCCGAGCAGCTTGAACAACCAACCCCAGGGCCCCTTGATCCTGCCGCGCACCTCGGCACGGCGTTGATCGAGCCAGAGGATCGCCGGGCGCAGCGGCTGGCCCAGCGCATCGACATGGATCAGGGTGCCACGCTGGGTGGTCAGCGCCACGCCCTTGATCAGGCGGCGGTCGATGTCCACCGCCGCCCACAGCCGCTGGCAGGCCTCGCCCAGGCTGGCCCAGTAATACTCCGGGTCCTGCTCGGCCCAGCCGGGCTGGGTGGAGTAATAGGCCTCGAGCTCCACCTTGCCCTTGCCGAGCAGGTTGCCCTGCAGGTCGAACA